>Ga0114129_10008709_pt1 | contig 14462 bp, 21 predicted proteins | sample RhiMetdeltSRZDD1_FD_80071 | JGI IMG/M metagenome (GOLD analysis project Ga0114129, IMG submission 80071) | Populus rhizosphere microbial communities from Tennessee, USA - Rhizosphere MetaG P. deltoides SRZDD1 (version 2) (version 2) | ecosystem: Host-associated > Plants > Roots > Rhizosphere >... | reverse complement strand
TCGTTAAAACGCGGTCGGCCGGTCACACATCATTGCCGGTTGGGCTATCCCCTTATCGCTCTGAGATAAATTTCGGCTTCTAGTTAGCGCTTGGAGAACTGGAAGCTGCGGCGGGCCTTGGCGCGGCCGTATTTCTTGCGCTCGACGGCCCGGCTGTCGCGCGTCATGAAGCCGCCTTTTTTCAGAACTGGGCGAAGATCAGGTTCGAAATAGGTCAGCGCGCGGGAAATTCCATGGCGCAGGGCACCGGCCTGGCCCGAGAGGCCGCCGCCCGAAACCGTGCATTCGATGTCGAACTGGTCGCGCCGGTTGGAGGCGACGAGAGGCTGGTGAATCATCATCTGCAGGGTCGAACGAGCGAAATAGATGTCCATCGGCTTGCCGTTGACAGTGATGCGGCCGACGCCGCGCTTCAACCAGACGCGGGCGACGGCGTCCTTGCGGCGGCCCGTGGCATAAGCGCGGCCCTTGGCATCAATCCTGGGCTGGGGCGGATTGGCCTGAGTGGGCGGCATGCCCATGGCACTGCCCAAATCTCCGAGCGTGGTGGTCTGCGGCATCTTAGTCTCTCAGCTTGTTCTTGGGGTTCATTGCGGCGATATCGAGCTTTACAGGTGACTGGGCCTCATGCGGATGGGCGGAACCCTTGTAGATGCGTAGGTTGCGCATGAGGGCGCGCTTCAGGGGGCCCCCCGGGATCATTCGGCGAACGGCGTCTTCGACGACGCGCTCGGGAAATTTGCCGTCGAGCACCTGATGGGCGCGACGTTCCTTGATACCTCCAGGGTGGCCCGTATGCCGGTAATAGACCTTCTCCTGGCGCTTGCGGCCGGTGAAAGCCACCTTCTCGGCATTGATGACGATGACATTGTCACCGCAATCGAGATGAGGCGTGAACAGGGGCTTGTGCTTGCCGCGCAGGCGATTGGCGATGATGGCGGCAAGGCGCCCGACGATCAGGCCGTCGGCATCGATCAGGACCCATTTCTTGTCGATTTCCGAGGGTTTTGCGGAATAGGTTTTCATGGCAATGATCTGATTTCTCGTTGCAGGCAATGCCCCAGGGAAAAGGAGGCAGGGCGACGTATGCGGCCTGTTAGCCGATCATCGTGGCTTGGTCAATATCTCAGACGAGAAAACACATTCAACTGTATAGTTTAGTGGTGCGGTATCTTGTTACCTCTCGTCCTTTGGGCGGCGAAAGGTTCTTTGCGAATAAAGGCCCTCTCCCCTACACTCCTCGCAGTTTCAGCACCGGTAGGGCCATGAAACGGCTGACAGCTTTCCTGCTTTGGGGCGCAGTCACCTTGCTCGCCACAACGGACTCTTCTATGGCACAGGCGCCTCCGGTCGAAGAAGCGCCCGTTCCGGAGGAGGAAACTATTCCCGCGCCGGAGACAGGACGGATCGAACCTGTGAAAACGGTCGAGCTCACGCCCGAGCTCGCCAAGAAGGCGATCGATGGTTTCGTGCTGGCACGAGACAAATACGCCAACTCAACGATCGATCAGTATGAAACGCTCGAAGAGTTCGCCAGCAAGAGCGAGGAAGGCCGGAAGCTCGAGGCCGACATCGAGGCCTTGGGTTTCAAAAGCCTGGCGGAGTGGGAGGTTGCAGTCGGCACGGTCAGTCTTACTTTTGGGGCGGTGAGCGAGGGCAGCGACTTCGAAGTGCCACAGCAAATCGAAGAGGTGAAGAACGACGCCTCGATGAGCGAGGAACGGAAAGTGCAGCTGATCGCGTGGCTCAACTCACTCATCCCCACGCCGAACAACAAGGCGGCGATTCTCGAAGTCATGAAGGATGCCGGATATCGTGAGAAACTGCGGCTATTGGCCGAGGAGGAGTAAAATGTCGGCTGTCGAAGATCTCAGTTCCGATGCGCATATCGTCGTCAAGGAGCAGAAGAAAGGTGTGCTTCGGCTGTGGCTGAACAACCCGCAGCGGCGGAACGCCTTGTCGGAGGAACTGCTGTCGCGACTCAAGGAGGAGATCGAGGCGGCCGGCGCCAGCGAAGAGATCAGGTGCATCATCATCGCGGCGCGGGGTCCCGTCTTCTCCTCGGGCCACGATCTCAAGCAATTGCAAAGCCATCGCCGCGACAAGGACGGAGGCCGCGCCTATTTCACCCGGATGATGGCGCAGTGCTCGCAGATCATGCAGTTGCTGGTGCTCACGCCGAAGCCGGTGATCGCGCAAGTGCAAGGCCTCGCCAGCGCAGCGGGGCTTCAGCTCGTCGCGAGCTGCGATCTGGCGATTGCCGCAAAGTCGGCCGCGTTCTGCACGCCGGGCGTCAATATCGGTCTCTTCTGCTCGACGCCCATGGTGGCCTTGAGCCGGGCGGTCAAGACGCGACATGCGGCCGAGATGCTGCTTACGGGCGAGGTGTATTCCGCCGAGGAGGCCTTCCGCTTTGGTCTCGTCAACCGCGTGGTTGCGGACCATAAGCTGTCGCAGGCGACGGAGGAGCTTGCGTTCAAGCTCGCGGCGAAATCCCGCCAAGTCCTTGCGCTCGGAAAGGCGGCGCTCGCGGCGCAGCAGAGGCTGTCTCTTGATCATGCCTATGCGCATTGCAGCAAGGTGATGGTCGAAAATCTGATGATTGCCGACGCAGACGAGGGCATCGGCGCGTTTCTCGAAAAGCGGCGGCCGCGCTGGCCGGACTAGCGGATGAATCACGACCACTATCCGGCCGAGCATATCCGCAGCATTCTCAGATCGGTCGAAACCATCGCGATGGTCGGCGCTTCGGCCAAAGAGGTACGACCATCCCATCTCGTGATGAAATACATGCTGGGCAAGGGTTACAGGGTGATCCCGGTAAACCCGGGCCTCGCCGGCAAGCAAATCCTCGGTCAGATGGTCCATGCGGCACTGAAGGATATCCCTGAGCCCATCGACATGGTCGACATCTTCAAGAATTCGGAAGCCGCTGGGGCGATCGTGGACGAGGCGCTGGCACTTGCGCCACTCCCCAAGATCATCTGGATGCAACTCACCGTGCGCAACGACGCCGCAGCGCTCAGGGCCGAGGCCAAGGGCATTCAGGTGGTGATGAACCGTTGCCCGAAGATGGAGTATGGCAAACTCTCCGGGGAGTGGGGCTGGGTTGGCGGTGCCTCCGGCATCATCTCATCCCGCCGCGCGCGGATGCATGAGAGCGGCAAAGTGCAGAGCCTTGGTCTCGGCCCGCGCCTCAAGCCGTGAGACGCAAAACTTCAGCCCTCAACACAGGCAAAATCTCGCGAGCGAACCAGGGATTGCGCTTGAGCCAGCCCGAGTTTCGCCAGCTTGGGTGCGGGAGCGGCAGCATTCGCGGCACTCCGGCCTCATAGGGAGCGCGCCAAGCGCGCACGGTCTCGGTAATGGTCGGGTGGCAGTATGGCTTCATATGCCAGGCCTGCGCATGACGGCCGAGGCAGAGAATGGTCTCAACGTTCGGCAATTGTGCCATGATGCGGCTTCGCCAATGACGAGCACACTCGGCGCGTGGTGGGCGATCAGAGCCGCTCCTGTCATAGCCTGGAAAGCAGAAGCCCATGGGCAGGAGCGCAAATCGCGCAGGATCATAGAACTGCTGACGCCCTACTCCGAGCCAGGATCTGAGCCGGTCGCCGGAGGGATCATCAAAAGGAAGGCCCGAGCGATGGGCGCGCAGTCCCGGCGCCTGACCGACGATCAAAAGCCTCGCCTCTCCCGAGAGCTGCAATACCGGGCGTGGCGGATGAGGCAGCGGCGCAGCCACAGGATGGTCCAAACAGAGGCGGCAGCGGCGTATCTCTTCAAGCAATGTCTCAAGCCCGGGCATGGATTAGCTTCTCGTTAAGCGACTTCAAATTTTAGGAACCCCACCAAGGTAAAGTTAATGGAGGGGGTTTAGAAAGCCTATTTGCGCCGCGGGGCAAGTCATTTGCGAAAGGAAGAGCCAGATCGATGCTGGCTTACAGCTCCGACATAGGCGCAAGTGCGGCCCTTGCCAGGCCAGCCGCTCCGGCCGGACGGCAACGCTGGGCCCTGCTTTTCGATGGCAATGATCCCGAACCATGGCAGCGCGACCTGCTCACACTCTTCGTGCGCAACCAGCTCAAGACGACACTCGCCCTGCCCATCCTGGCGCTTATCCTCACGGTCGTCGGGCTTCGATGGCTCGATCCGATGGCTGCGTTGTCGTGGTTCGCCTCGGTTCTCGCGTGCCAGGCGCTGCAGCACGGCCTATGCATCAAATATGAAAGGCAGCAATCGGGGGGGATCGCGCCGGTCGAATGGGTCGGCATGCTCACTGCGGCCGAGGCGTTCACGGCGACCTGCTGGTCGCTGTCGCTTTATATGTTCTGGCACAGCGGTGATGAGCTCCAACACATTTTCCTCGTGGCCATACTGATCGCCGTCATCGCCGTGCGCATCATCGTGGCGTCGAATTTCCTTCCCGTCATCCTGGCGGGCACGGGTGTGCTCACCATATTGATCGTGATCCGCTGTCTGAGCGCACGCGCGCTGTTCGACGTGAATATTGCGGCGGTGGCGATCGTCACGGAAGTTTTCCTGCTGCAGCTGACGCGGCGGCTGCAGGAAACCGCACGCGACATGCTGACCTACAAGCAACAGCGCGAAGAGCTGATCGCACGGCTGGAACGGGCAAAAACGCTCGCCGAGGAGGCCCGTGAAAAGAGCGAAGAAGCCAACAGGGCGAAGTCGCGCTTCCTGGCGATGATGAGCCATGAGCTTAGAACGCCGCTCAATGCCATTCTGGGCTATTCGGAAATCCTTTCCAAGGAGCTCATGGGCGAGCACGCGGTGAAGGCCTACAAGGGATATGCGGCCGACATCAATTATTCAGGCCTGCATCTGTTGAGCCTGATCAACGACATTCTCGACCTGTCGCGCATCGAGGCGGGGAAACAGGACCTGAAGGAAGAGCCCGTGTCGCTCGCCGAGACGGGAACTGATTGCATGAAGCTCCTGCAAACCGATACGGCAGCGAAGAAGCTCGCCGTGAAGCTGGAGCTCGATCCCAATCTGCCGAAGCTCTTCGCCGACCGGCGCCAGATCAATCAGATCTGGCTCAATCTCCTGTCCAACGCCATCAAGTTCACGCCCGACGGCGGCAGGGTCAAGGCCGAAGCCGGCATGTCCGCGGACCGGCTCTATCTGCGCGTCTCCGACACGGGAATGGGCATTCCCGCCCACGAGATCGAGAGCCTTCACGGCGCCTTCATCCGCGGATCGCATGCGGTGCGCAACGCCGTCGAAGGCGCAGGTCTCGGGCTGTCAATCGTCAATGGGCTCGTGCACCTGCATGGCGGCGAAGTCGCCATCAAGAGCGAGATCGGCAAGGGAACGTCGATCGAGGTGAGCTTTCCGCCTTTTCGCACCATCGGCACCCGCGAGCACCCGGTGCTTCCCTCCGAAAGCCAGAAAAAGCTTATCGCCGTGACCGCCTAAGGCGATTTGTTGCTCACCCCGGCGTCGGCAAAGGTCGCCATGCCGGCGTGGATGTCGACCGCCGCCTTAAGCACGGCTGCCGCCAGAGCAGCGCCTGAGGCTTCGCCCAGGCGCATGCCGAGGTCGAGAAGCGGCTCCTTGCCCAATCTGCGCAGCAAGTTGCGGTGCGCCGGTTCGGCGGAACAATGGCCGGCGATACAGTGATCGAGTGCCGCTGGATTTGCCTTGTGAAGCACGGCGGCGGCAGCCGTTGCAACAAAACCGTCGAGCAGCACAGGCACATGGTGCAGTCGCGCTGCAAGAATGGCGCCGGCGATGGCGGCGAGCTCACGCCCGCCTAGGCGCCGCAGCACTTCTAGCGGGTCGTGGAGATGAGCCGCATGATGGGCGAGCGCCTTGTCGACGACCTTGGCCTTGCGCCTCAACCCGGCCTCGTCGACTCCCGTTCCAGGGCCGACCCAATCTGCTCCCCTTCCCCCAAAAAGACCGGCGCAAAGGGCAGCGGCAATGGTGGTGTTACCGATTCCCATCTCGCCCAGACAAAGCAGATCATTGCCGTCCGCGATCGCTTCCATGCCAAAGGCCATGGCGGCAACGCATTCGGCCTCCTCAAGGGCTGCATGTTCGGTAATGTCGCGCGTGGGCACGGACAATGCGAGCTCGAACACCTTAAGCCCCAGACCGAAAGTTTTGCATAGCTGGTTGATGGCGGCGCCGCCGCTGCGGAAATTGGCCACCATCTGTTCTGTCACTTCCTGCGGGAAAGCGGCCACGCCGTGACGGACGACGCCGTGATTGCCGGCAAAAACAACGACGGTGGGGCGGTCGAGCCTCGGTGGATGGCGACCCTGCCAGCCGCTTAAGAATTCCGCCAATTCCTCGAGGCGGCCGAGCGAGCCCAGAGGTTTGGTCAGCTGGGCGTTGCGGGCGCGCGCGGCGTCCGCCTTTGCACCGTCTTTTTCGGGAAGCGCTTCAAGAAGCGCGCGTATGTCGTCGAAAGGCAAGGCGGAATGGGCAGGTTGCATGTGGATATTTCCCCGAAAGCCGAAAATTTACCGACGTGGTATAGAAGAGCTCGCTAGCGGAAGGATAGCGGGAAATGCTGGACGACGAGAAACCCACAGACGCAGCGCCTGAAGACTGGTCTTCGGTCGAGTGGACGGAAGATTTGCAAACGGCAGCGAGCTTTCTCACACGGGTGCCCATCGGCGGGAAGCCTGAGGGCGCTTTCGACCTGCGGCGCGCCTCGCGTGCCTTTCCGGTGGCGGGCGCGCTCGTCGGCTTTGTGGCGGGCATCATCGTCATTCTCTGCGCCTCGCTCGGCATGTCGTCGCTCCTGTCAGCGGCACTGGCGATCCTTGCTGTCGTAATCGTCACCGGCGCCATCCATGAAGACGGGCTTGCCGACACGGTCGACGGTTTCTGGGGAGCGGCAGACCGGGAGGGAAAGCTCCGGATCATGCGCGATGCGCGCATCGGCACGTTTGGCGTGCTGGCACTTCTCTTCTCGGTCGTCATCCGAATAGCGGGGCTTGAGCAAATCTTGAGCGAAGGCGCCTTCGAGGCAGCGGCCTCGCTCGTCGCGGCAGCAGCGGTGTCGCGTCACGGGATGGTGGCCCTCATGCGGCGGTCGACCAATGCGCGCGGCGAAGGACTTGCCTATTCGGCCGGAACACCCTGGGCCGGAACGGAGCGAACCTCTCTCATCGCCACGCTCGCCATTGGGCTGCCGGCGGCGTGGCTCGCCTCCGGGATCGTGGGCGTTCTCGTGGCCGGCGCGCTGGCAATCCTCGCCTTCATCGGTGTGAGGGAGCTCGCCCGATATCACATTGGCGGCCATACGGGCGATGTGTGCGGCGCAATGCAGCAGGTCATCGAAATCGCTGTCCTGACTGGACTTGCGCTCACCGTCGGCGATTGAACGTTAACCATATCCGGCAACGGAAGATTTGGTATTTGCCGCTAGCGTCAGCTTTAGGGAAAAGGAGCGGTCATGAGGCGAGGCAAGCTGTTATTCGTTTGTGCGGCACTAAGCGCCGGCGCCGTCGCAGCCAGCCCATCGTCAACATTCGCTGCCTCGACCGAGATCACCGCCAATGCGCTCGGTCATTTCTTCACGACGGCGTATATCGAGCACGCGCCGATCAAAGTCCTCGTCGACACGGGCGCAAGCCTTGTCGCCTTGTCCTATGAGAACGCCGAAGAGGCGGGACTAAGGCCGTGGACGCTCACCTTCGACCTTCCCATCAGCACCGCCAACGGCCAAGTCGAGGCCGCCCGCGTGATGCTCGACCGGGTGGAAATCGATAATCTTCTCGTGAGAGACGTCGAGGCCGTGGTGCTGCCGAAGGGCGCCTTCGAGGGAACGCTGCTCGGCATGAGCTTCCTTAACAAACTTTCAGGATTCAAAGTGGAAGACGGAAGGCTGCAGCTTTCCGATCGGTGACGAATTTGATGCCCGAAAGGGCGCAAACAGCCCCCAGACATTGACGGAAGGGGCACAATATCCCATCTGTTGACTGCTTTTCGGGCGAGCCGCATGGATGCCTTTTTCGATTCCGACGTTGAAACTCCTTGCATCAAAGTATGCGTCGTCGACCCGGGCAGCGGCTTCTGCATCGGCTGCGGCCGGTCGCGCGAAGAAATCGCCAGCTGGCTCGATCTCAGCGCCGAACAACGAGGGCGCATCATGGGAGCGCTGCCGCAGCGGATTTCGAGCCTGACGGATCGGCAACGTCGCAAAGGCGGGCGGCGCGGACGGCTCGAAAGGGAGAAAATCGTTTGAGTGCAAGATGTCCATTCCTGACCGTTATGCTTCGCTCGTATATCTCGTTCTGATCGGCACGCTGGTGGCAACGACCATCGTCGCTCTTTATCGGGGCCGGTTCGGCCGGGCGTTCCGGGATGCGGCGCTGTGGCTTTTCATCATGGGTGCCCTCATCGTCGGCTACACGATGCGCTCCGATCTCAATCTCATCGGCCAGCGGGTCTTCGCCACGCTGATGCCCGGCTATGGGGTGAGTTCGGAGGACGGCAAGACGCTTGAGTTCTTTGCGGGGGCGGATGGGCATTTCCTGATCGACGCCGAGGTCGATGGCACGCCCGTGACGTTCGTCGCCGACACGGGAGCGACGACGGTTCTGCTCAGCCACGAAGATGCGGTCAGGGTCGGCATCGACGTCAGCAGCCTGAGCTTCCGGTCACCCGTGCAAACGGCGAACGGTCTTGCCATGGCAGCCCCCTACAAGATCAAGCGGCTCACCACGGGTGAGATCAGCCGTTCGAACGTGCAAGCGCTGATCGCCCAGCCAGGCCTCACCCGCACATCGCTCCTGGGCATGAGCTTCCTCGGCCGCCTCTCTTCCTTCGAAGTGCGCCGCGACCGGCTGGTCTTGCGCGACTAGGTTCAGGTCTACTCGGCTGCCTGGAGAATCGCCGGACGTTCGGTCACGGCAAGGGCGCGGCGGAGAACGTCCATCGTCGCTTCCGGCCGATGCGCTTCCTCCGACAAGATGCGGCGATAGGCCCGACCACCGGGCTCGCCATGGAAGAGGCCCAGCATGTGCTTTGCAATCCGGGCAAGCGGCGTTCCCCGAGCAAGCTCGCTTTCGACATAGGGCAGAAAGCGTTCAGCGACCTGGCGGCGCGTGGCAATGACCTCCCCTCCGCCAAAGAAGCGCCGGTCGACGCCGGCCAGAACATAAGGGTGCTGATACGCCAGGCGGCCGAGCATGACGCCGTCCACATGGGCAAGATGGGCTTCTGCCTCGTCAAGGGAGGCGATGCCGCCGTTGAGCACGATCTCGAGCGCCTCATGATCGCGCTTCAGCCGATAGACGCGCTGATAGTTCAAAGGCGGGATGGTGCGGTTCTCCTTGGGCGAGAGACCCTTGAGCCAGGCCTTGCGCGCGTGAACGATCAGCGTGGTGCAGCCTGCGCTCGCGACCGCGGCCGCAAAGCGTTCGAGCCCTTCCTCCTCATTCTGTTCGTCGATGCCGATGCGGCATTTGACGGTGACCGGAACCGACACGGCGGCACGCATCGTGGCCAAACATTCGCCGACGCGGCCGGGCTCGGCCATGAGACAGGCGCCGAAGCGACCTTCCTGCACGCGATCGGAGGGACAGCCGCAGTTGAGATTGATCTCACGATAGCCAAAGTCCTCGCCGATGCGGGCGGCGAGTGCGAGTTCGGGGGGATCGGCGCCGCCAAGCTGCAGGGCGACCGGCTGCTCCAAGGGCGAGAAGGACAGAAGCTCTTCCCGGCGGCCGAACTTGACTGCGGCCGAGGTCACCATCTCGGTATAGAGCAACGCCCGACGCGTGATGGTGCGGTGGAAGGCACGGCAGTGCCGGTCCGTCCAGTCCATCATAGGGGCGATGGCAAAGATTTTTTCTTTATATTTCAGCAATTTATGTTACACTTCAATGGCCTAAAGGGAGAACATAATTGGACCAAATAGGATGAAATTGCACGCTTTTGTACCCTGTTTGATCTCGGGCTGCACGGAATTTGCACGAGTCTGAAGGGGCGCGTTTCATGGGCACCATCTTCAAAACTCGGGAAGGACAATGGCGAGCTCAAGTCCGCCGCAAGGGGAAATACGCCTCGCAAACCTTCCGGCTGAAAACTCTTGCCGACAGATGGGTTGTTGAGACCGAACGCTCGATCGATTTGGGGGGCATATTCGTTGGAGGGATCATTCAGAACCCTCACACCCTCGCTGATCTTATCGACTTGCATATTGCTGACATGCATGAAGTTGGTCATCCATTGCGGCGCTCAAAGCATGCTGTTCTCGCCGCCCTGAAAAGGGACTTGGGCTCCTTACCAATTAGGGAACTCAATCGTGGGCTCCTTACCATTTAGGGAACTCAATCGCGAAAGCCTCTTGGAGTTTGGGAAGCAGAGAGCGAGGCAAGGTGCCGGTCCCGTCACCTTGGCAATCGATTTTTCCCATCTCGGAACAGTCCTCACCCATGCCGCCGCGGTACATGGACTCATAGTCAACACCGAGAGCGTGCGTCTGGCGCGTATTGCGCTAGCACGCCTGGGACTCATTGGCCGCTCGGCAGAACGGGACAGACGGCCATCTAAAGTGGAGATTGATGCGCTGCTGAGATACTTTGACGAGAAGCCCGGTATGCTTATTCCGATGAGCCGCATCATCAGATTTGCCATCGCGACCGCTCTGCGCCAGGAAGAGATCTGTAACCTTGAATGGCAGGATGTCGATGGCGAAAAACGGCTCGTGGTCGTTCGAAATAGAAAGGATCCTCGCCGCAAGCAGGGCAACCACCAAAGAGTCCCGCTTCTTAATCTGACGCAATATGACGCGTGGCAACTTCTATGTGAACAGAAAGCAGCCAATGACGGAAATCTTCGGTGCTTTCCTTATAACCATAGATCGGTTGGCACGGCTTTTCGCCGGGCTTGCCGCAGGCTCGGTATCGAGAACTTAAAATTCCATGATCTCAGACATGAAGCCACGAGCCGTCTCTTCGAAGCTGGACTAACGATCGAGCAGGTTTCACTGGTCACGTGCCATCGAGATTGGAAAATGCTGCGGCGTTACACGAACCTGAGGCCGGATACGGCATCGCCCGCTGTCCCGCACATGATGATGACCAGCCAAGCCTTTCAGTGCGTGAAACGAAAACTGGCAAGCTGCTCGTCAAGTGTCATGCCGGTTGTCCTCAGGACCTGGTGATCCGTGGTCTTCAGTCTCTCAAGCTTTGGCCTGGGAAATCGCAACTGAGCGGGCTACGCCTTCCTGCATCCCTTGGCGTTGATGTGAACAAGCGGACGGCGGCCGCGCTGAAAATCTGGTCATCATCTTTAGCCGCAGGGGGAACGCTGGTCGAACGCTACCTTATCTCGCGTGGTATCGTCCTTTCTCCCCCTCGTGAACTTCGTTTTCACCCGGCACTGAAACACCCCTCAGACGAGTTCGTGCCGACCATGGTGGCGCTCGTAACCGATGGCGTTGATGGTTCTCCCCGGGCCATTCACCGCACCTACCTCGCTCCTGATGGAAATGGCAAGGCCGCGGTGAGCCCTCTGAGAGCAATGATCGGGCCGTGTCGGGGTGGGGTCGTGCGACTAGCACAGGCCAACGAGATCGTCATGGTGGGAGAAGGCATCGAAACCTGCTTGGCCGCGATGCAGGCTACCGGCAAGCCTGCCTGGGCTGCGCTTTCGACATCGGGCCTGCGCACTCTCGATCTCCCCTAAGCATTCGTGACATCACCATCCTCGCCGATGGCGACGACGCCGGTGAAGCCGCCGCCGCCCATGCCGCCCAAAAGTGGATTGCGGAGGGGCGCCATGTGCGCGCTCCGATCCGCAGCCTCCCGCGCGAGGATCGTAATTTCTTCATCGCCGCTACAAACGGGCACGTTCTGGCTTTCGATAACGTGTCCGATATGAAACCGTGGACCTCCGACACAATTTGCCGCCTTGCGACGGGAGGCGGTTTTGCCGTCCGCGAGCTCTATAGGGACCAGGATGTTGACCTTGGAGCCGATTGCCGAGTGGGAGCGCCGGCCGGAAGCGGCACTTTGGCCAGAAATCGAGATGGAAATCATCCCCATCATCTTGGGCGCCCTCCTCGATGGCCTGGCACACGGCCTCGAACGTTTGCCCCATATCAGCTTGCCTAGCTGCCCCGCATGGCTGATTTCGCACTTTTTGCCGCGGCATGCGAAACCGCCTTCTGGCCTCCGGGCACTCTCTGGGGTGCCTATTCCGGCAACCTCGAAGATGCAGTGGACGTGGTCTTGGAGGCAGATCCTGTCGCGACAGCCCTGCGCTCCTTAATGGCTTCGAAACCTCAATGGAGCGGGACAGCGACCGCCCTCTTGCGTGAAATGGCCGCCCAGGCAGGCGATGTCGTGACACGGACGAAGGAATGGCCGAAGAGCGCCCGTGGCCTGTCCAGCAAGTTGCGTCGGGCTGCTCCCTTCTTGCGGAAGATCGGGATTAACATTCAGTCTGACGAAAGAGAAAAGACGCAAAAGCGGACTCGGACGATTCATATCACGACCTCCGCCCCCGGTGGCGCACCAGAGAAGGCAAGGACGGAACCGTCAACCGTCCAAGCCGTTCAAAATACCCGAAGGAGCGGACGTTAGTCAAACAGCCATTGTGGACGATGCGCAGCCTTTGGACGCTGAGAATAGGTCCGGCGATCCTCTGAAAAATACGACCGTCCAGCCTAAGTCCTTCGAAAACGTCAGATTGGACGATGTGGACGGTCTGGACGCAAAAGTCCGAAGCGAATCTCGCGGATCGCAAAAGCCGTCGGGCTGGAGGGCACGCCTATGAACGCCTCGCTTGCCTTAAGGAAAGCTCGGGTAGCCGGCGTGGAGGTGAGCCTCGATGGGGATAGCCTGCTTCTGCAGGCAGCCTCGGAACCGCCGGCAGATGTTCTGAAGGCACTAGCTCGGCACAAGGGCGAGATCCTGCTGCTCCTTCGTTGCAGGGAGCCCGAATGGACCCGGGAGGAGCGGCAAGCCTCCTTCGACGAGCGTGCAGGGATTGTTCAATTTGATGGAGGCTTCAGCCGGGCCGACGCTGAACTTTGTGCTTTCGAGGACTGCATTGATCACTGGCTTACCTTGCATCCTCCGGCCGCCCCAGAAGTCGATACGTGCGCGCAGTGCCGGGCACCTGTGACCGACGGGATATCCATCAGCCTGGCAGAGGGCGGCCAGCTTCATGAGCATTGCGCTGGCAGATGGAAAGTGTGGGACGTATCCACGCTTGTCGGCAGCCGAGCTGGTTGCTTGAGCAGGTCAAGGGCTGAGGTAGGGGGTACCGTGGGGTGGCGAGAAACTCGGTGAACAACCCGACGAAAGAAAATCGTATTTGTGGTGCCAGAACCCGCGAGGGCCCGTGCAGTCGTCCAACGCTGGTAGGAAAGCGTCGGTGCCGGCTTCACGGTGGACTGAGCCCCGGCGCACCCGCCGGCAAAAGGAACGGGAACTACACCGAGGGGAATTGACGAGGGAAGCCTACGCCGAGCGCCGGTGGTTGAGGTCTCTTCTTAACCGTTTCGCCAAAGTGGAGCCATCCCCATGAAACATGCGGCGATCCCAGCGCCAACACCAACATCACCAAAGCGCAAACCCCCGGTTCGCGTGAAACTCCAGCGGGTCAATTGCGATTACGGCACCCTGCATCCACAGAAGGGCCAGGGGCGAGACTGGGGGGAGGCTCTTAGGACCGCTCTCGGCACCTGCAGCAACGCTTTCGTAAGCGCCTCCCTGTTTCAGCTCCAGTTTGCGGCACGATTGCCTGATGGTCCGGTGTCTGAGACCGCCATGAACGCTGCTTTGGCCCTCATAGAGGCCGTCGCACCGAAAGATGAAGTAGAGGGCGCGTTGGTGGTGCAGATGGCAGCCACCCATTCAGCCTCTATGGCTGTTCTTGGCAGAATTGGCTCGGCTCATTCCGGTTAGGCGACGGATGACATTGAGAAAGATGTTTCCCAAGCATGGGACTCATACGGGCGCGAAGTCTATGATCACTTTAAGGATTTCGACTTCATCAAGGTCCATGAAGACGTCGAGCGGTCGCAGCGTGCGCCGCAGAAGAGCCGAAAACGTTAAGCGTTAAGTGCTTTGTAGATCGCTCCCCGGCTGCACTTGAGCATTCGGGCAATCTCAGTTTCTCCCTTGCCAGCAACTCGCAGCTCTGCGATCCGCTTGTAATCCAGCGTAACGGGCCTTCCCTTATAGACGCCTCGTGCCTTGGCTGCCTCAATTCCTTGGCGCTGCCGATCCCAGATGAAACCCAGTTCCATCTCGGCGACCATGCCCAGCACCGCAATTTAACAGAATCGGAGAGATCTCGTGGCCGTGCAAAAGGTCAAATCAGCCACTTTCAACTATCACCAGATCGCGTTTTTTGATTTCATGGCGCCACTCTGCGAAGCTTTGGTATGGGTGGACGGTCTGAGGCATGTGCCCCCTAGAATCGACCACGAAATGACGGAGAAAGGCTCGCCAGAGTGATAC
>Ga0114129_10008708_pt1 | contig 14464 bp, 13 predicted proteins | sample RhiMetdeltSRZDD1_FD_80071 | JGI IMG/M metagenome (GOLD analysis project Ga0114129, IMG submission 80071) | Populus rhizosphere microbial communities from Tennessee, USA - Rhizosphere MetaG P. deltoides SRZDD1 (version 2) (version 2) | ecosystem: Host-associated > Plants > Roots > Rhizosphere >... | reverse complement strand
GCGCAGAAGCTCGAGATCGCGATTCCCAACGGCCCGCGGCTCGGCGACGTCGTCGTCGAGGCCGACCACGTCGTCAAGGGATACGGCGATCGTCTGCTGATCGACGACCTGTCGTTCAAGCTGCCCCGCGGCGGGATCGTCGGCGTCATCGGGCCGAACGGCGCGGGAAAGACGACGCTGTTCCGCATGATCGTGGGGCAGGAACGCGCCGACAAAGGCGAGCTGCGGCTGGGCGAGACGGTCAAGCTCGCCTACGTCGACCAGAGCCGCGACGTGCTGGACGCGAAGAAGACCGTCTGGGAGGAGATCTCGGGCGGGCTCGATCTCATGACGGTCGCCGGTCGCAGCATGCAATCGCGCGCTTACGTGGCGTCGTTCAACTTCAAGGGCAGCGACCAGCAAAAGCGCGTCGGCGAGCTGTCTGGCGGCGAGCGCAATCGTTTGCACCTGGCGAAGGTGCTGACGGCCGGCGGCAACGTCCTGCTGCTCGACGAGCCGACGAACGACCTCGACGTCGACACGCTGCGCGCGCTCGAGGATGCGCTGCTCGACTTCGCCGGCTGCGCCGTCGTCATCAGCCACGACCGCTGGTTCCTCGACCGCGTCGCGACGCACATGCTGGCCTTCGAGGACGACGGTCGCGCGGTGTGGTTCGAGGGCAACTACCAGGACTACGAAGCGGATCGCAAGCGGCGCCTTGGCGCCGAGGCCGAGCGTCCGCACCGGCTGCGCTTCAAGAAGCTGCCCCGGGCCTGACCGTTCGGCGCCGAGCGCCGCGCTTTCTCGCGAGCCGCGGCGCGCAGCGCCGGGGACAGCGCCGCGGCCGCGGCGACGGATCAGGCCGTGCGGTCGGCGTTCAGGCGCTGCGCGGGCGCGTCGCGTGGATCAACACGTTCTCGCCCTCGCGGCGCACGCGCTGCAGGCGCACGCTTGCAAAGTGCCGACGGAGCAGCCGCGCCAGCGCGCCGGCATCGCCCCGGCGGTGCCGATTGACGACGAGCGTGCCGTCCCCGGCGACGAGCGGGATCAGCGACTCGACCACCGGACGCGAGCGCTCCATGTCGGCGTAGGCGGCATCCTCCATGACGAAATCGAAGCACCGCCCGGCATCGTGCAGCGCAGCGGCGACGGTTTCGGCGTCGCCGCAGTAGAACTCCATCGGTCCCAGGTCATCGAGGCCGAACCACCGCCGCGCGACGTCGAGGATGACGGCATCGCGCTCGATGGCGGTCACGAGGCGCGGCGTGGTGAGGCGATGGACGAGGTGCGCCTGCGTACCGCCGCCGAGCCCGACCAGCAGCACGTTCGGCGCCGGCGGAAACCGCACCGATGCGACGCCCTGCCACCAGTATTCGCGCTCGATGGCCGACCAGTCGCCGTCGAGCGGGTAGGCTGACAGGATGGCGCCGCCGACGATGAGGCGGCGCTCGCGGCGGTAGTCCACGACACGGATGCGACCGGAGAGCGCCGACCACCCGGTGTGCGCCGTGCGCGAGCGTCGCGCCCGTGGCATCGCGCCCGGCGTCAGCGGGGCGCCATGCGAATCGCCCCGTCGAGCCGGATCGTCTCGGCGTTGAGCATCACGTTCGTGATGATGTGACAGGCGAGGGCGGCGTACTCGTCCGGCTGGCCGAGCCGTTGCGGGAACGGCACCTGCTTGGCGAGGGACGCGCGCACCGGCTCCGGCAGCGTGCCGAGCAGCGGCGTCTCGAAGATGCCGGGCGCGATGGTCACCACGCGGATGCCGAGCTCGGCCAGGTCGCGCGCCACCGGCAGCGTCATGCCGACGATGCCGCCCTTGGACGCCGAGTACGCCGCCTGACCGACCTGGCCGTCGAAGGCCGCAACCGACGCCGTATTGATGACCACGCCGCGCTCGCCGTCGCGGCTCGGCGCGTTCTGCGCCATGTGGCCGGCCGCCAGCCGAATGCAGTTGAACGTGCCGATCAGGTTCACGGTGATGACGCGTGAGAACTCCTCGAGCTTGGCCGGGCCCGATCTGCCGAGCGTCTTCATCGCGGTGCCGATGCCGGCACAGTTCACCAGCACGTTGATGGCGCCGAGGCGCGCGCGCGCGGCGTCGAGGGCGCCCGCGACCTCGTCGCCGCTGGTGACGTCGGCCGGCGTGAACAGCGCCGCGTCGCCAAGCGACTTCGCCACGTCCGCGCCGGCCGAGGCGGGGCGATCGAGAATCGCGACGCGCGCGCCGGCGCCGGCGAGCCGCGCGGCGGTGGCGCGACCGAGGCCCGAGGCGCCGCCGGTGATGACGGCACGAACGGATGCGAGCTCCATGGACGGTCCTCCCGGCCGTAATGGTATCCTCGTTCCCGACATCCATGCGCACGCCTTACCGACCGGCCACTCGGCGCCGGATCCTCTGCGTGTATCCGGAGTATGCGCGGTCGTTCGGCACGTTCCAGCACGCGTATCCGTTCTTCGGCGGACGCGTGCGCGCGTTCATGCCGCCGCAGGGTCTGCTGGCGGTGGCCGCGTACTTGCCGCAGGAATGGGACGTACGGTTCATCGACGAGAACTCGCGTCCCGCGAGCGACGACGACTTGCGGTGGGCCGACGCCGTGTTTGTCTCCGGCATGCACGTGCAGCGCCCGCGCATTCACGAGGTGATCGCGCGGGCGCACGCCCACGGGCGCCCCGTCGTGCTCGGTGGCCCGTCGGTGTCCGGCTGTCCGGAGTACTATCCCGACGCCGACGTGCTGCACGTCGGTGAGCTGGGCGACGCCACCGATCGGCTCATCCAGTACCTCGACGAGCACGGCGGCCGCCCGCGTGAGCAGCTCCGCTTCGAGACGAGCGAGCGGCTGCCGCTGGCGGAGTTTCCGACGCCCTCGTACCATCTGCTGCCGCTGCGCGAATACTTCATCGCCAACATCCAGTTCTCGAGCGGCTGCCCGTACTCGTGCGAGTTCTGCGACATTCCGGCGCTGTATGGGCGCAATCCCCGGCTCAAGACACCGGCGCAGATCTGCGGCGAGTTGGACCTCATCGCCGCCGCCGGTTGCACGTCGGTCTACTTCGTCGACGACAACTTCATCGGCAATCAGAAGGCCGCGCTCGAGCTCTTGCCCCACCTCGTGGAGTGGCAGGAGCGCAACCGCTATCCCCTGCGGTTCGCCTGCGAGGCCACGCTCAACATCGCCAAGAACGAGCGCGTCCTTGCGCTGATGCGCGAGGCGGGCTTCATCACGGTGTTCTGCGGCATCGAAACCCCCGAGCCTGACGCCCTGCGCTTCATGTCCAAGGACCAGAATCTCCGCATGCCGATTCTCGAGGCCGTCGAACGGATCAACGCGCATGGACTCGAGGTCGTCTCCGGCATCATCCTCGGGCTCGACACCGACACGCCGCAGACGGCGGATCACATCGTCGAGTTCATCCGCGCCTCAAAGATCCCGCTGCTGACCATCAACGTCCTGTACGCGCTGCCGAAGACGCCGCTGTGGCGCCGCCTCGAAGCCGAAGGACGGCTCGTGCCCGAGGCCGGCCGCGAGTCCAACGTCGCCTTCCGGCTGCCGTACGACAGCGTCATCGACATGTGGCGCCGATGCATCACCGAGGCGTACCAGCCGGAGGCGGTATACGCGCGCTTCGCGCACCAGGTCGCGCACACCTACACGCGACGGAAAGACTATCCGTCGAACGAGCAGCGCGCGTCGTGGGCTAACGTCCGCATGGGCCTGGGGATCCTGGCGCGGCTGTTCTGGAAGGTCGGCATCCGCAGCCACTATCGGAGCACGTTCTGGCGGATGGCTTGGCCCGCGTTGCGAGCCGGCAAGATCGAGGCGCTGATCCACGTGGCCCTCGTCAGCCACCACCTCATCGAGTTCACGCGCGACTGCGTGCGGGGGCTGGGAGAGTCCTCGTTCTACGCGCCGGGCGCGGCGCCGGTGGTGCAGCCGGCCGACGCCTCGGAGGCGGCGGCCGTCTGACGACGAAGCGTGAACTAGGCCGCTTCTCCGGTGTGCGCCCAGAAGTCGTCGTCGCGCTCGGGCTGTGTCAAACGCGGTGGCACTTTCTTCCGATGGAAGAAGTCGCACATGATCTTGTTCGCGACGGCCCAATCGTCACCGTAGACGCAGTGATGATGTGGGCACAGGCCCGCGTCTCCCGAGAGCTGCAAGCCGCACGATGCACACAGGCTCATGCCCTCGTATCAAAGCGAAGGACATGCCAACCTGGAATTCGCACTTGGCGACGGAACGCGAATGCCTTAGAGTGGCAAAGTTCGTCCGATCAGAATTTTTACGAAGGGGAACTCCTGCATGCGCCTTGTGCTGTGGGCCGCGTTTTTCCTCATGTCAAACCTTCTCGGTATCGAGGCCTTCAAAGCGGCGGTCACGCTCCCATCGGATGAGCGCTTGCTCCCGTCCCTGCTGACGTTCCCGCTGATCGGTCTCACCGCCGTGAGCGCCACGCGCGTCGTCGAGGCGTGGCGCCGTCGCGACGACGAGTAAGTTCTACAAATCTCGTTCCCACACCGCGCTCCATGGCGCGGAGCCCCGCATGACCGCGCGCGTCATCGTGGCATTTCGTGTGCAGCACTCTCCATTGTGTGAGGCGCGCCTTTCCTCGGGCGCCGTCGAAAGGAGTCACCGATGGACATTCTGCTGTGGATCGTGTTCGGCCTCGTGGTCGGGCTCGTGGCCAAGCTGATCATGCCCGGCAACGATCCGGGGGGGATCATCCTGACGATCGTGCTCGGCATCGTTGGCGCGATGCTCGGCGGTTGGCTCGGCCGAGTGCTGGGCCTATACCGTGAAGGCGAGGCGGCTGGCTTCATCATGGCCGTCGTCGGCGCGGTCATCCTCCTCGGCATCTACCGGTTGGTGCTGCCGGGTCGGACGCGCGTGTAGGAGGGTGGGGGGCCGGTCGGGCCCCCCAACCCCAGGTCGTCACAACAGGTCGCGGATGGGAAGCGCGAGGGTCTCCAGGAGCTTCGCCGTGATCCCGCGCTTTTTCCAGTCCTCCAGCGTGATCTGGCGCGAATGCGCGACGTCGTCGGCAAACACCGCTTCCAGCCGCTGCGCGACCCCGCGGTTGTACACGATCACGTTCAACTCGTCGTTGACAGCGAACGAGCGGTTGTCGAGGTTCGTGCTGCCGACGGTCGCCCAGACTCCGTCGATGACCATCGTCTTGCTGTGCAGGAGCGCGGGCGCGTACTCGTAGATCTGCACCCCCGCTCTCAGCAGCTCCCCGAATTGCCGCCGGCTCGCCTGCCGCACGATGTTGTGATCGATGGCGCCCGGGACGAGCACCATGACCCGCACGTTGCGCCGTCGCGCCGCGCGCAGGGCGTCGCGCATGCCCTCGTCGATCACGAAGTATGGGTTCGTGATGTGGATCGAGCGCTGCGCGGAGTTCACCGCGAGCAAGAAGGTCGTGTACATCGCGAAGCTGCCCGCGGCCGGCGAGCTCTTCACGACCTGGGCATACACCTCGCCGCTGGGCGGGATGGGCCGGGGAAAGTATGCCTCACCGCCCAGCACGACGCCCGTCGCCTCGAGCCAGTTCTCCACGAACGCGGCCTGCAAATACTCCACGGCGGGGCCTTGAATGCGCATGTCCGTGTCGCGCCAGTGGTGCTCGGTGCGGCCATTGCCCATCCATTTGCGGCTGACGCCCGAGCCGCCGGTGAAGCCGATCCGGCCGTCGATCACCAGAATGCGGCGGTGGTTGCGGTTGCTGTAGCGCCGGAACACGTACTGCGTCAGCGGACGGAACCACGCGACGTGGCAGCCCGAGCGCGACATGAGGTCGCTGTACTCCTTGGGCATGCTGAGCGTGCCGAACGCGTCGAGCAGCACGTTGACGCCGACGCCCGCCCGGGCGCGCTCGGCCAGCGCCTCCGCGAGATCCCGGGAGATCGGACCGTCCTCGTAAAAGTATTGCGCATACGTGATGGTGTGTTGCGCCCCCCGGATCGCCTCGAGCATCGCCGGGAAGATCTGCTCGCCGTTGAGCAGGACATCGGCCCGATTGCCCCCGATGATCGGTGCCGTCGCGTACGCCTCGAGCGTCGGGAAGAAGGACGGCTCGCCCAGGGCCAGGGCGGGCAGGGCTATGTGCGGATGAACACGTGCACACGCCGGGGTGACGAGAAGAACAGAGACGAGGAGCCACAGGGGGAGCGATCGAGGCCTCGACATCGGACGCACCTTGTTGTGTTCTGCCGCGAACGGGTCGCGGGAAGAGGATTCCACGCCACCGTCGCCCCCCGGAGCCGATGGCGCATCGTTTGCTCGGTTGATCACAGGATACCGCCATGCTGGAAGGAATGCTGCTGCTACTCCTGGCTCTCGGAGGCGCGCAAGGTGGCGCCAATGCGAGCGCGCCTGCCGCCGCCGTGCCCTCGCCGGCGACGCCCGATCCGGTTGTCGGAATCTGGCGCGGCACGTGGAAGTTGCAAGACGCGGACGACTCCGTTCCGGTCGAGGCCATCGTCACGTCGCCATCAAAGGACGGCCAGGTGCAGGCGCTCGTCGCGACCGGCGTCGGCCGCCTGCGGCGGTTGACGCGAGTCGTCGGCCGGGTCGAGGCCGACGGCGCCCGCTTCACCTTGCCGGGGGGCGGCACGCTGCGGCTCGCGGCGGGCTCGACCTCACGACTGATCGGCATCGTCAGGGGCGCGGCTCTCAACGGCCCGACGCCCGGTGACGGCACGCTGGAGCTCGCCCGAGTTCGACGGTGATCCAGCTCTTCCGGGTCAGGCGCATCCCGGTGCGCATCGACGCCGGATGGCTGCTGATCTTCGGTCTCGTGACGTGGAGCCTGGCCGCCGGCTATTTCCCGCACGTCCTGCCTGAGCGCTCCTCGGCGACGTACTGGCTGCACGGTGTCCTGGCCGCGCTGCTTCTGTTCGCCTCGGTGTTCCTGCACGAGCTCTCGCACGCGCTCGCGGCGGTCGATCAGGGCGTGTCAGTGGGCGGCATCACGCTGCATGTTTTCGGCGGCGTCTCGCAGCTCGATGCCGAGCCCCCGACACCGAAGGCCGAGGCGTTCATCGCCGTCGTCGGTCCATTGACCAGCTTCGGCCTCGCGGGCCTCTGCCTGATCGCCGACAGGGCCATCGATGGCTCGCCCGCTTTTCACGCGCTGGCCAGCTATCTCGCCGCCATCAACCTGATGATCGGCGTCTTCAATCTCGTGCCTGGCTTTCCGCTCGACGGCGGCCGCATCCTGCGCGCGGGGCTCTGGTGGTGGACGGGACGCCTCGGCCATGCGACCCGCATCGCGAGCCGCTGCGGAACGGGGGTCGCGCTGCTGTTGATGGCCTTCGGGGCGTGGCGCGCGGTCACCGGCGATCTCGTCGGCGGTGTCTGGCTCGCCCTGATCGGCCTGTTCCTGCATCAGGCGGCGCGCTCCTCGTGGGATCTGATGCGGGTCCGCGCACGGCTCGAGCCGATTCGCGTGCAGGACGTCATGACGCGCGCGCCGCTCGTGGCAGATCTCGTCGCGCCGCTCGCCGAGGCCGGCGCCGCGCTCGGCCCCGAGCAGGTGGTGCACCCGCGCGACTCCGCCTGGACGGCCTTTCTCAAGCTTGGCCGTACGCGCGGCGGCAACGTCCCCGTCGTCGACGGGCAGATGCTGGTCGGCGTGATCACCCAGCGCGATCTTCACGGCGCGCTCGCCGCGAACGGCGCGAACTCGGCGGACATCGCGCGGCGCGCGGCGTGAAAACGCTGCTCGCGCTCGCGGCGTTGGCGGCCGCGCTGTTCGCCGCCGCCGGCGCGCTGCCGCTGATGCTGGAGTCGCGATTGGCGACGCTCGTGCCCGGCGGCCTCGCCGTCGCGCGCCTGCACTACAATCCGCTCACCGGCCGGCTCACGCTGCAGACGGTGAGCGCGCGCGATGAGTCGGGCCGCGAGATCTTTCGCGCGGACGAGGTCGATGCGACGGCGCCCCTCGCCGATCTCTTCGCGGCCGCGCCGCTCACACTGCAGCGCGTGCGCCTCGTGGCGCCGCGGCTGGTGCTCGCCCATGCACCCGCGCTGACGCTGGTGGGCGCGGGAGGGCTCAACTTCACCCCGCTGAGCCTCGACGGCATCATGGTGAGCGACGGCAACCTCGTGGTCGAGGAGCCCGGCCGGCGCGCGCTCGTCGCGCGCGACCTGACGGCGCGTGTCGATCGTGCGAGCGGTGTGGGAGACGGGGAGGCCGCATTCGCGGTCGAGACGGCGCTGTACGGGACGAACGTGCGGATCACCGGCCAGCCGCTCGGACGCGGCGCGTACGCGCTGCGCATACGCGCCAACGACCTGGACGCGGCAGCGGTGATGGAGGATTTCCCGCACGCGCTCGCCGCCGCCGGCGTGCGTCTGACGCAGGGCCGGGCGGACGTCGACGCGACGCTCATCGTCGCCGGACCGCGCGTCCTGATCTCCGGTCAGCTCCGCATCGACCGGCTCGTCGCCCGCTTCCTCGAGCCACGCAGTGCGCCGCTGGCGGTGTCGGCGCTGATCCTCGCGGTCGACCGCTGGGATCTCGCGACGGGAACCGGACGGATCTCGCGCCTGGAGCTGCAACGGCCTACGCTGGCGCTCGACCGTGGAACGCCGGCCGCGATCAGTGCGCTCGTCGACTGGCTGGCAGGCCCCGACGTCATGCTCCGGCGCCTGCGCATCGTGGACGGCACGCTCCGATTGCCCGGCGGCGTCCAGCCGGTCGTCCTGCGCGGCCTCACGCTCGGGCTTCAATCGGCCGCCGAAACCGGCCCCCGCGCCGGCTTCGTGCTGACGGCGCGCGCCGGCGTCGGCGATGCCGGCCGCCTGGCGCTGGACGGCTCACTGTCGCGCGATTTTCAGCGAGCCGAGGGCGCCGTGCGCGCGATCGGCGCGACCGTCGATGGGTGCGGCCTGCCGGACGTGAGCATCCCGCTGCCGGCGGAGGCTTCGCCGCGCGCCGTTCTCACCGCGCTCGCCTCGGCCTGCGGCAGTTAGGTCGACGAACGTACGAAGCGCCCCGGGTTCTCCGGGGCGCTCGTTGCTCCAGCGACTCGCGACCGCGGTCCGCGCTACTTCTTCGTGTCGCTCGGCTTCGCTGACGTGTCGGTCTTGCCGCTCGAAGCCTTGGTGTCCGACGAGGCCGGCGCGCTCGTGCTCGGCGAGGCCGCCGGGCTGGTGCTCGACGGTGCCGCCGATGTCTTCGCGTCGACTCCGAGCTTCGCCGTCGTCTCGGCATCCAGGCGACCGCTCGCCTTCAGGCCCTGCTTCTGCTGGTAATCACGCAGCGCGGCCTGCGTCTTGGGGCCCATCACGCCGTCGATGTCGCCGGGGTCGTGGCCCTGATCCTTGAGCGCCTGCTGGACCGCCTTCACCTGCTCCGAGTCGCCCGACATGCCCGCGCCGCCGCGCGCGCTGCGGCCGCTCTTCATCGAGTCCGACGACTTCATATCGGAGGACTTCATCGAGTCCGACGACCTCGTCGACCCGCTGGCCGCCGTCGAGGAATCGGTCTTGGTGTCGGTGCCCGTCGAGGACGGCGAGCTGCCCTTGCTGTCACCCGAGCTCGTCGCGCCTGCGCCCGATGACCCGCTCGAGCTGCCGGATCCGCTCGGCGCCTGCGCCAGCGCGGGAACCGTCGCCAGGGCCAGGGCGACGGCCAGCGCCATTGCGCCAGTCACTGTCTTCATGTGCTCTCCCTCCTACTGCTGTGAACTGTGGGGTCGTGGAATTCCCGCGCCGGCCTCAACTGGCCTGGCGACGGTCCGCCACCGGCTTGCGCAAGTCGTGCGCGACGGGTGGCGCGTCGAGCCGCGCGACTCTCGGTAGCGTCACCGGACGCCCATCGCGCGCAGAACGGTAGATCGCTTCGACGATGCGAACGTCGGTCAGGCCTTCGATGCCGGAAGGCTCCGGCACGACGTCGCGCAGCACGGAATTGGAGAAGTAACCGAGCTCCTCGGCCACCGCGTCCGCGGGCTCGAAGGTGAGCTCCTCACGCTCGCCGCCTCGCACGAGCTCCAGCGTCGACGGACGATACGGCTCATAGGCGCCGATGAGGCGAATCGAGCCTTCGTCGCCGAACACGCTCAGCACCGACGTGGGCTCCTCGCCGAACGACGTGTGCAGGTGCGCCAGGCGATCGTCGGGGAAGCGGACGAGCGCGACGGTGCTCTCGTCGACGTCGCCGCCATAGCGTCGCGTCATCCGCGCCGTCATGGCCATGACCTGCGCGGGCTCCGCGTCGAACAGCGTTCGCGCGACGAAGATCGCGGCCACGCCGAGGTCGTACACCGTGCCGCCACCGTGACGGCGCTGCAGCCGGACGTCCTCGGGATCCTGCACGCGAATGGTGGCATCGCTGCTGAAAGTCTTGGGCGCGCCGATGGCGCCCGCCCGCACGAGCTCGAGGATCTTCCTGTACGCGGGATGCACCTGCACGTGATACGCGATCATGAGCTTCACGCGATTGGTCTGGCACGTGCGCAGCATGCGGCGGCACTCGTCCGCCATCACGGCCATCGGGCGCTCGCACAGGACATGGGCGCCCGCGCGCGCGGCCTCGACGGCATAGTCGCAGTGCAGTGAGTTCGGCAGCGCGAGATAGACCGCCTGGACGTCTTCGCGCTGCAGGGATTGCCGGAACTCGTCGTAGTGGTACCCGGTGGCGCGATGCTCTTGCGCCAGAGCCTGCGCGCGGGCGCGGTCGGCCGAGACGATTGCGGCCAGCCGTGTCTCTCCTCCCGCGCGCGCGAAGGCCGGCAGCAGTGCGCGCTCGATCAGCGGCCCTGCGCCGACGACGGCGTAGCCGATCTGCTTGGCCATGAACCCTCTCCCGCTGTTTTTTTCCAACGGGATAGGCTGCAAGCGCGAGGCCATGGAATCGCCATGGTCTATACCTCGGGGAGGTTCTCGATACCCCGGATGTAGGGGGCACCAACCTCCTCGCCCACGAGATCTACGGTCTTGCGACCTACTCAACTCGTGTTTAGCCTTTGACGCATGACTTCAAGTTCGTTGATACGTACGGGCGCCATCACTGAGCTCGTCGGCGAGCTCTCGTCGGGACGTACGAGTCTGATGCTCGCGTGCTTGCGCGAGATCACCGGTCGCGGCGCCACGGCTGCCCTCGTCGATGCCGACGGCGCGTTCGATCCGGTGTCGGCCGTCCGCGCGGGCGTGGTGCTGTCCCGCCTGCTCTGGGTCCGCTGTGGCGGCCGTCGCGCCGTGGCGCTGGCGGCGATCGATCTTCTCGCTCGCTGTCCGGGTTTTGCCCTCGTCGTGCTCGACGCCGGCGAGACGCCGCCGCGCGTGACGCTCGGGGCCGCGTTCCGGCTGCGCCAGGCGGCACGACGCGCGGGCGTTGCGGTGCTGCTCGTGGGACGACGCCGCGTCGCGGGCGCCGGCGCAACGCTCGCGGTGCGGATCCGGCGCGATGCGCTTGCATGGGCGGGAGCGCGCCGGGCCCCGACGCGATTGGCGGGTATGAGCACTCGCGTTCGAATCGTCCGCCGCCAAGGCGGCTCCTGCGAGTGGTCCGCGCCGGCCGAAACGCCGGGGGAGCGGCAGTGGTGGACCGCGTGACGTCGATCGCGTGTGTGTGGGTCGAAGCGTTCGCGGCCGCGGCCGCCGAGCGAGCCGAGCCCAGCCTGCGCGAGCAGCCGATGGCAGTGGTCGTGGGCGCGGCGCCGACGGCGCGCATCGTCGACGCCAACGCCGCGGCGCGCGAGCACGGCGTTCGCGCGGGAATTGCCGAAGCCGAAGCGGTCGCGCGTTGCCCGCATCTGGTTCGCCGCCCGGCGTCGACAGCGTGCGTGGACGCGGCCCACCGAGCGCTGCTCGATGCCTGCTACGGCGTGTCTCCACGGCTCGAAGACGTCGCGCCCGGGCTCGTCCACGTGGACGTGGCCGGACTCGGACGGCTGGTCGGCGACGCCACCGCAGCCGCGGAGCGGCTGCACCGCGCGGCCCGGTCGATCGGTCTTCCCGCGCGGGTCGGTGTGGCCGGGACGCGCGCCGCCGCGCGCATTGCCGCACGCGCCGGGCTCGGCGTGGTCGCCTCAGGCGGCGAAGCGGAGGCATTGGCGTCCGTGTCGGTGAAGGCCGTCGAATGGCCGGACCAGATCGCCGAGGCGCTGTCGCGTTGGGGCGTGGCCACGCTCGGTGAGCTCGCCGCGCTTCCACGCGCGGGTCTGGCGGCGCGGTTGGGCCCGGCCGGTCTCGCCGCGCACGATCTGGCTCGCGGTGTGGACGATCCGACGCCGTGGAGATCCTGGACGCTCCCGCCATTCTGGGAGGAGGCGCAAGAGCTCGACTGGGACATCCACGAGCTCGGTCCATTGATGCGCGTGCTCGGCCGCGTCGTCGAGCGGCTGATGGCTCGCCTGTGCGCCGCCTATCTCGTCGCCGACGCGCTCGAGTTGCGCCTGGCGCTCGCCGGCGGCGGGCACCACGCGCGCACGCTCGCACTGGCGTGTCCGATGGACGCCGCGCGGCCGGTGCTCACGCTGCTCGAGCACGAGCTCGGCGCCCGGCCGCCTCAGGGCGCGGTGACCGCCGTCGCCGTGCAGGCGAGCGCGATCCCGCGCCGCGCCGTCGGCGCCAGGCTCGGGCATACGGCGCCGCCGGCCGAACGGGATCTCGCCACCGTGCTCGCCCACCTCGTCACGCTGGTGGGGCCCGATGCCGTGGGGGCCGTCGCGCTCGCCGATTCGCATCGCCCCGATGCGTTCGTGGCCGCGCGGCTCGATCCCGAGGCAGTCTCCGCGACGTCAGACGTGCCGCTCGACCCCGTGCTCGCGCTGCGTCGCCTGCGCCCGCCACGGCGCGTGAGGGTCGTTGTCGATGGCGACCAGCGCCCCTCGATGGTCAGTGGTGCCCTCGCTCCAGACGCGCGCGTGCTCGGCTGCGCCGGGCCGTGGCGCGTGTCGGGTGAGTGGTGGGACGCGGGCGCCTGGGGCCGCGACGAATGGGATGTGGCGCTGTCGGACGGCGCGGTCTGTCGGCTGGCGCGCGACCTGACGTCGGGTGAGTGGTATCTCGATGGCGTCTACGACTAACGTGGCGACTGCCCAGGGCCAGGCACTGCGACACGTGGCGCGTCGCCGGCACACGACGCCGATGGCACGGTGATGTTCGTCGAGCTGCACGCGCAGTCGGCGTTCACGTTTCTGGAGGGCGCAGAGCAGCCCGAGGCGTTCGTCGCGGAAGCCGCGCGGCGTGGCATGCCGGCGCTCGCGCTCGTGGATCGCGACGGGGTCTACGGCGCGCCGCGATTTCATCGCGCGGCCGTCGACGCCGGCATCCGCCCGCTGATCGGCAGCGAGCTCACGCTGGCCGGAGGCGCCCGCCTGCCGGTGCTCGTCGAGGATCGCGAGGGATGGCAACACCTGTGCGCATTGATCACGCGCGCCAAGCTCGGCGCGCCGAAGGGCAAGGCCACCATCACGCTGGAAGACCTGGAAAGTCACGCGACCGGCCTGGTGTGTCTCACCGGCGGCGCCCGCGGCCCGCTCGCCGCCGCCGTCCACGCGGGCGATCGCGAGGGCGCGCGCCGGGCACTCGAGCGCCTGGTGGCGATCTTCGGCCGCGACAACGTGTTCGTCGAAGTCCAGCGACACTTCGATCGGCAGCAGGAGCGCGATCTCGAGCGCCTCGTCGCCCTCGCGCGCGCTGCGCGAGTGCCGCTGCTGGCCGCCAACCAGCCGCTCTACGCGCGTCCCGGCGGCCGCGCGGTCGCCGACGTCTTTACGTGCATCCGTGAGAAGACCGACCTCGATCACGCCGGGCGGCGGCTGCTCGTCAACGCCGAGCGTGGCCTGCGCGACGCGCGCGCGATGGCCGCCGCGTTTCGCGACGTGCCCGACGCCGTCGCTGCCGGCGGTGAGCTCGCCCTGCGCCTGGGGTTCACGCTCAAGGATCTCGGCTACCGCTTTCCGGATTTTCCGCTGCCCCCGGGGGCGAGCACGCAGGCGCATCTGCGCGATCTCGTCGCGCAGGGCGTGCGCGAGCGCTATGGCGCCCAGGGCGAGCTCGTCGAGCGCGCGCGCGGGCAGGTGGCGCACGAGCTCGAGATCATCGGACGACTGGACCTCGCGGGCTACTTCCTGATCGTGTGGGACATCGTCCAGTTCTGCCGCGGCAACGACGTCCTCGTGCAGGGTCGCGGCTCGGCGGCCAACAGCGCCGTCTGCTATGCGCTCGGCATCACCGCCGTCGATCCCATCAAGATGGACCTGCTGTTCGAGCGCTTCCTCTCGGAGTCGCGCGGCGAGTGGCCGGACATCGACCTCGACCTGCCGAGCGGTGAGCGGCGCGAGCGCGTGATCCAGTACGTCTACCAACGCTACGGGCGGCTCGGGGCCGGGATGACCGCCAACGTCATCACGTACCGTGGTCGCAGCGCCGCGCGTGAGATCGGCAAGGCCCTCGGGCTGCCCGCCGACATGCAGGACCGGCTCGCGCGGCTCGTGGAGAACTGGGGCTATCAGGATCCGCAGGCCGTC
>Ga0114129_10008706_pt1 | contig 14466 bp, 10 predicted proteins | sample RhiMetdeltSRZDD1_FD_80071 | JGI IMG/M metagenome (GOLD analysis project Ga0114129, IMG submission 80071) | Populus rhizosphere microbial communities from Tennessee, USA - Rhizosphere MetaG P. deltoides SRZDD1 (version 2) (version 2) | ecosystem: Host-associated > Plants > Roots > Rhizosphere >... | reverse complement strand
GCATAAATCACCTAATTAGCTTCAAATTCGAGAAAGCTAATTAGGTGATTTATGCGTCTGTCCCCGAATTACTTCCGGCTTATTCGTCTATGGAATAGTTCGGCGCTTCCTTCGTGATGAACACGTCATGGACGTGGCTCTCACGAAGCGAGGCTTCGGTAATCTTCATGAAGCGGGTTTTGGTCTGAAGTTCTTTAATCGTGCTGACTCCGCAGTAGCCCATTCCAGCGCGCAAGCCACCGACAAGCTGAATAACCATTGAGGAGACCGGCCCCTTATACGGCACTCGGCCCTCAATGCCTTCAGGCACGAGTTTCCCAGCCACAGATTCCGATTCCTGGCCGTATCGATCTCGGCTGCCCTCCTGCATTGCGCTCAGCGAGCCCATTCCGCGATAGGACTTGAAAGTGCGTCCTTGATACAGGATCGTTTCACCGGGGCTCTCATCCGTTCCGGCGAAAAGTGATCCGATCATCACGGCGTCTGCCCCGGCAGCCAGGGCCTTCGTGATATCGCCCGAGAACTTGATTCCTCCGTCTGCGATCAGCGGAACGTTCGCTTCACGTGTCGCGCGCGCGCACGAAAGGATTGCGGTGATCTGTGGCATTCCAGCGCCGCTCACAACGCGGGTTGTGCAGATCGATCCTGGGCCCATGCCGACTTTAACAGCATCGGCGCCTGCCGCGATCAGATCACGAGCACCCTCCTCGGTTGCGATGTTGCCCGCAATGAATTCCGAATCCGGGAACCGTTTCTTGGCTTCCTTCACTGCCGACATCACACGCGAGCTGTGCCCATGGGCGGTGTCGATGACAATGACGTCGACTTTCGCCCGGACCAATTCAGTGATCCGTTCCAGGTAATCTCCCGTGGGACCGACGGCCGCGGCCACACGCAGCCGTCCTTGTTCATCCTTGGCGGCCAGCGGGTATTTGATCTTTTTCGTGATGTCTTTGACAGTGATCAGGCCCTTGAGATGTTGGTCCTTGTCGACGACCAGCAGCTTTTCGATCCGATGTTTGTGCAGCAACCGCTGCGCTTCTTCAAGCGTGGTTCCCACCGGAACTGTAACCAGCGGCTCTTTCGTCATGACTTCGCGAATCGGAAGGTGGAAACGTGTTTCGAACCGGAGGTCACGATTTGTCAGAATGCCAACGAGACGCCCGTTCTCGGTGATCGGAACGCCGGAAATCTTGTAATGCGCCATCAGCTTTACGGCGTCTTCGATCTTGTCGTTCGGCGACATGGTGATCGGGTCGACAATCATTCCGCTTTCCGATCGTTTCACCTTGTCCACTTCGGCGGCCTGTTTCTCGATCGGCATGTTCCGGTGCACGACACCAATGCCGCCCTGCTGCGCAAGCGCGATCGCGAGGCGCGACTCGGTAACCGTATCCATCGCGGCGCTCGCAATCGGGACATTCAATTCGATTCGGTTGGTCAGTCTTGAGGTGGTTCGAACTTCGGTAGGCAGGACGTCCGATTTCAGCGGGACCAGCAGAACGTCGTCGAAAGTGTACGCATCACCCGAGATCTTTTTTTCATCGCTCAAATGGTCACCCCATGACACTTTTTGAATTTTTTACCGCTGCCACACGGGCAAGGATCGTTACGTCCAACCTTGGTGCCTTCGCGTTTAACCTGGGCTGGCGCCCCGTCGCCGCCATTGTTGCTCTGCATGGCGGACATCATCGCCTCCTGCCGCTTTCGCTTGCGCTCGAGCTGTTCGGCCTGCTTCTGTTCTTCGACCGGCTGCATCAGGAACAGGAATCGCAATGTGTCTTCTTCAATCCGGTTCATGAGGTCTTCGAACAGGATGAAAGATTCCTTCTTGTACTCCACGAGCGGATCGCGCTGCCCATACCCACGCAACCCGATGCCTTCCTTGAGATGGTCCATCGCAAGGAGATGGTCTTTCCAGTGCGAATCGACGATCTGAAGCATGATCATACGCTCGTGGTAGCGCATTGGTGCTGAACCGATAACTGCTTCTTTTTCGTCGTACTTCTGGCGTGCTTTCTCAACCAACGCATCTTCCAGTTGCTTCGACCCAAGGTGGCTGGAATCGATGCCTTCTGCACGGTAATCGAAGCCGAATTGCCGCAACACTGCATTGGCCAAACCGTCAAGATCCCATTCAGTCGGATGAACCTCTGCTCCCGCGTCCTGCGCGACCAGATTGGCCATGATTTCGTCGGCGATACCCATAAGGTATTCCTTCTGGTCTTCGCCTTCGAGCAGCTGCCGGCGGAGTCCGTAGACCGCTTCGCGCTGCTTGTTCATGACGTCGTCGTATTCGAGGACGTGTTTGCGGTAGGAGAAGTTCTGACCTTCAACACGCTTTTGGGCGTTTTCGATCTGTTTCGATACGAATTTCGATTCGATCGGGACACCCTCCTCCATACCGAGGCGCTGCATAATTCCGGAAATGCGGTCGGCCGCGAAAATGCGCATCAGGTCATCTTCCAACGATACGTAAAAGCGTGACGATCCCGGATCGCCCTGGCGTCCCGATCGCCCACGAAGCTGGTTGTCGATGCGGCGTGCTTCGTGCCGTTCCGTGCCGATGATGTGTAGTCCACCGAGGCTCACTACCTCTTCATGTTCCTTATCAATCTCCGGTCGTACTTTCGCCAGCGCTTCGTTCCACTGCTCCGGCGTGGCTGAAGCCGGATCGATTTCTTTTTTCCGCAACACGTCACGCGCCATGAACTCTGCGTTGCCGCCGAGCAGGATGTCGGTTCCACGGCCGGCCATGTTTGTTGCGATCGTCACCACGCTTTTGCGTCCTGCCTGCGCGACGATTTCCGCTTCCTTTTCGTGATACTTCGCATTGAGCACTACGTGCTTCACGCCCATGCGTTTGAGCATTGAGCTGAGTTTTTCCGATCGGTCGATTGAGATCGTACCGACAAGCACCGGTTGGCCTTTCTCGTTGCACTGCTTGATTTCACGAACAACGGCATCGAACTTTTCGCGTTCTGTGCGGTAGATGACGTCGGAGTTTTCAATTCGCCGAAGCGTACGGTTCGTCGGGATGACCAGAACGTCGAGCTTGTAGATCTTCATGAACTCTTCCGCTTCGGTTTCTGCCGTACCGGTCATACCGGCCAGCTTTTTGTACATGCGGAAGTAGTTCTGGAAGGTGATGGTCGCCAGCGTCTGATTTTCCTGCTGGATGCGCATCCCTTCCTTGGCTTCAACGGCCTGGTGCAGGCCATCACTCCAGCGCCGACCCGGCATCAAGCGTCCCGTGAACTCATCGACGATGATGACCTCGCCATCCTTCACCACATATTCAACATCCCGCTTGTAAAGCGTGTGCGCCCTCAGCGCCTGGTTGATGTGGTGCTGGATTTCGAAATTCTCGATGCTCGGTGTGTCATACAGATCCGGAAGTCCGACGAGTTGTGCCGCACGCACGTTACCTTCTTCCGTTAACGTCACCGTGCGGTGCTTTTCATCGACCTGGTAGTCGACGTCCCGGCGGAGTCTTGGAACGATCTTATCGATGCGGAAATATTTGTCCGTGGATTCGTCGCTCGGTCCGGAGATGATAAGCGGCGTTCTCGCTTCGTCGATCAGGATCGAGTCGACCTCGTCGACGATCGCATAGTGAAAATCACGCTGAACCCTCTGGGCAACATCGAACTTCATGTTGTCACGCAGGTAGTCGAACCCAAATTCATTGTTGGTTCCGTAGGTGATATCGGAACCGTATGAAGTGCGCCGCTGGTCGTCATTAAGGCCGTGCTGGATGACGCCAACACTCAGCCCGAGGAACTTGTACAGCCGTCCCATCCATTCCGAGTCACGTCGGGCGAGGTAGTCGTTTACAGTGACGACGTGCACGCCCTTGCCTGCGAGCGCATTCAGGTACGCCGGTGCTGTTGCGACAAGCGTTTTTCCTTCACCGGTTTTCATTTCAGCAATCCGCCCTTGATGCAGCGCGTAGCCGCCGATGAGCTGCACATCGAAATGACGCATGTTCAAAATGCGTTTGCCGGCTTCGCGAACAATGGCGAAAGCTTCAGGAAGAATGTCCTCGAGTGTTTCGCCCTGGGTGAAGCGCTGCCTGAATTCTGCGGTTTTGGCCTGGAGTTGCTCGTTGGTGAGGCTTGAAGTCTGAGGCTCTAAGGAGTTGATTTTCTGGATGATCGGCTCGATTTTCTTTACTTCCCGATCGTTCTTCGAGCCTACAAACTTCTTAACTATCGTGTCAAGCATAGATGAGTTTAACGGGAAAGAAGCGAGGAAGGCAATAAGGCCCGCGGTTTGCACGCATCCGCGGATCAGCTGGGTAAGCCGTGAAAACTGAGGCTTAGCCGCGTGGGAGGTAGCGTCTGGGATCGACCGGCCGGTCGTTCATTCGGACTTCGTAATGAAGATGCGGCGCGGTACTCCGGCCCGTCGTTCCAACGAAAGCGATCACGTCATTTCGTTTAATCCGCTGTCCGACTCGAACGTTGAACCGTGAAAGGTGTCCGTGGCGTGTGGTCAGGCCGTTTCCGTGATCGATGATGACGAGATTGCCGTAAGCGGCTTTGCGCGCGGCATATATCACGACACCATCCGCCGCCGCATGCACAGGCGTTCCATAGATGCCGGCGATATCCAGACCGAGATGCATTTCAGCATCGCCATTAAAAGGATCCATCCGGTTGCCGTAGTGGCTGGTGATGTGCCCACGGACAGGCCAGATACTCGGGGTGAATCGAAGAATGGTAGCGCGCTTTTCTGCAACCTGTTCGAGTAGCCGCAGCTGGCTCTCGAGATCTGTCGTCCGATCCTTCAACAATTCCATATCGGTTTTCAAATTCGAATTGTTGAGAAGGTCAGCCGTCGGATAATCCACCTTCGATCCGCCGACTGCGGGCAGGTTGACCTTCAGGCGTTTGTTCAGGCTGTCATTTTCGAAAAGTGTGCTCAGTCGCTCCGAAAGTGTTTCGAGCTCAGAAAGCTTTGAATTCAGCTTCAGCGTCGATACCTCGAGATTTTTTTTCTGAACTTTCAGATCGACATTTTCGGATTGGAGTTGGTTATAGTCGGCAACTTTGAAAGCCATTTTGGCGTAACTGAATCCAAGTCCGACTGCTACGAAAAATGAAATAATGCCTATGAATGCGAGAAGATATAGGAGTTGAACCGGGAGACGGAGTTTGTGAAGGCGTAAGCTTGCGTGAGGTACAACGATAAAGGTATAGAAGCTCCTGGCCATTCATTACTCCTTGACTCACTATGAATTTACTGAGAGATCCGAAGTCCTGTTCGAAGCGTATGCGTTTGAAGCAGAAGGACTTATTGGGCTAAAGCCGAAACCGACTCGGAAAATCTAACAAATGGTCGAACTGCGGGTCAAGGGGAAATTGTGGAAAAAACAACTCGCTTTACCCGCCCTTGCCATCCTAACCTTCACACTTTCCTGGGCTGGGGCGTTTCCACAGAAATTTGTAGAAAACTGGTACTCGCGGGCCATCTACCCCACAATCTCAACAGTTGCTCGGATCTTTGCTGACGCCGCTTCGTTCGCCTGGTTGGACGTCATTATTCCAATCGGTCTGACACTACTTGTCGTCGCGGTTCGCCGAAGAAAGTTCTACTTTCTCGCAAATGCGGTCGCCGTTCTGTATTTGATTTTCTTCTTTACGTGGGGCCTGAACTACCACCGCGAGCCACTGATTTCAAAAATTCCTTACGACGCGCAACGGACAGGCAACGCTGCAATCGAAACGTTCGCGAAGGAAATCGCAGAGCAGATCAACAGGTTGTATGTGGAAAAGCAGCGCGAACCTGTGGACGACCGACGAGTCCGGGAGGAGGCGGTCGAACGAGTCCGCCGCGTTGCGGCTGTTATCGACGGAGCCAAATGGCAGGGCTCGAGCCGCATCAAGAATTCGTTACTTGCGAATCCCTGGTTCCACGCGGCGGGTATCGACGGTGTTTTTAATCTGTTCGCGCACGAGCCGCTGATCACAAACAGCCTCTTGCAATTCGAGAAGCCGTTCGTCATGACTCACGAACTTGCGCACGTTTACGGGTACGCCGGCGAAGGAGATGCGAATCTCATCGGCGTGTTTGCCACGCTCATGTCCCCGGATCCGCACTTCCAGTACAGCGGCTGGATAAATCTGTGGCTTTACGTCCGCAACCGTAAACTGGACGGTTTACTCGAACCGGGCCCGCGGCAGGATTTCGATGCAATGCTTGAGCGGATGCGCTCCGAGCAGATTCAATGGCTGAGTGCAATCCAAAGCACCATCCTGGATTGGTACCTCAAATCAAACAGTGTTCCCGAAGGCATCCGGAGTTATTCACAGGTCGTGCGGCTGGCGGCGGGCACAGAACCCTACTGGGATCGTTTCCGATAGAATTCGCCGACAAGGATTTTATTTTTCTCCCTCAAGGATTCGATTGTGCCCGGCGGCAGCAATCGGCCGAGTCGTTCGAGTGCCTGCTCGGTGAACTCGGGTGTCCCGCGATAGTGACCGCTTCGATCATTAACAAATTCCAACTTTCCGTCGATCACCTGGAGCTCGCCGGCCGCGGCCACTTCACCTCCCGCCACGAGGCTTGAATGGTGAAAGACCCGAACCTCCTGAAAATTTGAAGCGTAAAAGTCGCCCTTCGCATCCATGACAAACATGGCGAATTTCAAATAAGCCTTTACGCCATGCTCGTCGATGCGCACGGCGTTCGTCGTATCGAACCTGTGTCCCGCCGCGTCGTAAATCAAACCGTCGGAACCGAAGCGTAACCGATAAATTTCGCGCTCCTTTGGATTGGTGATGTAGATGGCCGGCTCGTTCTTGTATTCGGGAAGTAAGGGCGTCGTGGCGTACGGCTTCTTTAGGGGAGGACGAACCTCCGAGACTCCGGGAGGGAGTACATGCTGACCATAAAGCTGAACTGCGATGCTCAGGATGACCGCCGCAAGGCGGGTTAAAGACCTGAAAGATCTCCTGCTTTGCATTGGGATTTGGTTACCCAGAGTCATGCATTGCAGGATCAATTCCATCGGCAGGTCGAACGCGGGCTATCAGGGCGTGTTGCCGAAACGGAGTGAAATGGTCCGGGATGCTGCTATTCCCCTCCTCCAGAGGAGGGGTGGACGCGACCTCAAAAAAATATCGCCGAAGGCATCCTTGGATAGGAGCGGACGGGGTGGTCAGAAATGTTTGACCACCCCGTCTGCGCTTCAAAGGTTGCTTCGCAGCATTTTCTTGATGCGCAGCCTCCCCTCCTCTGGAGGAGGGGAATAGCAGCATCCCGGACCATTTCACTGTTTCGGCAACACGCCCTTCAGCCGGGTTCAACTCGTAACAGTAGAGCTTACGGCAGAGCGATGGTCTGCAGGTCCCTCGATCCGGTGCTGGTGCGCCACAGGATAGCAGCGGTCGTTTCGTCCACCTTGTCGAGTTGCTCTACTCCCTGTGATGCAACCGCTGGATAAGGAGAAACGTCCTGGAGGGTCTTTACGATTTCGTAAGGAACGCCCGCGATGTCCGAAGGTGTCGTAATCGGCTTATAGTTTTCCAGATTGTCCGCGGAAATCTTCATCATCCCGCGATTCGTGTTGCTCATGAGGAAATAGTTATGTCCGCCCTTCGTATAGGCAATCATGTCGAGCGGACGATTGCCGGAACCCAGTTCCGCGATAGTGGTTCCCTTTACCTTGGCACCGGGTTTGAGCTCGGCCACCGGGATCTTAACCAATGGAGTGCAGGTGTAGGACGCAAGAATGTTCGTTTCCCCCTTGATCTTGTAAGGAACGAATGTGTGGATCGGCGCCTCCGTTTCAAATCTCCCATGGGAGCCGTGCCAAATTTCGATACCGGTTCCTTTGGCGTCCTGTGCAAAAGGGAAGGGAACGGCGCGCAGCGTCGAAGCAAATTCTTCGTTGGACAGTCCGGCAACGAGGACTTTGCCGTCGACGAACGCCAGATCCGAGAACGCATCGAGGCGTGGATTTCCTCCTGTCACGAGCAGGGGATGGAAAGCGCCTTCCTTGCTCTCGGGCGGATCCACGAGCGCGATCTTGGAATGTTTCACGTTATCGAGAGGGAGCGTTTCGATCTTGCCCTTCGCATCGACCCGCACAATCACCGGCATCGCATTTGCGCCTTTACCTCGCGACACCGCGAGGTACATTTTTTTGGAAATCGGATTTACGGCCAGATCGTTGATCGCGATCTGATCGGGCATCGTGCCTAGCATCGCGGCGATCTTTTCATTGATCCCTTTGACGCTGACCTGTGCTGTTGGCGAAGGCGTCCGGTCTCCGGTGTCTATGGCATACAGAGTCGCGCCCACCGAGTCGCCGACGAACAGGATGCCTTCGGGCCCGAACGTCAGAACCGATGCGGATTTGAGATCCGCCTTTCCTGCCTTCAAGCTGTCTGTCAAAGCTGCCGAAAAACCGGTCGCAGCGAAAAGCGCTATGGCAAGCAATAAGCAGAGAACACGAAATTTATACATTCTTCGTTACCTCCTGTGGTCGGAAAATGGCGACCACAAAATGTCACTGTCGAGGGTCCAAGTCAACCTGCGAGGGCATCACCACAGCCGGCGCTCGACATAGGCCATGATCACGGCCGTACCATCCCGCAGCGAACGCCCATAAACGAGATTGAAGGATTGAGTGGGCGTTTCAAAACGAAGGCCGGCACCCGTATCGATCCACAGTTTGCCTTCCTTGAAGATGTGTTGCCTGTCCCACGTTTTTGCACCATCCAGGAACACTTCCCATTTCACCGTCACAAAAGGAATGTTGAACGTATTGAAAAATGGCAATGTCGCTATGCGCCGCTCGACATCCGTATTAACAAGGACGAAGTCCGTGCCCATTGGTCCGCGACCATACACACCGTGATCTGAGACAGCATGTCCACGAAGGGGATTGCGGGTACGTGTTGTATCGATGCCAAGGACAAAGTAATCCTCTACCGGCAGGTTCCCGCCTGCCGTTCCACCCTTGACGGTCCAGTCCAGGTAAGCCCTGTTGTCCCTCGACAGGGTGAATCGATTGTTCAGTTCTGCGACGCCGCCGGTGTAGGTGATATTTCCGAGGATCGATTGTTGCGCGGTGAACCCTTCGAGGTGCAGCCGGTTCTGGTAACGACTATCGAAGAGGCGGATGTTACTTTCCAGACTGAATTTGCCGACGTTCTGGCTGTTCATATCCAGTTGCGGTATGTCGCCGGAAGCCGCACGATTAAAATAATCGAGTCCACCCCCGATATCGAACCGGTAGTGCGGAATGTGCTTTACGTGCAGCCGAAGTATGTTGGCGTCATACAGGAACCGCGCCACGCCGAGGTATTGCGGCAGAACGTTTGGCGAAAGATTCCAGTGCTCGCGTCGCCACGTGTCACCGAGCTCGAGGTGGAGCAAGCCAGGGAAGGGAACGGGTATCTCGAGCTGGCCGTCAATTCGTCGTCTGACCGCTTGCCACCTGTAGTCCGAATTGAAGTTGATGCCGCTGTTCCCGATATTCCACACGTCGAGATAATTAGTCTGGAACGGGAGGCCCTTGAACAAGTTGAACGCGAAATCGCCAAGGCCGTTCGTTTTCGTTGTCGTGCGGATCACGGCGTTGTACTGATCCGGAATCGGCGTGGGTTCGACTTCAAGCCCGACGTTTGAAAAGTTGTTTGTTTCCAAAAGCCGCGCCTCAGTCGTTTTCCATTCGCTGTAGCGCAGAACGCCGGTGGGATGAAACGCGACAGCTTTTCGAACCACCCACGATCCAAACGACAGGTAATAGTTGTGAAGGATGTCGTCAATAACCGGCCGCCCCGTTCTGTTCCAGGAACGCAAAGCCGACTGAACCTCACCTTCCGACATATCGATCGTCGCAAGCCGGTCCGAAGCATAGTTGTTCTTCGAATCCACTTGCAGCGCCCGGCGCAAAGCAGACTTGGCAGCATCGACGTCGTTGTTTGTCAGATACAGGTCGCCAAGCGCATTAAAGAATCTTGCGTCGTTTGAAAATCGTTCGCTCCCTTCCTTGAGAACATCCTCGGCCTTCTGGAATTCCTTCATGTTGATGTACGCGGTTCCAAGAAGGAGGTACACGTCGGCCGTGGGACGATCCGCAAGTTCTGCGGAGAGAATATTCACGGCGCGTACATTTTCGCCGCGTTCGATTGCCTGGCGAGCTTCGTCCAGCTGCGCGAGACAAGGTACGGTGACAAACAGAGCGATCAGAACAGCGCAAATAGCTTTCGGGCCCATCTAAGTTGCTGAATTATAATTTCATACATGAAAATTCTCGGCTGTTTTCTGATTTTGTCCTTCGCTTTAATTGCGGTTCCGGCAGAGGGCAGCGACGTAGCGTTGTTTGGTGGCGTGCAACACGAGGGGAAACTAACACTCAATAACGCCGTTTCAAACGCGTCGAGCGTTACTTTTAATCCCAGGAACTTCGGCGTTTTCGGTTTGCGGTTGAGTCACGGAGCGCTCATCGGAGGAGAGCACACTTTCGCGTACGCTCCGAATTTCATTGAGAGCCAGACGAAAGCTTTCATCTATCACAGCAATCTGCTGGTCCAGGTTCCAACAGCCAAAATTAAACCTTACGTGACGGCGGGTCTGGGTGGTTTCTTCACGTCCAGCGACAGCATCAGGGATTTCGGGAACAAGTTTGCAATCGATTACGGCGGAGGCGTAAAGGTTTTTCCTTCAGGTCCCGTTGGACTTGTAGTCGACGTCCGGGGTTATTCGATTCCGGATATCGAGATCCAGAATCTCACTGTTGGAAAGACGCTGAATATTATCCAGGTGAGTGCCGGTGTCGCCTTCTCGTTCTGAACCGACCTCATTCACCTACATCGGGCTATTCCTCACAACGCTCTCGCTGCTGCAGCTGGAGCTGTTCCTGACGCGCATCTTCAGCGTCACGATGTGGTATCACTTTGCTTTCATGGCGATATCACTCGCCATGTTCGGGCTTGCTGCGGGCGCCGTTCTTGTCGAGGTGATGAAGAAGCGGGATGCGCACAGCAGCCTGGCGAACATTGGGTTGTTGTTCGCGCTGACCAGCGCCGCGTGTTTTACGGCACAGCTCTACATTCCGGCCGACCCTGAGTCGCGACTTGCCTGGACCGCCCTCGCTTTCGTTCTCATTTCGATTCCATTCGTCTTCGGAGGAATGGCCGTTTGCGTCGCTTTGACCCGCTTTCCCAAGCATACCAGTTCGCTGTATGCGGCTGACCTGGCGGGATCGGCCGCGGGATGCCTTCTTACGATCCCGATCCTGAATCACATTCATGCGCCCACGGCCGTCATTTTGAATGCGGCAATTGCGGCGCTCGCTGCGATAGCTTTCTCGCTCCCGGTCAAAGGCGTCGCCCGAAATTTGTCCATTGTTTCCTGTGTGGGGTTGATTTTCATCAGCGGCATCAATCAAAACACGAAGTGGATTGATATCAAGTGGATTAAAGGTGGCAGGAATTGGGGCGACGGGCTGTATGAGAAATGGAACGCGCTGTCGCGTATTTATGTACGCGAGACGGGCAGCGATCCATTCGGATGGGGCATGAGTCCGGCATACGAGCCGAAGCGGAAACTCGATCAGCTGTATCTGAACATCGACTCAGGCGCCGCGACCGTCATCACGAAATTCGATGGGCGGCTCGAGCCACTCGAGCATCTCAAATACGATGTGACGGCGCTCGCACATTACGTGCGAAAACCGACATCGGTGCTTGTCATTGGCGTCGGCGGAGGCCGTGACATCCTGACGTCCCTCGTATTCGGGCATCAACGGGTTATCGGCGTTGAAATCAATCCGGATATTCTCGGTGTCCTCACCAATCGATTCACAGATTATGCCGGCAGATTGCAGCAGAACCCGGCCGTCACCCTGGTCAACGATGAAGCCAGGAGTTACATCGCAAGGACGCCGGAAAAGTTCGGCATCATTCAGGCATCCCTGATCGACACCTGGGCGGCGTCATCGGCGGGCGCATATGTTTTGACCGAGAACGGACTGTATACAACGGAAGCGTGGCGCACCTTCCTGGACCACCTGGCTCCGGACGGAATCCTGACGATGTCGCGCTGGTACTACGAAGCTCAACCGGCAGAGACGTTGCGCCTGGCTGCGCTCGCGACAGCGTCACTCATGGACGAAGGTGTTCGGAACCCGCGGCAACACGTCATGATCATTCGGAAGCAGGACAGTTCCGAGCTTGGGCAGTACAGCGTTGCGACGATTCTGGTTTCGAAGCAGCCGTTTACGGACGCAGAAATCGATCGAATGGCTGAAGTATCGAAGTCCATGGAATTCATTCCGGTGCTAACCCCGCGATACGCCGAGCGGCCGGAATTCGAATCCGTTGTTACCCCGGCAAGATATGAAGAATTGATCCGGAGTTATCCGTTGAACATCGAGGCACCGACCGACGACACTCCGTTCTTCTTCCACATGCTTCGTGCATCGGACCTGTTGAAAGCATCAACGTACCAGGGAATGAACGAACTCAACCTGAAAGCGGAGAAAGTTCTAGGCACATTGTTGAGCATCGTGATCGGGTTGAGCGCTATAGCCATTATCGCGCCGCTGACGCTGCGGCGGCATGTGCGGCGTTCCTGTTCACGGAGCCTTATGCTCTATTTCGCGGCGATCGGACTGGCATTCATGATGGTTGAGATCGGGCAACTCGAACGCCTCATCGTATTTCTCGGCCATCCGATTTACGGCCTGACCGTGGTTTTGTTCGTGTTGCTGGTCGCATCCAGTCTCGGCAGCCTGTGCTCCCATCGATTCGGACGCTGGATATGGCTGCTTCCGATCTTGCTCGGAGCATTCATCCTCTTAAGTCCGGTTGTTACTCGGGAACTTGTGGGCGCCTCCACGCCTTTACGAATCATCATTTCAGCGCTGCTGTTGTTTCCGTCCGGCTTTTTCATGGGTATGGCTTTTCCACTCGGCGTCCAACAGGCGAGGCGTGCTGATGGTGATGCGCCGACCGCGTGGTACTGGGGAATCAACGGCGCGTTCTCGGTTATTTCATCGGTATTGGCGCTCGTTGTCGCCGTGTTCTGGGGCGTTACGGTGACGTTGCTGGTTGGATTGTCAGCTTATTTGCTGGCATTAGTGGCCCTGGCCGTTAATCGAAACCGATCCGGACATTTGGTCGGTGCGTAATTTGACAGATACATTTGACATGGGACATGGGACATCCCAACATTTGACAACCTGCAAACGTCAAATGTTGGGATGTCCCATGTCCCACGTCAAATGAACCCCAATCACAAGATGACCAATCGAAAATATTTCAATCTCGTTGCTGCCCTCCTGATCGCCCTCTTCACGATTTCTGCGATCTCCGTCGATCGACTCAGGACAACAGTTGTTTGGCTTTCCGATCCGGCGCGGGATGGCCGGAAAGCCGGGACCGCCGGCGCACGTGCGGCGAGCGAATATCTCGCTGAACAATTCAAGGGCGCCGGCTTCGATGTTCAGATTCAAGACTTCGGCGTGAACCGCCGAAATGTCGTGGCAAAAAGCGGCACGGCAGAGCGGTATGTTCTGATCGGTGCTCACTATGACGGACAAGGCACGGGCTTCCCTTCGGCCAGCGACAATGCCGCCGGTGTCGCCGTCGTTCTCGAAGTCGCGCGTGAACTCAAATCGAAGTCGCTGCCGGTGTCGATTGTCGCGATTGCATTCGATGCCGAAGAAGAAGGCCTTATCGGTTCCCGGTACTATACGGATCACCCGCTGTATCCGCTCGACAAGGCACAGGCCGCGATCGTTCTCGATACGATGGGCCGGACTTTTATCGACCTCCCAACCTGGACAATGTTCGTTCTCGGCGCCGAGAATTCGCCCGAGCTGGCCGGGCTCGTCCAGAAACGATCGGGTCCGGAAATGCTGGTCGTCGGCAGCGATCTGATCGGGCCGCGGAGCGACTTTGCGCCATTCGCTTTGAAGCATGTTCCCTATCTTTTCTTTTCTCATGCAACGCATCGGGACTACCACGGTCCGGGAGATACGCCCGATCGTGTCAATTACGCAAAGCTTGCACAGGACACAACGCTAATCGAGCAGGTCGTCGAAGACATCGCTCGTCTTCAGACGCCTCCGCAATATCTGGCGCAGCCCGTTTATCCTCGGGATGAAACCGCTTCTCTAAAGCGTGAGATGCAAACCGTTCTAAAGGAGTACAAGGACCTGCCGGCCGCGTATCGCATGATGTTCGACGACTTCCAGGCACGCCTGGCCGCCGACGACTCGCGCGAGGTCCGTCGCGTCGCGACCAGCGCGTTGCTGGCCCTGGCGACTCCGCGGTTTTCCTCCTTTATGTTGGGCTTCATTGTTGCTCCGTACTACGAACATGAAGGTGCAAAGGAGATTGCGGCAGCAGCCTGGGAAGAAGCTGCGAAATGGGGCGACGAGTCCTTTCGTCACGATGCTGAGGAGAAGATTCGATCACTGCGCGGCGACCAACGCTAACGATT
>Ga0114129_10008704_pt1 | contig 14466 bp, 9 predicted proteins | sample RhiMetdeltSRZDD1_FD_80071 | JGI IMG/M metagenome (GOLD analysis project Ga0114129, IMG submission 80071) | Populus rhizosphere microbial communities from Tennessee, USA - Rhizosphere MetaG P. deltoides SRZDD1 (version 2) (version 2) | ecosystem: Host-associated > Plants > Roots > Rhizosphere >... | reverse complement strand
GTCGACCAGGATGTTCGACGGCTTGAGGTCGCGATGGACGACGAGGTTGCGATGCGCGTACTGCACGGCGTCGCAGATCTCCAGGAAGACGCGCAGCCGCTCCTCGATGCCGAGACGGCGCCGCGCGCAATCGTCGGTGACGGGCGCGCCGTCGACCTTCTCCATCACGATGAAGGGAACGCCATCCTCGGTGACGCCGCCGTCCAGGAGCTGGGCGATGGAGGGATGCTGCAAGCGCGCGAGGATCTGACGCTCCTGCACGAAGCGCCGGCGGGCCTCTTCCCCGCCGGCGCCGTGGCGCAGCAGCTTGATGGCGACGTGTTTCTCGAACTGCCCGTCGGCGCGTTCGGCGAGGTAGACGGTCCCCATCCCGCCTTCGCCCAGCTCGCCGATCAACCGATAGGCGCCCACCGTGCCCCGCGCGGCGACGCCGTCCGATTCAGCGAGCGCCTCCATCATCTCGCCTACGAACGGCGCCGCCATCTCGAGAGCCGGGACGCACAGGAAGCCCTGTGCGTCCCGGTCGGCGGCCAGGAGCTTCTGCACCTGCCGGAGGAGGTCGTCGTCGCTCCCACACGCCTCGCCTACGAACGCCGCCCGCCCCTCCGCCGGCCTCTCGAGTGCCGCGTCGAGGATGGCGCTGATCCGCTGCCAGTGCGCACGGTCGCTCTCCCGGTCCATCAGCCACTATTAGAAACACAACTGCTGCGGGAACGGGGCGAAATCGCACAGCGCTTCCTTGTTCCCGGACTTGCGGCAGTGCATCAGGCAGTGGCCGATGGACTCGAGCTGGTTGTGGCCGTTGCCGCTGGAACAGGTGAGGGTGTACTTCGCCACTTCGAGACCGCCCTGGTGCAGGCCGGCACTGCTCAGGATCGCCCGGTCGGGAGCGACCTCGATCATCCAGCGGCCGTTGCGCCCGGAAAACCGCTGCGACTTGTCGCCGAGATCCAGGGTGAACTCGGTGATGTGGGGCCCGCCCGCCACCTCCACGTTGTCGGGATCCAGGAGGCGCATCTGCACGAGATCGAAGGTCGCGAGAGAGGGACTGCTCTCGAAATCGACGCGGCAGTGGATGCGATCCGGGTGCTGGAAGTAGGCGACATGCAAGTTGGATTCACGCTCCATGAAGTCGTCATCGACCTCGGAAACGACGGAAAACCTCTTGCCGAAGCGGTGGTGGCTCACGACGGTGAGCGCCTCGCGGCTCTCGTCGTTGTTGTCCAGGTACTTCGCGATCTGGAACGCCGTCTGCCCGGTGGTCTGGTTGTCGATCAGGCAGAACGGGAGGATGCCGCCGCCGCCCAGGCCGCCGCCGTTCAGGATCGAAGTCGCGAAGAACGCGGTCACGTCCCGATGGTTGCCGGGCGGCGCGTTGACGGCCGTGAAGACGTCCGGCACGTACGGCCGCATCTCGATCGCGGGCGGCGTGAGCGCCACCCACGAGACGCCGCCGAGGGGCGCCCCGTAGCCCTGCCGCAGGCGGACGAACGCCGTCATCGGCTCGTTGAGCGGCGCGACGTAGCAATGGCTCGCCCACTGGGCCCCGTCGACGAACCCGTGCTTGAGCCCGGTCACGACGGCGAATCCCTTGTTCGCGGACAGTTGACCCAGGGGAAAGGCCTCCACTGTGAAGAACCGCGACAGCCATCCGACGCGCGCGTTCGCCAGGAACACGAAGTCGGACGGCTCGTTCGAGGCGGGCGACGGGCACACATCGTCGCCGTCCTGCCCCACTCCCGTCGCGAAGAGCTCGAGGCGCCCGTAGTTGTAACCGGGGTTGAGCTGCGGGCACGCCGCGCGCAGCGAGAACTCAGCAGTGGTTTGCGGACGGATGATCTGCGGCGTGCATGCCGACTGTCCGGGCGTGGCGGTGCCAACCGCACCCATGTATGTCGGCTGGACCTTGATGCAGAACGCCCCCGGGTTGTGCACGTTGACCTCCGTGCTGCCGATCGCCACTGGGCGGTCGAGCGAAGGCTGGACGTCGACGACGAACGGGATCGTCTGGCGCGCCGAGAGTCCATAAGGGCTCTGCGCCTGCGAAGGGTGCGACGCAACGAGCAAACACACGACGAACGACGAACGAACCCACGATACGGCCTTAGGCTTCCACATGATTCGCCTCCTCACCCTGGATAACGGAGGAGGCCGGGCAAAGCGGACACGGCTGTCAGTCGGGGCGGCGCAGCTCGTTGTACAGGAAGGCGCGGGCCTTCTGCCAGTCGCGCCGCACGGTGCGCTCCGTCACACCGAGGGCGAGGGCGACCTCTTCCTCCGTCATGCCGCCGAAGAAGCGCCACTCCACGACCTGCGCCAGGCGATCGTCCACCGCCTCCAGCTGCGTCAACGCGCGATCGATGCCCACCAGCTCGTCGGCCACCGCTTCCAACGAGATCGAGTCGGGATCGAGGCTGGCGAGGCGAAGGTCCCCTCCGCGCTTCAACGAGGCGCGCTGGCGCGCGTAATCCACCAGGATCTGGCGCATCGCACGGGCGGCGAGGGCGAGGAAATGCGCGCGGTCGTGAGTGCTGACGGGGGTCCGCGCGAGCTTCACGAACGCCTCGTGCACGAGCGCGGTCGTGCTCAGCGTCTGGCCGGGACGCAAACGGCGCAACTGGCGGCGCGCGATCCGCTTCAGCTCGTCATAAGCGGCGGCGAAGTCGTCCATCCCCGTCACGATAGCGTGTTCCGCGGCCCGCGCGTGAGGCCTCGGAGGGCACGGGGCGGTGGTTAGAATGGAGGCTCTGGAGGTGCTCCATGATTACTGTCGACCTGGCCCACGTCACCGCCGTGCTCCTCTCCACCGGTTGGCAGGAGCTCCCCGCCGGCACCCTTCGCGTCGACAAGGCGATCGTGCGGCAGACGTCAGCGGCGGGTGCCCCGGCGACCGCCGTGACACAGCAGCATCTCGAGGGGCTCTTTGCCATCTTCCGATCGGACAGCGGCGACTACGTCGTCCCGCTCGCCGCGATCCAGGCGTTTCGGCAGGCGGTCCCAGCGGCACCGTGACCGGTCGGGGCTACTGGCTCCGGAGCCAGTAGCTGCCGATTCGAATCGCGGGTCGCGGCGGTTCCTGTACCCGTACCTACGGGACTGAGATCAACTGGAACTGCTGCTGGTTCACGTTCGCCCAGCCCCACTGAGCTTGTCTAGGGGGGAAACGCTGCGTCGCGTTTCCCCCTCACCCCTTTCCGCCGCTTCGCGCGAGTGAATCGCGCTTCGCGGCGGTACCTGTACCCGTACCTACGGGACTGAGATCAACTGGAACTGCTGCTGGTTTACGTTCGCCCAGCCCCACTGGTCGATGTTGGCGCCGTCGGCGGTGGACGCGCCGGACACGTTCAGCACCTTGCCGCTGTGGCGCGCCGTCAGGCGATAGTAGCCGTTCCCCAAGCTCGTCACCTGCCACATCTGCTGATTGACGTTCGCCCAGCTCCACTGATCGACGTTGGCGGCGTTCGCCGTGCTCGCCCCCGAGACATTCAAGACCTTGCCGCTGCTGCGGTTGACGATGCGGTGGTAGCCGTTCGCGAGGTCGACGAGCTGCCACTCGTCGTTGGTGCTCGTACCGCCGTAGGTCCACTGGATGACGTCGGCTGCATTCGCGGTCGAGGAGCCCTGCACGACGACGGCCTTGCCGCTGTGGCGCGCGATGATCTTGTAGTAGCCGGAGAAACCGCCCCCGGGAGTGGCGGTGGGGGTCGGAGTCGGTGTGCGTGTGGGCGTCGGCGTCGCGGTCGGAGTCGGCGTGGGGGTGCGTGTCGGGGTGGGGGTCGGAGTCGGCGTCGCGCTCGGATACCGCTTGGACTTCACCCAGAGGAAGTACGAGAAGCGAGTGATGTCCGTGGTGGTGCCGCCCACCGTGAGATCGTCCGTGACGATGTCCGTGTAGATGGCCGAGCGGAACAGCGTGGTCACGTACCAGCCCGGGCGCACGTTCGTCGTCGGCGCGGAGTTCCCGCTGCCGTCGGTGCCGTCGACACGGCCCGCATAGTCGTTCGGCCCGCGCCGGATCACGTCGTACAGCGTGTTCGCCAGCGGCGCCATCTGCGCGCTGGTGATGCCGTACTTGCCGGTCAGGTACGCCCGATAGATCCCCTGCACATCCAGATTGCCGTGACTCCAATCTTCGGTGCCGCTCGGCACGCGATACGCCCAGAGATAGGCCGTCGTGCCCTTGCTGTTCGTGTACGAGCGCGCGCAGCCCGACTCGCCGGAGAAGAACCAATCCATGTTGGCCCGGACGATGGCGTCGTACTGCGACGCGCGTGCGGGCGCGTCATTCAAGAGGATGTGAGCGGCCGCCAGGTTCTGGAAGGCGTAAGTGAACATCACGACCTGGTTCCAGGGCACGGCTCCCGTCTGGTAGGGATTGCCCGCCGCCCAGTACATGCGGTTCTGGTTCGAGAGGTCGAGAAGGTCGGACAGGATGTGCTGGTCCATCGAGTAGTCGCCCTCCGCCACGAACTTCTTCGCTCGTGCGAGGTAGGTGGAGCCATAACCCTTGGGATCGCCGATCCGCACGTTCGTGCTCAAGATCGACGGCGTCTCGAGGATGAGCCGCGCGCAGTAGCCGAGGTGGCCGACGGGATCACCCTGCTCGCCGCCGGTGCCGATGGGCGCGGTCGTGCTGTTCGGCCACACCGGATCGACCTCACCCGTCCAGATCACGTACTGGCCCACCGGCGACGCCGCCTTGTCGTTGCGCTGCGAGAGAACGGCATCGCAGAAGTGGATCATCCGATCGAGGATGTCCTGGTCGCGCGTCATCTCGTACAGGAGCCCCATGGCCTTCGTACGCTGGCCGCTCGCGTGCTGAGCCCAGTCATTGGGGGTTGGCGCGAGATTGCCGTTGGCGTTCGGCTCCACCGTGAGGATGTAGGACTTGAACGAGCCGATCTCGTTCTGGGTGGGCCCCGCCGTGAACGTCTCGACTGTCATCTGGGCCGTGGCGGGAGGAGCAGCGAGGGCGGCCAACACCAATGTGGTCAGCGACATGCGCAGAAATTTCATGAGCTCCCCCTCGCTTCATTGAAAGGCCCGACTCTGTGGCTAGCGGCCTGGGTAATCTTTGTAATGAAGATAGGACTCGCCCGCGGGGCGCACAATACGCAGTTTGGGTGAGCCGTCTCAGTTCGAATAGGCCTCCAGCTCGTTGATCGTGGGCACGCCGCTCGCAGTGTTGACGTAGAGCCTCACGTATCGCGCGTTGACCGGCACGAACGTGATCGTCTTCGCGGCACCGAGCGTCGTCCCCGCCGTCCCGGCGATGTCGGTGTACGTCGCGCCGTCGCTGGAAGACTGCAGCGTGTAGGAGGTCACGCGCGGGTACGAGATCTCCTTGACGACCACGCGCGCATACGTGGCGCCGGCCCCGAGATCGACGGCCAGCCACTGGTTCGTGGTGAGGCCCGACGCCGCCGACCAGCGCGTGGTGGTGCTGCCGTCCACCGCCTTCGGCGCGTCGTACGAGCTGCTCCAGGTGCTGGACGCGGACGCGGGTCGGCCCAGTGCGAGGTTCGTCGACGAGGGAGTCGGTGTCGGCGTGGGCGTGGGGCTCGCCGGCGTCGGCGTCGGCGTGAGAGTGGGCGTCGGCGTCGTGCCTGTCGCCGGGAAGATGCTGAGCTCGGTCACGCCGTTCCAGGTGTTCACCGTGTTGCCATGGCCCACGAGCCGCACGTACCGCGCGCTGACGTCGGCGAAGTCGTACGTCTCTTCTGCCGTGGTGAGACCGCTGCTCTGGCCGGTCCAGACCGTCGCCCAGGACCCGCAGCACGTCGACGTCTGCAGGTCGAAGGCGTAGCGCCGCGCGTTGCCGAGGTACATGCCGATGCGGACGTGGCCCACGGGCCGTGCGAAGCCAAGGTCGTACTGGATCGACGCTCCGTCACCGCTGCCGGACCAGCGCGTCGACAGCGACCCGTCCACGGTGTTCGCGGGCACGTTGGTGTCCTGCGTGCTCGCGCTCACGTGAGAGCCGCCCGGGGTGATCTCGGTCCGCGTGAGCGCCGTCCGCACGGTCTGCGCCACCACATTGGCGCCGGCTGCGTTCGGATGGACGCCGTCCGCCTGGAAGAGCGACACCGCATTGAGCGCGAAGTTGACGTCGATCCACTCGGCGGCGTTCGACGTGATCACGCGGTCCACGTACGAGACCATCTCGACGACGTTGGCGCGCCACGTCGCGCTCGCGGGGCTGAACATCGGGCACGGGCGGGCCACGAAGACCTTCGGCTGGCTGGCGAGGCCGCGATAGTGGGCGACGAGGTCGCGGTAGTCCCCTTCGAAGGTCGACTTGAAGCCCCAGTTGATGTCCTTGGCGTCGTTCGTCCCGAGCATGATCACGACGACGGCCGGCGCGTAGTTGCTGCTGTCCGTGAACTGCGTGGTGTCCCAGTACGGACGATCGCCGGCGCGCATCAGCGTGCGGCCGCTGACGCCGAAGTTGCGGACCTCGTAGGCCGACCCCAGCAGCGTCTGGAGCACCGCCGGATAGCGCTGGGCCGGATCACTGATGCCGGACCCGAAGGTGATGCTGTCGCCGACGCACGCCACCTTCGTGGCCGCGCCTGCGGAAGCGGCGCTCAGCACGACGATAGCCAGCAACCCAAACGCTTTGCGCAGTCTCATAGTGTCTCCATTCGCAGGCTCAATGTCCCTTGTCGTGCGCCACGGTCACGTCGACGGCCCGCGTGCTCGCATTGCCGGCGGCGTCGCGGCTCTCGACTGTGATCGCGTAGATGCGGCCGGAGCCGCCGCCTGACCGCTCCGCGCGCACGTCGATGGTCAGCGGGCCGGTGATCGTCCAATCCACGGCGGTGTGGCCGTCACCGCCGGCGTTCGCCGGCTCGTTGCTGTGGACGCCGACGATCCGCGTGACCGGTGCCGCGTCGACCGCCTCCGCCACCTGCACCGCGAGGTTGACAGTCACCATCCGATGGTTCGGCGGCCAGATCGCGCTCGGGGAGGCGACGAGCCTCTCGATGACGGGCGAGGTCGTGTCGCTGACGGTGACAGTGAAAGTGCCGGTCGCGGTGTTGCCGGCGGCATCGGTCGCCGTCGCCTGCACGGTGCTCGCCCCGAGCGGGAACGTGCTGCCGGAAGACGGAGCCAGGCTCACCGTCACGCTGCCGCTCACGAGGTCCTGCGCACCGGCGGCGAAGGTCACGGCGGCGCCGGCCGCGCTCGTCGCCTCGGCCGTGATCGGCGCGGGCAGCGTGAGCACCGGCGGCGTGGTGTCCTCGACGGTGACGTCGAACGTCGCCGCCGCCGTCAGGCCCGCGGAATCGGTGGCGACGGCGGTGACAGTCGTCGTCCCCAGCGGAAACGTGCTGCCCGACGCCGGGCTGAAGGTCACGGGGAGCGCGCCGTCCTTCTCGTCGAAGGCGGTGGCCGTGAACGTCACCGCCGCCCCAGCGGGCCCGGTGGCTTCCTTCACGATCGCATCGGGCACGTCGACCGTAGGCGGGCGGTCCTGGAAGTAGACCTGCACCTCGTTGATCGTCGGCTCCTTGAGGCTGCCGCTCTGACGCGCCTCGTACATGAAGAGCCGGACGTGACGCGAGACGACGGTGTCGAAACACGTCGTCTTCAAGGGGCCGATGCCGGCACCGCGCGTGTCGGGGATGTCGAACCAGGTCACGCCGTCCTCGGAGCTCTGGAGCACGTGAGACGTGACGCGGATGAAGTTGATTTCCTTCAGCACGACGCAGTTGTAGGGCTGGCTCACGAGCAGGTCGGCGGCGATCCACTGGTTCGTGGCCGACGCCGCCGAGGCCGACCAGCGCGAGGAGTCGGTACCATCGAACGCCTTCGGCGCGTTGAAGGACGAGCTCCAGTTGGTGGACGCCGTCGACGGTTTGTTCTTCGCGAGGTTGGGCCCCATGAGACCGGGCAGAGGCGTCGGAGTCGGAGTGGGCGTCGGGGTCGGCAGCGGCACGCAGGCGGCCGGTGTCCCCGAGAAGCGCTTGTGCTTCACCCACAGGAAGAAGGAGAAGCGCGTGATGTCGGTGGTGGTGCCGCCGAGGCTGAGGTCGTCGCTCATGATGTCGCAGTACGCCGACGGGCGGAAGAGCGCGGCCACGTACCAGCCGGGGCGCACGCTCGTCGTGGGCGCGGAGTTGCCGGTTCCGTCCGTGCCGTTGACGCGGCCGGCGAAGTCATTGAAGCCGCGCCGAATCACGTCGAGCATCGTGTTCGCCAACGGCACCATCTGCGCGTCGGTGATCCCGTACTTGCCCGACTCGTACGCGCGGTAGATCCCCTGGATGTCGAGGTTGGAGTGGCTCCAGTCCTCGGTGCCGTTCGGCGGCTTGTAGGCCCACAGGTACGCGGTGTTCCCGCGGCTGTCGGTGTACGGCTTCGCGGTGCCCGTCTCGCCGGAGAAGAACCAGTCCATGTTCGCCTTGACGATCGTGTCGTACAGCGTGGCTTTCGCCGGGTCGTCGCCCAGGATGAGGTGGCACGCGGCGAGGTTCTGGAACGCGTACGTGAACATCACCGTCTGGTTCCACGGCACGGTTCCCGTCTGATAGGGATTTCCCGCGCTCCAGTAGAGGCGATTGCCGTGGGACAGGTCGAGCAGGCTCGAGAGGATGTGGCCGTCCATCGCCACCTCGGCCTCGGCGATGAAGGTCAGGGCACGCGCGAGGTAGGTGCCGCCGTAGCCCCTCGGGTCGCCGATGCGGACAGGGGTGTCCCAGATCGCCGGCGTCTCCAGGATGAGCCGCGCGCAGTAGGCGAGATGTCCCGGCGGATCGCCCTGCTCACCGCCGGTGCCGATGGGGGCGACGGTGCCGTTGTGCCACACGGGATCGATGCGCCCCGTCCAGATGACGTACTGGCCGAGCGGCGGCGGCGCCACATCGTTGCGCTGCGACGGCAGCGCATCGCAGAAGTAGATCATGCGATCGAGGATGTCGAGATCGCGCGTCATCTCGTACATGAGGCCCATGGCCTTGGTGCGCTGGCCGCTGCTGTGCTGCACCCAGTCGTTCTGCGGGCTGAGGTTGCCGTTCGTCCCCGGCTGCACGGTGAGGATGTAGGACTTGAACGAGGCGATCTCGCTCGCGGTGGGCAGCGTATCGAAGGTCTGAACCCGCATCTGGGCGGCGGCGATGGAGGCACCGGCGCAAGCGAGGGCGAGCGTGACGGCAGACGTGCGCAGACGGGGTTTCATGGTTCTCCTCGGTCAAACATGAGAGCTTTCACGAAAGCATAGGGATCGCACGCGCCCGGCACCATACGCAGTTTGGGTGAGGACGAACAGGAGACGTCGGTAGTACATTGGAGCCAACCGGATGCGCGCGGCCCGCGGTTTAGTCGTGTCGTTGATTTCGATTACGTCGCTCCTCGGGCCCACCGCCGACGGGCGGGCGAACGAGGGCCCATGGTCGGTCCGCGTATGGCAATCCGACGGCCTGCCCGATCGGCACATCAACGGGCTCGCGCAGACGGACGACGGCTTCCTCTGGCTCGCGACGTCCGAGCACGTCGTCCGCTTCGACGGCACCCGCTTCGAGGCGTTCCCCGTGCGCCCCATCGTGTCCCGCGGGATCCGTGCGCTGCTGCAGGGCCGCGACAGCCTGTGGCTCGCCATGAACCGCGGGCCGGCGGTGCGCCTGCGGATGGGCGCGGCGCCGACCCTCGTCGAGGGACTGCCCGAGATGAGCGCGGACACCCTCATCGAAGACGGGGCCGGGGCGATCTGGATCGCGTACCACGACGGCGCGGTCTCGCGCGTCGATGCGGACGGGCGGGTCACGACCTACGAGCACGGCGCGGGGCTCGACCGCGGCTCGTGCTGGCTCGCTCGTGACACTCGCGGCCGCGTGTGGTGGGCGCAGGGGGCGCAGGTCGGCGTGTTCCGCGACGGCGCCTTCCGCCCGCTGGTGACGCTGCCGACCGTGGGCATTCGCCTGGCGAGCGCTCGCGCCGGCGGCGTCTGGATCGGTGCCGCCGACCGGCTATTCCGATACGACGAGGGCGCCGCCCCCATGCCGATGGGCGCCCTCCCGCCCGCCAACCAGGGCGCGCGGATCTCCGTGTTGCTCGAGTCCAGCGACGGTGCGCTGTGGATCGGCACGCGTCACGACGGCCTGTTCCGCCGCAGCGACTCCGGGGTGGAGACGGTGCCGTCCTCGCATTCGGCCATCCGCTGTCTGCTGGAGGACAGCGAGCGAAACCTGTGGGTCGGCACCGGCGGCGGAGGCCTCGACCGCGTGCAGCCGCGCGTGCTGGAAGTCGAAGGAGCGAGCACAGGGCTCTCCTCGCAGGCGCTGCAGTCGGTAGTCGAGGACGCGGGCGGCGAGCTGTGGGGCGCCACGCGCAACGGCCGGCTGGTACGACGCGTGAACGGCGCGTGGCAGGCGGCGGCGCACGGACCCGCCGAGCTGGGCCACGTGAACTGCGTGGCCGCCGATGCCGCGGGCGGGCTGTGGATCGGCACGAGCGCGAGCCGGCTGCACCGCCTGTGGAAGGGGAAGCTCACGACCTGGGGCAAGCCGGAGGGCCTCGACGCGCACTCGATCTGCTCGCTGGCCGTGACCCGGTCCGGCGACGTGTGGATCGCCGGCGAGACGACGGGCGAGAGGAGCATCCTCCGCCCGGCGGTACAGCGGCTGCACGACGGCACTCTGGAGACAATCGCGATCCCCACCGGAGTGCGCCGCACGCTGGCGGTGGTGGAGGACGCCCACGGCACCGTCTGGATCGGGGCGATTCGAGGCGTGCTGCTGCGCGCGCAGGGAGGGACCGCCGTCGAGGAGCCGCAGGCTGCCGCCGCCGTGCGCCAGCAGATCCGCGCCCTGCACGCGACTGCGGACGGCAGCCTGTGGGTGGGCTACGACGAGGGCGGGGGCCTCGGGCGATGGAAGGACGGACGATTCGCGCACATCGGGCGCGAGCAGGGCCTGTCCGGAGCGACAGTCGCCCAGATCGCGGAGGACAAGGGTGGATCGCTCTGGCTCGGAACGGACGCCGGGCTCATCAAGCTCGACCGCGGCGGGCTGGAAGCGACCCTCGAAGGACGCTCGTCCCACGTGCGGCCGATCGACGTCCGGGCCGACGAGGCGTCGTTCACGGTCTCGGCGGGTGAATGTGGATGGTCGGGCGCCGTCGCCGCGCGGGACGGCGCGCTGTGGATGCCCATGGGCACCGCGCTCCTCATCGCGCATCCCGATCGGCTGGCGCCGGACGCCGGATCGCCGCCGGTGCGCCTCACGCGCATCACCGTCGACGGCCAGGTGCGCGCGTCGTATCGCGGGCTCACGCCGCCGCCGAAGGAAGAAGAGGGCGCCGTCGACCTGCGAGCGGCGGCCGCGCTCGCCCTGCGGCCCGGCGATCGGCGGCTCGAGATCGAGTTCACCGCGCCCACCTTCCACGCACCGGAGAACGTACGCTTCCGCTACCGCCTCGACGGCTTCGACGAAGCCTGGGTCGACGCCCGCGGCGAGCGCATCGCGCGCTACGCGCGCGTCCCTCCCGGCAGCTACCGCTTCCGCGTGGGCTCGTGCACGCGCGACGGCGCCTGCGACGAAGCGGGGGCGGGCCTCGACCTCTCGGTGGCGCCGCTGTTCTGGCAGACGTGGTGGTTCCGGCTGTTTTCGATGATGGCGTTCACCGCCGCCCTGGCTGCCGCCGTCCGCTACGCCTCCTTCCGCCGCCTGCGCCGGAGCCTCGCCACCCTCGAGCAGCAGGCCGCCCTCGACCGCGAACGGACGCGCATCGCGCGCGACATCCACGACGACGTCGGCAACCGGCTCAACCACATCACCCTGCTGAGCGAGCTGGCGCTGCGCGACGCCGCCGAGCCCGCCGAGATGACGAGCCACGTGCGCGACATCTCGTCCGGCGTGCGCGACGTCATCAGCGCCCTCGACGAGGTCGTGTGGACAGTGAGCCCGCGCCATGACACCCTCCCCCACCTCGTGAGCCGCCTGGGCCAGTTCAGCGTGGAGTACCTGCGCGCGGCGGCGGTGCGTTGCGAGCTGGAGCTGCCCGCGCATCCGCCCGACTGGCCGCTCTCCGCCGACGTGCGGCACCACGTGTTCTGCGCGGTGAAAGAGGCACTCACCAACAGCGTGCGCCACGGGCAGCCGCGCACAGTGAAGCTCCAGGTGGCGGTGGCGGCGGATGCCTTCAGTGTCGTGGTGGAGGACGACGGCTCCGGTTTCGAGGGATCCCCTTCTGATCCCGGGGCCGACGGTCTGCGCAACATGCAGCAGCGCATGGCCGAGGTCGGCGGGCAGCTGCACATCACGAGCACGCCGCGCACGGGGACGCGCGTGGTCTTCTCCGTCCCCCGGCCCCGCCATTCGCCCGGCCCGGCGACGAGGCACTGATCGATGCCCATCACCGTCACCCTCATCGAGGACGACCGGGGAACGCGCGACGCCTTGTGCGCGCTGCTGGCCGCGGAGCCGTCGCTGCACGTGGCGGGCACCTACGCCAGCGGCGAGGAGGCGCTCGGCGGCGTTCCCGCCGCCTGGCCCGACGTCCTGCTCGTGGACATCGGCCTGCAGGGCATGAGCGGGATCGAGTGCACGGCCGCCCTCAAGGCGCAGCGGCCGCAGATGCAGGTGCTGATGCTCACGACGTACGAGGACAGCGAGCGGATCTTCGACTCGCTGCGCGCGGGAGCGAGCGGCTACGTCCTCAAAAAAACAGCGCCGGCGGAGCTGCTGGCGGCGATCGAGCAGGTCCACGGCGGCGGCGCGCCGATGTCGATGGAGGTGGCCCGCAAGGTCATCGAGCATTTCCATCCGGTCCGCCCGGCAGCGCCGGACACCGAGGCGCTGACGCCGCGGGAGGAGGAGATCCTCGCGCTGCTGGCCAGCGGCTGTCTCTACAAGGAGATCAGCGAGCGGCTGGACATCACCCTCAACACCGTGCGGACGCACCTCAAGAACATCTACGAGAAGCTGCACGTGCAGTCGCGCGGCGAGGCCACCCTGAAGTTCCTGGCGCGCGAAGGGCCGACCGGCCTCGAGCGACTCAAGAGCCTCGGCCGCGCGCTCTGGCCGAAGCGGCGATAGCCGTTTCGCGTCAAGACCACGCGGCGTGGTAGAACCGCTGGATGGAACCCTTCGATCCGTTCCGCAAGGACTTACTGGCGGGAAAGACCACGCTGATCACCGGCGGGGGCAGCGGCCTCGGGCGCGCCATGGCGTTGCGGTTTGCCGAGTTGGGTGCGCAGGTGGCGGTGATGGGCCGGCGCGCCGATGCCCTGGCCGAGACGGTGAGCCAGATCCACGCGGCCGGCGGGACGGCGACGGCGGTGACCGGCGACGTGCGCGAGCCGGACGCGGTGAAGGCCGCCGTCGATACCGCGGAGAAGGAGCTGGGCCCGATCAACCAGCTCGTCAACAACGCCGCCGGCAACTTCCTCTGCCCGTCCGAGGACCTGAGCCCGAACGCTTTCGACTCCGTCGTGAAGATCGTCCTCTACGGGACGTTCCACTGCACGCGCGAGATCGGCCGGCGCCTCATCGAGCGGAAACAGCCCGGCACCGTCCTCTCCATCGTGACGACATACGCGGAGAGCGGCTCCGCCTTCGTGCTGCCCTCCGCCTGCGGCAAGGCGGGCGTGCTGGCGATGATGCGCTCACTCGCCGTCGAGTGGGCCACGTATGGAATTCGCCTGAATGCCGTGGCCCCCGGCCCCTTCCCCACCGAAGGCGCCAACGCGAGGCTGGTGCCCGGCTCGGAGATCGAGAAGGAGGCGCTGCGCCGCGTGCCGTCGCAGCGCTTCGGCGAGCACTGGGAGCTGGCGAACCTCTGCGCCTATCTCATGAGCGAGGCGAGCCCGTACCAGACCGGTGATCTCGTGACGATCGACGGCGCGGAGGCGCTCTTCTCCGGCCAGCAGTTCGCCGCCTTCGCCCACATGGACCGCGCCGCCGCCAAGGGGATGATGGCCGCGCTCAAGCCGAAGAAGTCTTGACGCGACCGGCGATCCTGGTGGTGGCGCTCGCCCTCGCGGCCTGCGGCGGCGACACGCCCTCCGACAGCACGCCCGCGGCCACGGCCACGGCGGCTCCCGCCAGCGTTACGGCGGCGCCCACGGGGACGCCCCTGCCCGGCACGTCGTGCCGAGTCGCCCCCGTCTCCAAGCCCGCCGATCGCTGCGAGCGCGAGGCCCAGGGCGACTTCGTCGCGCAGGTCGACGCCGCCATCCGAAAGCTGATGGCGGACGAGCCCGACATCTTCGACGACGTGACGATCCAGGACATGCCGCGTTATCGCGTGGGCGTCCTCAGGAACCTGGAGGCGGCCGGCCTATGCGCGCAGTGGGACGAAGACCGCAACGGCGTGCGCGAGCTGATGGTGAAGAACAGCAACGACTATAGCGAGCAATACCGTATCGACGTGTCTGGCGAATCGGCCCGCTCAGGTCCCGGTGCGTACCGGGCGACGTGTTACCCTGCGAACTTCCCCGTGAACCCGCAGCCGCTTCGTGGAGCT
>Ga0114129_10008702_pt1 | contig 14467 bp, 14 predicted proteins | sample RhiMetdeltSRZDD1_FD_80071 | JGI IMG/M metagenome (GOLD analysis project Ga0114129, IMG submission 80071) | Populus rhizosphere microbial communities from Tennessee, USA - Rhizosphere MetaG P. deltoides SRZDD1 (version 2) (version 2) | ecosystem: Host-associated > Plants > Roots > Rhizosphere >... | reverse complement strand
CTCCGCGTGGACGCTTCCCTCGGTGGCCGGGCGGAAGAAATGCGTGTGGTTCGACTGGCCGACCGCGAAGTTGCCGTCGCCCTGGACGGCGATGTGCGTCGTGGCCGACACCATCGACTCCGCCAGCGCCGCGTAGGCGCCGCCGTGCACGAGGCCCAGCGGCTGCTGGACCCGCTTATCCACCTCGAAACGGGCGCGGCAGCGCTCCGGGGACGCCTCCAGCAGCTCGAACCCCAGCACGTCGTCGAGAGTCCCGGGCGTGGGATACCTCGCAACCGGCGAATCCATACCGGCGGGCACACTACAGTTCGCCCCCGCATGGCCACGTTCGATCAGCTTTCGCCCGAGCAGCGGGCGATCGTCGAGCTCGTCCTCCAGCAGGGGAAGACCTACCCCGAGCTCGCGGACATGCTCGGAATGCCCGAGTCGCGCGTGCGCGGGCTCGCGCGCGACGCGCTCGTGGAGCTCGCTCCCGTGAGCGTGCGGGGCGTCGAGGAGGACTGGCGCGGCCAGCTCGCCGACTACGTCCTCGGCCAGCAGACGGGTCCGGAGGCCACCGCCACCAAGGGCCACCTGCGCCGCTCGGAGGCGGCGCGCAGCTGGGCACGCTCGCTGCTCGACTCGCTCGAGCAGCTGTATCCGAACGGCTCCGTGCCCGCCATTCCCGACGGCGAGCGAGGGCGGGCGAAGCGGGCCGCACCAGAGCCGAGCGGCGGACCCGTCGCGGCCGGCCGCCTGGCGACCGGCGACGCTGTCATGCGGCGGCGCCTGCTGGCCGGTGCGGCCGTTGCCGCCGTGATCCTGCTCGCGGTGCTGCTGTGGCCGATCGGCCTGCTCACGGGCGACGACGACGAGGCGGCCAGCAGCGCCGGCGGCGACAACCAGGCGGCGGCTCAGTCGGGGAGCCAGAACCAAACCGCCACGACAAAGCAGCCCGCGGGCATCGCGATCGTGGTGGACCAGGGCGGCAAGCGGCAGCTGCTCGTGCAGGCGGCGGGGCTCGCGCCCAGCGGCCAGAACGAGGGCTACTACGTCTGGCTCTACAACAGCCCGAGTGACGCCAAGTCGCTCGGCGGCCAGGTCACGGACCAGCAGGGCGGATACCAGGCGATCGGCGCGTTCCCCGCGGACTACGCCAAGTACAAGTTCATCGACGTGACGAAGCAGCCGGTGGGCAAGAACCCGGACGTGAAGCACAACGGCCAGTCAGTCCTGCGCGGCCCCATGCCGAAGCTTCGCAACGCGACGGGCACGGCCAAGAAGCCCGCCGCGCTCGGGCAGACGGTCCTGAAGCCGCCCGCCTAGGTCGCCTCGCGGCTACGGCAGCAGTTTCCCGGGATTCATGATCCCGGCCGGGTCGAGCCGCTCCTTGGCGGTCCGGATCAGCTCGATGCCGAGATCGCCCACCTCGGCGCGCATCCAGCGCCGGTGATCGCGACCGATCGCGTGATGGTGGGTGATCGTGCCCCCGCCGGCCACGATCGCCTCCGAGGCGGCCGTCTTGGCCGCGCGCCACTGCGCCAGCGCATCCTCCTCCTGGCGCGCCAGGAACGTGAAGTACAGCGACGCACCCGAGGGATAGAGGTGCGACACGTGGCACATCACGAGCGGCGGCGTGCCGCGCTCGCCGAGCGTGCTTCGCAGCGCGCCCGCCACGGCCGCGTGCAGGCTCTCCAGGTTGGCCCACGTCGTGGCCGTCTCGAGCGTCTCGACCATCACGCCGCGGTCCAGCAGCTCGTCGCGCAGGTAGGGCCCGGCGTAGCGGCTGCGCAGCCACGCCTCGCCGGGCCGGCGGCCCAGCGACACCCCGCCGCCCGCCCGCAGCAGCGCCGCCGTGCGCCGCCGCCTGCGCTCCACGTCCTCCTCGTCGCCCTCGAACCCGAGGATGGCGAGGCAGCCGCCGTACATGCCCCGCAGGCGCAGGTAGCGCCGCCCGAGCCGCTCCGCCCTGCTCCCGGTCGAGGCCATCGCCATCGACAGGCGCGTCTCGTCCTCGTCGGAGAGGCGGCTCACGTCCGCGGCCGCGTCCGCCTGCTCCATCACCCGGAACGCCGCGCAGCCCTCGGCGAAGCTGCGGAAAAACCAGCCCTCGTAGCGGCGCGCGGCCGGCGCGGGCCGTACTCGCATGGTGGCTTCGCAGATCACGCCGAGCACCCCCTCGGACCCCACGACCAGCTCCCGCAGGTCCGGGCCGGCAGCCGACGCGGGTAGCGCGCGGGTGTTGAGCTCGCCCGCCGGGGTCACGCAGCTCAGCCCCTCCACCAGCTCGTCGATGCGCCCGTAGCCGGTCGAGGCCTGTCCTGCGGAGCGCGTGGCCACCCAGCCGCCGACCGTCGAGTACTCGAACGACTGCGGGAAGTGGCCCAGCGTCACACCCTCCGCGCCCAGCCGCCGCTCGGCCTCGGGGCCAAGCAGCCCGGCATCGAGGCGGGCGGTGAGCGAGGTTCGGTCCACCTCGACCGTCGCGTCTAGGCGGCGCAGGTCGAGCGAGATCGCGGCCGCCATGCCCTCGCGGACCGGCTCCACGCCCCCCACCACGCTCGTGCCGCCCCCGAACGGCGTGACCGCCACCCGCAGCTCCGCGCACGCCGCCAGCACCGCCGCCACCTGCTCGGCCGAGGCTGGCAGCACCACGGCATCGGGCGCGCTCGAGGCGTCCCCGGCGCGGATCCGAACCAGATCGGGGTACGAGCGACCGACCGCGTGCGCGATGCGGTCCTCGCGCGCGTCCCGCACGTGCTCCGCGCCCACGGCCGCGGCGATGCGCTCGCGCGCGGGCGCGGGAAGCCGGGAATCGGGGAGCGAGACCTGATCGAGCCCGACCGGTGGCCGCCGGGTGGCCGGATCGACCTCGAGCTGCTCGCGGAGCAGCTCCTCCGCGACAGGAGGCAGCTGGACGGCGTGCCCGTCCTCGCCCCAGCCCCACCAGCGCATCAGGTGGGTTCTCCCGCCAGACCTGCCAGGCCCTCGAGCGCGCCCTCCGCCTGCCTGGCGGCGGCCGAGCGCAGCTGAAAGGGACTGAACCTCGCCCAGCCACGCGGGCGCTGGTTCAGCGTCAGCCTCACCCTGGTGCCGCCGCCCGGCTCCGGCGCGAGCTCGAGCTCGGCCGTGGACTCCGAGAGCAGCCTCTCGAACGGCGACTCCTCCAGCTCCTGGCGCCACCGGAGCCGCTCCGCCTCGCGGGCCTCGACGAGGCTGTAATCGGCGCGCACGCTCTTGCCCTTCGGGGAGACGAGGACCGTCGTCCACGCCTCTCGGCTCGCCTCTTCGACGCGGGACACGCCGGGCCACCACGCCGGCAGCCGGTTCGGGTCGCTGACGATGCGCCAGATGTCCGTGGGCGCGCCGGCCAGCACGCGTTCGCGGCGGACCACCATCACTCTTCGTCGAAGACCACGAGCGACTGCACGTCGTAGCCGCGCAGCCGGTCGCGGCCGTGGAGGAACGCCAGCTCGATCACGAACGCGCATCCTGCCACGACTCCCCCGCGCTGCTCGACGAGCTCGCAGAGCGCCCCGGCCGTCCCGCCCGTGGCCAGCAGGTCGTCGTGGACGAGCACCCGCGAGCCGTCCTGGACCGCGTCCGAGTGCACCTCCAGGGCATCCACGCCGTACTCGAGCTGGTACTCGACTGACGACACCTCGCGCGGGAGCTTGCCCGGCTTGCGCGCGAGGATGAAGCCCGCATCGGCGGAAACCGCCACCGCCGCGCCCAGCACGAAGCCCCGCGCCTCGGCCGAGACCACGTAGTCGATCTCCCGCGCGCGCGCATAGTCCGCGAGCTGGTCCACGGTGTAGCGGAGCGCCTCGTGGTCGAGGAACAGCGGCGTGATGTCCTTGAAGACGATCCCCGGCTTCGGGAAGTCGGGGATGTCCTGGATGTGGTCCTCGAGGCGCACCGTGGCCCCGGTCAGCGTGCGAGCTTGCGCAGGTCCCGGATCAGCAGCAGGTGCTTGAGGTGGGAGGCGATCGCGGCCAGGTTCTCGAGCGCCTCCACTGCCTCCTTGCGGCGCTCGGGGTTCCGCGAGCGCAGCGCCGGCGCGAGGATCTGCTCGAGCAGCGCCGCCTCGCGGTCGGCCGAGGTGCGGAACACGCGCAGGTTGCGCCCGCCGACGCCGAAGCGCTTCAGCTCCCCGACGGCGCGGATGATCTCGCGCTCGGTGTCGTCGTAGAGTGTCTCGCCCTCGTGGCGCTCGCCCTTGATCACGCCGAAGTCCTCGAGCTCCTTCACGAGCGCCTGGTCGGCCCCGGTCTCCTCCAGCACCTCGGCCAGCCGGTAGAGCGAGCCGGGCCCGCGCAAAGCGAAGCTCGTGCGCCGCACTGCGCCGCGCGGCTCGGGGGCGGCATCGGGCGTCGCCATGTCCGTGTCCGCGCGCCCCGCCGCCAGCTCCTGCCGGATCACGCGCAGGGGCAGAAACTCGTCGCGCTGGAGGCGCAGGATGGTGCGCAGGCGGTCCACGTCGGCGGCCTGGTAGAGCCGGTAGCCGCCCGGCGTGCGCCGCGGCGCCAGCAGCTTCTGGTCCTCGAGATAGCGGATCTTCGAGATCGAGATGTCCGGGAACTCGCGCTCCAGCTGCTTGGAGACGGCCCCGATGGTGAGCGCCTTCTCCTTGCGCGGAGGCGCCTCGCGCGATACCTCGGTGCTCACCGCTCCTCCAGGTAAGTCAGCTTGTACTTGCCCACCTGCAGCTCGTCGCCGTTCTGGAGACGGTGCGACTCGATCCGGCGCCTGTTCACGTACGTGCCGTTCAGCGAGCCGAGGTCGTCGATGTAGAGCCCGTCGCGCCGCTGCACCAGCAGGGCGTGGTTGCGCGACACGGTCACGTCGTCCAGGAACACCTCCGCGTCCGGGCTGCGCCCGATCGTCATGCGCTCGCCGGCCACCACGAAAGCCTCGCCGGAGCGGCCGCCCCCGGAGCGGATCACGAGCGTCGCGCCCTCGTGCGTGACCGTGTCGAGGTCCACGGGACGCAGCTCCCCGGTCTCGTCCACCTGGTAGACCTCGGTGGTGTCGCCCTTCTTGCTCTCGGACTGGTCGCCGAGGAACGCGCCGCACTTCTGGCAGTAGTTCGCGCCCTCGGCGTTGGCAAAGCCGCACTCCGGGCAGTGCATCGCTACTCGATGTCCGCGTCCGCCGGGATGCCCTTCCCGGCGAGGATGTCGGTCAGCTGCTGCACATCCGCGCCGCTGATCACGGACTCGCCCTCCTCGTGCTTCTTGCGCAGCCGGTTCACCAGCTCCGCGCGCAGGATGTCGATCTTGCCGTGCAGGATGCGGCGCTTGTAGGAGACCTCCTGCTCTTCCTCGGTCAGCTGCTGGATGAGGTCCTTCAGCTCCGTATCAGAGAGCGCGCCGAGATCCGGAAACGTGTCCACTGCCGTCCTTTCGAGAGAGGTGCGCGGCGACTATAGCGCTTCCTCAAGTTGAGGTTGAGGCTTTGCGCATGGCCCGCACCCCATCTTGCAGGTAGCGGGCGGTGGCCGCAAGGGTCATTGCAAGTCCGACGTAGAGCAGCACGTCCAGGAACCAGCCCTCGACCACCAACGCGAGCGCGAGCGCACTCATAACGGGCCAGACCGCCCAGCGGCCGAGCATCGTCACGTTGAGGTCGATGCCACGGCGCAAGGCGAGCTCGGTGAGCACCAGCATGAACGCCTCGCGCGCGGCCAGCACGGCCAGCGCCCAGCGCGGCAGCGTCTCGTAGTTCCACGCCACGAGAGCGCCGGCTACCACCAGCAGGCGGTCGGTGAGGGGATCGAGCAGGGCGCCGAGGCGGCTGTACTGGCCGGTGATGCGCGCGGCCATCCCGTCGAAGTAGTCGCTCCAGGCAATGAACGCGAATAGCGCGAAGGCGACCCAGGAGCGGCCGTCGCCCGAGTTGAGCGCCACGGCCAGGAACACCGGGATCAGCGCGAGGCGGGCGAAACCGATCGCGTTCGGGATCGTCCACGGGTTGAGGGGCTCGCCCCTACGCGTCTGCGGCGGCGGGCCGCCTGAGCGGTCCAGCCCGACCAGTCGGCGAAAGGTCAGGGGAGGGTCCGCCACAGCTCCGCGGCCGCCTCGGCGGCGCCGTCGAGGGGCAAGGAGCCCTTGTCCCGGCCGCGGCGCACCTGCACCTCGATCTCCCCGGCCTCGACGCTCTTCTTGCCGAGCGTCACCCGCAGCGGGCAGCCCAGCAGCTCGGCGTCAGCGAACTTCTCGCCCGGGCTCGCGTCGCGGTCGTCGTAGAGCACGTCGAGGCCGAGCTCGCGCAGCTCGTCGTAGAGGCGGTCGGAAAGCGTGCGCGCCTTCTCCCCCGGCTTCCCGAGCGTCACCAGCTCCACGTCGAAGGGCGCCACGGAGCGCGGCCACGAGATGCCCTGCTCGTCGGCGAACTGCTCGATGGCGGCCGCGACGATGCGCGCCGGCCCGATCCCATAGGAGCCCATCCAGATCAGCTGCTCCTTGCCCTCCTCGTCGAGGTAGCGGGCACCCAGCGGATCGGAGAAACGCGTGCCGAGCTTGAAGATGTTGCCCACCTCGATCGCGGGCTCGATGCGGATCGGCTGGCCGGCCGGGCAGAGGTCGCCCTCCTCGACCCGCCGTACGTCCACCCAGTCGGGCTCGAAGTCCCGTCCCGGCTCCACGCCCGTCACGTGCACGTCCGGCTTGTTGCCTCCCGCCACCAGGCCGTGGAGGCCGCGCAGCGCCTCGTCGGCCAGCACCTCCACGGGAGTGCCCACCGGGCCGATGAATCCCGGCTCGGCCCCGAACGCGCTCCGCACCTCCTCGGCCTCTGCGGCTCGGAACGGGGCACCGAGCGCGTTCTGGAGCTTGATCTCGTTGAGACGGTGGTCACCTCGGATCACCACCAGCACGGAGCCGCGCTCCTCCACCAGGATCGGGAATGCCTTGATGATCGCCCCCGGCGGGACGCCGAGCAGCTGGCAGACGGCCTCCACGGTCGCCGCTCCCGGTGTCTCCACCTCGCGCGGCTCGGGCGACCCCTCCGGCAGCCCCTCCACCGGCTGCGGCGTGGCGCTCGCGATCTCCATGTTCGCTGCGTAGCCCGCGTCCGAGAGCGCCACGTCGTTCTCGCCCGCCGCGCAGGGGGCCATGTACTCGTGCGCGCCGAAGCCACCCATCATCCCGACGTCCGACTCAACGCGATACCACTCGAGCCCGGTGCGGTCGAAGATGCGGTCGTAGGCCTCGATGAACAGCTGGTAGGAGGCCTCGAGGCCGTCCACGTCGCGGTCGAACGAGTACGCGTCCTTCATGATGAACTCGCGCGTGCGCAGCAGGCCCGCGCGCGGCCGCGGCTCGTCACGCTCCTTGGTCTGGAAGTGGTAGAGCAGCTTCGGCAGGTCGCGGTAGGAGCGCACCTCCCGTGAGATGTGGAAGGTGAGGTTCTCCTCGTGCGTCATCGCGAGGACCAGCTCGGCCCCGCGACGGTCCTGCAGCTTGAAGACCTCGTCGATGTCGTAGCGGCCGGACGTCTTCCAGAGCTCGGCGGGCTGGAGCACGGGCATCAGCATCTCCCCCGCGCCGATCGCATCCATCTCCTCGCGCACGATCTGCTCGGCCCTCCGGTGAGCCCGCCAGCCGGCCGGGAGGAAGGTCCAGAGGCCTGCGCCGACCTGCCGCGCCAGGCCCGCGCGAACGATCAGCTTGTGCGAGATCGCCTCCGCGTCGGCGGGCGCCTCTCTCGTGGTGGGCAGGAAGTAGCGGGAAAGCCGGGTCACGAGCGGGCGAGTCTATTCAGTTGACCCTCATGTTCCGCCCTCGCAGAGCCGATCCAGAGCGGAGCACGAGGTACCCCATTTGATGGACGTCTCACCGAGACTCAGGGTCGGGTTGCGCGCGTTTGCGGTGCTGACAGGGCTTGCCCTGCTCGCATACGTGGCGCACACGGCGTTCGGGCTGGGCTCCCCGTCGCTCGACCGCTTCTTTCAGCACTGGGTGTACTGCGGCCTCGTGGTGTCGGCGGGGGCGGCGTGCGTGATCCGTGCAGTTGCGGTTCGCGAGGAACGAGCCGCGTGGGTCGTGATGGGCGCCGGCCTGCTCGCGTGGGCCGCCGGCGAGGTGGCGTGGACGCTGCTCTACGCGGGGGAGCCCGACCCATCGGCTCCCTCGGTGGCCGATCTGTTCTACCTCTCGTTCTATCCCGCCACGTACGCGTCGCTGCTCCTCTTGGCCCGTTCGCGGACGGACTCGTTCCGCAGCAGCCTCTGGCTCGACGGGGCGATCGCCGCGCTCACGGTCGCCGCCGTGATCGCGACGCTCGTGTTCCAGCCGATCGTCGACGCCACGAGCGGCGGCACCGCGGAGGTCGCCGTGAACCTCGCGTACCCGGTTGGCGACCTGCTGCTGCTCGGGCTGGTCGTTGTGGTGTTCGGGCTGAACGGGTGGCGCCCCGACCCGGTGTGGCTGCTGCTGGGCGGGGGCCTGGCGCTCACCGCGCTGGCCGACGGCCTGTTCGCCTTTCAGAGCGCGACCGACCAGTACGTGGAGGGTACGCTGCTCGACCTCGCCTGGCCGGCCTCCGCGCTACTGGTGGCCGCGGCGGCCTGGCAGCCGGCGCGCCGGAAGCTCACCATCCAGGACTGGCTGGTCGTGGCGGTGCCCGTGGGCTGCGGCATCGTGGCGGTGGAGCTGCTCGTGTACGACCACTTCGAGAGAGTGAACGCCGTGGCCGTGAGCCTCGCGGCCTGGGCGCTGCTGCTCGCGCTGGCCCGCATGGCACTGGCGTTCCTCGAGAACCAGCGCGCGCTCAACCTCACCCACACGGAGGCCCGCACGGACTCCCTGACCGGGCTGAGGAACCGTCGCAGCCTGATGGCGGACCTGGAGCTCCAGCTCGAGCTCGCCAGCCCGGCCTCACCCCGCGCGCTGCTGCTGTTCGACCTGGACGGCTTCAAGGAGTACAACGACGCCTTCGGCCACCCCGCCGGCGACGGGCTCCTGGTCCGGCTGGCGGCGCGCCTGGCGGACGCCGTCGGGCCGAGCGGGCAGGCCTACCGCCTGGGTGGCGACGAGTTCTGCGCGCTGGTGCTCACCGGCCCGGGCGGGACCGACGAGCCGCTTGCTGCCTGCTCGGCGGCGCTCACCGAGCGCGGCGAGGGCTTCGAGGTGAGCTGCTCCTTCGGATCGGTGGTGTTCCCAGAGGAGGCCAGCACGCCCACGCAGGCGCTCCAGCTGGCCGACCGGCGCATGTACGCGCGCAAGGGGGGGCGCCGGATGTCGGCCGGCCGCCAGTCGCGCGACGTCCTGCTGCGGACGCTGTCCGAGCGGCGCCCCGACCTGCACCTCCGGCTGCGGGACATCGGTCAGCTGGCGCTGGCGGTCGGGCGCGAGCTGCACATGGGCCCCGAGGGGCTCGACGAGGTGGCCCGCGCGGCGGAGCTCCACGACGTCGGAAAGATCGCCGTTCCGGATGCCATCCTCGACAAGCCGGGGGCGCTCGATCCCGTCGAGTGGAGCTTCATGCGCCGGCATCCGCTGATCGGCGAGCGCATCCTGCTCGCCGCGCCGGCGCTACGCCCCGTGGCGCGCCTCGTGCGCTCGAGCCACGAGCGCTGGGACGGCGGCGGCTATCCCGACGGCCTGAGCGGCAGCGAGATCCCGCTCGGAGCTCGTGTGGTGGCCGTGTGCGATGCCTTCGACGCCATGACCACCGAGCGGCCCTACCGCACTTCGGTGAGCGAGGCAGACGCAATCATGGAGCTACGCCGCTGCGCGGGGACACAGTTCGACCCGATGGTGGTAGCGGCGTTTTGCAGGGTGATCGCAAGGGAACGTCCGGTGCATGGGGAACTATCTCTCTAGGTCATGATCACGACCACCCGTCCCATCTGCCAGGTCTGCCATCGGCCGCTCGAGGAGAACGACCAGTACCTCGTGCGCTACGACGGGCAGCGCGCGACAGCGGTTCACCGCAGCCTCTGCTTCCCGCCCGCCCGCTCGGCCGAGAGCAAGACCCCCCAGCGCGCTGCCGCCTAGCCCGGCGCGCGCGTAAAGCGGCGCCCCGCCGTGGGCGACGCGTCCTCGTCGAGCGGGACCCGCTTGGTCTTCGGAGTACCGGCCATCGGCAGCGCCTGACCGTTGTCGAGGGCGTCCTCGGTCGCGGCGGCCGCCTCCATGGCGGCGATCCGCTCCGGCGTCAGCTCGTCGGCGTTCTCCTCCTCGATCCGCTCGAGCCAGGCGGCGCCCTCAGCGGACTCGCGCTCGTCGACCAGGACCGAGCCCCTATCGATCGACTTGTCGATCTCCACGAACAGGGCGTCCACGAGCTGCTCCTGAGGCACCTTCCGGAGCGGCTTGCCGTGGGCGAAGATGAGCCCCTCGTTCTTGGCGCCGGTGATGCCGAAGTCGGCATGCGAGGCCTCGCCGATGCCGTTCACCGCGCAGCCGAGCACTGCTACCTCGATCGGATCGTCGTACTGGCGCAGGCGCTCCTCGATCTCGGCCACGACCGTGTCCATGTCGAACTGGAGCCGACCGCAGGTGGGGCAGGCGATCAGCACGGGCCCACGCTCGCGCAGCTTCAGGGCCTTGAGGATCTCCCAAGCGACCTTCACCTCCTCCTCCGCGTGGAAGGTGGAGAGCGAGATGCGGATGGTGTCCCCGATGCCGTCGGCCAGCAGCGTGCCGAGCCCCACCGCCGACTTCAGCGAGCCCGACCACTTCGTGCCCGCCTCCGTGATGCCGAGGTGCAGCGGATTCTCGATCTTCTGCGAGAGCAGGCGGTTCGAGGCGATCGTGTTGGGCACGTTCGTCGACTTGATCGAAACCTTGAAGTCCTCGAAGTCGAGGCGGTCCATCAGCTCGACGTGCTCCAGCGCGGCGGCCACCAGCGCCTCGACCGGGTTCTCCCGCTCGAGCTCGTGCAGGTGCTTGGGCAGCGAGCCCGAGTTCACGCCGATCCGCATGGGCACGCCGGCGGCACGCGCCCTGTCGACCACCAGTCCGACCTTGTCGTGGCCGCCGATGTTGCCGGGGTTGATGCGGATGCAGTGGGCGCCCGCGTCGATGGCCTTGAGGGCGAGCGTGTAGTTGAAGTGGATGTCTGCGATCACCGGGATCGGCGACTCCGCCACGATCCGCTCCAGCGCCCGCACGTCGTCATCGCGGGGCACCGCGCAGCGCACCAGGTCGCCGCCGGCCTCGGCGATCGCATGGATCTGCTTCATGGTCGCTTCGAAGTCCGCGGTCTCCGTCTTAGTCATCGACTGGACCGCGACGGGAGCGCCGCCGCCGATCTTCACGCCGCCCACGTCGATCTGCTTCCTGGAGGCCATCTGCGGCCTCGAAGCCTAGCTAGGCCACGCTAGCCGTACAGCTCCTCGATCTCGCTCGCGTACTTCTCGTGGATCGGCTTGCGCTTCAGCTTCATCGTGGGTGTCAGCGCGTCGCCGCCCGGCTGCCAGTCCTCGTCCAGCAGCTTGTACTTCTTCACCTGCTCCACACGGGCCAGCTGCTCGTTTGCGGCCTCTATCCCGCGTTCGAGCTCGGCGAGCATGGCGTCGCGGCCGTGCTGCTGCTCGTAGGCGGGCGCCACGTCCGGGTCCAGGGTCACGAGCGCGACGTTGTAGGGCCGTCCGTCGCCGATCGCGATCGCCTGGCCGATCACGGGGCTCGAGGCCTTCAGCTTCGCCTCGATGTTCGCCGGCGACATGTTCTTGCCGCCCGCGCTGATGATCAGCTCCTTCTTGCGGTCCACGAGCGTGAGATAGCCGTCCTCGTCGAACTCGCCGATATCGCCTGTGTGGAGCCAGCCGTCCTCGTCGATCGCCTCACGGGTCTTCTCGGGCTGGTTGCGGTAGCCCGTCATGATGAACGGACCCCGGATCAGCACCTCGCCGTCGTCTGCGAGCTTGATCTCGGCGCCCGGCGCCGGCGGGCCCACGGTCCCGATCTTGATCCTCTCCGGCGGGTTGCAGGTGCCGTAGCCCGCGGTCTCGGACATGCCCCAGAGCTCGGCGAGCGGGATGCCGAGCGCGTGGAAGAACTCGATCACCTCAGGCGGGGTGGGCGCGGCGCCCACGTTCACGGACTCAATCTGGTCCAGTCCCAGCCCGGCGCGGATCTTGGACAGCACGAGCTCGTCTGCCTTCGCGTGCTCCTCCGCCACGTCGTCCCCGCGCACCTTGCGCAGGCCGACGTCGAGCGCCCACTGCGTGGCCTGCTTCTTCGCCGGGTCCTGCTCCGCCTCGATGCCGGCCTCGATCGCCGCCTTCAGCTTCTCCCAGATGCGCGGGACGGCGAAGAACCAGCTCGGGCGCACCTCCGGCAGGTAGGCCGCCACCTGGCGCGGGTCCGGGCAGCAGGTCGTGGAGAAGGCCACCAACATCGGCAGGTAATGCGACGAGGCCCGCTCGGCTATATGTGCCATCGGTAGCCACGAGATCACGCGGCCCTCGTCCGGGAAGTTGATGATCTGGTCGAAGCCGTTGATCGCCGCAACGACGTTCGAGTGCGTGAGCTGCACGCCCTTCGGCGGGCCCGTCGTGCCCGACGTGTAGATCAGGGTGAGCAGGTCGTCGGGCTCCACGGCGCGCCATGCCGCGTCGAAGTCGAAGCTCTGAGGGGCGTGGGCCTCGACCGGGTCGGCGCTCTCGTCGTCGACGAAGATCACGTGGTCCACGTTCGTCAGCTCCCGGACTCGGTCCTCGAACGCCCTTTCGGTCACCACGATCCGCACCTCGGCGTCGTCCACCTGGTACTGGATCTGCTCGGCCGTGTAGGTGTTGTAGACGGAGAACGGCGTGGCGCCGAGGTGCAGGGCGGCGGCATCGAACCAGTGGAACTCGGGGCGGTTCGTGAGCATGAGCGCGATCGTCGCGCCGCGCTCGAGCCCGAGGCCCGCAAGCCCCGCGGCCGTGGCGCGCACCTTGTCGGCGTACTCACGCCAGGTGATCGAGAACTCGTCCCCCTTCGTGCGCAGCGCGCAGCGGTCGGGATGAGCCTGCGCGCTCACCTGGAAGGCCTCCGCCACCGTGGCCGCCTGAAGCCCGGCGGGCCGCCCGGCCCGCTGCTCCTCGCTTACTGGCATTGCCGCAATCTAACCGGCGGCCCGCCTCAGGTGGAAGAAAAACGTGGCGGAAAGCGCAACGTTTTTCTGCCACCTGGCGGTGCGAGCCCTCGGCGCTGCCGTTCGCCGGCCGCCACGCGGCGGCTCAGCGCACGCGGAAGCCCTCGCCGCTCAGGCGGTCGATGTCGTTCGACAGCCCGATCAGGAAGATCAGGATCACGAGCATGAAGCCCACCACTCCGGCGCGTTCCATCACCCGCAGGGGCACCGGCTTGCCGCGCACCTTCTCCACGATCGCCCAGAAGATGTGGCCGCCGTCCAGTGGCAGGAACGGGAACAGGTTCACGATCGCCAGCGAGAGCGAGATGATCGCGAGGATCTGGATGACCCGCTCGACGTCCACGAGGATCACCTGGCGGGTCGTCTCGTAGGAGCCGACCACCCCGGAGATCTCCTTGCGCTGCACGGGGTCGATCAGGCGCGCGGGCAGCTCCAGCGTGCTCCTGGTGATGAACCAGAACTGATCGGCACTGATGTCGAGTGCCTGACCGACGGGCAGGGCGTCGCGCGGCCCGGGCACGTAGCCGAAGCCGACGCGCATGCGGCCGCCCTCGTCGGCGGTCGGGTCATATTTCGGCGTGAGCTCGAAGCTGCGCTCCCGGCCATCGCGGTCCACCGTGAGGGTCACCGGCTCGGCGGCGCGGCAACCCTCCTTCCATGCGTCCTTCGGCCCCGGGCATCCGTGCGAGTTGATCCGGTCCGACAGCTCGCCGGGAGACCCGCGCTTGCCGTCCACCGAAACCACCCGATCTCCAGGCTCGAGCACGCCCGCAGCCGGATAGCCCTTCTCGATCTGATCCACCGTCCGCGTGGGCTCCGGGACCCCGATCGCCCACCAGAACAGGAGCAGCAGCACGAACGCCAGCACCAGGTTCACCGCCGGCCCCGCTGCGATGACCACGATCCGCTTCCAGACCGGCTGTGCGTGGTAGGCCCGGTCGCGGACCTCGTCGGGGAGGTCCTCGTCCGGGTTCATCCCGCTGATCTTCACGTAGCCGCCCGCGGGGATCGAGCCGATCGCGTACTCGGTCTCCCCCACCTTCTTGCTCCACATGGTCGGCGGGAAGAACAGCGAGAACTTCTCCACCCGCATGCCGACCGCCTTGGCGGCGCTGAAATGGCCGAGCTCGTGGAGGATCACGAGCAGCGCGAAACCGATGAAGGCGAGGAGGAAGCTGAGGAACGTCACGCGGCCACTCCCCTCGCCACCTCGCGCGCTTCCGCGTCGGCCGCGTAGAGGTCCGAGAAGTGCCGCACCGGCTGGGCCGGAAGCTCGTAGAGCGTCGACTCGATCACCCGCGCGATGCCCGTGAAGGACAGGTTGCCCGCGAGGAACGCATGCACCGCCACCTCGTTCGCCGCGTTGAGGACGCACGGCGCGGTGCCGCCGGCCTCG
>Ga0114129_10008699_pt1 | contig 14468 bp, 11 predicted proteins | sample RhiMetdeltSRZDD1_FD_80071 | JGI IMG/M metagenome (GOLD analysis project Ga0114129, IMG submission 80071) | Populus rhizosphere microbial communities from Tennessee, USA - Rhizosphere MetaG P. deltoides SRZDD1 (version 2) (version 2) | ecosystem: Host-associated > Plants > Roots > Rhizosphere >... | reverse complement strand
GGGTAGACGTGCGTGAACCGGCAGCTCACGCGTCCTTCGCCGCACACCTCCGTCACAACCCGCTCGGCGCGCTCGCGCACCGTTTGGTGGAACGACTCCCAGCGGTCCCAGGTGATCGCGGTCTCGAAGGTGTCCGAGATCACGCCGCCTGCCACGAACGAGTCGCGCAGGTACGGGGCCTGCACGAACGCATTCCGCCAGGTACCGACCGCGTCGCCACCGGCGTCGGCCTTGGACTCGCGGACCTCCCCGCCGTGGTCGCCCGCCAGCTCGAGCGCGCGGTCGAGCCACCCGTCGACCGGGTGGTCCGCCGATTCGAAGCCGAGCACGAGCAGCGCCATGCCGTCCGGGGCCGCCATCGTCAGCGCTCCCTCAGCCTCGTCGAGGAGCCTGCAGTTCGAAGGCCACAAGCCTGACTGCCCGAGCGCGCGCACCGACTCCGCGCCCGCGGCGAAGGAGCCGAAGAGCACACCCGCGCTCGCCTTCCAGCGGGGCCGCTCCTGGACGCGCATCCAGGCCTCCGTGATCACGCCGAGCGTTCCCTCCGAGCCGATCAGCATCCGGTCGGGGCTCGGGCCGGCGCCCGACCCCGGCAGCCGGCGGCTCTCCCACCACCCGCCGGGCGTCAGCGCGCGCACGGACTCGACGAGGTCGTCGATGTGCGTCATCAGGGTGGCGAAGTGCCCGCCCGCCCGGGTTGCGATCCAGCCGCCGAGGGTCGAATACTCGAACGACTGCGGGAAGTGGCGGAGCGTCAGGCCGTGCTCGCGCAGCTGGTCCTCGAGGCCCGGACCGGTTGCCCCGGCCTGGATCCGCGCGGCCCGCGAGGAGCGGTCTATCTCGAGCACCCGGTCGAGCGCCCGGACGTCCAGCGACACGACGCGCTCCAACCCGCGCGGCTCGACTCCCCCGACCACGCTCGTCCCGCCGCCGAACGGGATCACCGCCACGTCGTCCGAGCAGGCCCAGTCGAGGACGCGCTCGAGCTCGTGCTCGTCACGGGGCCGGAGGACGGCGTCGGGCGGCTCGTCGAACCGGCCGCGGAAGCCGCGCACGACATCCCGATAGGCCTTGCCGAGCGCGTGCGACGCGCGCGCGTGCGGGTCGACGGCCGCGATCTCGGCCAGGAGCTCGGGCACCTCCAGCCGCGGCGCGCGCAGGTCGACCGCCTCCAGCGGAACCGGTTCTTCGACCTCGGCCTCGCCGAACCCGAGGTGGGCGCGGAGCCCCGTGGCGGCGTCGCGGACCTGCTCGAACGGCGGCTGCTGGTCCTCGTACCCCCAACCCCAGTGTTTGAGCCGCCGAGCCACGGGCGAAGCCTTGCACGTAAAGGCCTCCGCGCCGTTTGGAGGTAGCTAATGTTGAGTGATCTAGATGGAAGCCGGCACCACCGTGCAGATCACCATGCCCCAGATGGGCGATTCGGTGACCGAGGGCACGGTCCTCGAGTGGCACAAGCAGGTCGGCGACCAGGTCGAGCTCGACGAGACGCTGCTCGAGGTCTCCACCGACAAGGTTGACGCCGAGGTACCCGCGCCCGTGGCCGGCACCCTCGCGCGCATTCTCGTAGAGGCCGACGAGACGGTCCCCGTCGGGACGATCCTGGGTGAGATCAGCATCAACGGTGACGGGGGCGCGCCGGCCACGGACACGCAGGCCGACGGCGATCATCGCGGCGACGAGAGCGGCGCGGACCTGAGCGACCCCAGCGCGACCGAGATGCACCACGTCGCCGCCAAGAACCAGGCCGAACAGAGCGCGCCCAGCGGCGAGCTGGTCGACGTCGTGCTTCCTCAGATGGGCGAGTCGGTTCAGGAGGGCACCGTGCTCGAGTGGCACAAGCAGGTCGGCGATCAGGTCGCCGAGGGCGAGACGCTCGTCGAGATCTCGACCGACAAGGTCGACGCCGAGATCCCTTCCCCCGTCGCCGGCGTGGTCGCAGAGATCCTCGCGGAGCCCGACGAGACCGTTAACTCGGGCACGATCGTCGCCCGCATCACTCCGGGCGCCGCCGCTTCGGCGCCGTCCACCCCCGCGCCCGCCGCCGAACCGGCCGCCACGCCGGCGCCGAGCGGCAACGGGGCCGCGAACGCGACCCCGGTAGCCGTCCGGATCGCCGACGCACACGGGCTCGACCTGAGCGGCGTGGAGGGAACCGGCCGCGGCGGCAAGGTGACGAAGGACGACGTGCTCGCACTGGTCGACGGGAACGGCGGCGCGCCCGCCGCGGCGCCGGCTCCGGCCGCAGCTCCAGGTCCCACGGAGATGCCACCGGCAGGCACCACGCCACTGCGCGGCCCCGCGGCGACGCTCGCGCGGTTCATGAACGAGAGCCGCACGATCCCGACGGCAACCAGCTTCCGCACGCTGCCCGTCAGCGTGCTCGACGCGCGCCGCAAGGCGCTCAAGGCCGCCGGGCAGAAGCTCTCCTTCACCCATCTGATCGCGTGGGCGATCGTGCAGGCGGCGCGCGAGATGCACGTGATGACGAACGCGTTCGCCGAGGCCGACGGCAAGCCGCAGCGGGTCGTGCCCGACGGCGTCAGCCTCGGGCTGGCCGTCGACGTGGAGCGCAAGGACGGCAGCCGCTCGCTGATCGTGCCGGTGATCCACCAGGCCGACCGGCTCGACTTCCGCTCCTTCGCGGCCCGCTACGACGAGCTCGTCGTGGGCGCGCGGGACAACACGCTCCCGCCGGACGCCTACGCGGGCGCGAACATCACCCTCACCAACCCCGGCGGGATCGGGACGGTCGCCTCCGTGCCGCGGCTCATGCCGGGCCAGGGGACGATCATCGCGACCGGCGCGATCGGGCTGCCGCCGGGGTTCACGAACGCCGATCCCGCGCGGCTGAACGAGCTCGGCGTGAGCAAGGTCATGACGATGACCTCGACCTACGACCACCGCGTGATCCAGGGAGCGCAGTCGGGTGAGTTCCTAAAACGCATCGACTCCCTGCTGCAGGGCGACGAGGGCTTCTACGACACGATCTTCGGCGCGCTCGACCTGACGCCGCCCGGCCCGGCGAAGCCCGCCGACGTCGCGTCGAAGATCACCGCCGAGGATCCCGTCCCGGCCGAGGTCAAGCCGGACGTCGCCGGGGCGCCGGGCGAGATCCTGCTCCAGGCGGTGCAAGCCGCGACGTCGGTCGTAAAGGCGCACCGGATGCACGGCCATCTCGCCGCGCGCCTCGACCCGCTCGGCACGCCGCCGCGCGGCGACCCGGCACTCGACCCGGCGACGGTGAACCTGACGCCCGAGCTGATGCGGGAGATCCCCGCGTCGGTCCTCCGCGTCGCCGTTCCCGGCGAGACGTTCGCCGACGCCCTCCCGCACCTGCAGGAGACCTACTGCGGCACGATCGCCTACGAGATCGAGCACATCGCCGGCCACAACCGGCGCGTCTGGCTGCGCCAGTCGGTCGAATGGGGCGCCCACAGGACCCCGCTCGACCCGGACCAGAAGCGCGCGCTGCTGAAGCGGCTGTCGCAGGTCGAGGCGCTCGAGAGCTACCTGCACAAGGCGTTCCTCGGAAAGAAGCAGTTCTCGATCGAGGGCCTCGACGCGCTCGTGCCGATGATCGACGAGTTGATCGAGGAGGGCGCGGATGAGGGCGCGCGCGAGGTCGTCCTCGGCATGGCGCACCGGGGACGGCTGAACGTGCTCGCCCACACCGTCGGGCGCCCCTACGAGGCGATCATCGCCGAGTTCGAGGGAGAGCAGTCGATGGATGTCGACACGGCGATGCCCGAGGGCGGCACCGGCGACGTGAAGTACCACTACGGGGCGGCCGGCACCTACCGCACGAAGAGCGGCAAGGGCGTGACGGTGACGATGTCGCACAACCCGAGCCACCTCGAGTACATCAACCCGGTCGTCGAGGGCCGCGCGCGCGCCGATCAGACGAGCCGCAAGGCGCGCGATCCGGTCCACGAGCCGTCGACGGTGGTGCCCGTCCTGCTCCACGGCGACGCGTCATTCCCCGGCCAGGGAGTGGTCGCGGAGACGTTGAATCTGCAGGCGCTCTCGGGCTACTCGACCGGCGGCACCATCCACATCATCACGAACAACCAGCTTGGGTTCACGACCGACCCGAACGACGCGCGCTCGACGCGTTATGCGTCGGACCTGGCGAAGGGCTACGACATCCCCGTCATCCATGTGAATGCCGACGACGTGGAGGCGTGCATCCACGCGATCCGGCTCGCGATGGGGTTCCGGCGCGAGTTCCGCCGCGATGCGGTGATCGACCTGATCGGCTACCGCCGCTTCGGCCACAACGAGACCGACGAGCCGGGCTACACCCAGCCGCTCATGTACGACAAGATCAAGCAGCACCCGCCGGTGCGGAAGATCTACGCGCAGAAGCTGGTCGGCGAGGGGCTGATCACCGAGGAGGAAGCCGACGCGCTCGCCTCCGAGGCGTATCAGGAGCTCTCCGATGCGCACGCCGAGCTGCGGCAGGCGATGACGCAGGGCCCCGACACCGGCGAGTTCGAGATCGACACCGGGCCCAGCAAGGAACCGCGCACCGCCGTCCCGGACGAGACGCTGCGCTCCCTCAACGAGCAGCTGCTGCGGGTGCCCTCCGGCTTCAGCGTGCACCGCAAGCTCAAGCCGCAGCTCGAGCGCCGGCGCGAGACGATCGGCGAGGAGGGCGGGATCGACTGGGCACAGGCGGAGGCGCTCGCGTTCGCCTCGCTGCTGGTGCAGGGGACGCCGATTCGGCTCACCGGCCAGGACACCGAGCGCGGCACGTTCAGCCAGCGGCACCTCTCGCTGCACGACACGAAGACCGGTGAGAAGTTCACCCCGATCCAGAACCTGAAGAGCGCGACGGCGCCCTTCGAGCTGCACAACAGCCCGCTTTCCGAGATCGCGTGCCTCGGCTTCGAGTACGGCTACTCGGTCCAGGCGCCTGAGGCGCTCGTGCTCTGGGAGGCGCAGTTCGGCGACTTCGTGAACGCCGCCCAGGTGGTGATCGACCAGTTCCTCGTCTCAGGACTGGCCAAGTGGGGCCAGACGTCCCGCCTCACGCTGCTCCTGCCGCACGGCTATGAGGGCTCGGGCCCGGAGCATTCGAGCGGGCGCGTCGAGCGGTTCCTCCAGCTGGCGGCCGAGGGCAACATCCGCGTCGCCAACGTCACGACGCCCGCCCAGTATTTCCATTTGCTCCGCCGCCAGGCGCTCGTCCAGAAGGCGCGCCCGCTCGTCGTCATGACTCCAAAGAGCCTCCTTCGCCTCCCCGCTGCGGCTTCGCACATCGACGAGCTCTCGGACGGCGGCCTCCAGGTCATCATCGACGACCCCAACCTGCCGGGCTCGCGTGAGGACATCACGAAACTCGTCCTCTGTACCGGCAAGGTCTATTACGACATCGTCGCCCACGAGGCACGGCCGGAGGCCAAGCACGTCGCGGTCGGACGCGTCGAGCTGCTCTACCCGTTCGCCGAAAACGAGCTACGCAGCCTGATCGAGAGCTACCCCAACCTCAAGCGCGTGACGTGGGTGCAGGAGGAGCCGCGCAACATGGGCGCGCGCGCCTTCATGCGCCGCCGCCTCGCGCCTGTCCTTCCGAAGGGCATGGAGTACACGTACGTCGGCCGCGAGTTCCGGGCGAGCCCGGGCGAGGGCTACGCCGCCGCGCACCGCGCTGAGCAGCGCCGCATCGTCGAGGTCGCCCTCGACGTCATCCGCGGCCAGACGATCGTCCAGCCCTAGCGCTTCTCGACCTGGCGCTCGGTGAGCGCGTCGGCCATGTCATCCCCGCCGCCGCGCCTGTTGATCGCCGCCACGGCGCTCGGCGCGGGCCCGGCGAGCCAGCCACCGAAGCGAACCGGCAAGGGGGCGACGTCGATCTCGACCTTGTCCTTCTCTATCCCCTTGATGACGGCCTTCGCGACGTGCTCCGGCGACTTGGTCCTGATCCCGGCCGGCAGGTCGAGCCCTCCGTCCGCCCACATCCCGGCGTCGCTTATGAATCCGGGGAACACGGTCGTCACGCCGACGCCCGTTCCGCGAAGGTCTTCGCGCATCGCGAACGCGAACCCGCGCAGGCCGAACTTCGTGCCGTTGTAGAGCGACGATCGCGGAGTGGCGACCTTGCCCGACATCGACGAGATGTAGACGAGGTGGCCCCGACCGCGGTCGAGCATCCCGGGAAGCAGGGCGTGCGTCATGTGGATCGGGGCCCCCAGGTTCACATCGACCACGCGGTCGATCTGCTCGGGGGTGTACTCCTCGAGTCTGCCCGTGCCAGGCAGACCCGCGTTCGCAACCAGCACGTCGACCGTGCCCACCTCGTCGCAGAACCCGCGCACCGCGCCGGCGTCGGAGAGGTCGAGCGCTCGCGCCTCGGCGCGGTCGCCGAGTTCGGCGACTAGCCCGTCGAGTACCTCGGCTCTGCGCCCGGTCAGGATCAGGTGCACCCCCCGGGCGTGCAGCGCATGTGCGATCGCCTGGCCCAAGCCGCCCGTGGCGCCCGTCAGGAGTACGCGGCTTCCGTTCAGCTCAACCGGCATGCGCGCATAGGATGGCGCATCAGTGGCCGTCAAGCTCTACGTCATTCCCGGCTCGCACCCGTCCAAGGCGGCCGAGCTGATGCTCGAGTACAAGGGGATCCCGTTCAAACGGGTGGACCTGGTGAGCGCGATGCACAAGCCTTCGCTCAGGGTGCTCGGCTTCCCGGGGAACACCGTCCCGGCTTTGAAGGCCGACGGCCGCAAGGTCCAGGGCTCCCGTGAGATCTCGCGCGCGCTCGACGAGCTCAAGCCCGACCCACCGCTCGTGCCGTCGGACGTCGTTCGCCAGGCCGAGCGCTGGGGCGACGAGGAGCTCCAAGCGATCCCGCGCCGCCTCGCCTGGTGGGCGCTTCTCCACCTGTCGGGCCAGCAACGCACCGAAGCCGCCCGCCTGTCGCTGCAGGGCTACCGGGTGGGCCTGCCGATCGGGGTGGCAGCCCGCACGGTCCTCCCGATCGCCAAGGTCGCAGCCCACTACAACAACGCGACGGATGAGGCCGTCCGCGCCGACCTCGCCGCGGTGCCCGACAGGATCGACAAGGTCGACGCGCTCCTGAGCGAGGGAGTTATCGGCGGCGAGCAGCTGAACGCAGCCGACTTCCAGATCGCGACCAGCGTGCGGTTGCTCCTCGCGTACGAGGACCTGAAGCCCTACATCGAGGGCCGCCCCGCGGCCGAGCACGCGCGGCGCGTCGTGCGTGACTACAACGCGGCGTTCCCGACGGTCTTTCCCGCCGACTGGCTGCCTAGCCGCCCGGCGGCTTGAACTGAGTCCGCATCAGCGCGTCCCAGCCACGCGCGGGCAGCACCCTCCGCACACCGAGTAGCGCCCGCGCTCCGACCGTCACCGGGTAGCGCGCTCCGGGGCGCCTGCGCGAGATCGCCTTCTCGATCCGCTTGGCGACGGCCTCCGGGCCTGTCGGACCGCGCCCCTTGTAGGCGCCGGCAGTGGTCGCGGCGACCTGCTGGTTGAACGCCGCATACGGACCTTCCGCCGGGGCTGTGTCGTTGACCGAATGCGCCGCTGTCTCGCCGAACTCGGTCTTGATCAGCCCCGGCTCGATCAGGATCACGTCGACGCCGAAGTTCCGGACCTCCCAGCGCATCGCGTCGCTGATCGCCTCCACCGCGAACTTCGTGCCGTGGTAGATCCCGCCGCCGGGGAAGACGAGGCGGCCGCCCATCGACGAGATGTTCACGATCCTGCCCCAGCCCTGGCGGCGCATGCCGGGCAGCACGAGCTGGCACATGCGCAGAAGGCCGAAGACGTTGGTCTCGAACTGGCGCCGCACCTGGTCCATCGGGACTTCCTCGACGGCACCCGACTGGCTGTAACCGGCGTTGTTCACCAGGACGCCCACCGCGCCCTCCGCCTGCTCGACCGCGCTGACCGCTGCACGCATCGACTCCTCGTCGGTCACGTCGAGCGCGAGCGTCCGGCAGCCCTTCTGCTCGAGGTCCGAGATCGACTCGGGCCGGCGCGCGGTTGCGTAGACCGTCCAGCCCTTGTGCGCCAGGTGCTCGGCCGTCTTGCGGCCGATGCCCGTGGAACAGCCGGTGATGAGAACCGCCTTGGAAGCCATCTGAATAGTCTCCCCCACGTGAGAGCGGTGACGTTCCAGGCGCCCCACGAGGTGCGCGTCGAGGACAAGCCCGAGCCGGAGCTCGAGGCGGCTGACGACGCGATCGTCAGGATCGAGGCAACCGGCGTGTGCGGGTCCGACCTGCACATCTACCACGGGCGCGTCCAGATCGCTCCGGGCTTCACGATCGGTCACGAGTTCGTGGGCACGGTGCTTGCCGCGGGCGACCAGGTCACGAGCGTGTCCGAGGGCGACCGGGTGCTCGGCTGCTTCCACACCGCCTGCGGACGCTGCTTCTTCTGCATGCGCGGCTGGTACATGAAGTGCGATCAGGCGCGCGTGTTCGGCCATGGAGAGACGCTCGGCTCGCTCCAGGGCACGCAGGCCGAGCAGGCGCTCGTGCCGACCGCGAACCTGACGCTCAGGCGGGTTCCCGAGGGGGTGTCCGACGAGGTGGCGCTCTTCGCGGGCGACGTGATGGGAACGGGCTACCACTCGGTGACCGCGGCAGGCGTGAGGGCCGGCGACCTTGTTGCCGTGCTCGGGCTCGGCCCGGTTGGGCTGTGCGCCGTGCAGGCCGCGCTCGCGGCGGGCGCCGCGAACGTGATCGCGATCGACGCGGTCGAGGACAGGCTGGAGATGGCGCGCTCGTTCGGCGCCGAGCCCGTGCACCTGACGGAGGGCGACCCGCGCGGACACGTGAAGAAGGCGACCGGCGGCCGCGGCGTGGATGTGGCGGTCGACGCCGTCGGGCACGCCGACGCGCTCGAGCTGGCGATCCGGCTGGCGCGCAAGTGCGGGACCGTCTCGGTCGTGGGCGTCTACGCGGAGCGCATCGAGGTCCACATGGGCCTGGCGTGGATCAAGTCGCTCAACATGGTCACGGGCCACGCGAACGTGATCGCGCACGTCGACCCCGTCCTCGAGCTGATCGCCGCGGGCAAGCTCGATCCCTCGCCGCTCGTCACGCACCACATGCCGCTCGACGACGCCGCCGAGGCGTACGAGCTCTACGACAAGCGCGAAGCGCTCAAGATCGTCCTCACGCCCTAGCCCTCAGGCGCAGCGAGCGCGCCGATCACCTCGCGCCACCACGCGCGTTCGGAGTCGGTCTTGGCCAACCGCAGCCGCCGGCGCGCGGCCATCTGCACCTGTGACGGCGTCCCGAGTGCGACCACGTTGCCCGTGAACGCATAACGGCCGTCCTCCAGCAGCACGACGGCGCCCGGGCGCCCGTCGCGGCGGGTGCGGATCTGGTCGATCACATCGATGCCGTGAACGGCCGCGGGATGCGAGGGCTCGCCGCCGTCACCCATCGGCTCCGACCACGACCTGAGCACGAAGGGCGTCTGGCGCGTGAGGTGCTTGCGCACCGCGCGCGGCCGCGCGCCGATGGGCCCCTCGCGCCAGCGCCCCATCAGCTCGCGCAACTCGATCGCGACCTCCTGGCGGGCGATCAGGTGAAGCCGGTCGCCCCCCTCGATTCGCGTTGAGCCGCGTGGGAGAAGCGCCTGATCGCCGCGGATCAGCAGGTTGAGCAGCGCGTCGCGCGGCAGCCCGAGCTCGCGCACACGTGCTCCGACGATCGCGTGTTCCGACCCCACCGGGTACTCGATCACCTCGGCGCCCAGCCGTCGCATCGCGCCCGCGTCGGCGAGCGGGAGCGGCAGCGCCGCCTCGGTGTCGGTCACGCGCAACCGCTCCGCGAGCGGCTCGAAGGTCGCGCCTTGGAGCAGAGTCGAGACGACGACCGCGAAGAAGACGATGTTGAAGAACTCCACGCTGTGCGGAACGCCCTCGATCACAGGGAAGGTCGCGAACACCACCGGCAGCGCGCCGCGGAGGCCGGCCCAACCGAGGACGATCTGCTCGCGGAACGAGTAGCCGAAAGGGAGCGTCGTGGCGAACGTCGCGAGCGGCCGTGCGACCACCGCGATCACCAGCCCGAGCGCGGTGCCCTCGAGCGCCACGTCAAGAAGCTCCGAGGGGAAGACGAGCAGGCCGAGCGTCAGGAACATCGCAACCTGCGCCAGCCAGCCGAGCCCGACGTGGAACGTCGTGATCGTCCGCTTGGCAGGTAGCTGGCTGCTTCCGAGTGCGAGCCCGACCAGGTATACGGCGAGGAAGCCGGAGCCGTGCGCCACGTCGGCGAGGCCGAATGCAAGCGCCGCGATCGCGATCGATGCGACGGGGTAGAGCCCCGCCGAGGCAAGCTTGATGCGGCGCAGGGCCTGAACCGCGGCGAATCCCACGACGGCACCGACCGCCGCGCCGATGAGGAGCTCACCGATCAGCGAGAGCGCCATGTCGCCCAGCCCGTAGTCGGGTTTCTGGATCCAGTCGATGAACCCGATCACGAGCAGGACCGCGACCGGGTCGTTGAGCCCGGCCTCACCCTCGAGCGTGCGCGCGAGCCTTCGGCGCAGCGTCGAGCCGCGCAGCACCGCGAAGATCGCCGCGCCGTCGGTGGCGGCCAGCGCGGCGCCGAGCAGCATGCCCTCTAGCGTCGACAGGTCGAACAGCCATGTCGCCGCGAGCCCGCCGATGAGCGCGGTGATGATCGTTCCGACCGTCGCGAGGCTGATCGCGGCCGGAAGCACCGGCCGGATCTCCTGGTAGCCGGCGCTCAGGCCGCCCTCGAAGAGGATCAGCGCGAGGCCGACGATCCCGATCGTGCGCGCGGTCTCGTAGTCGTCCGGGCTGCTGCCGAAGTTGATCCAGCCCGTCCCTTCGGAGCCGATCAACATCCCGAGCGCGAGGAAGAGCAGCAGGCCGGGCACGCGCAGGCGCCCGGCCAGGAGCGAAGCGAGCAGCGCGCCGGCGAGCAACGCACCCGTCGCGAGGATCAGCTCGCCGTCAGCCATGCCCAAACCGCCTGGTCATCGCAGCACCGTACGGGATACTCGGGAGATCGAAGGGACAGGCACAGCCGACCCGCTGGCCGAGCTGGTCCGGCGAGGGTATGAGTTCTTCAACCGGACCGGCGGGCCCGACTACGACCTGCTCGACCCCGAGGTCGAGTGGACGGAGGGCGCTGACGTGCCGGAACCGCGGGTCTATTACGGCCACGGCGGGGTGCGCCGGCAGCAGGAGGCGTTCACGGACGCGTGGGAGAGCTTTCGCATCGAGCCGGAGCGGTTCGAACAGGCGGGCGACCAGCTCGTCGTCGTCGTCCGCTTCTGGGGCCGCGGCAAGGCGAGCGGCGCGGAAGTCGAGGCCCGGCTCGCGCACGTGTGGACGCTCCGCGATGGGAAGGCGATCCGGTTCGAGATCTACGCGAGCCCGGAGAGGGCGCTCGACGAGGTGAAACACGGCGCGACTGAGCGCGAGCGACGGGACTCGAACCCGCGACCTCCGGCGTGACAGGCCGGCGTTCTAACCAACTGAACTACGCCCGCTGGGACAGCCCAGCCTAGCGGACGTTGTCGGACCCGCCCCCGCGCCGCCGGTCCCTGATCGTGATGAATCCAAGCCACCCGATGAAGACGATCGCGGGCAGCGCGAAGGCAAGGTTGACGAGCCAATGTCCGGCGTGCGCGACTATCACTGGTTCGCCTGGGACAGTAGCCATAGCGCCAGGCTGGTGAAGCCGACCATGATCGCCAGCATCCAGTATTGGGAGCGGACCGCGTCCTTTGCCTGCCTGTAGAGCACGAGCGCGCGGTCGTGCGCCAGCATCAGGGCGCACACGTGGCCGGTGATCACGAAGCCGACCTGCCAGTACCAGGTGGCGTTCGCGCCTAACAGCGTGTAGTCGACGCCCCAGTTCTCGAAGTTCGTCCCATCCGGGTCGGACAGCGCCGGCCAGATCCGCTGTCCCTCGAACAGCAGCAGCGTGAAGTAGTGAGCGGCGACGTACACGAAGGCGATCGGGACAAGTGAATGCACGAAGCCGTTGGCGAGCTTGCCCTGCGTGAAGCCGCCGCCGACGGTCCGGGCGCCCGCGATGCCGAGCATGTAGAAGCCGTAGATGATCAGCACGCACAGCAGCAAGCCGATCGTGTACGTGACCGCCAGCGCGCCGTCGGGTGACATCGAGAGGTGGTCCTGGAAGAACGTCGACATGTCGGGCGCGATGTTCACCCAGGGCTCGCCCTCGGCCGCGCCGTCGAAGCTGACCGAGCCGATCATCACGGCGAGCAGCGGCACCGTCCCCGGCAGCTGCTCGAGCCTCGTCAACCCCGAAAGCGGCTTGCGCACCCAGATCTCGTCGCCGCGCCGCTCGAGCGGGGAGATGCGCGAGAACAGGTTGAAGTAGACGGAGAAGGCCTCGCCGCGCTCGATCCAGCGGTCGATCCCGTACAGGGCCATCGCGATGAAGGTGAGCGCCGAGTAGACGAGCGTCGCGATCGCGACGTGCTCGGGCAGGTTGCCGTCCGACGCGGCCAGCTCCTGGAACGCGAAGCAGAAGATGCCGATCGCAGCCGGCCACCGGCCGAGCCGCTCGGGGTATGGGAGCGGCGCGGGCAGGTCGCCGCCGCGGATCATCTTCGCGAGCCCCGCCACCCCGCGCCCGACTGCGCGCCACGGGTTGAACGCCTTGAAGACGTCCCCGAACAGGACGCTGACGAAGGCGAGCCCGACCCAGAACGTGACGAAGACGAAGATCGAGGCGAAGTTGCCGGAGGGCGTCGGCTCGCCCTCGAGCCCGGCCCACACGACCACGGCGAGCGTGATCACACCGATCGCGCCGCAGACGATGTCGACGACGATCGCCCACGGGATCTCGAAGAGCCGCCGGCCCTGATGACCCTCGAGCTTGGGCTCAGGCCATAGGACGGCCAGCGCGACGAACGAGACGACCAGGACGATCGCGGCCGCCCAGCCGAAGAGCCACTCGGGGATCGGCAGGTCGGTGCGGCCGACGAGCCCGTGAGCCAGAGCGGCTCCGGGCAGCAGCAGGCTGCCACCCAGAGCCGCACCGAGTGCGATCAGGCCCTTCCTCATGGATTGACGCGGACCTCCGCGATCGGTTCCTTGAGGTCCTCTATCTCGATCTCGAAGATCCCGTCGATGTCGGCGGGCACGTTGTACGAAACCGTGCCGCCCGCCTCGACGTCCTTCGCGATGTCGTAGCCGTGCATGTGGATCTCGTGGTCAGCGTCGGACTTGACCTTGAACCGGATGGTGTCGCCCTTGTCGACCTCGATCTCCTGCTCGCCGCCGACCGGCTTCCCGTCCTTGATCGTGATCGTCGGTACCTCGGGTGGCGCGGGCTTCTTCGTGCTCCCACCCGTCGAGGTGGTCTGAGCGGTGTTGTCGGTGCTCGACGAATCGTCGTCGTCTCCGCCGCCGATCAGCACAATCGCCACGACCACTACGACCACGGCAGCCACGAGCAACCCGATTCTCTGTGAACGTCCCACTACTTCTCCTTTCGTGAAATGACTAGGTCAGTTCACGAAGGAGGGCGGCGCCCGGCCTGCGAGGTTGCGGGCGATGACCGGCACGCCCGCGCCGCTGCGTCGCGGCAGAAGCGGGTAGCGCTCGGGCGCCGGCGCCCGCCGGACGCGGACATGGACCGTCCGGGCGAGCAGCGCATTGGCGCCCCGGAGCAAAAGCGCGATCACGGCCGCGACGGCGAACGAGAGTGGCGCTCCGAGCCAGCCGCCGTGGACGATCAGCGAGTCGGCGACGTCGAGCCGGCCGTGCTCGAAGAGGACCTCCGCGGTCTCCTGCAACGCGAAGATGCCGAAGAGCATCGTGCCGAGCGCGAGCCAGCGCACGCCGGCCGCTGCGAGCACGTCCACATGGACTCGCCTGCGGCGCGTTACCCGGACGAGGAACTCGATCGCGGCGAGCAGCAGCAGAGCCGCGACGAAAGGAACGAGCCGGCCCATGTACGCGTGCGCGTGCTCATCCGGGTGCGCTCCGGCGAGCACATACCGCAGCTCGTGCACGACGAGCGCGCCCAAGACGACGAGGATGCCTGCGCGAGCTCGCCAGGCAGCGCTTCCCATGGCCGGGATCTTGCCAGGCCGCCGGTCAGCGGCGCGCGCCGGACTGGCAATCCGGGCAAGTGCCGTGCAGCGTCACGTCGTGCGCCTGGACGGCGTACGACGTCCGGCTGCTGAGCCGCCCGATCGCGCGCTCGAGCGCCTCGTCCTCGAAGGAGGCGGTGGCGCCGCAGTCGTCGCAGACCAGATGGTGATGATGGTCGCCGCCCGGCCCCACCAGCTCGTAACGCGCCGACCCGCCGGCTACTGGCACCCGCTGCAGGACGCCGAGCTCCACGAGCAGGGCCAGCGCGCGGTACACGCTCGCGACGCCAACCCGCTTTCCTCGGCGGCGGAGCGCGGCGACGAGCTCGTCGGCGTCGACACAGCCCCCGCGCTTGCCGAGCGCGTCGACCACGGCGGCGCGC
>Ga0114129_10008698_pt1 | contig 14468 bp, 10 predicted proteins | sample RhiMetdeltSRZDD1_FD_80071 | JGI IMG/M metagenome (GOLD analysis project Ga0114129, IMG submission 80071) | Populus rhizosphere microbial communities from Tennessee, USA - Rhizosphere MetaG P. deltoides SRZDD1 (version 2) (version 2) | ecosystem: Host-associated > Plants > Roots > Rhizosphere >... | reverse complement strand
TATTAGTGATCCTGTAATAATCCAGAAAATAAACGAAGGAGAGCGGTACCAGATAAAATAGGGCGTATATGCTACTCCAGAGAGGGCGACATAACCATAGTAGATTATCTCGCCCACGAGTAAGCATGACCATAGGTTCAGGAAAGCCCGTGTCTCAGCTAAGGGATCCCGTTTGATCGCTCTTGCGAGGACTACCAGCAGTATGCCGGAAATTCCCAGCAAAACTAAAAAAGGAGCGGGGAAACGGCCTTGAAGAATCGAAGGCATCCCCAATGTGAATACCTCTACTAACTTATCTATCGACTCGATATCTGACGCCTGGCCTGTGCCGCTCGTCTTGATCAAGGCGGATACTGGCAGAAAAGAATCCCCCATAAGTCGAAACGCCGCTAATTGGGCGATAAGCCCAAAACCGGCCAAGAAACACGAGCCAGCAATGGCTTTACTGTGCCTCTGCAAAAATAAGCTTAAGTTGTGTCGATACGTGTATGCCAGCATGCCCACACAAAAAGTAAACACAACGGCCGAGAGAAGGGCCGAATCGAGACGTGTCCATGCGTTCAGAACGAGAACGACGGTCAAACCCACGAAATTCGGTTTAAGACTATTTTGAACCCGAATCAGAAATTCAACGCTCTGCCATATAACACACCAGAATACCAGAGCATGCAGCGAATTTTCCATGCCCATAGAATAGATTCGAAAAGGAAGGCTCTGCAACGCCCATAAGCTGGCCATGAACAACACCAGAATCGGTTGTTTCAGAATTGCCCCTATTTTTAAGATAATTAAGTAGCAAAGCCCATTTAGAAGAAAGCTCACCAGTAAAGTTGTAAATAAAAGAGCTGCTTTTGAGCTTGCCAGCGTCGCGAGCAAAAAGATGATGACAAACCATAACAGCTGTACGCCGTTCGTCGCATGGAGACCATCAAACGTGACAAAGCCTAACATTTTGGCGTTCCACGCAGTCTGCAAGTAGTAGTAGGTATCATCAATAATCAGAGAGGCCGCCACATACTTCATGCCCTTCGTGAGCAGGCTTGCTTGTATGATAGTTTGCACAACGGCTAAAATTATGACGACGAATGCAGCTTGCCGGAATGGGATACTGAGACGCATGCAAAAGCTATTTCGATGATCGCTGTCGGTATAAGGACGGATCGATTACACCCACCATCTTTTCTTCATCCAGACCGCCGCCTAGAAACTTATTAATCTCCGCGACCAATGGACTGGGATCATCTATAAGTTTCTTATAATTGATTTCAATACGGCTGGCATGTGCTTGAGAATTAATCCACCGCTCCGTCTGCTGCAAATTCTTCTCAAACACCTCAGCCATCTGCGCGTTACTGATCTTGTCTGGATTTTCACCACGGTTAATCAGCATCTTCCGTTGGGAAGCCAATACCTCCTCGATTGCGCGGCGCATAAAAATGATGCGATAGTGATAACCATCCGGCAGATAGGGTAGTAAGGTTGATATCACCTTGACCGCTTTACCGTTCGATCTCGACAGCCAGGAATGCTCACCTTGGATGAGTTTTTTAACATCCTCTAGCTCGAAATAGCCAACCGGGTTGTCATCGTCGGCTGTTCTAAGATGATCTGTCAGCACGTCTAACCCACCCGCGGCGAGCATACTCATCATAAGCGAAGTGCCGGAACGGGGTAACCCTGAAACGATGGGGATAAATGGATGATGATCCCCTTTTTCAAACAGCCGTGAATATATTCTTTTCATCTCTACCTGTGACCTAACTATAAATAACCCAAATCACGCAGCCGACTGGCGACTTCCTCATCCAGCTCCAGCTTTGGTACTGCTATCGCTGGTTCCGTCGCAGCAACCTGAAGCCGATGCGCGTCTACGGCGGCCTGGAATCGGTTGACTTCTTGAGGAAATTGATCGTGGACATTTTGTTTTTCACCCGGGTCGGCTCGCAAATCGTAAAGGTCAGGCTGATTCGGGCGCTTGCTATCCCAGATGTACTTGAACGCTTCCGTTCGTACGGCGATGCGATGCCACGGGTCACGCCGCATCTCACTTATCGCTACTTCCACTTGATATTCAGTTTCACGCTGGGTCCAGAGAGGTGCCAGACTGACCCCCATGAGGTCATTGGGTAGGGGACAACCACAGAGGTCCAAGATGGTCGGCATGAGATCGAGTAAGCGAACCTGGCGCCGGATGACCTGGTTACCTGACCAGCCTGGCATCTGGATAATGAGCGGCACCCTGAGAATTTCGTCATAAAGATTACTCTCCCAGTGGCCCCAGCGGCCGTGATCTAGAAACTCCTCCCCGTGATCGGAAAGGAGGATGATTATTGTATTCGAGTCATAACCTAATTTTTCTAAGTAATACATCAGCCGGCCGATTTGGGTATCTAAATATTGTAGAGATTGCTCATAAAGACCGACGAAATGTTTCCCCTGGGCAGCTGTGATGGGTTCATTACCATTAAAGTTAGACCGGCCGTGCATGATCGCCAAATCCTGCCACGCCTGCGCGATATCTTGGGGATGTGTCAGTGCTTCCTCCAGATGATAAGGCCAGTGGAGGTCCATATAGTGTACCCAGGCGAAGAAGGGAGTCTTGACATGTTCCAACCAGCGGTAGAGACTGTCTGTCAGTTCAGCCGCAGAGCTATACAGGCGCGCTGGCCGCATTCGATTACCAAGCAGGCGTAACCCATAATGGAGTAGCGGATTCCGTAGGAGACGCTGACCGCCTTTGATACGTCGCAGACGAGGGTTAACCTCGGCCGGCACCAGATCGCTAAAGTGGTGGAAACCGCGATCGTAGCCGGTGGTCCGGCTGAGATGAGGGTTGGTGGAGAAACCACCGGTCGTGTAGCCATTCCCGGCCAATGTTTCCACAGGAGACGGGCGCTCAGAGGCCAGGCGTCCAAGGCATCCCCCATACATAGCTGCATAGCTTGAGGTCATTATTACCGGAAAGGCGGCCTGAGTCCAGGAACCACCGCTGATGGCCTGTTCAAAACGGATACCTGAAGCGGCCAGTCGATCTATATTGGGGGTTAGAGGAGTGTTGTATCCGTAACAATTGAGCATGTCGGCTCGTAATGTATCGATTGTCAGGAGGATGACATTGGGCTTATTCATCATTCACCAAAGGTTAAGAAAATATTTTCAAGGTATTTGTGACATTCTAAGAATTGTTTTTATACCACAACCGGAAAAGAAAAGTGCCTCCAAGGAGCAGCAGAACCGGAACTAATCCAAACTGAAGGGCGGAATCCGCTCTGGGAGCACTCTCTAACGGCTGGACTCCGGCTGGATTAACTAATGTTGCTGTTGCCGTCGCCGTTGGCTCCAGTTGACTGGGAGTCGGGCTAGGAGGGGGGATCAGCGTTGGGGTTGGCGTCGGTGTAGGCAAAATTTCGAGGGGCGGTATGTCGTTTAGATTACGATACATAACGAATAGCCTGCGGTTCGGATCTGCCGGTCCGTCTGTGAAGGTAAGGACCAGTTGGTTGCCCGCCCGTACCACAGGATGGGTGTGGTGAGCGTGAACTCGAGTACCTATGCCTGCCTCACCTACCTCTGAATCTTCTGCAGCGACCAGGTAAACCAGTGAGGGCTTGCTCCAGCGGTTTTGATCCCAATAAGCATGATATATCCCTATTGGGTAGCGTATCTGACCGAAAAAATGCACCCGGCCGGATCCGTCTACGGTGAAATCATCAAAGGCCTGCCCGTGTAACTCGCCAAATATCTGTGCCGGCGCACTCCAAGTACGCCCGGCATCTGTTGAAAAGCTGTGATTACGATAAGGAAATCTACCAGCAGCCCAGATAACATGCACCGTTTGGCCTTGAACGATCATAATGGGACCGGGACTCTCCAGAATGTGCTCACCCTCCTCCTCATACTTATCTATCAGAAAAGGTTTCGACCAGGTATGGCCTCCATCGAGAGAATGGGTGTAGCGAACCCAATCGGGCCTGGCGTTTCGTTCGCGGGTGCCATAATACCAGACCGCATGCAGGCCATCGTTCTCATCCAGCTCAAAATTTAGACTGTCGGGGATATGATCGGGCAGAATATCCGGATCTAACCAGACCGGCTCCGACCAGGTTGTCCCTTTGTCCTCCGATCGGACATAGTAAACGCCAGATTCTTCTGTTGGATTGATGTATACGATATGGAATATGCCCCTCGAATCGACTCGCAAGTAGCCAGGTCTCGCTGGTATCTTGATTCGGTTGGGTTTTGCCCAGTTTTGGACGGATAAAGCATTATTAGCTGGCGCATAGGTGTAATAGGTACGGCCGAAAAGGCCTTCCGTCCAAACGATATGTAATATTCCCTGTTGATCTACTACAGGCGATATGTTATTAATTTCTTGACCTGTAACATAAATATCATTCGGTTTGGACCAGGTTACACCATCGAAGCGAGCATATTTGAGGATGCTCTGTCCATTTTCGAAAAGTACCTCGGTCCAGAAGCAATGCACATAGCCGTATTGGTCAGCCACCAGGAAGCCCTCACTAGCCTTTCCGGCTTCACTTGATAGGCGATAGGGTTCGGACCATCCGCCTTCCTGCGCCTGTGCCTGTGCTGGAACGATCCAAAATATTGATAGTAGTGATATAGCTAATATGGCAATGCCAATTCTTTGTTTACTCATGTTCGAATCTCTGACAATTTCAGGAAATCTCAATTGCCGGGAATGTAGAGGAAGCATTTCCCAGTATATTGAGGTAGATCTCTTCCAGTCTCCGGGTGTACTGCTCCCAGGAGTATAGCTCGATAGCCTTCCGTCGAGCGTTTTGACCCAGGCGGCTACGCTCCTTCGGATCATCGATCAATTTCAGCATGGCCTCGGCAAACTTATTGACATCCCCCTCGTCAACAAGTACACCATTGCATCCATCGCTGATAACTTCTGCAGCCTCTTCATGCGCCGTCGCTACGATCGCCTTACCAGCGGCCATATATTCAAATAGCTTGAGAGGCGTGCCGGTGCCACCGAGACTGGCTGTGACCGGGGCAGAAGGGACAACGGCCACATCGGCAATGGATAACATCTCTGGCACCTCAGAATGGGAAATTTCCCCCGTCATGATCACGGCGTGGCGCATCCCAGCCTTCGTGATACCATCTTCAACCGAAGACCGAGTTTGCCCATCGCCTACCAGCACCAGCCGGGCATCCGGACGTCGTTGCAGGATCAGGGCGAAGCTTTCCAACAGCAGGCTTAAGTCGTGCCAGGGATAGAATCCTCCTACCCACATCACAACAGGTTCAGTCGTCAAGCCCAGGCTTTTCCTGACAGTCTCGGAATTATAGTTCGGCTTGAAGGCTTCCACATCGGCTGCGCAGGGCAGGACGGTTAGCTTGCTCTCATCGACATTCCATTTGGTGTGCAAGTGCTCCTTGAGGCGCGGAGAGATGCAGATAATCTGTGCAGCCGTGTTAAAACACGTGCGAGTTGCCCAGGCAGCAAAGAGACGGCGCAAACCTCGCTCTGGAACGCCTTTGAACCTGCGCTGCGCCAACAGGTCTGCATTAACCTCCAGCACGAAAGGAATTCCCAGCTTTCTACTTGCCCATGCTCCGCCCAGGGACAGCAAGTTAAATCGTTCGTGAAAGAGATCGTAACCTTTCAAATTGATACGGCCGGCCTCTGCCATGCGGTAGCTATCAAACAAGGCCAAATAGGGGAACTGCAATCTGCTCTGCAAGCGACGAATGCCGCTCTCGAAGAGCTTGAATATTGTGGTTCCACTCCATCCGGTTTGACCATAATGGCCGGGGATGAGTTGATTGTTATTAAATACCTGGAGATCTGGCGTGCAGAGCACTTGCCTTCCCTGCAAGGCTAGGAGTACCACATTATGACCTGCGCGCTGCAAACCCCGCATGGTGTGATAGATGTGTATCTGCGCAGCATGAGGCTCATAAAATTGGATGTCTCCTTCCTGATAGGAGTGAGCAATATTCAATCGAGGTGATGGGGACATAGGGTGACAATCGCAAAAGTTTACCAGAAGTTAGTTGCTCGGCCCGACCCAGCCCGAGGACACAGCGCCGGAGTCATACTCCGTACACACAACGACATTGCAGAAATAAATGTCTCGCTCCGGTAGATTTCCGGCTGAGAAACCGGCCTTCTCACCCGCTACCAAAGAGAACTGGGAAAGATAGCGCCCAGTAAACGCCTGAACGAGCTTAATTGGGTGACAATCTGTACCGGGCGTAGTACAAGCCAGATTGAGATCGCCAAATCGAGTCACATAGCCTTCTGCGGTGACCCGACCTACTCTTGAGTCTGTATCGAATTCGGCAAGGTTATCCCACTCGACTGGGATTTCACCCATCACCTCATGGACTCGTGTGGTCGTGTTGTTGTAAGGGCAGCCTGGTGCAGGGCTATAGGTCGCGCCGCCATCCGCCGAGCATAGCCAGGCAAAGGTAAACGGATAGGTCTGGTCGCTGTCATCGAGTATTTGATAATTGTCCCGCACCCGGAACAGCAGGGCAAAGAGATGCGAGCCTGAGTCTGTCAGCTTGCCAGGGGCCGAAATCCACGTGGAAGAGGCATTGTTCCTCTGGCTCAAGAAAGATTTTAGCGAAGGGAATTTATTGCAAGGTGTTGTACTCCCAAAACAGGTCACGGTAAAGTAGGGCGCAAGGCTGGACTCGTAAGCCGGGACGGGGACATCGGGATACTTCAGGACGCCGCCTTGATACGGGGCCACGCGTTGGCCGTAATCCTGCAACTGGTTGACGAACACATAACCAAAGTCAGTTGGGTTGCCTGGCTGACATTGGCGCAACAGCCCGACCGCGCTATGGGTGCGAGATTCGAACTCGATGGAATAATCTCCAAAGGCATGGTATTGGATGACCATGGCATCCACGCCGGTTGGGTAGCCCTCGCCGCCAAAACAACCGACCGATTGAGAAAGTGTCACATCCCATTTGAAGCCGCCATGTTTGTGCGTGTTTTCCATCGGCGATGAGGGATTGGTGTGTCCTACTCCCGCCCCTCCGATGAGTCCATGAAGATCGAAGCCTGGGAAGGCCGCAGCAACTTCTGGCGTAAAAGGATTCTGGCCGTGCTCGTGGTCGTAGTGGCAGCTACGAGTGCTATCCCAGAGGCTATGGAAGAGACTGTGGTCGTGAGCTTCTCCTGAGTCCGGGCAGAGCGGCGCGTCCGGGTAGGGCGCAGGGCCCTCCAGGTTGGGTTGGAGTAGTTGTTGTGTTGGCGCTAATTTGGTTTTTTGAGGTGTGATCGTTTCGCCGGCGGAGGCCGTAGCCTTGGAAGGCACTGTGGACTGCGTCAGTGTCGGCGAAGGGTTGGCAGGTGCGGTGGAAGGTACTATGGACGGAGTTACGGCCGTCGCAGAGTAGCACGCCGCAAGCAGAAAAACGATGGTGATTGAAATCCCAAACTTCTTCAGGTACATAATTTACTCACTCCTGGGTCTGTTGAGCTCTGGTCGTGTTGAGGGATTCGGCACCACGGCTTACCTTGATTGCATACCCCCGGAGGTTCGATCTTCGCACAGGTATTGCTTGACCAAATCATCAATGACCGCTAAATGGCTTTCGCAAAAAGAGTTTGTTTTACGGCAGCCTGCATCAGGCAGGTTTGGAGTATACACGGACAAGTCCGCCTAATCCATCGTCCATTGGCCCTAGACCACATGGGAGTCATTCATCAATCAATCCGTGGTCATGAATAAACTCTGCAAACAGCCGGGCCTTTACTAAAGCACCAGCCTCGTTGACATGTCGTCCATCGGCCCAATACATCGCATCCTGCGGCATGACGGCAGCAAAATCGAAGAGCGGAATGTCATCACTCACCGCCACCTCTTTCACCACATCATTATTTTCCTGAAATCCTTGCTGGTAGTAGCCTTCGGAAGCGTAATCATTAAGGTTTGGTGAATGAGCCCAGGTTGAAAAAAGAATTTGCACTTCTTGTTCTTTGGCGATCGCGATCATGTTTTCCAAATTTCGTCGGAAGTATATCGGAGGATTCTCCTCCAGGATTTCCGCGGGATCTAAATTTTTTTCGTTAAGGCGAGATTCAAACGGCCAACTCATGTAAGTGGGCGCACTCACGAAATCGTCAACGGACACCTGGCGTGTGATGTTCATGGCCCTGCTCAAGATCCTGAACAACGCACTGCGTTCCCACAGGGCAACCGAGGGGGGCTGCCAGGCCCGGCGTCTCCCAAAATCATCACCGCGATAAGCGTACGGTTCAACCAATCGCGCGTGAACATCGTTCGTACCTTCATAAATGATGACGAGGTCGGGATCAAGATCCAGCACACGAAATTCGAGGTTGACCAAAATTTCCCAGGAATTATAACCAGGGACTCCGGCGTTGATGACTTGCACGTTCTGGTAACCGTAGTCGTCGTGGAGCAGTTTCTCCAGTTGGGCGGTGAATGTTTTATCATTATCCTCGATGCTTACATCATAAGTCGAAGAACCTCCCAGAGCCACAATTCGAAATACGCCATCTGGTTTTTCTAGAGGGAATTCGTCACTGCGATACCCCAATGAATTGTGCGAAGTCCGTCCTTTTCGATAATTCGGCGTGGGATAATAAGCGAGATAGGGATGAGGGGTCCAGGCATAATCCTTGGCCTCGAGGCTCGTAAACAAAACGTAGCGATCATATTGAGCAGGTGTGGTCAGGTACTTCAGCCACACTCTTGCCCCGATCTCCAGCAATAAAAAGGTCAGAAAAACGCTGACCAGGAGCAGGCCGACCTCAGTTTTTCCCGGAAGGCGGATGGTTGGCTGTTTTATCAGCAACCAGGCTCCGAGGACCACGGACAGCAACTGAAAGGCATAAATTGCGGCGATAAACCCGCCCGCCTCAATCCGATGGTCTGAGATAAGGGTTGCTTCAATGAACCACTTGTTGAACAAAATTCCAATGGCAATAAGGACCGCGCCTAAATAGGCAGATCTTTTGCCAGATAATCCTTTATGCATACAGCCGCCACCACTTATAGTAGGAATCCCAAAGCAGGACCATAAGCGAATTTATGCTTTCACGATTGTTCAAAGCTCAGACCTTTACCGCGTCAATTCTTTGTGGGAAGTGTCCAGCGATGCGACATGACAACGCTAAACTTCCCATCCTGTGGGGCCGGACGGCCTCCGACATGTCCCTCTCCGACCTCAAAAACCGCGGCAGCCTCTATGAAATCCTGGAGTCGATTATCACCGACAATCGCCACGTCTATCCGGTAACGACCCGGCAGAAGCAACAGCTCGTCCAGTTCACAGACAAACATAAGTCCATTCTTTGGATCAAAGGAATCTTCGGGTCCGCGGGTCTTACTCGTGAAGCTGATGACCGGCTGGCCGATGCTATCGTAGATGAAGAAATTGCATGCAATCCCTGGGACGATGGCGTCGACGCTAAATAGGAAACGGGCTGGATATCCTGTTTTCAAGATCGAGGACCCTGCCTGGCTGCCATTGAATACCTCCGCCCCCACGAGCCGGACGTGACCCAGGCCCTTTCGATCTGTTCGCTGGGAGAGATCGTGCGACCTGGCCTGCTCGAGCGTTTGCAGGTAAGCATCCACTGCTTCAGTAATCGTGCCATCCGTGTCAACGCCGCCTTGATGCAGAAAGATGCCGCGCTGGCAAAGTGTCTGTAGCAACCCCATATTATGACTGACAAACACCACCGTGCGCCCTGCCTGGGCAACGTCGTCCATTTTACCCAGGCACTTCCTCTGAAAGGCAATGTCACCCACGGCCAATACCTCATCGATTAACAGAATTTCTGGTTCGAGGTGGGCCGCTACCGAGAACGCCAGGCGCACATACATACCACTCGAGTAATGCTTAACTGGCGTATCGATGAACTTGTCAATTTCCGCAAAGGCTACAATTTCATCGAATTTCCGCTCGATCTCAGACTTTCGCATACCGAGAATGGCCCCATTCAGGAATACGTTCTCACGTCCGGTCAGCTCCGGATGAAATCCGGTGCCCACTTCGAGCAGCGAGCCGACCCGGCCATAGATATCGGCATAGCCGTCGGTCGGATCTGTGATGCCAGACAGAATCTTGAGCAGGGTACTCTTGCCGGCGCCATTGCGGCCTATAATGCCGACGACCTCACCAGCTCTGATCTGGAAGGAAACATCTTTGACGGCCCAGATGGCCTGGTCCAGCTCAGCCGCGCTGCTGGCCTGGCCGCGCAAAAGCCTCCCCGCACGACGAAAAGGGGCCGTCGCTATGTCAACCAGCTGATCCGTCAGTCGGTAGTAATTCTTTTGCGGGCCGCCAATGTGGTATTCCTTGCCCAATCCCGCAACATCAATCGCCAATTTGCTCATGAAAGCCACCTACAACACATCTGCAAAGCCCTGTTCCATCCGCCGGAAATAAAACGCGCCGCTGATCAACAGGATCAGTGCGACCACGGCTGAGACGACAGTCATGGGCCCAGGCGCCGTGTCGGTGCCCAGCAAGGCCCAGCGAAAGCCCTCGACCACTCCCGCCATCGGATTCAACCCGTACAACGTTCGCCAGGGTTCCGGCAGCAGGCTGCTCGGGTACGCAATCGGGGTCACAAATAGCCAGGCCTGGGTCAGAAAAGGGATCGTGTAGTGCACATCGCGGAATTGGACGTTCATCGCCGAGAGCCACAGGCTCACGCCTAACGACGTGACCAGGGCCAGCAGCAAAAAAAATGGCAGCCACAGCACGTTGGTCGTAGGCACCAATCCGTAAAAGAGCATCATGCCCAGCAGCACCATGAAAGCCAGCACAAAATCTACGACACTTGCCAGCACAGTCGCAATGGGCAAACTTAGGCGCGGAAAATAGATCTTCTTCACCATGTTGGCACTTACTACCAGGCTGTTCGATGCCTGATTGAGCGCAGTTGCAAAGAAAGTCCACGGGACCAGAGCTGCATAACTAAAAACAGGGTAGGGCAGACCATCGGAAGGGATTTTGGCCAGCCGGCCGAAAAACAGGCTGAAGATCACCATCGTGAAAAAGGGCTGGATGATGGCCCACAAAGCGCCCATCACAGTTTGCCGATAGCGCACCTTGATGTCTCGCCAAACGAAGAAAAAGAGAAGTTCCCGATACTCCCACAGCTCGCGTAGTTTGGGCAATGCCCAACCCTTAGAAGGTTCCCGGCGAGTCCGGGGACGATCGGATGGAATTGTCAGTGTAGTCTCCTTCATGTTCAATTACTGTTTACCTTGCCCGAGCTCAACCGCCAAAATCCGCTCTGCCACCTCGCCAAGATCCATCCCTCTCACATCCGGCTGCGGGCCAAAGGGATTCATGACTTGGCCCGGCCGGGCGACGAAAGCTGCCGCGCAGCCGGCCCGTAGTGCACCCGTCACGTCCCAATCATGCGCCGACACCAAACGCAGCTGTCCGGGCTCTACTCCCAGCCGTTTGGCAGCCAAGTGGTAGACTTCCGGCGCGGGTTTGAAGCAATGGATCTCGTCAACCGATATCACCTGTTCAAAGTTGTCCCGCAGCCCGGCGAATGTAAGCTGCGCTTCGGCAGCCTGCGCGGTCGAGTTAGTGAGGGTGGCAAGTCTCATTCCGGCCTCGCGCAGGCGCTGGAGACTCTTAGCGACCTCGGGGAAGGGTCGCAGCTTGCGCAGCGTGCCGAGGATCAGGTTTTTCTCCTCGCCCAGCATGGAGACCTTGTAGTGCCGGGCCGTCATCTCCAGGCCTGTGTCTGCCTGGACTCCAAAATCTTCGTAGGAGTTGGTAAGCACGGCTGCCATCGCTAGTTGTAAGGTCTGCGTGAACCATTCCTTCCGGACGGCGGCATTATCGAAGAAACGCTCGAAGTGCTGATCCAAAGCCTGGAGGTTCAACAATGTCCCTGTCAGGTCAAAAACAATCACACGTGACATGAATTCTCCTTAATCCGTGGCTGCCTAGGCTTCGAGTTGCTGCTGAGCACCGAGGCCGTTCCCAGCCTCCTTCAAGACGTCATCAATTGGGATATCGCTAAGCTGCCCGCGGAAAACATGCCCCTCGTTCTGTTCAACAGCCGCGATGTAACGGCGCATCACATCCAGCACGCGCACGTCGTGACGCTCAAAGACCTCGCCCTGAAGCAAGCGCAGGATTTCGACTCGGTATTCGCTCTGGATAAAGATCGTGAAGAGCGGGAGCAGCTTGTAGTATAAGCGGATGAATTCGTACCAAATATCCACACCGCCTCGCAGTGTATTCTCGTAAGGCTTGAATGCGGCTTCGCTGAGGTCCCCCGATTCGAGTGCGGCCTGAATTGTTTGGGCGCCAAATCGGGCGCTGTGCATGGCGACGCTGACTCCCGATGAGAAGATGGGATCGACAAAGCGGGCGGCGTCGCCGATCATCATGAAGCCATTGCCACAGAACTTGTCCATGATATAGCTGTAATCGCCTTCCGTCTTGAAGTCGTTGACACGCACTGCATTAGCCATCGCCCTTGCCAGCCCTTTGTTGGACTCGACGTAGGTATTGAAGTAGCGTTCTGACTCGCTCTTGAACTGCTGAAAGACCTCGCGCTCTGCCACCACGCCCACAGACGTAATCGTGTCAGTGATCGGGATCTGCCATGCCCAGCCACGCGTGACGGGCAGGAAGTAGATGTGGATATAGTCGGCTGTTTTCGGGTCCTCGCCGCGCGCGACATTTTCAAACCAGCCATGCACTGCATACTGGTTGAAGATCTTATCGTTCTGCTTCAGATTCAGCTGGCGTCCGAGAAGTGTTTGGCGGCCGCTGGCGTCCACGACGATCCGGCTGGGGATATCAATCTCCTGCCCGGCGAACCTGGCTCGGACCCCGACGGCCTGACCATCAACGAAGTTGACCCGTTTCACCTGCACGCCCTGGTGAACTTCAGAACCCAGGCTTTCGGCATGCTTGAGCAGCAGCAGGTCAAATTTGCTTCTGTCTACGTGATACGTATGATCCCGGTCAATGCCCTCCTGGCGAAATTCAGCGAAGTGCAACGCCTGCTCTTTGCCGCTGAAATCACGCCAAGAGGCGCCGAACTTCTTGGGAAACCCCGCCTGATCCATTTTGTCGATAAGACCGAGCTCGCCGAAGACCCGCATGGTGGAGAGGACCAGCGACTCACCCACGTGAGGCCGTGGCTGGTTATGGCCCTCCAAAATCAGGTTCTTGATCCCCGCCTTCGACAAATACGATCCTAACGTCGAGCCTGCTGGCCCGCCACCTATAATAATGACATCGTACATGGTTTCGTAACCTCCAATTTTTTGATAGGTTGAATCGACACGTTACAATCCTTCCGGTAACGACTTCACGCTCATTGCTTCTCGTTTCGAGCGAATACGTTCAATCCAGGACAGCGCGGGGCAGGTCATAAACGTCGTCACCAATGCCATTAAGACCATCATGGTGAAGACCGACGGGGAAAGCACTCCCAAATCATAGCCGATGTTGAGCACAATCAGTTCCATCAAGCCACGCGTGTTCATCAGCGCCCCGATAGCAAAAGAATCAGCCCACGACTGGCCGGTGAACTTGGCCGCAAACAAACTGCCGCCAAACTTTCCGGCGACAGCCACCAGGATGATCAGACCACAAACCAGCCAGGTCGTGCTGTCATTCAACAGTCCAATCTGAGTCTTGAGGCCGGTAAAGGCAAAGAAGAGTGGCAGCAGGATGACCAAACTTACATCTTCAATCCTTGCGGCCAACATTTTTCTGAAACCCGGTTGCGAGGGCATGCTCGTACCGGCCAGAAACGCGCCAAACAGGGCGTGAATGCCGATCACTTCGGTGGTCAGTGCAGACAAAAACAAGACCACGAAAGAAATAACAGCGAACGTCTTATTTAGACTCTCCATGCTGGCGTATTTAGTCTCCAGGCGCACCAGCCAGGGTCGTACCAGCTTTAGCATCGCGATGACATAGACAATGGAAAGGAGAACCGTGAACCCAGCGCTTACGACGGTCCCGGCCTGGACAATAGCGATCACGGCCGCCAGGATGCACCAGGCGGTGACATCGTCGGCAGCCGCGCACGTGATCGCCAGGCTGCCCAGCGCCGTCTTGGTCAAGCCGCGCTCATGCAGGATCCGAGCCAGCACCGGGAACGCGGTGATACTCATGGCGATGCCCATAAATAAGCCAAAGGCTAAGAACGAGATATGCGGCGGGGCAAACCTTGGATACAAGAAGTAGGCCAGGCTGACCCCCATGGCAAAGGGAATAATAATGCTCGCGTGGCTGACAACGACAGCGGTGTGAGCTTTACGTTTCAATAGATGGATGTCCAATTCCAGGCCTATGATAAACATGAACAGGATCAGGCCCAGCTGGCTCAGGAAGTTTAGGTTTGGCAACGAAGCAGCCTGAAATATGAATTCACTAACTCTGGGCCAGAAGTGTCCCAGGACAGAGGGGCCGAGCATGATGCCGGCAATAACCTCACCAATTACCAC
>Ga0114129_10008696_pt1 | contig 14469 bp, 12 predicted proteins | sample RhiMetdeltSRZDD1_FD_80071 | JGI IMG/M metagenome (GOLD analysis project Ga0114129, IMG submission 80071) | Populus rhizosphere microbial communities from Tennessee, USA - Rhizosphere MetaG P. deltoides SRZDD1 (version 2) (version 2) | ecosystem: Host-associated > Plants > Roots > Rhizosphere >... | reverse complement strand
TGCGCCGCCAGCGCGAGCAGGAGACTCGCCATCCAGGCCATTCGGGAACGCCGCATCGGCACACCTTTCGCGCAAGCCTCGATCCGCGATGTTAGAGGCGCAGGCGCGCGCAGGCGAGTGCGCCGTTCTCCCGATTTTCGCCTGTGAATTGATCGCGGCACGGATCGGAACACGGGCCTTGCGCGTTAGGTCTCTAGCGCAAGACAGCGAAGGAGTACGGCCATGGACGGCGATGCCGGCGGATGGCTCTGGTTGGTGGTCGATGTGGTTCTGGTGGCAATTCTCGCAGGCGGGATGATCTATGCCACCATGATGTGGCAAACGCGGCGCCGCAACCGCGTGATTCAACGCGCGCGCGAGGAAGCGACGGCGCGGCTGTTCGAGCGGCCGGACCCGAGCGAACGCAAGGACGCGGCCTGACCGGAATTCGCGGCCTTTTCCAACTCAGTCAGCGCCATTGATGGCTTGAACCATGGCCTCGACGGCGGCGGCCGGTTTCAGTCCGCCCTCGCGCACCAGTGTCCGCCAGGTGAAGAAGCTCAAGGCGAGCCCCAGCACCGCGCGCTGCCGCACGGAAAGCTTCGCGCCGAGCACCTCGTGCCAGGCCGCGACATACGGCCCGAACCGAATCGCGGTGATCTCCCGGGTGAGCGCGTGATGCTCGGCGTCGCGCAGCACGCAGGCGGCGAGCGTGGCGTTGCGCTCGTACCAGCCGTAAATCGCGGCAAGCCCGGTGCGCAGCCGCTCGCGCCGATCCTTCAGCGCGCGCCAGGCGCCTGCGTCCGGCAGCGGATCGCGCTCCATCGCCAGCGCCGAGCAGGCGAGGCTGAGGCTCTTCTCGTCGGGGAAATGCGCATAGAGCGTGTGGCGCTGCACGCCGGCGCGCTCCGCCACCATGCTGAAGGTCGTCTGCGCCGGGCCGATGCTGCCGTGCAGGTCCACGGCGGCTTCGACGATGCGGCGCCGGGTTTCCGCCTGCTGCTCGGCGCGGCGCTTGAGCGTGTAGGTCCGCGTCATCTTATTTGACTGCACAAGTATGTGCATCCATTGTTGACAGGGCCGTCAAATTTCGCTACACACATATGTACCACGAAATGTGGCAGCCGTCCAGCGGGCTTCCCCGGCCGGACGGGCGGACCCTCAACCCCCTGATCCCATGGAGGAATGTCATGGAAACGAAAGTCGCCGAGATCGCCGACGGCATCTACCGGCTCTCCGCCTATGTGCCGCAGATTGCCCCGCCCGCGGGCTTTGCCTTCAACCAGTTCCTGGTGCTCGGCGACGAGCCGCTGATGTTCCACACCGGCCTGCGCAAGATGTTTCCGCTCAACCGCGACGCGCTCGCCCGCATCATCCCGCCCGAGCGCCTGCGCTGGATCGCCTACGGCCACTTCGAGGCCGACGAGTGCGGGGCGATGAACGAATGGCTCGCGGTCGCGCCGCAGGCGCAGGCCGCGCACGGCCAGACCGGCTGCCTGGTGTCGCTCAACGACTTCGCCGACCGTGCGCCGCGCGTGTTGCAGGACGGCGAGGTGATCGACGTCGGCGGCGGCAAGCGCGTGCGCTTCATCGACACGCCGCACACGCCGCATGGCTGGGACGCCGGCGTGCTGTACGAGGAGTCGACGCGCACGCTCCTGTGCGGCGACCTGTTCACCCAGCTCGGCGACGGCCCGGCGCTGACCGGGGGCGACGTGGTCGGGCCGGCGATCGCGGCGGAGGATCTGTTCAAGTATTCGGCCCTCGCCCCCGGCATGGGCGCGACGATCCGCGGCCTCTCCAAGCTTGCGCCGCGCACGCTCGCACTCATGCACGGGCCGTCCTTCACCGGCGACGGCGCCGCCGCGCTCCGCGCGCTCGCGGACGATTATGACCGGCGCGCTTCCGATCAGGCATTGGCGCTCGTTCGCAGCGCGGCCGCCTGAGCATTTCAGGCCGAGGGGAGACATTCCCCTCGGCCTTGGCTCACTTTCCGGGCGTTCCGAACGGAGCTCGCGAAAGTCCTAACGTCTCGACCCGACGCCGTCGGCCAATAATTCTCCGAGGCTGCGCAGGATCGTCGGACCCTCTTCTGGCAAGAGTCCCTGGGGCCCGTACCATCGCTCCCAATCATGGCTCGATGGGAACATCGATTCGGAAATCGTGATGCTATTCACCGCGGCGCTGCGGCCGTCCCAGCCGAGGTAGACGATAGCCGGCCGGGTTTTCCGGAATCGAGCCCGCGCCTTTTCCATGTCGATCGGCAACGGGCCGATCGCTACGATTTCCATGAGATCGAAATGGCGTGAAGGGCACGTCTTTGGCGTGTCGAGCTGCCACCAGAGATCGGCGCCGGCGTCAGCAAGACGCGGCTTTTCCCGGACCGGCTTCTTGCATACCAGCGGCTGATACCAGGCAAGATAATCGAAAGCGCGCCCCCGATTGAGAATGATGAATTGCCGCCACCCGTCAGGAATCCACGGGGAGCCGTCGAAGTTCTTTTTGCCCCCACGGGGATTGATGTTGCCGCCCCTCACCGGGCAGGCGTAAAGGATTCCGACCTCGAGAACGTAAGGCTCCGGCGCCTCGATCGTCGCGCGCGGCTTCGAGGTGCGTGGCGCCGCCGCGAGACGGGCCCGCAATTCGGCAAGCTTGGCGCCGCGCTTGCGCAGATCCGCCTGCTTCATTCCGCGCTTTTCCATCATGTCGAGGTCGTCGCCGCGATCGATAATGGTGATCGCCTTCTCGCGGGTTGGCGCGTGAGCGATGCCACGTTTCTCGAACTGGTCGGCAAGCACGAGCCAAAAAGTGGTGTGATCCTCGTTGTCGGGATCGTCAGCCGCGTGGCGCTCGCAGTCGCGCAGGATATCGACGATGCGATCCTCGTCGAACGGGAGACGCAACGCGGACTTGATGACCGCGCGCATGTCTGCGGCCATGTCGCTGGAATAAAGGCCGGCGCCCCAAGCGCCCATGATTGGTCTCCAAGGCTTCGGCAGCGCGAGCGCGCCAGAATGGTGACCAACCTATCTGTCGATCTTTGATGAAAAGCTTAACGCGCTTGTGTACTCACCCGACCTTTTCCGACCCTGCGCTTCAATCGAAGGCCTTCATCCACTCCGCGGATAACCGGTGCGCGGCGTAGAATTTTTCCAGCCGCCCGCGCGTGCAGTTGTCCCCGTGCTTGATGCGTTCGCTTGCACTGAGGCCGAGGAAGCGCGTCGCATTCCGGAACATGATTGCCTCGACCTGCGCGCCGTCGTAGCCAGCCGCCAGCAAGAACGTGACCATCATGTCGGGAAACGGTTTCGCGGCATTGATCTTGGGGAACCCCTCCGATTGCGCGATCATCGACCAGTCAGTGCCGTAGATCAGGTGGTCGGCCGCGGATGGAAAGGCTTCCCGAAACGCCCTCATGCATTCGAGGATCTTGCGACTCGGGCCGACCTTGAGGAGTTCGCTCAGCGAGCTGACATCGGCATAGGCATAGGAGTCCGGCAAGGCCGAGAAAATCTCGCCAATTCTCCATTCCCAGCATTCCTTCAGATGCTCGCCCGGCTTTTCGTACGGCACCGCTTCGCTGAAGTGACCGAAATGCGCCATGTTGATGCGCAGCTGCGGAAAGGCGGCGGGCTCGAGCACGCTCGCCCAGAACTTCGGGTGTGCCCGCTTCTCGTAGTCCGGATTCGGCCCGAACGAATCGTTGGTGTGCGCCATGACCGGAACGTTGTTCTGACTGCACCAGGCATAGAGCTTCGAAAGCGCCGCATCGAGCTTCGCGCCGATCTGCGGGACCAGACCAATTTCCGTCGAGCGAAGGTAGACAGGGTCGGCAAAGCCACCGTCATCCAGCAGGCTTGCATTGCCCATGGCCTGAAAGCCCATCGGCGGATAGAGCTTGACGCCGATTGACCCGCCCGTGGTCCGGCCCGCCCCGGCACCTGCCGCATTGACCTCGATCGCGGCGCGCACGATCCTGATCGGGTCCTTGTCGCCCGGCTTGCGCCGGCCGCGATCGTACAGCGCCTGCCGCAGCGGATCGAAGGCGACAAAACCGTGCACCCGCGGCCCGCCGCGGCGGCGCGCGATCGCAGTCATCACCTCGACCTGATCCTCGATCCGTTCGTGATTGTCGTCCTCCAGCCATTTGCCGAAGTCGACCATGGCGGGCGTCATCAACGCGATGCGCGGCTTTTGCGCCGAGCGGCCGTGAAGCAGGTCGAGCTCCTCCGCCAGTTCGAAGCGATAGCGCGTGAACAGCAGCGCCCATCGGATATAGCGGCCCACCAGATCATCGCGCTCGTAAAGCCGCGCTGCCAGCCGACCGAGCGGCCAGTTCCGCAGCTGCTCCCGTTCGTCCGCCGTGAGCGCGGGCTTGCCGAATTGCGGGTGGAAAAGCTGCACCAGGAACAGCTGCAGGTTCTCGAGCGCGACCTCGAGCGCGACGCCGTCGCGCAAGCCGATCCCGCGGAACATGGTGCTGTCGCCGCCCCAGATGATGTGCAGCGTGGCCTCGACGTTGCGCAGATCCTCGGCCCGGCGCCATGCCGGCGTCAGCTTCTTCCTCGGATCGCGCTCGATTTCCGCGATCTTGTCGATTTCCGCCTGCTTGCCGGGGGCGCCGCGTTTCACCTGGATCGCGAGCGCGTGGACGAGCGCCCGCAACGCACCTGGATACTCCTGGAAACGTGCGACCAGCTGGTTGCTGCGCGCCGTCTGCGGCAGGATCACCTTCTTGACGAAGCCCTCGATCGGCAGATCGTCGGCATTGAAGATGTGGCAGTGGGCATCGATGATGCGATCGACTCTCGCCGGCGCCGGCTCGGCTGCGGCCCAGCGCGGAAACGCACCCGGACCGGTCGCCAGCGCCACGCCGCCAATCATGAACTCACGTCGACGCATGCGGTGTCTCGCTGACTGCTCGATGAACCCTCAATAAGCCAGCTCGGCATAGGTCGGGTCGACGCTGCCGCGCCATGGCCCGTGGAATTTCTCCAGGAGCTCCTCGGCCGGCGTCATGCCGCGCGCGAGGTACTCCTTGATCGGGGCGAGAAATCCGGACTCGTCGCTCCCGTCCTTGCCGAGCCGCCGCCGGCGCCGCAGCCCCGCTTCGGAGAGCGCCAGCGTCGACCTCGCGAGCTCCAGCGCGCTCGTTCGCCGGACCGCGGCCTTGAAGGCGAGCTTCGGCACGTTGTCGCGCAGTTTCTGGCGCTCCTCGGCGGTCCACGACTTGACCAGGTCCCAGGCGGCATCGAGCGAATCGTCGTCGTAGAGGAGCCCGACCCAATAGGCCGACAGCGCCAGCAGCCGCGGCCACGGCCCGCTGTCGGCGCCACGCATCTCGAGATAGCGCTTGAGCCGCACCTCCGGAAAGATCGTCGAGAGGTGGTTGGCCCAGTCGGAAATGGTCGCGCGCGTCCCCGGCATGCTTGGGAGCTTGCCCTGCATCAGGTCGCGGAACGACTGGCCGGCGACGTCGACGTATTTGTCGCCGTGGTTGACGAAATACATCGGCACGTCGAGCGCGTAATCGACCCAGCGCTCGAAGCCCATCCCGGGCTCGAACGCCCACGGCAGCATTCCGGTGCGGTGCGGATCGGTGTCTCGCCAGATTTCCGAGCGGAACGAGAGAAAGCCGTTCGGCTTGCCTTCGGTGAACGGCGAATTGGCGAAGATCGCGGTGGCCACCGGCTGCAGCGCCAGCGACACGCGCAGCTTCTTCACCATGTCGGCCTCGGAGGAGAAATCGAGGTTCGTCTGCACCGTGCAGGTGCGATACATCATGTCGAGGCCGAGCTTGCCGACCTTCGGCATATAGGCGGTCATGATCCGGTAGCGGCCCTTGGGCATCATCGGCATGTCGGCGCGCCGCCAGTCCGGCGTCATGCCGATGCCGAGAAAGCCGATGCCAAGCCGGGCGGCGACCTCCTTCACCTGCGCGAGATGCACGGCGAGCTCGGTGCCGGTCTGATGCACGGTCTCGACCGGCGCGCCCGAAAGCTCGAACTGGCCGCCCGGCTCGAGCGAGATCGCGCCGCCGCCGGTGACGTCGGCAAGCCCGATGATGTTGCCTTCTTCGACGATCGGCTCCCAGCCGAGCAGGTGCTGCATGCCTTCCAGCAGCGACCGGATGCTGCGGCGGCCGTCATAGGGGACCGGCCGGTGGCCGTCGGTGGTAAAGGCGAACTTCTCGTGCTCGGTGCCGATGCGGAATTCCGACTTCGGCTTGCAGCCTTGCTCGAACCACGCGACCAGATCGTCGCGCGACTCGACCGGCGTCATGTCGACCTGATCACGAGCCATACGTACCCGCCGCCAAAGGGGCGGGACCTTAACACGCCGCCTCCGAGGAAAAGCAATGAGGTAGCAACACCGTGCGGCCGCCTCGCATCCACGCCGACCCGCACTCAAGACCGCCGGCACGCCGCGGTTTTTTCTTCCTCCCGCCAGGAAGTCCTCGACCCGCCGGGAGTTCTCCTAAGAATATTGTCAACAGGCCCGCGGAGCAATTTGACCGGCTCAAGCGTTATTCCAGGGCTATTTCAGCGTGAGTCCCCTCCCCCATGATCTTGCGGCCCGAGCGAAATACCTGGCGCGTCGAACGCGCCGACCGCGCCGCCGTTCTGGTCGATGCCGGGCAATATTTCGGCGCGGTCCGTGAAGCGCTCCTCAAGGCGCAGTCGAGCGTCTTCATCGTGGGCTGGGACCTCGACAGCCGCACCCGCCTCGTCGGCGAAAGCGGCAGGGCGCCCGACGGTCTGCCCGAGACCTTCGTGGCGTTCCTGACCGCGCTCGTGGAGCGCCGCCCCGAGCTCACGGTGCACCTGTTGATCTGGGACTATTCCATCCTCTATGCGTTCGAGCGCGAGCTGTTTCCCGCCGTAACGCTGCACTGGCGCACGCCGCGGCGCATCCGCTACTGCCTTGACGACGACCTGCCCGCTGGCGCGTCGCATCACCAGAAGATCGTGGTGATCGACGACTGCGTGGCCTTCGTCGGCGGGCTCGACCTCACCATCCGGCGCTGGGACACCCGGCAGCACCGTCTCGACGAGCCGGCCCGCGTCGATCCGGCCGGCGACCCCTATGCCCCGTTCCATGACGTGCAGGCCGCCGTCGACGGCAAGGCGGCGCTGGCGCTGGCGGCGCTCGCGCGCGCACGCTGGGAGCGCGCCGCCTGCGAAACCCCACCGCCGATCAAGCCGCAGGGCGATCCCTGGCCGGCGAGCGTCAGGCCCGATCTGACCGGCATCGACGTGGGAATCGCGCGCACCTGCCCGCCGGTCGACGACGAAAAAGAAATCCGCGAGGTCGAGTCGCTGTTCTTCGACTGCGTCGATCATGCCGAACGCATGATCTACATCGAGAACCAATTTCTCACCGCCGTCAGCGTCGCCGAGCACCTCGCGCGGCGGATGCTGGAGCGGCCGGAGCTCGAAGTCGTGATCGTGGCGCCGAAGCAGCACCATTCCTGGCTCGAAGCGCATGTGATGCGGACCGGGCAGCTTCGGTTCACGCGTACCCTGAAAGAGGCGGGCGTAAGCGAGCGCGTGCGCATGTTCTATCCGCAGGTCTGCGACGGCGCCCGCAGCATCGACACCATGGTCCATTCCAAGGTCATGATCGTCGACGACGTGCTGCTGCGGGTCGGCTCGGCCAATCTGAACAACCGGTCGCTGGGCCTCGATACCGAATGCGATCTGGCGTTCGAGGCGAACACCACCGAGCACCGGCGGGCGATCGTGAGCATCCGCGACCGCCTGCTCGCGGATCATTGCGGGGTGACGGCGAAGGACGTGGCCGCGTCGCTCGCCCGCACCGGATCGCTGGTCGAGACCGCGCAAACGCTCAGCGGCCGCGGGCATCGGCTGCAGCCGGTGGATGACACCGGCCAGGATATGGTGGTCCTGCCGCTCGACGGCGTTGCCGATCCCGAGCGCCCGATCGCTCCGCCGGCCTTCCTGCAGAATTTCGTCGGCGAGCGTCCGCGCGCGCGCCGCATCCACCGCCTCGCCCGGGCGATCGGCGTTGGAGTGTTTCTCGTCGCGCTCGCGCTGGCATGGCGATACACGCCGCTCGCCTCGTTGACCGATCCAGAGATCATCAACGATTGGCTGGCCGCGATCGCCGAAACCCCGGGCGCACCGGCGATCGTGCTCGCGGTGTTCGTGATCGGCGGCCTTCTCGTCTTTCCGGTGCTGCTGCTGATCGCGGCGACCGCGGCCGCGTTCGGGCCGTGGTTCGGCTTCGCCTATGCCGCCGCCGGCGCGCTGGCCAGCGCCATCGTGACCTATGGCGTCGGCGCCGTGATGGGTCGCCAGATGCTGGAAGGCCTGCTCGGGCCGCGGCTCAACCGCATCCGCCGCAGCATCGCCAAGCGCGGCGTGCTTGCGATCGCGGCGGTGCGCATGGTGCCGGTCGCGCCGTTCACGCTCGTCAATCTGGCGGCGGGCGCGAGCAAGATCCCGCTTGCCGATTACCTGCTCGGCACGGCGCTGGGCATGATGCCCGGCCTGCTGGTGATGTCGGCGCTCGGCCACCAGATCTTCACCGTGCTCACCCAGCCGACGCCGGCCAACGTCACGCTGTTCGTGCTCGTGGTGGCGGGGTGGATCGGCGCCTCGTTCGCGGTGCAGGCGCTGGTCCTGCGATTGCGGAGCGCCAAAAGTTGAGCACCGGCCGGCGCACCATCCGGGTGATGACCTGGAACATCCATGGCGGCGTCGGGATGGATGGAAAATTTTCGCTCGCCCGCATCAGCGAGACCATAAGGCGCCACGAGCCGGACGTCGCCGCCTTGCAGGAGGTCGACTCGCGCCGCACCGCCGGCCGGCGCTCGGCATTCGAGGTCCTGCGGGAGGCGGTCGGCGAGCACGGCATCGAGGCGAAGTCCATCGTCACCGCCGACGGCGACTACGGGCAGATGGCGGTGAGCCGCTGGCCGTTCGGGCCGACTACGGTGCACGACCTCACCGTCGGCGCGTTCGAGCCGCGCCGCGCCATCGAGACCGAAGTGCATGCGCCGGCGGGGACGTTTCGCCTGGTTGCGGCTCACTTCGGCCTGAGCCTGAGCGAGCGCCGCGTGCAGGCCCGCCGCCTGGTCGAGATCGCCCGGCGGCATCCGATGACGACGGTGATGCTCGGCGATTTCAATGACTGGTTCTGGCCGGGATCGCTGCGGCACGCCTTCAAGCACGAGCTGCCGGCGCGCACGCCGCAGGCGAGCTACCCGTCGTGGTGCCCGATCCTGCGCCTCGACCGCATCTTCTGCTGGCCGCAGGACACGCTGGTCCGGAGCTTCGTCGACCGCGAAGCCCGCCGCGCCTCCGACCATCTGCCGGTGATCGCGGATATCGTCATCGACCGGGCCGGATGATGAGTGCTCGCGCTCCGGCTCCTCGGCGCCACCAGGGCGGAAGACCAGATTGCTCAATGCGCCTGCTCGGTGCGCCCGATTTCCCTGAGCCTGGCCTGCAGCGTGAGCGCTTCGAGCGACGCGATCGGCAGCGCCAGGAACAGCTCGATGCGGCGCGCCAGCATGCCGTAGGCATCCTTGAAGGCGAGCGCGATCTCGGCCGGTGACCCTTGTGCCTCAGCCGGATCGGGGATGCCCCAGTGCGCGGTCGCCGGCTTGCCCGGCCAGACCGGACAGGCTTCGCCGGCGGCGTTGTCACAGACCGTGAACACGAAATCGAGCTTCGGCGCATCCGGCCGGGCGAACTCCTGCCAGGATTTCGAGCGCATCCCTGACGTGTCGTAGCCGAGGCCTTGCAGCAGCGCGATGGTATGGGGGTTCACCTGTCCCTTCGGCTGGCTGCCGGCGCTGAACGCGCGAAACCGGCCGCGTCCCGACTTGTTGAGGATCGCTTCCGCGATGATCGACCGCGCCGAGTTGCCGGTGCAGAGAAACAGGACGTTGTAGAGCCGTTCGCCCATGCGCTGTTCGCCCTATCGGGGCTTTATGACGGCCGGATGACGCGCTCCTGCTGCACCGGCGGGCACGGCACCGTGCCGTAGGAACAGAACACGCAGCAATCGCCCGGCAGCGGCCGCAACTCCGCGCCGCAACCTTTGCAGAAATAGACGATGGCGCAGGCATTGGGCGGCATCCGCTCGGTGGCGTGGTATCCACAGTGCGGACAGGTCAGGGTCGAGGTTTCGACGACGCTTGTCATTGCCCTGATATAGGTGCGGCGTGGCCGCCGTGCCGCCCGCGCAGGACGGGAACGAACAGCAGCGCAATCGCGGTGAAGGCAGCGCCGGCGAGGAAGGTGCCCTGCGGGCCGGCGACGTCCCACAGGGCGCCGGCGATCACGCTCGCGGCCAGCGTGGCAATGCCAGTGACGAGATTGAACAGGCCGAAGGCGGTGCCGCGCAGGTCGGCTGGCGCGGTATCGGCGACGAGCGCCGCCAGGATTCCCTGGGTCAGGCCCATGTGCAGGCCCCAGAGCGCCACGCCGAACACGACCATGCCGACGTTGCCGGCCAGGGCGAGCGCGAGGTCGGCCACGATCAGCAGCGCAAATCCCCCTGCCAGCAGACCGAAGCGCCCGATGCGGTCGGACAGCGCGCCCGCCGGCCAGGCCGAGACCGCATAGATGACGTTCATCACCACCAGCATCGCCGGCACCAGCGCCAGCGCGAGCCCGACCGACTGCGCCCGCAGCAGCAGGAAGGCCTCGCTGAAGCGGGCGAGCGTGAACAGCGTCGCCAGCGCGACCACCATCCAATAAGCGCGGTCGAGGCGGCCGATCTCGGCGCGCGACAGCGGCGAGCGCACCGGCTTGAGCTCCGGCGGCCGTGCCGGCTCGCTCACGCCGAATGCGATCAGCGCGAACGACAGGAATGCGGGGATGACGGCAAACCAGAACACCAGCGGGAAATTGTCGGCGGTGAGCAGCATCAGCCCGATCGCGACCAGCGGTCCGAGAAAGGCGCCGACGGTATCGAGCGATTGCCGCAGCCCGAAGCTCGCGCCGCGCACGTCGGAGGGCGAGAGGTCGGCAATCAGCGCGTCGCGCGGCGCGCCACGGATTCCCTTGCCGATGCGATCGACGAAGCGCGCCGCGACTAGCCAGCCGATCGTCGGCGCCAGCGGAAAGATCGGCTTGGTGACGGCGGCGAGCCCGTAGCCGGCGGCGGCGAGGAACTTGCGCCTGCCCAGCCGGTCGCTGAGCGCGCCGGAGAAGATGCGGGTGATCAGGGCGGTCGCTTCGGCGATCCCCTCGATGATGCCGACGGTGAGCGCCGGCGCGCCGAACACGACCACCAGATAGAGCGGCAACAGCGCGTGGATCATCTCGGACGAGAGATCCATCAGCAGCGAAACGATGCCGAGCGTCCAGACTCCGGCGGGAATCTGCCGCCAGCGCAGCAACGAAGAATTGGGCTTGGTCATGCGGGGCGCCGGCCAGTGTGCCTCGTCATGCCCGGCAACGCCGTCAAGCTTGCGCAGACTGCGTAAACTTGTCTGCGATGCCGGGCATCCACGTCCTTAGGCAGACCATGTGTCACAAACGTGGATGCCGGGACAAGTCCGGCCATGACGGGAGAATGAATCAAATCCGCACGAACGGCTGGCTCTTGATCGCCTCGCGGTAGTCGTAGAACGCCTCGTTCACGGCATTCCAGCTCGGCAGCTTCTTCATGGTGGCGAGCCAGCGCTGCACGTTGGGATAGGGCGAGAAGTCGCAGCCGATGAGCTCGCCGAGCGTGACGATGCCGGCGCCGAAATAGTCGGCAATGGTGATCCGGTCTCCGCACAGGAAGGTCCTCGGCCCGATCCAATAGTCATTGAGGATCTTGAGCCAGTTTGCCGATTTCTGCTTGCCCCAATCGATCGTGGCCGCATGCGCCTCGTCGCTGCGCCGCTTGTGATGCGCAAAAAGCTGCGGATAGCAGAGGCCGTAGCCCCAGTCGCGATAGAAGTTGGTGTTGATCCAGTCCATCACCTCGTTGACCCTGGCGCGCTGCTTCAATTCCTTCGGATAGGCCGGCGAGCCGATCTTGTCGGCGAGATATTTGAGGATCGCCGAGCTCTCGGTGAGCTTGAACTCGCCGTCCACCAGCATCGGCACCAGCCGGTTGGGATTGAGCGAGGCATATGGCTCCTGGTGGTGCACGCCCGTCATCAGGTCGACCACCTCCTCCTCGCAGTCGATCTTGTTGTCGGCGATGAACAGGCGAACAGGCCGGCTCGCGATCGATACCGGATGCATGTACAGCTTCATGGCGTCTCACTCCCCTCTGCCATGCCGCCGCACCCCGCGCGACAAATCCCGGCAGGCATCTGGTTAACCCCGTGCCGACCAGCTTATTGCAGGCGTGTGTGCCGCGATGATGCGGATGAACTTGATCAGGCGGCGGCGCGCGGGCCCGGCGCGAAGCGGCCGTAGAACGTGTCGCCCTTGGTCGCCATCTCGGTAAGCAGCTTGGGAGGCTTGAAGCGCGGCCCGAACTTCTTCTCCAGCGCCTTGCAGAGCTCGACGAAGCGCTTGGTCCCCATCATGTCGATGTAGGAAAGCGTTCCCCCGGAGAACGGCGCGAAGCCGAAGCCGAGGATCGAGCCGACGTCGGCCTCGCGCACGTCGGTGATGACACCCTCCTCGACGCAGCGCGCGGCTTCCAGCGCCTGCACCACCAGGAACCGGTGCTTGAGCTCGTCGATGTCGATGGTATCGGGGTCGAGCTTCTTCTTCTGCAGATCGGCGAGGCCGGGCCACAGCCGCTTCGGCCCGCCCTGCGGATAGTCGTAGAAGCCCTTGCCGTTCTTGCGGCCGAGCCGGCCGCGCTTTTCCACGAGCTCCTCCAAGAGCCGCTTCTGTCCGGGGTCCACCGCCTGCGGGCCGAGGTCGGCTTCGGTGGCTTTCAGGATCTTCCAGCCGAGGTCGAGCGCCACCTCGTCGTTGAGCGAGAGCGGGCCGACCGGCATGCCGGCCATGCGCGCGACGTTCTCGATCATCGGCGGCGGCACGCCCTCGATCAGCATCAGATGGCCTTCGCGGATGTAGTTGAGCACGCAGCGGTTGGCATAGAAGCCGCGCGAGTCGTTGACCACGATCGGGGTCTTGCGGATCGCGCGCACGAAATCGAGCGCGGCCGCCAGCGCCCTGTCGCCGGTCTTCTTGCCGAGGATGACCTCGACCAGCATCATCCGCTCGACCGGCGAGAAGAAATGCACGCCGATGAAGTTCTCCGGCCGCTTCGAGGATTCCGCCAGCGAGGTGATCGGCAGCGTCGAGGTGTTGGTGCCGAAGATCACGTTCTCGCCGATCACGGCCTCCGCCTTGGCGATGGCTTCGGCCTTGATCTTGCGGTCCTCGAACACCGCCTCGATCACGAGATCGCAGTCCTTGAGCGCGCCGTAGTCGGGCGTCGGCGTGATGCGCGCGAGCAGCGCGTCGCGGTCGGCCGAGGTGGCGCGGCCGCGATTGACCTGCTCGGTCATCAGCTTGTGCGAATGCGCCTTGCCCTTGTCGGCGGCCTCCTGGTCGCGGTCGATGAGCACGACCTCGAGCCCGGCGAGCGCCGAGACATAGGCGATACTCGCGCCCATGAAGCCGGCGCCAAGGACGCCGATGCGCCTGAGCGGCGTCGGCGGAATCTCACGCGGCCTGCGCGCGCCCTTGTTGAGCTCCTGCATCGAGACGAACAGGGAGCGGATCATGGCGGCGGCTTCCGGCGAGCGCAGGATCTTGGCGAACCAGCGCGACTCCACCCGCAGCGCCAGATCCATCGGAAGCTGCAGGCCCTCGTAGACGACCTGCATGATCGCGCGCGCGGCCGGATAATTGTCGTAGGTCTCGCGCCGGTAGATCGCGTTGGCGGGCGGAAACGTCATCATGCCGGCCTTGGAATAGACCGGCCCGCCCGGCAGCCGGAATCCCTCGACGTCCCATGGCGCCTTGCCCTTGCCGCCGGCCTTGATCCACTCCTTCGCGGCCTTGACCAGATCGGCGGCGGGAACGACCGCGTCGATGATCTTCATGCCCTTGGCCTGCGCGAGCCGGATCTGGTCGCCTTTGAGCAGGAACTGCAGCGCGTCCCCGGGCAGCATCATGCGGGCGATGCGCTGGGTGCCGCCGCCGCCCGGAAACAGCCCGATCTTGATCTCCGGCAGCCCGACGCGCGCCTTCGGGTTGTCGGCCGCGATGCGCTGATGACAGGCCAGACAGAGCTCGAAGCCGCCGCCGAGCGCGGTGCCGTTGATTGCCGCCACCCACGGCTTGCCGGATGTTTCCAGCCGCCGGTAGAGCAGCGACAGCTTCCGGCTCTCCTCGTAGAGCCGCGCCACCGCCATCTCCTCGCCCTGGGCGCGCGCGATGTCGGTGAACTCGCGACTGAACACTTCCAGCATGGTGAGATCGGCACCGGCACAGAACGTGTCCTTGCCGGAGGTCACGACCGCGCCCTTGATCGAGGCGTCGGTCGCCACCTTCTCGACGATGCCGGACAGCTCCTCGATGGTCTTGAGGTCGATGACGTTCATCG
>Ga0114129_10008694_pt1 | contig 14470 bp, 10 predicted proteins | sample RhiMetdeltSRZDD1_FD_80071 | JGI IMG/M metagenome (GOLD analysis project Ga0114129, IMG submission 80071) | Populus rhizosphere microbial communities from Tennessee, USA - Rhizosphere MetaG P. deltoides SRZDD1 (version 2) (version 2) | ecosystem: Host-associated > Plants > Roots > Rhizosphere >... | reverse complement strand
GGATCGGCCGCCATCGGACTGGGCGGCCGCGTCGAGGCGTTCGGCGCGTTCCTCTTCGACACGCGCGTGAACCGCGATACGCGCCCGCTCCTCACGACCGTCGGGGACGGCGGCATCGTCGACCGATATCCGCGCGTGACCGAGTCGTGGACCGGCGATCACATCGGCGATCTCTTCGTCGGCGGCAAGGTCAACCTGCTCTCCGAATCACGCGACAGTCCGCTCGCGCTCGCCGTGCGCGGCCTCGTCAAGGTGCCCACCGGCAGCGTCGACAACGGCGTCAGCACCGGCAAAACGGACGTCTCGGCGCAGGTGATCGTCAGCAAGGACATCGCCCAGCTGGTGAACGTCTCGGGGTACGGCGGATACGCATACCGCGGCGAGCCCGACGGCTTCGTCATTCCGGGCAACGCGATCGAATGGGGCGGCGGCGCGGCGATTCCGTCGCACAGCCGGCTCCGCGCCTTCGGCGAGATCGCCGGCGACATCCCGTCGCGCGACACCGCCCTCACGATGATGCGTCTGGTCGCCGACGACGGCAGCGTCGCGCCGTTCCTGTCGAGCACGGAAAACCTGACGCGCCTGACGGGCGGATTCACGTACCAGGCAATCTCCGGCTTTTTCGCCGGCGCGGGACTGAGCTGGAACGTTCCGCAGCAGAATCGGATCGCGGCGCTCGCGTTCTCCAACCCCTTCGGCGACTACTGGGATTACCAGGTGCGCATCGGATTCCACCCCGGCGTGCGCCGGTACATGCCGCGGCCGGCGCCGATCGCGCCGCCTCCTCCAGCGCCGCCCGCGCCGCCGCCGGTCGCGCGTCCCGCGCCTGCAGCGCCTGCGCCCGAGCCGAGCGCGCCGGTCGTCGCGCCGCCGCCCAGGTCCTACACGTTCGAAGACGTGCACTTCGAGTTCGATCTCTACTCGCTGCGCCCCGAAGCGACGCGTCTGCTCGACGAAGCGATCGCGGCGTTGAAGGCCGATTCGAAGATCCGCGTCCTCATCGAAGGGCACACCTGCAACATCGGGTCGGCCGAGTACAACCTCGCGCTCTCCGAGCGGCGCGCCCGATCGGTGCAGCAGTACCTGGTCAGCCGCGGCATCACGGCCGACCGGCTGCAGACGGCGAGCTACGGCGAGGAGAACGCGAAGTTCGACAACGACCGCGAGGAGACGCGCCGGCTGAATCGGCGCTCCACGCTCGTCGTCAAGCTTCACCAGTGAGGGTGCTGCGATGAAAAGCGTGATCTTCGGTTTCGCACTCTTCGGCGTCTACTCGGCTCTGATTATCGCCGGGCAACAGGGCGCCACGATCGGCACCGTCCACCTCACGCGCGGCGTGAAGGCGAACGGCGAACCGCTCCCGGCCGGTACCTATCGCCTGCGTCTCGGGTCGGATCCCGTGAAGCCGGCGTCGGGCACTTCGCCGGGCAGCGAGTGCTGGGTCGAGTTCGTCAGCAATGGCACGGTCGCCGGGCGCGAAATGGCGTCGGTCATCGGTCCGCGCGAGATCGCCGAGGTCGTCAAGGGATCGCCGCCCCCGGGCGACGGCGTTCGCATGGAGGTGCTGCGGGACAGCGACTACCTGCGCATCTGGGTCACCCGCGACGGCGTCAATTACCTGATCCATCTGCCGATGCTCCGCTGAGATCGACGCCGCGCCGATCCTGAATCGCGCGCCGTCACGCGGATCCGCGTTGAAGGCTTCAACTCGTTGTCCTCGATGGGAGTGTGAGTATGCCGTTCGCTCAGTCGTCTCGCAGCCGCCGATCGCGCGGCGTCCCGATCGGCGCGCTGTCACTGTTCGCCGTCGCGGTCCCCGTTCTGGCGGCCGCGCAGAATCAGAACAACAACAATAACAATCCCCCGCCCGCCCCGCCGGCTGCCGCGGCGCCGGCCCCTGCGACGGGGGCGGGGGCGCCGGCGCCCGCCGCACCGGAGCAGCCTCCGCCGGGCTTCCTGAAGGAGCCGTCATTCATCGGCCGCGGCATCACCTTCGCGGTGGACAAGCTCGGTGACGGCACCGGCGAGAAGGAAAGCGGGTTCTATCCGGAATTCTCGAACATGATCACCGGCTCGGGCTGGCTTTCGGTCGGTCCGGGCTACCGCAAGTACCTGTTCGACAAGAACGCGTTCGTCGATGTGTCGGGCGCCCTCTCCTGGCGCTTTTACAAAATGATGCAGGGGAGGTTCGAGTACCCAAAGCTCCTGAACGACCGGCTCACCGTCGGCGTGCAGACGATGTGGCAGGACGAGACGCAGGTGAACTACTTCGGCCAAGGTCCGAACTCACAGGAAGACAACCAGAGCCAGTACAGGATTCAGACGCCCGATCTCGTCGGGTACGTCACGACGAGACCGACGAAGTGGTTCTCGATCAGCGACAACCTCGGCTTCCTGTATCACCCGGCGGTGATGAATCCGGGCGGCACGTTCAAACGGGACTTCCCCAGCACGCTCGATGAGTTTCCCAACCAGCCGGGTGTCGGCCTGGCCGAGCAGCCAAGCTTCCTGCACAACGAGCTCGCGGTGCAGGTGGACACGCGCGACTACCGAAGCCATCCGACGAGCGGCGGGCTGTATCGCGCCGCGGCGACGAGCTTCTGGGATCAGGACGGCAGCACCTTCTCGTTCACGCAGTACGAGCTCGAAGCGGTGCAGATGCTGCCGATCCTCGACGAGACGAAGTGGGTCGCCGCCGTTCGCGCGTGGGCGCTGTTCAGCGACGTGCCGGCCGGACACGAGATTCCGTTCTACATGCAGCCGGCCCTCGGCGGGCAGAACACGCTGCGCTCGTTCCACAATTTCCGGTTTCACGATCGGAATCTGCTGAACGTCAACGTGGAGTCGCGCTGGGCGCTGTACTCGCACGTCGACGGCGCCGTGTTCTTCGATGCCGGCAACGTCGCCGCGCGCATCCGCGATCTGACGCTCGACAAGACGTCGGTCGGCGCCGGCGTCCGGCTGCACACGAAGCAGAGGACCTTCGCCCGCTTCGACGCCGCGCACGGAAGCGAGGGATGGCGGTTCCTCTTCAGGACGAGCGACCCGTTGAGGCTGTCGCGAGTCGCGCGCCGCATCGTGGACGTGCCGTTCGCACCCTAGCGGAGGAACCTGGCCGTGGTCACCCGACGCCAAGCGCTCTGGCTCCTCCCCGTCGTCGTGGCGATCTACATGCCGATGTGCGCGCCGGCGGTGCGTCCCACCGTGCAGCCCTGGGAAGCGCCGCTGTCGGAATTGTGGGAGCGGCCACAGGATCTCGCCGCGCGCGATCTGTTCAACGGTCCCTGGGGTCCGGAGCGCGCGCCGGATCCGCGCGCGACGTATATGTTCGTCAGACCTAAACAAGGCGGCGTGAACCCGGGCGTCATCGTCACCGATCCGCAACGGCGCGTGTGGCACGTCAAGCAGGCGCCGGACGGCAGCCGCGGCGCGGAAGGCCCCGTCGAGGTCGTGGTGTCGCGCGTGCTCTCCGCTCTCGGCTATCACCAGCCGCCCGTCTACTTTCTGCCGATGTTCATGATGACCGACGCGTCGGGCACCCACGCCGAGTCGGGCGGCCGCTTCCGCCTGGAGGATCCCTCGCTGAAGGGTTGCGGCGAGTGGTCCTGGCAGGAGAACCCGTTCGTCAACACGCGGCCGTACCAGGGACTTCTGGTCATCCTGCGGATGTTCAACAGCTCGGACCTCAAGAACTCGAACAACACGATCTACGAGGTGCAGCGCAACGGGGTCGCGCAACGGTGGTACGTCGTCCGCGATCTGGGCCTGTCGCTCGGCGAAGACGGCAAGTACTTCCAGCGACGGAACAACCTGGCGCTCTTCGAGCGCGAGCGTTTCATCGACGGCATCGACGATGGGTTCGTCGTATTCCCCTTCGCCGGCCAGCACGGCGAGCTGCTCCGGAAACGCATCACGCCTGACGATGTGGGATGGGCCGCCGCCCTCATCTCGGGGCTGAGCGATCGGCAATGGCGCGACGCCTTCCGCGCCGGGGGCTACGAGCCGGCGATCGCCGAGCGGTTCATCCGGAAGATCCGCGACAACATCGCGATCGCGCGGCGCATCGGCGGCAACGACTTGAACACCGGACTCGAGAGGCGGTGACCGATGCCGCAACTCCTCGCGCTGCTGCTTCTGCTGTTCTTCAGGGCGACCTCGCCGGCGTCATCACCGGCGGCGTCGCCGCAGGATCAGCCGCTCGGCAACAGAGCCGAATCGGTGAAGCTGGCGGTGATCGGCGACAGTGGGACCGGCGCGGCGCCGCAGTTCGAGGTCGGGCGGCAGATGGCGACGGCTCGCGCCAGGTTCCCGTTCGACACCGTCATCATGCTCGGCGACAACCTGTACGGCCGTCAGCAGCCGCAGGACTTCGTGGACAAGTTCGAGCGGCCGTACGCGGGGCTGCTGGAGTCGGGCGTCATGTTCTACGCGTCGCTCGGCAATCACGACGACCCGGCCGGGCGGTACTACAAGGCGTTCAACATGGGCGGCGAGCGCTACTACGCGTTTTCGAAGAAGAACGTCCGGTTCCTGGCGCTCGACAGCAATCTGATGGACGCGAAGCAGCTCGCGTGGATTGAGGACACGCTGAAGCAGTCGCAGGACGCGTGGAAGATCTGCTACTTCCATCATCCGCTCTACTCGAACGCCGGCCGCCACGGATCCGAGGTCGAGCTGCGTGTGATCCTCGAGCCGATCTTCGTCAAGTACGGCGTGAACGTCGTCTTGTCGGGGCACGACCACGTGTACGAACGGCTGAAGCCGCAGCACGGCATCACGTACTTCGTCGACGGCTCGAGCGGCCAGCTGCGGAAAGGAGACCTGAGGCAATCGGAGAGCACGGCGGCGGCGTTCGACCAGGACCAGACCTTCATGCTGATCGAGATCGCCCTCGACGAAATGTCGTTCGAGGCGGTCTCGCGGACCGGTCGCATCGTCGACTCGGGCGTCGTATACCGGCGGCCGAAGACCTAGCCGCTGACGGAGAACGCGTGGGGGGAATACCATGCGACATCACGGCATCTCACCGCACCCGCACCCGCATTCGAATGCGGTGACGCTCGCGCACACAAGGCGATCGAGCCGGACATCGTCTACAGCGTCGACAGCGACGACAGCCGCGTTCCAATTCGTCATCGATCGATTCCTGTTGCTGCCGATCGGCGTCGGCATCGCGATCGTCTGGGCGAACACCTTCGCGGAGAGCTATTTCCGGATGTCCCACGCGCTCTCGTTCGTCGTGAACGAGGTGGGCATGGCGTTCTTCCTCGCGCTCATCTCGCAGGAAGTCCTCGAAGCGGTGATGCCGGGCGGCGCGCTGCACTCGTGGCGGCGCTGGGGCATGCCGCTCGTCGCCGCCGCCGGCGGCCTCGCCGGCGCCGCGCTCGTGTACCTCGCGTACGTGCACGTCGCCTACGAGCTGATGCTGTCGCAGGCATGGCCGATCGCGTGCGCGATCGACGTCGCGGCCGCCTACTTCGTCATGAAGACGATCGCGCCGCGCAGCGGCGCGCTGCCCTTCGTGCTGCTGCTCGCCATCGCCACCGATGTCGTCGGCCTCGCCATCGTCGCGCCGCGTTACGAGAGTTATTTCGCGCCCGACAGCCGGCCGACGGGGACCGTGTTGTTCTTGATCGCGATCGGCATCGCGGCGCTGATGCGCGCCTCGCGCGTTCGCGCGTTCTGGCCGTACCTCGCCATCGGCGGCACGGTGTCATGGTGGGCGTTCTATTGGGTCGGGCTGCATCCGGCGCTCGCGCTCGTGCCGATCGTGCCGTTTCTGCCGCACGAACCGCGCTCCGTCGATCTCTTCGCGGACCCGCCCGACGACGACGCGACGCACCGGTTCGAGCACGAGTGGAACACGCTCGTTCAAGGCATTCTGTTCTGCTTCGGCCTGGTGAACGGCGGCGTCGTCTTCAGCGCGTACGGCACCGGCACGTGGGCCGTCCTCACCGCCGCCTTCGTCGGACGGCCTGCCGGCATCCTGATCGCGGTCGGTCTTGCCGTCGCCGCGGGCCTGCATCTCCCGCGGCGCATCGGCTGGCGCGAGCTGATCGTGATTGCGCTGGCCACTTCGAGCGGGTTCGTGTTCGCGCTGTTCTTTGCGACGGGCGTCATGCCGATCGGGCCGCTGCTCGCCGAGATCAAGATCGGCGCGCTGGCGACCGCCGCCGGCGCGCTCCTGACGGTGGCGGCCGCATGGCTGTTGAAGGTCGGGAAGTTCGCGCCGCCGCGGCACGCGCGTCCTCACGTGTCGAGTGAGGTGTCCTGAGAGGAGGGTCCCGTGGCGTTCCGTTTGAAGCCTGGCGAGCCGCTGTCCAAAGCGTTGAAGCGGATCGTGGGGAGGCAATTGGAGCTCGCCGCGACCGAACTGAAGGAGGTCGGCACTCCGAAGAGCGACGAGAAAATCCACGATGCCCGCCGCCGCGTGAAAAAGATCCGCGCCGTCGTTCGCCTCGTCCAGCCGTCTCTCGGCCGGACGGTCCGCGCCGTCGACCGGAGGCTGCGCGAGATGAGCCGGCTGCTCGCGCCCGTCGCGGACGGGCAGGGCGTCGTCCAGGCGCTCGATCGGCTCGGCGAGAAGTATCCCGGCGATCTGCCGGAGCCCGTCCGCGCGCCCATCCGTGCCGGGCTCCTCGAGCGGGCCGCGCGCACCGATCGCAAGGTGAAGGTCGATCATGTGCTGCAGACGGTCGCCTTCTCGCTGCGCGCCGAGCGCGAGCGTGTGGTCGGATGGCGGCTGAAACGGGGCGGGTTCCGGGCGATCGCGCCGGGCCTCGAGAAGAGTTTTCGGAGCGGCAGAAAGGCGATGCGCCGCGTGCTGACGCATCCGACGCCCGACAACTACCACCGGTGGCGCCGCCGCCTGAAACACCAGTGGTTCCACGTGCGGCTGCTCGAAGCCCGATGCGGCCGCAAGCTGATTCGCTACGGCCGCCGCCTCGAGGCGCTCGACGCGTGCCTGGGCGAGTACCACGACTTCGCGCTGCTGCGGTCGATCCTCTTCGGCGACGCGTTCGTGTCGCGCCAGGAGACCGCGCGGCGCCTGCGCATGATCGAGCGCTATCAGTCGGAGCTGCGCCAGCGCGCCCGCAAGATGGGCCGCCGCATTTACGCCGAACGGCCCGGACATTTCGTGCGCCGGGTCCGCGCCTTGTGGCGTCTGGCGAAGGCGGCCGAACGCGTCCCGAAATGAGGGCGTGATGTCTTCCCGGAGTCTCGGGCTGCTGCGCCTGCTGCGCCCCCACCGGGCGCCGTTGACGGTCGCGTTCCTCGCGATGCTCGTCGAGGGCGCCGTCGGTCTGCTGGAGCCGTGGCCGATCAAGATCGTCTTCGATTACGTGATCGGATCGAAGCCGGTGCCGCCGTGGCTGATGACGTCGGCGATCGACCTGCTCGGCGGATACGATCGCGGCGCGGTGCTGAACGCCGCGGCGCTCGCCGTCCTCGCCATCGCGCTCGTCGGCGCCGGGAGCTCCTACGTCGAGAAGTATCTGTCCACCGCCGTCGGCAAGCGCGTGGGCTACGAGCTCCGGCAGCGGCTCTACCACCACGTGCAGCGTCTGTCGCTCGCGTTCCACGAACGGCAGCAGACCGGCGACATGGTCGTGCGGCTCACGAGCGACATCGACGCCGCCGAGGAGTTCATCACCTCCGCCGTGCTCGGCATCGTGCTCGACGTCGTGACGGTCGCCGGGATGATCGCCGTCATGCTGTATCTCGACTGGCGGTTCAGCCTCATCGGACTCTCGATTGCGCCCGTGCTGTTCGTGACGGTGTACCGCGTCACGCGCCGCATCAAGCGGAACGCGCGCGAGGTCAAGAAGAAAGAAAGCGAGCTCGCCTCGGTGGTGCAGGAATCGATCGCGTCGGCGCGCGTGGTCAAGGCGTTCGGCCGCGAGGACTTCGAGGAGCGCCGCCTCGATCGCGAGAGCCAGGCGACGGTGGATCTCGCGCTGCGCGCGCGCACGCTCAAAGCCGCGCTCGTGCCGCTCGTCGACGTCATCGTCTCGATCGGCACGGGCCTGGTGCTGTGGGTCGGCGTTCGCCACGTCGTCGCCGGCCGGCTCACGCCGGGCGAGCTCCTCGTGTTCGTGCTCTACCTCGGCAAGATGTACAAGCCGATGAAGGATCTCGCGAAGATGACGAACACGCTGACGAAGGCGGCGGTCGGCTTCGAGCGTATCGCCGAAGTCCTCGCGGTCGAGAGTGCGATTCGCGACCTGCCGGGCGCGCGCCCGGCGCCGCGCTTCAGGGGGCGCCTCGAGTTCGCCGACGTGTCGTTCGCCTACGCGCCCGGCGCGCCGGTCCTCGACCATGTCAGCCTCGCGGTCGAACCGGGGCAGCGGGCGGCGATCGTCGGCGTGACGGGCAGCGGGAAGTCGACGCTCATCAGCCTCATCCCGCGCCTCTACGATCCCGTGGCCGGCAGCGTCCGCATCGACGGCCGCGACATCCGCCGCTACACGCTGCGCTCGCTCGCCGAGCAGGTCAGCTTCGTCCTGCAGGAGCCGCTGCTCTTTCGGACGACGGTGGCGCAGAACATCGCCTACGGCAGGATCGGCGCGACGGCTGACGAGATCGTCCTGGCCGCGAAGCTCGCCAACGCCGACGAGTTCATCGTGCGCATGCCGCGCGGCTACGACACGGTGCTCGACGAGCGCGGACAGACGTTGTCGGGAGGCCAGCGGCAGCGGATCGCGATTGCACGCGCCATCGTCCGCGACGCGCCGATTCTGCTGCTCGACGAGCCGTCGGCGCCGCTCGATCCTGAATCGGAAGCGCTGGTCTTCGACGCGCTGATGCGCGTGACCCGGGGGCGAACGTCGATCACGATCGCCCACAGGCTCACGACGGTCCGCAGCGCCGACGTCATCTTCGTGTTGAACCGCGGACGGATTGCCGAACAGGGGACGCACGAGTCCCTGCTCGCCCGCGATGGGCTGTACGCGCGTCTGTACGGACTTTCGAATTCAGAATCGGGAATCAGGATGACTGTTTGACCAGCGCGTCCGGCATCGCCGGCCGCTGGGGCGGGAGCGCCACCTGGACGGTCAGCGCCGTTCCGCCGCCGGGAGCCGTGTGGATCAGCAGCTCGCCGCCGATCAGGCGGAGGCGCTCCCGCATGCTCGCTACCACCAGCGCTTCGGAGCCGCTCGGCGACCGGACGCCTCCGCTGTTCCAGATCTTCATGCGCAACCGCGCCTGATCTTCCACCAGCGTGACGACGATCCGGCTCCCGAGCGGATAGGTCGCCACGTCCTGCAGCGCTTCCTCCGCGACGCGGTAGAAGCAGCGGGCGACCTCGTGCGGAACTTCGTGGGCGAGCTCGACGGATCGGAATTCGATGGCAACGCCGCCGCGCTGCCTCGACAACTCGCTGCACAGTCCCTGCAGCGCGGAGTGCAACCCGACGAACTGCAGCCGGGACGAATGCAATCGGCCCGAGAGGTGATGGAGGTCGATCGCCAGCTCGTCCACCGTCAAGAGCACGTCGTGCAGCTTCGCGCTGCAGACCGCTTCGTGAACCGGCAGCTTCTGCGACAGCATTTCGAGCTCGAGCTTCACGAGCGCCAGCCGCTGTCCGAGATCGTCGTGCAGCTCGCGCGCCACCCCGGTCCGCTCGTCCTCCTGCGTGCGCATCAGATGGCCGCTCAGATCCTTGAGCAGCGACTCCGATTGTTTGAGTTTTCGAGCCTGCCGCGCCAGCGCGAAGATGAAGGCGAACTGCAGCAGGAGCACCGCCGTGAAGGCGACGATGTAGCCGTGGTACAGGTCCCAGATCGACCGGTCCGCGTACTGCACGACGCTGTGGGGCGGCAGCCGGCTTTCGCTGATGTTCCAGCGCCGCAGCTGCCGCGCGTCGAACCTGTTCTGATTCGGATCGAGCGTCTGCACGGGGATGCTCGCCGGCCGCTCGCCGGCGAGGATGCGTTGGGCCGCGAGACCCGCCGCGACGCCGGTCGGCTCCAGCGAATACAGGGCGCCGCCGACGATGCCGAGCCCCAGGTAGGGTTCGTCGGTGCCATACACCGGAACGCGCGACGCTTCGCAGATGAGCGCCAGCGCGTCGTCCGGCACGAAATACCGGCCGGTTGCATCGTAAAAAAGGAGCCGGGCGAACAGCACAATCGAGTGGGGCGGAAGATTCTTCACCCGGTACAGGATTTCGTTCATCGGCCCGCTGACATACATGATGTCGACGCGGTCTTCGTACGGCTGCAGCGACTTGCGGGCATCCGCCGTCCAGGCCTGCTCGATCGGCGTCACACCGACGGGAACCAGGACGCGGGCGGTGTCTGGCTGCAGCCGGAGCGCGACCTCCAGCGTGGACGCGATGTCCCGCTTGACGGCGATGCCCGTCATGTTCGAATCCAGAGATCCCCGGTCGATCCTCGTGCGATTGACGGACGCGAACACGATTGGAATGCCCGGGAACAGCATGTCGCGGTGCGCGCGCACGAAGTCGAACGCGAGAGAGCTGACGACGACGATCAGATCGGGCCGGCGGTCGGCGTACTTGATGCGGAGATGCTCCAGCGTGCTCCGGCGATGGCGGTCCTCTGGGAACCGCATCAGATCGAGATACTCCGTGTAGAACTCCACAGGGTAGGCGGAACCAGACGTGATCGTCGATCGGAGACTCTGATCGAGATTGGTGTAGATCGACATCTCACGTTCGTGGGGATAGACCACCAGAACGTTCTTGGATTTGTACTCCTCGGCAGAAACCGCGCCGGGCGCGAGACACACCGACAGCCCGAGGAGAAGAATGGACGCTCGTTGCCGGAGCCGTGGCTCTCCGGTTGGCATCGTCGTTCTGTGTTTGAGCCGGCGTCGCGTGACGGGCGGTAAGCGTATCACGCTCATCGGTCCGCGGAAACACGGCGTCGCTGCCGCCGGCGTGGAGGCCATGGCGATCACAGCCCGCTGTGATCGCCGTATACTCTCCGGCCTTGATAGGCAGAGGAAGGCGGATTGAACGTATGACTTGGAGGATTTGTTACCCGAGCGGGCTGGCGACGACGGCGCTCGTCTGGGCGTTGGCGCTACCCGCGCACGCGCAGCAATCGACCGGCACGATCACGGGACGAGCCACCGACGCGAGCGGCCTGGCGCTGCCCGGCGTCAGCGTGTCCATCGCGAGCCCGCAGATGATTGGCGGCGCCCGGACGGCGGTCACCGACGACCAGGGCGTGTATCGCTTCACGCTGCTCGCCGCCGGGGCCTACACCGTGACATTCAGCATCGCCGGCTTCAAGACGCTCAACATCGAAGGCGTCACCATCAGCGCCGGCACGACGATGACGATCAACGGCCGGCTCGAACTGGCGGCGCTCGAAGAGACCGTGACGGTGACGAGCCAGTCGCCGACGATCGATCTCGAATCGGCCAAGCTCGCGGTCAACTGGGATCAGCAGAAGCTCGACGACCTGCCGTACAGCCGCAGCCTGACCGGGCTGGTCGCGCTCATCCCGGGGCTGTACGCCACGGCGTACGACGTCGGCGGCTCGAACTTCGGCACGGGATCCGGTCCGCAGGCGCGCACCTTCGGCCGAACCGGCGGCGGCGTCGTCAGCTACGACGGCATGATCTGGGACCAGACGTACGGCGATTTCGGGACGTACGAGGAAGCGCAGATCACCACGGCGGCCAAGGGCGCCGACGCGATGAACCCGGGACTCACCATGAACCTCGTGGTGAAGTCCGGCAGCAACACGCTGCGCGGGCTCGGCTCCGCCAACTATCAGTCGGGCGACTTCCAGAGCAACAACATCACCGAGGCGCTGCTCGGCAAGGGCTACGCGCCGGGCGTGAACAAGTTCACGAAGTACCAGGATTATTACGGCGAGGTCGGCGGTCCGATTCTGAAGGACAGGCTGTGGTTCTATGCGAGCCACCGCGACGCCTCGTCCGGCAATTTCATCCCGGGCTTCGTGCGGCTGAGCGATCGCCAGCAGGTCGAGTTCTACACCAAGCTGCAGGATCCGACGGGCAAGATCACGTATCAGGTCACGAAGAACAACAAGCTCGAAGGCATGTTCCAGGTCGGACGCAAGTGGCAGCCCTATCGATCGGCCAGCCGCTTCGTACCGCTCGAAGCGAGTCAGAACCAGGATTCGTTTTCGCTCATCGGCCCGTCGTTCAAGTGGCTGTCGATTCTCTCCTCGCGCGCGACGTTCGACGCGAGCCTGCAGCGCGGCGGCTACTGGTGGCCTGACATCCCGTGGACGCCGGACGTGCGCAAACAGGATCTGACGACCACGGCCACGCGCGGCGCGTTCCTCGAGACCGATCGCACGCCGCGGCGCTGGCAGTACGGCGCGACCTACGCGTACTTCGCCGAGTTGTGGGACAGGAAGCACGAGCTGAAAACCGGCTATCTCGGGTGGCGGAACATTCAGGAAACGAAGAACCTCGGATACCCGAACCAACAGCAGTACCGATATCGCAGCATCACCACGGACGCGGCCTGCCTTGAAGCGTCGAACTACGACGGGTGCTTCTCGCGGCCCGATTCCGTTCTCGTGTACGACTATCCGAACACGACGGCATCGGGCGAGTGGTACAGCTCCGCGTACTTGAACGACAGGATCACGCTCACACCGCGATTCACGCTGAATGTGGGCGTGCGCTACGACCGGTACTCCAGCTTCCTGCCCGAGCAGGGGAACCCGGGCACCGGACCCTTCGCGACCCGCAACATCTTTCAACACAAGGGCGAGGACAACTACCCGATTTACTCGACGGTCGTCCCGCGCGTTTCGGCCGTGTACGACTTCACCGGCGAGGGGCGCATCGCGCTGCGAGGCAGCTACGGGCGATATGTCGGCGGCAGCTCCGGGGCATCGGCCAATCCCGGTCCCGGCGCGGACGACGTGAACCCGAATGCGATCATCACGCGGACCTACACCAACTGGGACGGCCGCATTCCGTACGTGCCGGTCGCCGCGAATCTCACGTCGACGACGGGCGGCGGCGTCAACCGGACGATCGATCCCGGCCTCGAGGGACCATTCGTGGACGAATACACCGCCGGCATCGACGTCGGCTTGAGCCGCGCGCTGACGATCCAGTTCAACTACGTCAAGAAGATCGACGGGCGGGGCAACAAGCGCGTGAACGTCGCGCTGCCGTACGAGGCGTACGCCGTGGCCGCGACCGGCGTCGATCCCGGACGCGACAACGTCTCCGGGACGGCCGACGACGGACGACTGGTCATCTACTCGGTGCCGCGCACGTTCCCGACGTTCGGCCAGAGCATCGAACGAACCATCCAGCTCACCGCCGACGAGAGCCGCAACACGTACGACGCGTACGGCGTGACGCTGAACAAGCAGTACGCGCGCAACTGGTCCTTCCTCGCGTCGTTCAACGCGGATCTCCGCACCCTGCGCGACATCGGCCCCCGCAGTCCGAACGAAGCGCTGTACGGACCCGGCGACAGCGACACGGCGACCGCCGGTTCGAACACCAACACGTTCCGCCGCCGGCTGCCCGAGTGGAACTACGCCGTCCGCTTCAGCGGCACGTATCGGCTCCCGTGGGATCTGTTGTACGCCGCGTCGTTCGTCGGACAGAGCGGCGAATGGTTCGGCCGCGAGGTGCAGATTCGCGACGCGAACAACACGCTCGCCACGTTGCGCGTCGAGCCGCACCTCGCGCGCTACGACTGGGTGAAGATCTGGGACAACCGCGTCTCGAAGCGCTTCAAGACCTGGGGCCATCAGTCGGTCGAGGGCCTGTTCGATCTGTTCAACACGCTGAACGTGAACACGATCACCGCCCAGACGAACCGCAACGGCTCGACGTATCAGCAGCCGACCACGATCATCGCACCGCGCGTCTTCCGGCTGGGCGTGCGATACAAGTTCTGAAGCAGAAGAACGCAAAGGCCGCGAAGGACGTCTTGGCGGTCTTTGCGTTCCACATTCACGGGTTCAACGCCGCTTCGGCGAGCTCACGTTCCATCACCGCGGGCGTGAGCGCGATCTGACGCTCGTCGCCGTCCGCTGGAACGATCCGGAACAAGAAGTACTGATCGTTGAACTTCTCGAACACCAATTCCGGATGCGCCGGCGCGCGGTCCGGCCCGGACGGAATCGTCAGCGTGAAGACGTTCCGCCGGCCGTCGGCGCTCTGGATCGCCAGCACGCCGGCGCCGGTGGACGTGTCTTCCTTGACGACGTAGCTGCCCGCCGGCAGCCGCACGTGGCCGACGATGAACCCGAACGGTACGTTCGCCACGATGCGGTCGTCCGCTCGCGCGACAGAGGCGGCGCCGATCGCCATCGAGGCGGCCGCGAGAACCACCGCGCACGTTTTCCCACTTCGTTTCATGACGTCTCTCCTGTTGCTCGCTTGATGCCTGTCCACCGAAGCTCGCTCGATGAGCATGCGAGCGAAGGTGGAAGCGCTGGCCTTCATTCGATTAGGACCACGCGGGCGTGACCGAGTTGCGACCGAG
>Ga0114129_10008693_pt1 | contig 14474 bp, 9 predicted proteins | sample RhiMetdeltSRZDD1_FD_80071 | JGI IMG/M metagenome (GOLD analysis project Ga0114129, IMG submission 80071) | Populus rhizosphere microbial communities from Tennessee, USA - Rhizosphere MetaG P. deltoides SRZDD1 (version 2) (version 2) | ecosystem: Host-associated > Plants > Roots > Rhizosphere >... | reverse complement strand
GCGTCGTTCAGGATGTACAGCTCGAGCGCCTTGACTTCGATTCGGCCGGACTTGAGGTTGGGATTGACCTTGTCCTTGTCGCGCATCAAGACCTTCCCCACGACCGCGATCACGTGCTCGCCGCGTAGTTCTTTCGCTCGTCGATGAGCGTCCGCGTTCTTCTCTTCGTCGAACACCACCTGCACGATGCCCTCGCGGTCGCGCAGGTCAATGAAGGTGAGCGGGCCAAAATCACGGCGGCGATGTACCCAGCCCATCAGCCTTACCATCTCGCCGGCGTGCTCAGGTCTCAGGTCACCAGAGAAATGAGTGCGTTTTAAGTTTCCCAAGCTATCGAGTGTAGGCATAAGAGTCATGCGTGATGCGTGAATCGTGATGCGTGAATCGTGATGCGTGATGGGTGATGCGCGAGAAGTAGCATCCTCCTGATTCAGGGATCACGCTTTACGCATCACGTCTCACGTTTCATTTCTCACGTTTCATTTCGTCAGTGTATCGATCAGCTCTTGTTCTCCCAGGTTCTTCTGCTCGCCAGTAGTCATATCGCGCAATGCGTACCCGGCTTTATCGATCTCATCGTCCCCGATTATTAATGCATAGCGGGCGCCGAGACTGTTGGCAACCGCGAGTGACTTTTTCAGTTTGCGCCCCTCCAGATCAACTACGGAGCTGATGCCGGCTTCCCGTAATCTGGCGGCTAGCGCGAATGAGAATTTGCGCGCCCGCTCGCCTATGTAAGCGACAAACAGCGTCGGGACCTGACGCAAACGATCGTCGCCCTCCTCAGGCAAGCTCATGATCATTCGCTCGATGCCGAACGCGAAACCGAATCCCTTCGCCGGCGGGCCGCCGAGCATCTCCGACAGTCCATCGTAGCGGCCGCCGCCGACAATAGTATTCTGCGCGCCGAGCTGACTCCCCGTGATCTCAAACGCGGTGCGCATGTAGTAGTCGAGCCCGCGCACAAGCCTCGGAGCAATCGTGTACTTGATACCTCGCTCATCGAGAAGCGCTCTGAACTGTTCGAAGTGAATTCTGCAAGCGTCGCACAGTGAATCGGTAATCACCGGCAGTTCCTTCAGGTACGGTTGGCACGACTCAACCTTGCAGTCGAGCACACGCAGCGGGTTTGTTTCGACTCGCTGGTTGCAGCTTCCACACAGAAGCGGAAGCAAAGGGCGAATCGCCTCTTTGAGCCGTTCGATGTAAGCAGGCCGGCAGTTCTGGTCGCCGATAGAATTCACAAGGAGCTGAGTGCCTGTGATCCGAAGCTGCTTCAAATACCAATCGAGCATCTCGATGACTTCGGCTTCGATCGCGGGGTCGTCGCTTTGACCGAGGACCTCGACACCGACCTGTCCGAACTGGCGATAGCGGCCCTTTTGCGGACGCTCTCGACGGAACTGCGGGCCAATGTAGAAGAGTTTCACAAGCCCCGGTTGATTGAACATTCCGTGTTCAATGTACGCCCGAACGACCGAGGCGGTTTGTTCGGGACGAAGCGAGATAAGCTCGCCATCGCGGTCTTCGAACGTGTACATCTCCTTGTTCACGTCGGTCTCAGTTCCAATGCCCCGCTGGAAAAGCTCGGTCTTCTCGATGATCGGGGTGCGAATCTCGTCGAAGCCGTAGCGCCGGAACGCTTCACGTGCGGTGCGCTCGACAAGGTCCCAGCGCTCGATCTGCGCGTCGATCTTGTCGGTGAACCGACCCGGGAGAAGATCCTGCGTTCCGCGAGGTTTTGAAATCATCATTAGTCAAACAGAAGGAATTGAAAAATGAAAATTGAAAAATGAAAATTGCAAATTGAGCTGCCGGACTATCGCTTGCTGTCCTTGTTTTCTTTTGCGGTGACGATTGATCGGCCGATGATATTGCTTAGCTGTTCGCATTCATCGAGCAATTCACCCATCCGGTGCTCAGGCAAGAGTTCTGTTCTTATGATGAGCTTAATCCACGACCGGCACTCCCGTAGTTCTTTCAAACAGATTCCAAGCTTATGAACAAAGTCAGCGCGACTCTCAGCAGCGCAGGCTTCTTCGTAATTCGGCGCGGGCGAAGTTCCGCACCGCACAAATTGACCGGCAATGTGACGCCCCATTCGCGTATCGGGTAGCGCATCAACGACCTTGCCAACCCGAGCCGCGAAATTGATCAGCCGCTCAGACAAATCATCTGGTTTCAAACTTCACCCCCCAACGAAGAGGATCAATTTGCAATTTTCATTTTTCAATTTTCAATTTGCAATGTTGTTCTCTTCTCAAGATAGGCATCCTATAATGATTCACGTGAGCGCCCTCGGCTATGAAGGCGCTCTTCGCTATTTGTGGACTCTTCCCGTTATATGTGGTGATCATATCTCAACCACGCTCTTGGTGCGGGAATGCTCGGTTGAAAGTAGAGCCGGCTGCTCTTCATGAACCGGAGCGCGGATGCATCGCGTAGGACAAGAAGACCGGCTTCCACGGAAAGAATTGACGTTAGCATAGCCTTCTCGAGGGTCGCAAGTTGACACCCTTCCGTCGCTGGCTTAGCATCAGCGTGATGTTTCGAGAAGCAGGGTTCCAAGTATTTTCTCCGCATTCTCCTCTGTTACTACTCGCTCGTCGTAGCGCTTTTCTTTGTTTCGCCGTGATGTCATTGGGTTGCGGGAGGCCGTTCAATATAAAGACTCAGCCGGGCCTACCGCCGGCGAACTACGCAGCGACCGCCGCGGCGGGCGAAGTCAGCATTCAGGCGCAAGCGATAACCGATGAAGACTTTCTGCTGGAGACGTTCGACGCGAATCTGATCGCCGCGGGGATCTTGCCGGTTGATGTGATGCTTACAAACCGCGGCGGCTCGGCCGTCGATATCAAGAAGGCCAGGTTTGAAGCGCGAGTACAAGGGCAAACTCATAAGGCGGTCAGCGCGCGTGAAGCATTCAAACGCCTGGTTTCATATTACGAGTTATCGGCCTACAACAAATCCGGATACAGAAAGTCTCTCGAAGCGTTTTCAGGATACGCGCTGGACATCGGATCGCCGCTTGGTTCCGGCGCGTCGCGGCGAGGTTTATTGTTCTTCTTCGTGCCCAGCGAATCGGCACGTGGAGCCGGCCTCACGCTGCTGCTCACGAAACTCGGATCGGGCGGGTCGGGCAGCAGCGCGACCGTTGAGCTCAAGTTGAATTGAAATACGAACGCGTCAATCGTCGTTTCAAGGGTGGCGCTGACGCTAGTGCGAAGTATCGAGGAAACATTTGTGAGCAAATTGATCCGCGCGAGTTCATTGGTGCTAGCTGGCTTACTCTTGTGTTCATCGCAGTCCAGCAGAACCACCTTTGCGCAAGAGTCAGCCAAGAAACCTGCCGCCGATCAGCAGGATGAGTTTCAACAAGTGCTGAGCAATGCTCAAGCGCTCGCCCGGCAGGGCCGCTTTGATGACGCGATCAACGAGTTCAGCAAAGCCGGCAAGCTGCACAATGACAAATGTGCCGAGTGCTTTCAGGGAGTCGGCCAAATCCATTTCAAACTGGGAAGGTTGAAGGAGGCCGCCGCTGCATTCCGACAGGCGGCCGAGCTGAAGCCGGCCAACGAAGCGGAAGTGTACAACGTGCTTGGCGTCGCGCTCTACCTGCAGAAGGAAAAGGCGTCGTTTGAGGAGGCTGCGGCGGCGCTGCAACGCGCGATCGATTTGAGCAAAGGCAAGCTCGTCAAAGCCTATTTCAACCTTGGCTTCGCGTTGATCAAGTCGGGTAAGGACCAGGAGGGAATCGCCGCGCTCAAAAAATATGTCGAGCTGGATCCGGGTGGAAGCGAGGTCAGCCATGCGCGAGCGGTCATCGCCAATACAAAGATGGTGGACGCCAAAATCGCCGCGAGCTTTGCGGTGAAATCTCACATCGGCGCGGAGCTTTCGCTCGAGAAGCTTCGCGGCAAAGTCGTGCTGCTCGATTTCTGGGCGAGCTGGTGCCTTCCATGCCGGTTTGATATGCCCGAGGTGAGAAAGATTTGGAAGAAGTTTGCGGGCGAGCAATTCACCATCATCGGGATCAATCTCGATTCGAACCGATCGGCATTCGAAGCTTATATGAAGGAAGAAGGGATAACGTGGCCGCAGTACTACGATGGCCTCGGATGGGGAAACAAGATCTCGCAGTTGTACCGCGTGTCCACGATTCCGCATACGATCCTGGTCGATCAGGAAGGCGTGATTCAGGCAACGGGTCTCAGAGGCGAGGAGCTCTCAGAAAAGATAGGCGACCTTCTGAGGAAGCTTAATGGTAGCGGCTCAAAATGAGTGTCCCGTTAGCTCGACAGTTTGCCTGGAGACGAGACAAGACTCACTGGCCCGGCTTTTTGGCGGGTGGCTTTGCTGGCTTGATCAGCGGTGTGTATCTCAGTAGGAAATCGGCAACTTGTTGGCAAACGCTTAGGTCGATCAGTTTCTTTGACGCTTCGCCTTCGAACCTGAGTCCTGTCCTTCCGCCGGCATCCCAAGCGACAGGCTTATGATCGGCAGCGTCTTCAGCTTTCTCTTGCTCGGAGATCTCACGCGTTAAGAGCCAGTACTTGCCGGGCGTCAGGTTGCTGAACGAAAAACTGCCGTCGTTGCGGACTTCGCTTTCGAAATAGCGCAGCACGTCTTCGGCCGCTTCCGGCTCCACAGGCACGAGATGCACTCTCAACGGCGCCGAGGGCGCTTTGTTTTCGTTGGTCGTGACGACCCTTCCTCGCAGGCCCGCCGCTCCTTCGGTGATTGTCGCGACGAGCCCTTTGACCTTGTCGCCCGACCTGAGCGCGATGCCGTTTCGAGCGGCGTCGATGGGTTTGCCATCAGGTTTTGGTGCGGGAAGTGTGATTGACTTGATGAATAGATCCTCCGTTGGGAGTTGCAGGTCAAGGCGATGAACACCTGGTCGGAGAAGACTAAGAGCAAACTCGCCCTTGTCGTTGGCGGTTGTCTCGCTGTACTCGGAGAAGAAGCCAGGTACCTGATCTTTGGGCTTCTGTCTGTTTTCAAGCCGAGGGCTGATAACAACTTCTTCAGCCCTCGCGCGGCTGGTGGCTTTGCAATCTGCTTTCTGAGCGGCGTCTTGAAGCGGCTCGATCAAGACTCGGCCGGCGATTGAAGCTAGAGGCTCGAGCGCGAGCTCAACCCCGCCGACGTCGGCCCCCCTTACAGTGACGCGTCGTGACGCTGACGCCGGTACGCCCAATATTACTCCAGGGCCTCCAAACATAACGCCAGCCCTCGCCGTCACAAAGTATTCGCCATCGACGAGAGACTCGAACACGAAACGTTTTTCGTTCGTAGTTGCAGTCTCGGTAATTGATTCAACTACTCCGCTGCTTGCGCGAGTGAGAACTACGTTGATCCTTTCCTGCAACGATTCTATCGGACCCGAAATGGCGCCGCTGATCGAGTGACCCCGGTTATCGCGATATCGGATGTCGATGTTCGCGACTTCCTCGCCTACTTTCACCGTGACCTCCACGGCCGTGTCCAATGTGCTGGACGGATAGTAAGTAGGCGCGTCGCGGTCGTAGAGCCCGGCTTGAGCGATATTTCGGACAGGCAGAACAAATCCATTCAACCTGCTCGGCCCGCCAGCCGCGACCTGATAGTAGCCAGGCGCCAGACCGTAGATCCGGTATATGCCTCGGTCATCGGTCCTGAACGGCCCCAGGAGAGGCGAAGAAGTTATAGAGTCGTTGAATTCCGTCTGCGGCCGAACCGGCTTGTTGTCAGTTTCTCGGATTTTGGTAGCGCGGACGATGACTCCGACAACCGGATTGTTTGATGAGTTCGAAACTCTGCCAGTGATCACTCCGGGTTTGACCAAAGTGAGAGTGACGCTCTCACCGGCGTGAACCGGCTTCGAGCCTGAGTCGGACAGAAGGTATCCTTCGGCAACCGCGGATATCGTGTAGGCTCCCCCCTGAAGGTCCGTTAACTCGAACCTCCCATCTGCATCGGAGCGGACGTTCGGCGGCGTAGAGGCCAGTTTGACGAGAACGGCGCTTATCAAGGCGTCGGCGACCGGGCGGCCACCTTCGTCGACCACTTGCCCTTTTATCGACTCGCTTGGCTTAGCGATCTTGTCCTGCGTTCCTGGCGTTCGTTGCGCGCCGCGAAGACCGCTCCCCGCGGGCTTATCCGACTGCGCCGGTGAAGCGATCACGGTCGCCGATACAAGCAGAATCGAAAAGATGATCGCTAAGCCGAATCCGCGCATTGTTTCCTCCGGAAGAGTCGTCGTGCTCAAAAGACGCTCTGACAGATGATTACTTGTCAGGCGGCTTGGCCACGACGAGCACGAGTTCTACCTGTGCCGGACTCTTGCTGGAAACCGTTACAGCCTGTTTGGTCGACTTGATGTATTCTCCGTAAACCGATGGACCAAAGAGTTGTGATTCTGTTGTCACCTCGACCTGATAGTCACCCGGCGCAAGATCCTTGATGACGAAGTCACCTTTCGCGTCCACTATGCCGTTCGGATCGTAGCTCTCAGGCACGTTAGGCGATCGCGCGACCGCAACCAACGCTACGGGCTTGCGCATTGACTTCTCTATGGGAAGAGGATCGCCTTGAATCGTAACGTGCCCGCGGATGACGCAATCAGCCCGAACTATGATGACACGCACTCCGGTGATCTGTTCGTTGGGCTGAATGTCTATTCCGTCGTGTTGCTCGACGCCGTTGCGTTCGATCCGAAGAACCTCAAAGTGCTGTTCGCCGACCGAAAACTTCTGCGCACCATCGGAGTCCGCGCCTAGCCTTACCTTACCGGGTTTGAAACCGCCCATTCGAAAACTGCCGTCCGGGGCAACCCTGGCATAACGTGGTGAATATGGCTTCATCTGTGCGTCGGTGACCGCTGCCCGGAGACTGAATGAAGCCAAACTATCGACGGCGGCGGCGGCTTCAGTATTCTCGACGACTACAACGCCGGTAATGCTTGCGCCGACGTGAGCCTTGAGCTCGAGTTTATGGACATTTGCCGACCCAACTTGAAAGCTGAGCGGGTCGGTGTAATACGTTCGCTCGCCGGCTTGCCCCGACTCCACTTCGTAGGTGCCCGGCGAGAGAGATTCGAAACGAAACTCTCCTCTTGCGTTTGGCGTCGAGTACCAGTCGTGAGAACGATACCCTCGAGTTGATAAGACGACAAAAGCGCCGGCGATCGGCGCGCCGGTTTCTGCATCTATGACGCGCCCGCTCGCTGCAAAGACCTTGTCCGGCACGCGAAACCTTATATCCACACCCGAAGCTTCTATCCCGGCAGCCACCTCCACATATTTTGCCTTCGCCACATCTGTAACCCCGGGATAGTAGGTCCAATCTTTCCCGATGCGTCTTGGGATCGGATGGAAGTAATCGTCGAACTCAGTGCCGGCTTTGACTAAATACTGCCCAGGTCGAAGACCGAAAATCCGATAGATTCCGCGGTCGTCAGTGAAGAACATCCTCATGTCGGACGCCGAGTCGATCAACTTCCCGGACAACTCCAAACGAATATGCGCGGCGAGGACCGGACGCCCTTCGCTGTCGGTGACCTTTCCTGTTATGACACCGCTACGTACGAGAGCGAAATCGACGGGCTCCGCAGTAGCGCCTTCGGCTACCGTCGCTTCCTTCGAGGTGTCGTCGTCGCTACCGGCTACCTCGGGTGCGAACGGAGCTACTTTGTATTTTCCGGCGGGCACGCCTTCGAGCCTGTAACTGCCGTCGGAATCGGTCGAAGCCCTTAGCGACGCCGATAAGTTGAGCAGCCCATCGGCGTTATTCGACACTAACGGAACAGCCATCACGGTCACACCGGGCGCGGGCTTCCCGTCGACCGTGACGCGCCCGATGATCGTGCCGGCGGCTTTTGCTTCTTGAGAAGACGCCGGTCGCGCTAAGGATTGTATGCTGAACAGAACAGCAAGGGCGATCACTGAGCGTGTTAGGCTGCGCATGAATTCTCCAGCAAGCAGCACGGGCTCTAGGAGTGAAGCATAGCACTTCTGATTACGCGATTCACAAACATTAATCCGAGCTCTTCGCGGGTCGCTTTGACGGCTTTATTAACGGCGTGTAGCTCACAAAGAAATCGGTGACCCGCTGGCATTGACTGAGCTCGATTGTTTTCTTCGATGCTTCGCCTTCAAATCTGAGAGAGGTTCGTCCGCCCGCGTCCCATGCCAGCGGCTTGTGGTCTGCTTCTGTTAGTTCCTGGTCGGAGAGTTCTCGCGCTAAGAGTCGGTACTTGCCGGGGGCGATATTGGTCAACGTGAAGTCGCCGTCCGTAGTAACTTCGGCCTCGAAGTAGCGCAGGACATTGTCAGCGGCTTCTGGTTCGGTCGGCACAAGGTGCACTCTCGTCTTCGTCGAGGGCGGCTTGTTTTCTCTTCCGGTGACGACCTTCCCGCGCAAACCCGCGGCTCCTTCGCTCAACGTGACTACGAGCCCTTTCATCTTGTCTCCGGTCTTCAGCGTAACGCCGCTCTTCATGGCATCGACGGGCTTGCCATCGGGAGTTAACGGAGGAAGCGTGACGGTTCTTATGTAAAGACTGTCTACGGGAAGCTGTAGAGCCAATCGATGAACACCCGAACGGAGAAATCCAACGGTGAACTCGCCCTTCTCATTAGGAGAAGTGTCTTCAAACATGGAGCCCAATAATGGAAATTGATCCTCGGGCTTCTTGTTGACTTCGCCTCGCGCGCTGATGACGACTTCTTCGAGCCGGGGGGGTCGGGTAGCTTTGCATTCCGCTTTCTGCGCGGCGCTGACCGGTTCGATCAAGGCGCGGCCGGCAATTGAACCGAGAGGCTCGAGCGCAAGCTCTACGCCGGTAACGTCGGCGCCGCTCACCGTCACTGGTCGCGACGGTGACACCGATACATTCAGCCCTGCACCACCGTCCATCGTAGAGTTTGAGTCCATTGCAGTCACGAAATATTCGCCGTCGAGCACAGCGTCGAATGCGAAGCCTTTTTCTTTTACTGACACAATCACGTCATCAATCGTTTTTTCAACTACTCCGCTGGTTGCTCGAGTGAGAACTACCGAGATCATTCCCTGCTCCGATCCTTTTGAACCCGATACGGTTCCGCTGACCGAGTGACCTCGGTTATCACGATATCGGATGTCGACATTCGCTACTTCGTCGCCTGCTCGCACCGCGACCTCCCCGGCCGTGGGCAGTGTGCTGGAGGGATAGTAAGTCGGCGCGTCGCCATCGTAGGGCCCGACGCCAGTGATATCAGCGCCGCTGAGAACAAGTCCTTGCCTGCTTCGCCCGCCCGCCGCGACCTGATAATAGCCAGGCGCGAGACCGTAGATCCGGTATATACCTCGGTCATCGGTCTCGAACGGCCCTAGCAGGGAATTCATCGAGTCCGTGAATTCCGAGAACATTTCTCCGCGCAACCGAATTGGTTTGTTGTCAGCTTCTCGGACTTTGATCGCTCGCACGACGACTCCGACTACCGGATTGTCCAGCGAGTTCGTCACCTTGCCAGTGATCACTCCGGGTTTGACAAGAGTGAGCGTGACGCTCTCACCGGGTCGACGAATTTTCTTCGAGTCTGAGTCGGATAGGAGGTATCCTTCGGCACTGGCCAATATGGTGTAGGCTCCCGCCTGGAGGCCGGTCAACTCGAACTTGCCATCCGCATCGCTTACGGGCCGCTTGAAAAAAAAGGCTAGTATGCGTTGCCGGTAAGAGGCGATGTCGACGGGAACGGCGATTATTTCAGCGCCGGCGACCGGGCGGCCTTCTTCTCCGATCACACGGCCTTTTATAGACTCGCTTGACTGGGCAATCTTGTCCTGCCCGCTCGGCGTTGCCTGCGCGCGACGAATATCAGCAGCTCCAGGCTTGTCCGCTTGCGCGAGCGAAGCGACCTCAGTCGCCGATACAAGCAGAGTTGAAAAGATAATCGCTAAACTCAGTCTGCGCATTGTTGTCTCTTGACAAGTCGACTGCTGAAGAGGCGCTGACAGATGGTTACTTGTCAGGCTCCTTTGCGCTCACGTCGAGTACGAGTGCCACCTGTGCCGGGGTGTCTCTGATAACCGTTACAGTCTGTTTGGTGGACGCAAGTTGTTTTTTGTAAAATGATTCATTCAAGTAAGTTGCTGCCACGTCGACATCGTAGGTACCCGGCGTGAGATTCTTGATGACGAAGTCCCCTTTCTCGTCGACCGGGAAGCGCTCATAGCTTTTACTGCGAGGCACTCCAGGCGGCCGCGCGACCGCCTCCAATGCCACCGGGTCGCGCGTCGAGCGGTCTATTGGAAGAGGGCCACCTTGAATCGTAACGTGGCCGCGGATGATGCAATTAGCCGGAACCACGGTGACCCGAACTCCGCTGATTTGCTCGCCGGCGCGAACGACTATTCCGTCGGGCTGCTCAACGCCGTTGCGTTCGATCCGAAGAACTGAAAACTTCTGTGCGCCAAAGGGACCCGCGCCAATCTTTATCTTGCCTGGCTTGAGACCGCCGATTCGAAAGCTGCCGTCGCGGGCAACGCTGCCCCGTTCGTCGGTAACCGAATCGATGATTACGAATGAATTCAGGTTGTCGAGAGCGGCGTCGTCGGCATTCAGTACCACCACGGCGCCGGAGATGCTTGCGCAGGGATGAACCCTGATCTCGAGCTTTTCGATATTTGCCGCTCCAACTTCAAAGTTGACCGGGTCGGAGTAGAACTCGCCGCCGGGCAGTTCTTCTATCGAGTACGCCTCCGCTTTGTAGTTGCCCGGCGAAAGGGATTCGAAGCGAAACTCTCCTCTTGAGTTAGTAGTGGTATCCCCGATGTCCTGATCCTCGTAGCGGTTGCCAGGGCCGCCCTGGCGCGTAGCTGAATAAGCGACCGTAACATTGGCGACCGGCGCGCGGGTTTCTGCATCTATGACGCGCCCGCTCACTGCAGCACGCTTGTCCGGCCCAAACTTTATGTCCACATCCGAGGCTTCTATCCCGGCGGCCACCTCCACGGGTTTTGTCTTCGCCTCATCTGTAAACCCAGGATAGTAGGTCTCAACTTTCCCGGTGCGTCTTAAGCGCGACCGGAACATCTGGTCACGAAAAGTTCCAGCGCTGACGATGTATCGCCCGGGCCGAAGACCGAAGATCCGATAGATTCCGCGGTCGTCAGTGAAATACATCCTCCCTCCTCTCGAATCCTCCTGCTCTGTCGGATCAACCCGCTTCAACGAGATCTCTGCGGCGATGACTGGATGTCCTTCGCTGTCGGTGACCTTTCCGGTTATGACGCCACAACGTGAGAGGGAGAAATCGGCGCGCTCCACGGTTGCACCCTCGGTCACCGTCACACCCTCCGAGGCGTCGTCGGCACTGCATAAGTTGGGCGCGAACGCAGCTACGCCATATTCTCCGGCGGGCACGGCTTCGAGCCTGAAACGCCCATCGGAATCGGTCGCAGCCATCCGGAGCGTGGACGGGTTGAGCATACGCTTGCCCCTGCTTGCAGGATCTGACTCTAACGGAGTAGCCATCACGGGCACACCTTGCGCGGGCTTACCGTCAACCGTTACGCGGCCTATGATCGTACCGCTCGCCTTTGCTTCTTGAGAAGACGCCGAACGCGCGAAGGATTGTGCGCTCGCCAAAACCGCGAGGAAGATCGCGACGCGTGCAAGACTTTGCATGAATAACTCTCCAGTGTTTAGGACGGTTCTTTCGGACTCTAGCGACCCACTTTGATTGGCTCGATCACTGAAAGCATCCGGGTGAAGCATAGCACTTTCAACGACTGGACCAAACGACAATGTATGCGAAGACTCTCAAGCGGGAGGAACAGCGATGCTCTCTATTGGATCGGTTTCTTTGCGGGCGGCTTCGACGGACTGGCCAGCGGTATATATCTAATAACGAAATCGGTCACCCGTTGGCATTGGCTTAGGTCAATGATCTTCTTTGACGCTTCGCCTTCGAACCTGAGTCCCGTCCTTCCGCCGGCGTCCCAAGCGACAGGCTTGTGATCGGCAGCGTCTTCAGCTTTCTCTTGCTCGGAGATCTCACGCGTTAAGAGCCAGTACTTGCCAGGCGTCAGGTTGCTGAACGAAAAACTGCCGTCGTTGCGGGCTTCGCTTTCGAAATAGCGCAGCACGTCGTCGGCCGCTTCCGGCTCCACAGGCACGAGGTGGACCCTTATCCTCACGTCCGGCACTTTGTCGTCACCAGTGACGACCTTTCCACGCAGGCCTGCCGCGCCTTCGCTCAAGCTGACGACGAGCCCTTTCAGCTTCTCACCAGACTTTAATTGCACGCCGTTCTTGGCAACATCGATCGGCTTAGCGTTCGGGTCGGGTTGGGTCAGCGTGATCCTTTTCAGGTAGAGATGCTCCCCTGGAAGCTGCACATCGACTCGCTGGACTCCCGGGCGGAGCATGCCGATGAGGAACTCACCCTTCTCGTTTGGCGTCGCATTCTTGAGTCCGCTAAGACTATCGCGCATTGGATCGACTGACGTTTGCTTGCGTTCGTCGCGAGCGCTCAGGACGGTTCCTTCGACGGGAGAGGTGCGAACGTCCTTGCACTCCGCTTTCTGTTTTGGATCTTGAAGCGTTTCGATCATCGCGCGTCCGGCGATCGAACCAAGAGGCTCGAGGACTAGATCGACGCCGCTCACGTCTGCCCCTCTCACTGTTATACGGCGCGGTTGGGATACCGATGCAGTCAGGCCTTCGGAACTCGTGAGATTTCCCGAGCTGCCCATAGCAGTGACCAGGTATTCGCCATCGAGTAAAGAATCAAAGCCGAAACGATTTCGGCCCGCGAGAACAACGGTAGTTGCTTCGACTATTCCGCTGTTTGCGCGAGTGAGAAGCACGGAGATAGCTGGGAGCGTTGGCCCGGCTGACACCGATACCGTCCCACCCACCGAGTGGCCGCGATTCTCGCGATAGCGTATGTCGATGTTGGTGGCTTCTTCCCCCGCGGGTACACTGACCTCCGCCGCAGTGTCGAGCGTGCTCGAAGGGTAGTAGGTGGGTGCGTCGCCGTCGTAGGCGTTCGCGCCGCCCAGCGAAAAACCCTGTCCGCCTCGACCACCGGCGGCGACTTGATAGTATCCCGGCGAGAGACCGTAGATCCGATAAATGCCCCGGTCGTCGGTCTTGTACGGCCCAAGAAACGCCTCCAGGCTTTCGGTGATCTGAGAGAGGATGCCCCCTCGCGCGCGTGGCGGTTTGTCATCTGTGTCTCGAACTTTGACGGCCCGAACGGCGGCGCCCACGACAGGATTTCCGGACGAGTCTGTAACTCTTCCCGTGATGACGCCACCCTTCACCAGCGTGAGCGTGACGGTGTCGCCCGGACGATAAAACGCTTTCGAGTCTTGCTCCGACAAAACAAATCCAGGCGAGCTCGCGGAAACCGTGTAGGCGCCGGGTCGGAGGCTGGTCAATTCGAACCTCCCATCCGCATCGGAAGTGATCGGACGCAGCAAGGACGTGACGGCGGCTGACATGTTGTTTGAGATGTTTACAGGAAAGACCAATATCGAAGCCTCAGAAACCGGGCGTCCGCCCTCTGCGATGACTTTGCCCTTGATCGAAGCGCTGGATCGAGACTGTTTCTCGGACGCATTCGTCTGGCGCTGCGGACCAGGAGCATCACTTGACGCAGGTTTCTCGGTTTGCGCGCGCGAGCTGTGAGCCACTCCCAGTGCTAGAAGCGCGGCGAGAATTCCTGATGTTAGTTTCCACATAACGAGTTATTTGTCAGAAGCTTTGCTGCTCAGATCGAGGACCAAATCAACTTCTGCGGGGCGCGAATTGGTCACGACTATGGTCTGTTTTACGGAGACGCTTCGAACTCCTTGCCGCGCCGGCAACGCAGCGGACACTTCAACCTGATAGCTGCCCGGCGCGAGATTCTCGATGACGAACGTACCATTCGAATTCACATCAACGGATTCGTTGCCGAAGACTCCTGACGGATCCGTGTTCATCGAATGGGCCCGCGCGCTGAGGTTCGCCCCCGGTGGGAGAGCGCCGCCCTGGATTGTAACGCGTCCTCGGATCATGCAAGTCGCCGGCGCCAGGATTACTCGCAGGCCGGTGATCTCTTCGTTTGGTTGAAGCTCTAGGGCGCTCTGCAGTTCTACGCCGTCGCGCTCGATCCTCAGAAGCCCAGTCGGCCGCGCGCTCATAGCGAAGGGCCTGATTGTCACCTTGCCGGCCTTGAGTCCGCCGAGCCGGAAGCTGCCGTCGGCGGCTACTACGCAGTTACCCGACGAATACGACTTCGTTTGCTCATCTATCACTGTCGCCATCAGCATGAGCTGGCCAATGCGATCGAGCGTGTCCTGGGCGGCGTCGGCGCTCTCGAGTACGACAACTCCGCTGATGCTCGAGCCTCGGTGGACCTTGATGACGAGTTTGTCCACGTTCGCCGACTGCACGTCAAAGACGACGGCGTCGGCGTAAAACTGGCTGCCTCCCGCGCCGGCCAAAGCACCGACGGATG
>Ga0114129_10008692_pt1 | contig 14475 bp, 12 predicted proteins | sample RhiMetdeltSRZDD1_FD_80071 | JGI IMG/M metagenome (GOLD analysis project Ga0114129, IMG submission 80071) | Populus rhizosphere microbial communities from Tennessee, USA - Rhizosphere MetaG P. deltoides SRZDD1 (version 2) (version 2) | ecosystem: Host-associated > Plants > Roots > Rhizosphere >... | reverse complement strand
GAGCTCGAGAACACGATCGAGCGCCTCGTTGTCTTCAGCCGCGGCTCGACGATCGATGTCGCGGATCTTCCGTTCCGCGCGACCACCGGCCCGGATCTGCACGAGCGCCTCTTCGTCGACCTGCCGTCGCTCGACGAGATCGAGCGCCGCTACTTGCTGCACGTGATCGAGCAGGTCGGCGGCAACCGCACGCGCGCGGCCGAAGTGCTGGGCATCGATCGCCGCACGCTCTACCGGATGGCCGAACGATTCGGGATTGAGTTGTCGGAAGAGAAATAGGCTGTCGACTAACTCGCTTCCCACCTTCTCGCAAGCATCCGCGCCGCGGAGAGAAATACAATCGTCAGACAAGTAAGGACGAGCAGTTGGGGCCAGAGCGCGACGATGGGCGCGTTGCGCCAGAAGACCTTCAGATAGCCATCGAGCGCCCACGCGTTGAAGGTCACGAGCCCCATCTTCTGCATCGTCTCGCTCATGAGGAAGCGCGGAAACATGCTGCCGCCGAGCGACGACATGATGAGGATGATGATCGTCGACATGCCCGACAGTTGGGCGCGCGTGCGGGCCGCCGTCGCGAGCATGAGACCGAAGCCGGCTGCCGCGGCGGCGGTGAACGCGGTCATGACGAAGAAGCCCGGCAGGTGATGAAACAGATCCAGGCCGAACACAATCCGTCCCCAGATGAACATCAGCGTGAGCTGGCCGATGCCCATGAGCGAGAGAAAGGTCCACTTGCCGGCCAGGAGGCCCGACATCCCGACGCGCGTCGACAGCACCCGATCGAGCGTGCCGGAATCGACTTCATCGAGCAGTGCTCCGCTCGCGCCGGACATCGAGAACAGCAGGAACATCACGCCGATGCCAGCCGCGTAGAACGAGATCAGGCTCTCTCGATTGTCCTTGCTGCGCATCACGTCGACCGTGTCGACGCCGATCCCGAAGACGCCGTTCGACGCCGTCGTGGACGCCGGCGCGGCGTCAGAATTCCCCGGCTTGAGACGCGGAAGCCACGCTTTCACAGCCGACCGCTGCTCCGGCGTCAGCGACCCGGCGTACCGCTCGAACTGCGAGATGCCTCCCTGCATGAGGATGTCCGGCGCGGACGTCATCGCCACCTTCTGCAGCAGGCCGTAGACCATTTGCGGCGCGACGCGATCCGAGACGTCGGCGAGCAGCTGCACGCGAGGAGCGTCTGCCGCGCTGCCGAACGCCGCGGCCGTCGCGCCAAGGCCACGCGGAAGGACTACGGCGACCGGCACGTCGCCGTCGCGTACTAGTTTCTCGGCCGACGTCCGGTCGAGCACCGGGCCCTTGCCGTCGCCATCGACGGTCGTCCTGGTGCGCAGGCCCTTCTCGGCCTGCAGGCCGGCGACGATCCGCCGGCTCAGATCGCTCCCGTCCTCGTCGACAACGGCGACGCGAATCCGCGGGGTCGAGTTGCCGCTCTGATTGCCAAACACACTCGCGAAGATCGAAAAGAAAATGATGGGGAGCAGGAACGCGAGCATCTGCGCCACCCGATCGCGCTTCAGATTCGTCCAGCTGATTTTCAAGAGCGTCGCAATCATTCCCGCAGCTCCCTTCCGGTCAGGTGGATGAATACCGACTGCAGGCTCGGCCCGCGAACCTCCACGTCCTCGATCTCGGCCCCTTGAGATCCGATTGCCGCGAGCAATGCTGGCAGATCCTGCGCGACGTTCGACACGCGGGCGCGCAGAAGCCGGCGATCCTCAGGTGCGATATCGACGCCGCGAGGAGGCCTGGAGACGGGCTCGTTCACCCTGAACGTGACGAGGCGGTGGCGTCCGACGGTCCGGTCGACGAGCTCCGGCAGCGTACCGGCCGCTATCACGCGTCCATGATCGATGATGACGGTCCGCGTGCAGCGCGCCTCTGCCTCTTCCAGATGATGGGTCGTGAGCAGGAGGGAAACACCCGCGGATGTCAGCTCCGCCAGCATGTCGTAGATCCGCTCGCGGCTCTGCGGATCCACGCCCACGGTTGGCTCGTCGAGCAGCACGACCCGCGGGCGGTGGAGGACTCCGCACGCGATGTTCAGCCGCCGCTTCATGCCGCCCGAAAAACCTTTGACCGGTTCGTCCGCGCGATCTTCGAGCGCCGTGACGGCGAGCGCCCACTTCACCTGCGCGGTCAGATCGCGCCCCGACAGACCCTGCAGCCGTCCGAAGGCCTGCAGATTCTCTCGCGCGGTCAAGAGCGGATAAACCGCAAGCTCCTGGGGCACGATGCCAAGCTCCGGACGGGTTCGTCGATCGTCGACCGGAGTCCCGAAGAGCCTGATCTCTCCGCTATCGAGCCTCACACGTCCCGCGATCGCCCGAATGAGCGTCGTCTTGCCGGCGCCGTTCGGGCCGAGGAGCGCGAGCAGCTCCGCTCCGCGCAGCGACAGATCCGCACCGTCGAGTGCGATGACGTCCCCGAATCGTTTGCGTGCGCCGGTTATCGTGAGAACGTCCATGGTTTGTTGGGATGAGGATACGGGCCGCGGGGGACCGGAGATTGACCGTTCCGGCGAACGGTGGCGAGAGACCGGTGGACGCCGTCAGGACACCGCCGTCAGCGGTCCTTTTCCTTGATTCGTTTGTTCGCCGACTTGGTCAGGACCTTGAAGCGCCGTTTCTGTTCGAGTTGTGCGCGCTGATCCTGTTGCCGGTGCTGGAACTCCTGCTCCAACTGAAGCTTCCGGTAGCTCTCGAGCCGTCCCGGGGGCAGCCGGCCGTCGGACACCGCCTCCGTAACTGCGCAACCAGGCTCGCTCGCGTGGCGGCAATCGCGGAACCGGCAGGCTTCGGCAAGGGTCTCGATGTCCGCGAACGCGCTCGCGAGCGCCTCGCCGGTGTCCCACAGCTGCAGCTCTCGCATGCCTGGGGTGTCGATGAGGATACCGCCGCCCGGCAGCAGCAGAAGCTCTCGACTCGCGCTCGTGTGCCGCCCGCGGCTATCGCTCGCGCGCACGTCGTGCGTTCGCAGGATCTCCTCGCCAATGAGCCGATTCGCAATGGCGGACTTCCCTACCCCTGACGAACCGAGCAGCGCGGCGGTCCGTCCCTTGCCGAGACGCTCCCTGAGGAGCGCCATCGTCTCCGGCCGCCTTGCCGAGACCGTCAGCACCGGCACACCCTGCGCTATTGGTTCGACCTCGCGCAGAAAGGGCTCGACATCGTCCACGAGGTCAGCCTTGTTGAGCACGATGATCGGCGCGGCGCCGCTCTCCCAGGACGTCAGGAGATAACGCTCGATCCGGCGCGGATTGAAATCGCCGTCGAGCCCGGACACGAGGAACACGATGTCGATGTTCGCGGCAACGACCTGCTCCTCGGTGGGATCGCCTGCCGCGCGGCGCGAGAAGCGGCTCGATCGCGGGAGGATCGCGCGAATCCGCGCGTCGCCGCCCGACGACGCGGCGTCGATGGCGACCCAGTCGCCGACGGCGGGGAAATCGGCGCGACCGGTGGCGTGATGACGCAGCCGTCCCGCAATCCGCGCGAGTCGATCCTCGTCCGGGGTGAGCACGCGATAGATGTGCGTGTGCTCGTGGCTCACGCGAGCCGGCGTGAGACCAGCGGCGCGATGCGGCTCGAATGCCGCCTCGAGCCGCGGCGACCACCCCAGGTCTTCGAGGGTCATGTCACTTTACAATGCAAAGTTACTGTGGTACGGTGAACGGAGCCTGGAGGGCGCCGTGCACCGTATTCTCTCCGCCTTCATTCTTGCTGGTCTCACGGCCGGATGTCTCGCGCGCCCCACGCCCAGCTTTACGGCGCTGGCGGATGCGGCGCGCGAAGGCGACCTCTCGACCATGCAGCGCATCCTCGCAACCGGGGTCGATCCGAATGTGATCGATCCGGGTGGCAATCACTGGACGCCGCTACTACATGCGATTCACAAAGGCCAGCTCGCCGCCGTCGATCTCCTGCTCCGCTCCGGCGCCGATCCAAAGCGCGGGTCAGGCGATCTGCAGCCGCTCCTGATGGCGGTCGGAACGGGGCACGCGCGGATCGTGCGGCGGCTGCTCGACGCGGGAGCGGATCCACACAGCGACGAAACGATCTTTCTCACAGCTGTCGGGGGCGGCGCGCTGAGCGATCTCGACAATCCCCTGCTCGGCCGCTGCAACACCGACGTCGTTCGGGCGCTCCTCGACCGGGCTCCCGATCTCCGGCTGCGCGACAGCGTTCGCAGCCGTGTCGCGCTGGCGTTCGCGCGGTTCAACAACTGCGGCGAAGTGATCCGTCTGACCTGCCGGACGAAGTGTCTGGCTTAAGGCCTCGTCTTCTCCCAGCACCGAAGCACTTCAGCGACGCTCCACGCCTGCGCGATGCAGCCGCGCGGCAGGAACGGCGGCTCGGCGTCGAAGATCTCGCTGATCGATCCCACGCATGCCTCGCTCAGGTGATGCTGGAACCCATAGAGCAGCTTCCGCGCTCCGGCGCGGTCGCCTCCGTTCGTTTTGAGCCACGCGTCGATGAACGGTCCGATCAGCCAGGCCCAGACGGTTCCCTGATGATACGCGGCGTCGCGCGAGCGGAGATCGCCATAGTAGCGCGACTTGTAATCCTTGTTGTCGGCCGATAGCGAGCGAAGCCCCACGGGCGTCAGGAGCTTGTCGCGGACGACGTCGAGGACTCGGGCCCAGCGCTGGCGATCGAGAACTGGATGCGGGAGAGAAATCGCGAACACCTGGTTGGGGCGGCACGACGCATCGACGCCGCATTCGCCGTCGATGACGTCGTACAGGTAACCGCCCTCCTCGTACCAGAATCGCTGATTGAACGACTCGCGGGCGCGTCGTGCGTGCTCGGCGATGTCGAGGCCTTGCCCGCCACCCCACCGCCGCGTCCACGAGTCCAGCAGACAGAGCGCGTTGTACCACAGCGCGTTCAACTCGACCGCCTTGCCACGCCGCGGCGTGACGACCCAGTCGCCGACCTTCGCGTCCATCCACGTGAGCTGGTACCCCTCGGCTCCCTGCGCAAAGAGCCCGTCGGCCGGATCGATATGGATACCGAATCGCGTGCCGCGTAGGTGGTGGTCGACGATGTCGACGAACGTCGGCAGGAGCCTCTGCAGCGTTTCCTCGTCGGCCGTCATCTGCGTGTATCGATCGACCGCATGAAAGAACCAGAGCGTCGCGTCAGCCGTGTGATAGAGGCCCTCGCGATCTCCTTCCGGGAACATGTTCGGGATGAGACCATCACGGACGTACTGCCCGAAGGTGCGCAGGATGTACCCCGCCTCGCGAAACCGGTGCGTGGTCAGCGTCAGTCCCTCGAGGCTGATCATGGTGTCGCGGCCCCAGTCGGTGAACCAGTGATAGCCGGCGATCACCGTTCGCACCTCGTCGCCAGCGGCGCGCGCTCGCGCGGATTCTTCGATGCGTCCGGCCGGTCGGATGATGAATTGGTCGGCCGCGAGCACGAGCTCGCCGCCGAAATCGCCATCCGCAACGTGCCCGGCGATTGCCACGAGGCGGTGCCGCCGCTCGTGCTCGGCGACTGCTGCCGATGCCGGCGGCAAGGCAAGAATCGTTTCCCACGGCTCGGTCGAGGCGATCAGCGTGACGTCGTGTCCGTGCTGCGCGTCCGCGCGGAAATAGCCCGGACTCCACAAGGGGCCCATCGCGTGATAGCCCCGGCTCTCCTCCATCTTGTAGGGGACGGCGGGCGCCCCTTTCTCGTCGAGCGTGAGCGCCGCCTTTTCGCCGTGCAGCGTCATTCGCAGCACGGGCAGATCGGGCCCGGCGGAGACCTCGTATCGATTCTCGGTGGCCGAGATCGTGTAGGTCTTGGCCGGTGATTCGTTCACGGCCGCTTCATGGGGACGGAAATGAACCGATGGTCGAAGGGCCATCCGCACGATGCCTTCGCCTTCGACAACGCGATAGTTCACGTGGACCGTGTTCTGGCCGTACGGCATCAGCACGCGTTTCTCGATCGTGAAGCCATCTACTTTGTAGACCCACACCGGCAGGCCAAGCTGCAGCCTGAACTCGACGAGGTGCTCGTCGCGATCGGCCGCGTTCGCGCCCGCGACTTCATCCTCGTCGCCGAGCCAGATGACGCGGTGATGCGGCAGCCGCACGCGCTCCAGCAGGTGATTGAGCATGACGAACCTGCCGAGCGGTGCGGGCAGCGCGGCGATCAGTAGTCCGTGATAGCGGCGGGTCATCACGCCCGCGACGGTGCCGGACGCGTAGCCTCCGAGCCCATTCGTCACGAGCCACTCACGGCGAGGCGGGCGTTCCCCCGCTTCCGCAGCTTCTTCCTCGCGATCGCGAGGTCGCTCAATCGTGCGTATCAGCTCCGCCATCGCGCCCACACGTCAGCGCTGGGCCCTTCGGCGCTCGCGGCCGGTCAACCGGGCGATCTCCGCGGTGAGAACAGCAGGCTCCACGGGTTTCGGCAGATCGCGATGGACTTCGGAAAGCAGGCGCCGCATCGCTTCATCGGTCCCGGCAAGATTCGTGAGCGCGATCGCCGGAATCCGTCCACCACGCTCCGCCTCCAGGGATTGGACCTTGCCGAAGAGTGAGTAGGCGTCACGATCTGGGAAGCTGCTGTCACTGACCAGCACGTCCGGGCGCCAGCGCTCGAGCAGTTCCAACGCTTCCTCAACGGAGCCGACGGGCCGGACCGAGGCGCCACGCTGTTCGAGCACGACGCCGAGCAACTCCCGAACATCCGGATCGCGATCGACGAGCAGCACGCGGAGTCCTGTCAGTGGCGGTGATGTCACGGTGGGAAGCGCCGGCGCCGGCGGCACCAGCCTCTCGTGCTGATCCTGTGCGTGCAGCGGAAGACGGATCGTAAACACCGCCCCTCGACCGCTGTCGTCGTTTTTCGCGGTAATCTCGCCGCCGTGCCGCTCGACCAGATCACGGACGAGCGAGAGCCCGACGCCAAGGCCACTCGCAGCGCGTGTGGGTGATGAATCCGCCTGCGTGAACCGATCGAAAATCCGCGGCAGGAATTCGGGATCGATGCCGGGTCCGTTGTCGCGCACTGTCACGTAGACTTGCTCGGCTGCCTCGACGCTCACTTGAACGGCGCCGCCGGCTGGCGTGAACTTGATGGCGTTCGCGAGCAGATGCCACACGACCTGGCGCAACCGATTTGCGTCTCCTTGGACGACGACGGGGCCGTCGGGCAGCGTCACCCGCAGCCGCACGTTCTTTGCCGCCGCAGCCGTCGTCACCGACGCGACCGCTTCGTTCACAACGGTCTTCAGCGACACCGGCCGGCTGTCGACGCGCAGTCGTCCGGTGAGCGCCTTGGAGAGATCGAGGAGATCGGCGGTGAGCTGCGCCTGCAGGCGGACGTTGCGCTCGATCGATTCGAACCCGCGGTGTGTCGTATCGGCGTCGAGCTTTCCCGTTCTGATCAGATGGACCCACCCGAGAACGGCGTTGAGCGGGGTCCGCAGCTCATGTGAGATGGTCGCCAGGAAGTCGTCCTTCATGCGGTTTGCCGCTTCCCCCTCGAGTCGCGCGGCGTCGGCGAGACGCGCTTCCCGCTCCGCCGCCCGGCGCGAGCGCCGAAGCTCCGCGACGAGTGCGGTCAGAAGGAGCCCTTGCAGAACGAAGAGCGCGAGATGGGTTTGCACCGCCGGGTGGACGAGATGGCCGGCCGCCAGTGCGCCCAGTACCGCGCCAAGAACGGTGACCGCGAGTGCCGTACCTGTCCCCGCAAACCATGCGCTCACGAGAACCGTGATGCTCAGCAGCAGGAACAATCCACCGTCGTCGATAACCCGGGTGGAGGATCGCGCTAACAGAAAGACGATGACAACCGCGGCGATTGCAATGAATTGCCGCATGAAGAGGGGGAGTGCCGGAAATGGATATGGACCTGCCCCCCTCGCCATGTGTTTGTTCCCATCCCTGGCCGATGTGGTACTCGCGCGGCCATCCCAGCCGTTGTTCGCAACGCGCGTGCCACGCGTGTGTGCGCTTGATGCGCGCGCGCACGCGGGATGTCCGTCAGCCGTTGGAAGGCGAGGGCGAGGAATCGGTAACTGGTGGCGCGGGGTCGCCGAGAATGTCGTCTATCAGGCCGTAGTCTTTGGCTTTTGCCGCATCGAGGTAGAAGTCGTTGCGCTTCGTATCGCGGATGATCTGCCGCAAAGGTTTCTGCGATCGATCCGCGAGGATGCGGTAGATCTGGCTCTGCATTTGTTTCAAACGGTCGAGGTGTTGTGCAGCGGCAGTAGTCGATTGCCATCCCGCCCACTTCGCCGGTTCGTGGATCATGATCCACGAATGCGGGAAGGCCAGCCTTCGGCCCGCGCTCGCTGCCTGCAGGACCACCGATCCCATCGAGTACGCCATCCCTTGAACGACGATGGTGACTTCGACGCCGCGGGAGACGAGGTGACGGACCGCATCGTGAATGGCCAGACCATCCGTTACGTTGCCGCCGGCGCTGTTGATGTAGAGCGTCACCGGGCGCTTGTTGTCGTTCGCCAGCTCGCGAAGCCTCTCGATCACCGCTCTCGCGCTGTCCTTGTCGATGTCCCCGATGAGATATACATCGCGCAGCCGGTCTGACTGCTCTTTCCGAAGGATGTCCTTGACGGCATCGACGAGGTCGCTGAGCAGTCGGTCGCTAATGTCGCTCATATCGGGCATCAATTATTTCCATTCCTGGCGCTGAAGCCAATGTCAGCGCCGGTGTGGCCGTTTCCCCGCTCTCGCTCAGATCCTTTGAGCCTTTCGGCCGGAGCGTCCAGAGCATCCCGTCAGGCTGCAGGCGCGGCACGAGCGCCTCAAGCCGCCGGAGATCGTCGCGGTGCCGGAACGTGGCAAAGATCACGTCCGCGGGCGCCGTGCCGGATGTGCGCACGACTGCTCCCTTCTGCCGCAGCTCTTTCATGAAGGCGGGATCGTTTTCGATGCCGAGGACCAGCACGTCGTGCCCGGCCTTCACGCCGAGCTTCTCGATGCGAGTCCTGGTGCTGGGAGCGGAGTCAGGCACGGGCTCTGGCTTCCAGGTTTCTCATGAAGGTCTCAATGGTTGCCGTATGTCCGAAGATGAACCGCGACATGAATCTGAAGAGTGGATTGTAGACCTCGCCGTCCTCGGTAATCGTGAGATCCGATCCGTTTTGGGCCGGCGCGATTCGGTAGGTCCATGTGCCGCCGAACGGCAGCGACGGATCGGCGATCCGTCCGACGAGCAGGGACGGCCGCTCCATGCGCTCGAAGTACATCGGAACGCGGCCGGTGCTCATCGTTTCAACCCATGCCGGCTTACCCTCGCGGTCGGGCATGCGCTCCAGCCTTTTCAAGTCGCTGCGCCATGTGGGATAGCGATCCACGTCGGTGAGGAGGTTATACAACGCGTCGGGCGGCATCTGCACGCGGGTCGTTCGGGAGACGGAATGTCCTTTCGGAAGGATGATCCCAATCAGCGCCATGATGGCGAAGATTCCGCCGAGCGAGAGCACGATCCAGAGCGTCCAGCGAATCATCGCGTTCCTCCTTCAGCCTTCAAGCGTCCTTCAGGGCCTGCCGTCGCGTGCATCTGTTCCTGCGCCGCCCGAGCCAGCAGCGCGAGCCCTTCGACGCCGCGCGCGCGTTCGTCTTCCGACAGCCGGTCGACGAGCGCCTGGACGCGCGCGGGATCCAGGACCGAGGACGCTTCGCGCACGCGCACACCAGCTGACGTCAGACGCAGATGCACTTTGCGGCGGTCCGCCGCATCGCGCAGTCGAACGACGTAGCCCTTGCGCTCGAGCCGATCGATGGCGACCGACATCGTGCCGGCCGTCACCCCCATGTGGCGCGACAGGTCCATCAGCGTGGTGGGCTCCAGCTCGTCGAGGTGATCCAGCACGCTGGCCTGATGCCTGCTCAAGAGGCGCTGCGACTGCGGGTCGCGAACGTGGCGGGTGTGGCAGGCGAAATAGATGCGCGGGTAGAGCGTGAGGATCGCGGTAACGGCGTCCATGGAATTGTGAGTGTCACAGTTTCTGGCATATAATTTCGTTTGTCAAAGCAAAATATTTTTCCGTAACTTATTGCAAACCCGGCAGCCGTTACTTTCGTCCAATTGTCCATTCCTGGACGGACGAAGTGGATGAGCACTGTCCGGATATGGGATACGGCCGTTCCGGGACCGGTCATCCGGTGTGCGGGACCGGCGGTCGCTCCGATACCTAAGCACCTGAAAACACAGCACCTTCTCGTGACGAACCGCATGGCACGACGTTTGGCTTATCTGTTCTGACCAAGGCGGGAGTGTTCCTCGCGTCGCGGACACAACAGAGGCAGTTCAATGGATATTGCACGTCCTTCGCAGGCTCGAAAAAAGAAGATTCGGCGCGCGATCTACAGCGGCGTCGCGATCGCTGTCATCGCGCTGATCTCGATCGGCGTCTCCAGGCTGAAACCGGCAGCGCCGACCGTTGACCGTGCGGTCGTCTGGATCGACACCGTCAAGCGCGGAGATTTCACGCGTCAGGTTCGTGGCTCGGGCACACTGGTTCCCGAAGATATTCGGTGGATTCCGGCCACCACCAGCGGGCGTGTCGAGCGGATCGTGCTCCGTCCCGGAGCGCAAGTGACGCCGACCACTGTCATCCTCGAATTGAGCAATCCAGAACTGAATCAGACCGTCACCGAAGCACAGCTCGGCTATCAAGCGGCGCTGGCCGCGTTTCAGAACCGGAAGGCCGAGCTCCAGAGTCAGCTGCTGAATCAGGAAGCGGACACTGCGAATATTGAAGCGAACTACAAGCAGGCGGCGCTGGACCTCGAGGCAAACGAGCAGCTCGCCAAGGATGGCCTCGTCTCCGAGCTGCAGTTGAAGCAGAAGCGCGGCGCCGCCGAGGAGCTCAAGAATCGTCTCGCGCTGGCGCAAAGGCGGCTTGCCATCGCGCGCGAAGGCGTGTCCTCGCAGCTCGCGCCGCAAGAAGCGGACGTCAATCAGAAAAAGACCGCCTGGGAACTCCGCCGACGACAGCTCGAGGACCTCAAGGTCAAGGCGGGCATGTCGGGGATCCTGCAGGCAGTGCCCGTCGAGCGCGGCGCGCAGGTGACGCCGGGCGCCAACCTGGCGCGGGTGGCCGACCCGTCGAACCTGAAGGCGGAACTGCGCATCGCGGAAACCCAGACGAAAGACATCCGGATCGGACAGTACGCGGAAGTCGACACACGCAACGGAATCGTCAAGGGCCACGTCTCACGCATGGATCCGGCCTCCGTGGGAGGCACAGTCGGCGTCGACGTGATCATGGACGGCGAACTGCCTCCCGGTTCACGGCCCGACTTGAGCGTCGACGGAACGATTCAGCTCGAAAGGCTCGTGAACATCATCTACGTCGGACGCCCGGCGTTCGGGCAGGAGAACAGCACGGTGGGGATCTTCAAAGGGCTGCCCACCGGGTGCTCCGGTTCGAGTTGTACCGACGCGGTCCGCGTGAACGTGAAGCTCGGACGCGCCTCCGTCAACACGATTGAGGTCGTCGAAGGCCTTCAGCCAGGCGACGCGGTGATTCTGTCCGATATGTCGCAATTCGACTCGTTCGAACGAGTGCAGTTGAAATAAAAGGAGCCACGATGAACACGTCCGCGCAATCGCTGATCAACCTCAACGGCGTTACGAAGGTCTTCTTCACCGACGAGGTCGAGACGCACGCCCTCGCGGGAATTCACCTGGAGATCAAGAGCGGCGAGTACATCGCTATCGCCGGACCGTCGGGATGCGGCAAGTCGACGCTGCTCTCCATTCTCGGGCTGCTCGATTCCCCGACCGAGGGGAAGTACGTCCTGAATGGCAAGGAAGTCGCGGACCTGGCGCTCTCGGAGCGCGCCCGCGTACGCAATCGCGAGATCGGGTTCATCTTTCAGAGCTTCAATCTCATTGGCGACCTCAACGTGTATGAGAACGTGGAGCTGCCACTCACCTATCGCGGCATGAAGTCGACCGAGCGCAAGGAGCGCGCGATGGCCGCCCTCGAAAAGGTCGGCATGGCCCATCGCGCCAAGCACCTTCCGAGCCAGCTCTCGGGCGGTCAGCAGCAGCGCGTTGCGGTCGCCCGCGCGGTCGCGGGCTCCCCGTCGATCCTGCTCGCGGACGAGCCGACCGGAAACCTCGACTCCAAGAACGGCGAAGCCGTGATGGAGCTGCTTCGCGAGCTGCACCGCGAAGGCGCCACGATCTGCATGGTCACGCACGATCCTCGGTACGCGCGTCACGCCGACCGTTCCATTCACCTCTTCGACGGCCGCGTCGTCGAGGAAGACGGCAGCAAGCGCGCGGAAAAAGAGCTCGAAGAGAGCGGGTTCGACATCGCTCATTAGCACGCTGTCAGCTATCGGCTTTCAGCCGTCAGCGGCCCGGCAGTCGGTCGTCCGACCCGCTGACACTGATCGCTGAAAGCTGATAGCTGGTCAGCATCATGCTTGTTCAAGATCTGAAGTACGGCATCCGGATGCTCCTCAAGAGCCCCGGATTCAGCCTCGTTGCAATCCTGTCGCTGGCGCTGGGCATCGGCGCCAACACGGCGATCTTCAGCCTGATCAACGCCGTGCTGCTGCGTCCGCTCCCGGTCACCGACGCCCGGTCGCTTGCGTCCGTGTCGACGACGGATCAGCGGAACCCGGGCAACCTTCCGCTCTCACACCTCAACTACAAGGACCTTCGCGCGCAGAACGTCGCGTTCACCGACATGGGAGCGTTCACCTTCGCGGCGCTGAACTACAGCACCGGCCGCGAGTCGCAACAGATACCCGCGCAGGTCGTCTCCAGCAACTACTTCTCGCTGCTCGGCACGCAGCCGGCCATGGGGCGCGGCTTCCTGCCGGAAGAAGAAGACAAGGCGACGCCGGTCGCCGTGATCAGCCAAGGCTTCTGGCAGCGCAGCCTCGGCAGCGATCCGAACGTCGTCGGCAAGACGATCGTCCTCAATCGAACGCCCTTCACCATCGTCGGCGTCGCGCCGAAGAATTTCTCCGGGACCTTGCTCGGCGGCGGACCATCCGTGTGGGTGCCGATGTCGATGCACCTCGTCGTGCAACCTGGCTTCGACTGGTACGACACGCGGCGAGGGCTGTTCCTGTTCGCGTTCGGCCGGCTCAAGCCCGGAACGACGATCGACCAGGCGCGCTCGAATCTCCGCACGGTGTTTGCGAATCTCGAACGGGCTTTTCCGGTGGACAACAAGGGACGGAGCGCCGCTGCCGTCCCGCTGCTCGATGCGCGGCTGAACCCCAACGGTCGGGGCCCGAACATCGTCGTTCAGCTCTCGTCGATGCTGATGGTAGTCGTCGGCATCGTGCTGCTGATCGCCTGCATCAACATCGCTAACCTGCTGCTCGCGCGGGCATCGAAGCGGCGGCGGGAAGTGGCGATCCGGCTGGCGCTCGGCGCCAAGCGCAGCCGTCTGGTCCGCCAGCTTTTGACCGAAAGCATGCTGCTCTCGATTCTCGGCGGAGTGGCAGGGCTGATCCTCGCGTACTGGACGCTCAATGCGATCGTTTCCGCCAACCTGCCGCTTCCCTTCCCGGTCGACGATGCGCTGACGCTCGATCCGCGGGTGCTGGCATTTACCGCCGCGCTCGCGCTGGCCACTGGAGTTCTGTTCGGCCTCGCGCCGGCGCTTCAGGCGTCGAAAGCGGATGTCGTGCACGTGCTCAAGAACGAGCTGGTTCCCTCGGCAACCGGGCAGCGCGGGGTGATGGCGTTCCTCAACCTCCGGCAAGTACTTGTCGTCCTGCAGGTCGCCGCATCACTGATTTCGCTGATCGCGGCGGGACTTTTCCTTCGTGACTTGCGCCACGCGCAGCAGATCGATCCGGGCTTCGAGACGGCCGGCGTGCTGGTGATGAACTTCAATCTCGGGCGCGAGGGCTACACCCCTGAACGGGGACAGGTTTTCTACGATCAAGTGGCGCAGCGTGCCGCCAGTCTGCCGGGCGTGCGCGGAGCCGCGATCGCGCAGAACCCTCCGCTCGCGGGTGGATTTCTTCGAAGCGTTTTTCCCGAGGGGGCCGACACCACGACGAAGGATCGCATCCTGGTCGAAGTGAACACCGTCAGCGTCGGTTACTTCCAGACGATCGGCATTCCAATCGTTCACGGCCGTGACTTCACCCGCGGCGATCTTGCGGATTCGCCCAAGGTCGTCGTGATCAACCAGACGATGGCGCAGCAGTTCTGGAAGGGACAGGAACCGCTCGGAAAGCGTTTCAAGTTCTTCGGCGACAGGGACTACTCGACCGTCATCGGAGTCGCCAGGGACAGCAAGTACGACGGGGTTGCGGAAGATCCGCAGCCCTTCATTTATCAGCCGTTGACGCAGAACTACACGCCGGCGGCAGCGCTGCACGTGCGCACCGCTGGAAACGCGGCATCGCTGGCGGCCCCGGTGAGACGCGAAGTCCAGCAGCTCGATCCGACGCTGTCGCTTTTCAACGTGCGCACGCTCGAGGAACAAGTCGAGCAGTCGCTGCAG
>Ga0114129_10008691_pt1 | contig 14476 bp, 14 predicted proteins | sample RhiMetdeltSRZDD1_FD_80071 | JGI IMG/M metagenome (GOLD analysis project Ga0114129, IMG submission 80071) | Populus rhizosphere microbial communities from Tennessee, USA - Rhizosphere MetaG P. deltoides SRZDD1 (version 2) (version 2) | ecosystem: Host-associated > Plants > Roots > Rhizosphere >... | reverse complement strand
GTGATCGCCAGGTTGGTCTTCACGTCGACATCCGGATTCTTTTCCCAGACCGCACCAAGTCCGGCGTCGACGGCAAACTTCGTTGGCTCGGTGTCGACCACCTTGTAACCCACACCGACCGTCGGCGCCACGAGATAGTCAATCAGCTTGAACGTGTCGCGCAAGTACTCGATCTGTCCGAAGACGAACGTGCGGGGATTGAGCGCGTACTGGTCGCGGAAGGCCAGCGAGAGCCGATCGGCCGTGACTTCGCCCTCCTGCTCGCCGCGCAGATAGAGGCCCGTCCACTTCATGATGTTTCGAGTCTTCGGATCCCTCGTAATGTCAAACGCGACGTTGAAATTGAGCGTGTCGCTGTTGCCGCTCGTCAGCGCGAGCCCTGCGCTGGCCGAGCCGATCCACGTTCCGGGATCCGGTGGCGGTGGCGCAGCCGGCTGCTGGGCGAACGCGAGCGAGGTGGATGAGAGGAGCATCACTCCGGCTAACCGTCCCACCGCCATCAAGGCGGGCCTTGCCTCCTGCGTTGACACCACTCCGGCCTCCTGTGAATCGGGTCAGATCGTGTATTTCAGCATCTGACGCCTCCCCCGGCTTAAGATTGAATCTGGAAAGGGGTGGCTCAAGTGCTGCTTTCTGCGAAGGAGAGATCATGACGATTCGAGGGGTGATCCTGCCGAGACTCGCATTCGCCGCCGTGATGGTTGCTGCCGGTCTCTTGACACAAGGCGCCGGCGTCACGGCGCAAGACAAAGACAAGAAGGAGAGCTTCACCGGCTTTGCGATCAACTTGAACAGCGGGCCGAGCACGGCCACGGTGGATTTCACCATCAACCGCTATTCCACCGATGCCGAGCGGGACAAGCTGCTGGCGATCATCAAAGAGGAGAAGGACGTCAACCGGATGAACCAGCAGCTGTTGTCCGCGCTGCAGAGGATGCCGAAAGTGGGCTTCATCCGGACGCCTGACCGGCTCGCCTGGGACCTCCGCTTCGCGCGTCAGATTCGTCTGGAGGACGGCGGTCGGCAGCTTGTGATGGCGACGGATCGCCCTGTCGGTTTCTGGGAAGCGCGCAATCGGCCGCGCACCATGGACTACCCGTTTACGATCGTGCAGGTGCAGCTCGACAAGAACGATCGGGGTGAGGGGAAGATCCTCGCAGGCACCAAAATTTACATCGACAAGAGGACGAACGACCTCGTGCTCGAGAACTACGCGCAGCAGCCTGTGATGTTCAACGAAGTCAGGCCGCTGAGATAAGCGCCTATCACGTCCGACGACATCGTCCGCTCGTTTCTTCAGCACGTCGGCACGGGCCGCATCGACGCCGTGCGTCTGATGCTCTCGGTTGTCCCGCAGCTGGTCAACGAGGTCGGGCCACATCCCTTCTGGAGTGGACGGCCACAGGCGTTGCACGTCGCGATCGAATCGCGCCGGCGCGACATGTTCGATCTGCTGCTCGAGGCCGGCGCCGACGTCAACGGCACCAACGACGAATACGATCATTGGTCGCCGCTGATGATCGCCGTCGACCGCCCCGACATGCGCGACGCGCTGCTCGCCCGCGGCGCACAGGTCGGGCTGCTCGAAGCGCTGATGCTTGCAGACGACAAGCGCGTCGGTGACCTGTTGAGCGGAGGCGTGCTGCCAGACATGACGCCGAACGGCGGATCGATCCTGGCGTTCGCACGGACGCCGTTCGCGATCGATCGCTTGATGGCCCTTGGCGCGCCAACCGACCTCAAGGACCGGTGGGGTTCGACGCCTCTTGATGCGATGAGCCGGCTCGGCGCACATGGGACGCCGCTCGTCCACCACATGATCGCGCGAGGCGTCACGGCGGCGCCGGAAGATTATGCGCGCCTCGGCGACACGGCCACGCTCGAGCGAATGATGGCCGCCGACCCGAACGTCGCCAAGCTCGATCGCGTGATGATGGCGGCCGTGGATTTCAAGCATCACGCGATGGTTGACTGGTTGTTGCAGCATGGCGCCAACGTCAACGCGCGATCGGACGCACAGTCGCGCCACACGGCTTTGCACTCGGCGGCCTGGAATGGCGATGTGCCGATGGTCAAGAAGCTCGTCGACGCGGGCGCCGACCGTCAGGCCCGCGACGAACAGTACGACGGCACACCCATCGGCTGGGCGCAAACGTCCATCGAGGTGACCAACAACACGACGTGCGCGGACGTCGTGGCGTATCTCGCGGCCTTGGATCGCGAGTAAATCGCGGCGGCTGGTACAGGCCACATCCCGGCGGGGCATCCATCACATGGAGGACCAGTGCCGGGGAAGCTCTCCGAGATCGCGATGGGGCAGTGTCTGACCGAGCTGAAGGCCGCGTGCCGCCGGCCGATCGATCCTCCCGCGCTGGCGGCGCTCGCCTTGTCGCTCCAGGCGAACTTCGAGCAGATCCTCGACGATCCCGACGGCAAGAACCGCTGGGCGGATCACGGTCACCTCATGCGCGACAACGGCCGCCACATCGGTGCGCTCGCCGATTTCCTCGGCCATCTCGCCAACGTCGATCACATCGGAGTCCGCGAGCTGACTCCGGCTTTTCAAATCGTCAGCAGCGTGTGCACCGTCGGGATTGAGCATGCGCCCGCGGAGGAGGCGGCTTTGAGCCCGTTCGAGCGTTTGCTGCGCACGCTTACGGCTCCTTGATCGTCAGCACCTGGTTGACCGGCACGTCGCGCAATTCCTGCTTCGTGCCGCTCGGCCACCGTACCTCGATCCGGCGCACCACCTTGGCGCTGCCCACGCCGACGTGCAACCGAATGTCGTTTGCACTCTGGTAGCTGGCGACGTTATTGATCTCGTACACATCGGTCCCGGACTCAGTCTCGATCCGTACCGTCGCGCCAAGGCCGAAGCGATTGCTCTTTGTTCCCTCCGCGCGGATGAGCAGCCAGTTGCCCGCGCGCGCCCCTTGATTCTTGAGCAGTACCGGCTTCCGGCCGACGCTGGTAATCACAACATCCAGCCGGCCGTCGTTGTCGAAATCCGCCACCGCAAGCCCGCGGCCGACACGTTCGGTTTGCAGACCAGACCCGCCGCGTGCCGACACATCCTGGAAACGCCCGCCGACGTTCTCGAACAACAAATCCTTCTGCGCGTACGTGAGGTTCGGTTGGACCAGCTTGATGTTGTCGATGACGTGTCCGTTCGTGACGTGAAGATCCAGATCGCCGTCGTTGTCGAAGTCGAACATCTTGGTGCCGAAGCCCAGCGGCAGGAAGCCTGCGCCGAGGCCGGCCTTGACCGTCACGTCCTCGAAGATGCCGTCACCGCGATTCTCGTACAACGTGTTCAGCTCCTCGGAGAAATTGGTGACGAACAAATCGGGATAGCCGTTCCTGTCGTAGTCGCCGCAGTCGACGCCCATGCCGGCCTGCGGCTTGCCGTTGCCGTCGAATCCAACGCCAGCCCCATAGGCCACGTCGAGGAACGTGCCGTCGCCGTTGTTCCGGTAGAGGAAGTTCCGGACCATGTCGTTGGCGATGTAGATGTCCGTGTCGCCGTCGCGGTCGTAGTCGCAGAACGTCACGCCGAGACCCTTGCCCGCCGGGTTCGCGATGCCCGCACGCTTCGACACATCCGTGAACGTGCCGTTGCCGTTGTTCCGAAACAGCCGATCGGGAACGCCGTCAAAAATCGTCGGCAGGCAGTACAGCCGGTAGCCTTCCTTGCGCAGTCCGCAATACGGGTTCTCGCTCAGCCGGTAGTCGAGATAGTTGACGACGTACAAGTCGAGCAAGCCGTCGCGATCGAAATCGACGAAGCCGGTGCTAGTGCTCCACTCGTTCACACCGCCCGGCACGCCGGCGGCCGCGGTCACATCGGAGAACGTGCCGTCGCTGTTGTTCTTGAAGAGGATGTTCGGTCCGTACGCGGTGACGTAGAGATCGAGGTATCCGTCGTTGTCGTAGTCGCCAACCGCAACACCGGTCTTGTAAACGGTCTTGCCGGTACCGGTCGCGCCGACGCCGGCCTGACGGGTGACGTCGGTGAACGTGCCGTTGCGGTTGTTGTGATAGAGCGCGTTGCCGCTACCCGGTGCGCCGTTGACGAAGTAGAGGTCCTGGAATCCGTCGTTGTCGTAGTCAATCCATGCGACGCCCGAGCCGAACGTCTCCATCATGATCTTGTCTGGCGACGCACCGGAGTTGTGCACGAACTCGATGCCGGCTTGCGCAGTGACGTCAACGAATTGCACCGGACCATCGGCTCGTGCGGGGTTCGCTTGTCCGAACAGTCCTTCCGCCATCAGCAGCATAACGACAATCAACAGCGGAATCACTTTGATTTGTCTTTCTGCCGTTGCTTGATCTCGGCCATGTATTTCAGCGTTTCAGCGTGCGATGGTTCCATCTCCAGCACTTTCTGAAACGCGCTGGTTGCCGCGTCGAGCCGGCCTTGTCGCAAGCGGAGCCGGCCAAGCTCCAGATACATGTCGAACTCCACTTGCCGATCGCGTGACGATGGCGAGGCAAGCGCGGCGCCCTGCGGCCGGGCGAGGGCGAGCTGCTCGTCCGCCTTTTGCAGCGCGCCTTTCAGGCGATACGCGCGGGCGAGTTGAATCCGGATGTCCGGGCGCCCTGCATCCAGATGCGTGGCCTGACTGAGGATTTCCAGTCCTTCATCGAGGCGTCCAGTCTCGAGGTAGGCGGCGCCGAGCGCGACATACGCATCCGCAACCTTTGCACCTGATGTGACGACCTGCTCGAGCTCTCGAATCGCCTCCGGCTTCTTTCCAAGATCGAAGTAGGCGAGGCCCAGATAATACCGGGCCTGCCCGAACGACGAATCGCTCTTCAGGGCGGCTGTCAAGATCTCAACGGCCCGAGCCGGGTTCCTCAACAGCCGCTCGGTTTCGCCAAGCAGCGCCTGGAACTGCACGTTGCCGGGAAGCTGCGCAAGCGCAGCCTGCAACTCGTCGCGCGCTCGTTCGACGCGGCCCAGATCGATGTAGACGTACGCCAGGTACAACCGTGCCGGCGCAAGATTTGGATCGAGCTCGAGCGCCTGACGGAACTCCGCAACCGACTCTCCCATCATTTCCGGCGACCCCTGCATCCGGTAGGCGATGCCAAGCAGCATGTGCGCCTCCGCCGAGCGGGGCTCGACCGCCAGGATAGATTTCAGCTCGCGGATCGAATCGGCGACCTGGGCCGTGCCGGAGAACAGCTCCGACCCAACCCGTTTCAGCCGGCTGGTCACTGATGGATCGGTCTGCGCCGCCAGGCGAAACGACGCAGCAGAGAGGCCGGACGCGAGGGTTCCGAGAAGCAGCCACGACAGCAGCAGGCGGCCGCAACGCGACGTCAGGGTTGGCACGATGGCAATGCTTGATTGTAACCGCCCGGCGACCGGGATTTGGCGTCCCTCGTCCACCTGCATTAGCCTTTGGCTAACCATGCGAATGTTTACCGCCATCGTGTCGTGGGTTGGCGCGCTCTCCGTGGTATCGGTGATGTCGTCGGCGATGCCAGCCGAGGAACTGCACACGTTTGCCCGCGTGCAGTTGAGCGATCAGTTCTGGAGCGAAGGTGCGACATTCGGCGATCTCAACAACGACAAAATCAACGACATCGTCAGCGGACCGTGGTGGTGGGAGGGACCGGACTTCAAGAAGCGTCACGAGTACTACCCGGCGACGACGACCTTCCAGTTGAAAGTTGGACCGATGACGGAGATTGGGGTACCTGGCTTCGAAGGCATGCTCGGCCGCGAGAACAAGTACTCGAACAACTTCTTTGCATGGGTCTACGACTTCAATAAGGACAACTGGAACGACATCCTGATCGTCGGCTTTCCTGGGACCGATACCTCGTGGTTCCAGAACCCGAAGGGCAGTGATGGCCACTGGGTCCGACACAAGATCTTCGATCAGACTGACAACGAGTCGCCAACGTTCGCGGATCTGACGGGCGACGGCAAGCCAGAACTCGTGTGCATCACCCGTGGCCAGTACGGCTATGCCGAACCCGACTGGGCGCAACCCACTCGCCCGTGGACGTTCCGAGCCATCTCTCCGAACAACAAGTACGGCAACTTCACGCACGGCATGGGCCTTGGTGACCTGAACGGCGACGGCCGGCTCGACCTGCTCGAGAAGAATGGCTGGTGGGAGCAGCCGGCGGCGCCGAGGCCAGACGGTTTCTGGGCATTTCACAAAGAGCCATTCGGCAATGGCGGGTCGCAGATGCATGCGTACGATGTGAATGGTGATGGTTTGAACGACGTCATCACCGCGTTATCCGCGCACGAGTTCGGCCTGGCGTGGTTCGAGCAGATCCGTGACGGAGGCCGGATTGCGTTTCGTGAGCATGTCGTGATGAACAAGGATCCGAAGGAGAACAAGTACGGCGTGAAGTTTTCAGAACTCCACGCCGTCGATCTCGTCGACATGGACGGCGATCGCCTGCTCGATATCGTCACCGGCAAACGATTCTGGTCGCACGGCCGGACGGGCGATCCCGATCGCAACGACGCCGCAGTGCTGTACTGGTTCAAACTCGTCAGGAACGCCGACAAAACCGTGGACTACATCCCGTATTTGATCGACACCCAGTCGGGTGTGGGCACGCAGGTGGTTGCGAGAGATCTCAACGGCGACGCACTCCCGGATATCGTGGTGGGCAACAAGCGGGGGACGTTCGTGTTCCTGCACGAGAAGAAGACGGTCACGAAAGAGGAATGGGACAAGTCCCAACCAAAACCGATTGCCAGGTGAGCGCATGAGTGACGCAGTGACGCGATTTCGCCAGAGGGTTGTCGACCGCGCCGTGAACGGCGACGGCGTCAGTAGCACGTCCGCACGTCGAGCGGCGTTCGACAACCGCGATGTGGAACCACGTGCCCGAATGCTCGTCGACAAGGTCGCGCGCCACGCGTGGACAGTGACGGCGCAAGACGTGGACGCACCGCGAGCGGCGGGCGTTTCCGAGGACGAGATCTTCGAGCTGGTCGTCTGCGCCGCGCTCGGCCAGGCGACTCGGCAACTCGACGCGGCACTCGCGGCGCTCGACGCAGCGACCGGTCAATCGCGGAGAAACGATCGATGAGACTCGACGTCCTCAATCAGGGCCACACGTTCGGCTCGAAAGCGCTGTTCGCGATGATCCGCCTGCTCTCGGGCTACCCCGCACCAGATGTCGTAAAAACGCTGAAGTATCGGCCGGACTTCTTCGGCACACCAGTCGGCGACGTGTTCCAGGAAGCGATGCGCGGGGCGTCCGAGTGGTCTGTCGGCGATCGCGAGTTGATGGCCGCCTTTGTGTCGCGCGTCAACTCGTGCGAGTTTTGAACGAGCGCTCACGGCGCGGTCGCGTCGAAAGCCCTCGGAGCATCAATCGTCACGGCGGTCCTGACCGATCTCGATACCGCCCCCATCGCGGCGCCGCTCCGCGCCACCCTGGCATTCCTCCGCAAGGTCACGCGTGACCACGAAGCGGTGACGGCCGACGACGTGCGGCGGTTGCTGGAACTTGGCGTGACCAGACGTCAAATTGAAGATGCCCTGAACGTCGGCTTTGCATTCAATGTCATCACGCGCCTCGCTGATACGTTCGAATTCGAGGTCGGCCCTCCCGCAGCGTTCGACGCGGGCGCCAAGATGCTGCTGACGCGAGGATACAAGTGACACGGCGGGTGCTACACGGCGGGTTCTACACGGCGGGTTCTACACGGCAGGTTCTACAAGGCGGGTTTTACATTAGTTTCCCTTGCAGTTCAGTGATTCTCGAATCGGCAGGACCGACGTTTTGTTCGCTGGTCACGAGGAGTTGATCGCCGGCAAACCGCAGACGATGGGTTGCCGCGAAGGGCGTGCGGTAGCGGACGATCTTGAACGTGTAGGTGTCGTCCGCGCTCCAGCCGCCGCTTGCCGCAATCACGTCCTGAGCGGGACCTTGCATGAAGGCGCCTTTCTTCCACGCATTATGTCCGGCGGTGACGCGCTGATCCACGCCGGCCATACGCATCGTCAGTGACACATCGCCGTTCGGCGAAACGGAATCCACCGTGATGGCCTCAAGCGACAGCGGGTTGGAACCGAACACGAATCGTTTGCCGGCGATCGCCTTGGCCCGGGGCGACGTCGCCGATCCCGTTTGAGGCTTTAACGTCAAACCCGCCAGCTTGGTGGTGAGCGCCCGCACGGCGTCCGGATTCGGTGGCAGCGCTGAAGGTGTGAGTGCCGGGACCAGGCGATCCCACACCAGGTTCATGACCGACGCCATGTCGCGCGTGCCGCTGGTGATGGCAATGACCGCATCGTATTGGGGCAGAATCAGGCAGAACTGCCCGTGCGCGCCGTCGCCTCGATAGAACCCATGGCGGCTGCGCCAGAACTGATAACCGTAGCCCTGTTCCCAGTCACTGTTTGGCGAGCTGCCGTTCGACATCTGGCGCGCGGTCGCTGCGTCGACCCAGGCCGCAGGCACGAGTTGCTTGCCCTGCCACTGGCCCTTCTGAAGGTAGAGTTGACCGAATCGTGCGATGTCCTCGGTGCGCACGCTCAGCCCGAAACCTCCCATCGAAACGCCTTGCTTGCTGGCTTCCCACGTCGGGCTCTCGATCCCGAGCGGTTCGAAAAGGCGGGGGCGCAAATAATCCAGGACCGTCTGGCCCGTGACCTTCTGCACAATGGCCGACAGCATGTACGTCGCGGGCGTGTTGTAAACGAAAAACGTTCCCGGTTTGTGCGGTACGGGGCGATCGAGGAATGCCTTAACGACGCTTTCATCCGCCGCGTAGGGAAACTTCGCGATGTTCTCCTCGTGATGTCCGGTCGACATCGTCAACAGATCCCGGACGCGCATGGCGCGCAAGTTCGCACTCGGTTCTTTGGGTGCCTCGTCGGGAAAAAAGCTCAGTACCAGGTCATCCACCTTGAGTTTGCCGTCCGCAACCGCAAGGCCCACGGCCGTTGATGTAAAACTCTTGCTCAGCGAGAAGAGCATGTGCGGTTCGTTGGCCGCATACGGCGACCACCAGCCTTCAGCGACGACCTGGCCGTGCCGCACGATCATGAGACTGTGGAGCGCGTCGATCTTCTGCTCCGCCTCGTCCACAAACGCAAGAATCGCTGGTGACGAGACGCCTTGCGCTTCGGGCGTCGTGCGCAGGAACTTGATGCGAGGGTCTTCAACGCGAAGAGCAGCGGCGCCAGAGATTGCCAGACCGCACGCTAGAGTCAGAGCTGGAACATTGCGCATCGTGACTCCTGAATCAATGTGGAACGGGAACTCGCCAGGAGCGGTCAGTATATCTTTACTGGTACACCGATCATGACTTCATACCGCGTGTTCGCTTTGATCTCGATCGTCGGATTGCCGGTGATAGGCGTGGCCCAGTCGTCCGGGTGGATGGCGCAGCCCGACGCGGTGGCCCGGGCCTCCAAGCAACAGCCCGGATTCAATTACGACGAGGAGCGAGTGCCGGCATACACGTTGCCGGACCTGCTGGGTGCTGCGGGTACGATTCGCACTTCGGACGAGTGGCGGTCACGCCGCGACGAAGTGCTTCAGGCGTTCCGTGACACGGTCTACGGGCGATCGCCCGGCAAGCCTGAGCGTCTCGAGTTCAAGTCGCTCGAAGAGAACCGCAATGCCATGGACGGTAAGGCGACGCTCACGCGCGTCGGGATTATCGTTCAGCACGAGGGGCGAACGCACCAGTTCGAACTGATTCTGTTCCTGCCCAACGCACGCGAGGGCCCGGTACCGGTGTTCCTCTTGATCAACAATCGCGCCGAGTCAAACACCGATCCAACACGCCAGGAAAAGTCAGGATTCTGGCCGGCCGAGGAGATTGTCGCTCGCGGCTACGGCATCGCCGCGCTGCAGTACGGGCAGCTTGCCCCCGATAACAAAGACCGCTACCGCGACGGTGTCATCGCGTTCTTCGAGGGATCCAGCGGGCCTCGGCCACCGCATGCCTGGGGAGCGATCGCCGCCTGGGCCTGGGGCGCCAGCCGCGCGATGGACTACTTCGAGACCAATCGCCGCATCGACGCGGCACGGGTCGCGATTGTCGGGCACTCGCGGGGTGGAAAGGCCGCGCTCTGGACAGGTGCCGAGGACCAGCGGTTTGCGCTGGTGATTTCAAACGAGTCAGGCGAGGGAGGCGCGGCGCTCAGCCGCCGGGGCTTTGGTGAAACCGTTGCGCGCATCAACACCAGCTTCCCGCACTGGTTCACTGACACGTACAAGACGTTCAACGGCCGTGAAGCGGAGCTGCCGGTGGATCAACACATGCTCCTGGCGCTGGTCGCGCCGCGGGCGTTGTATGTAGCGAGCGCGGACGGGGATCTGTGGTCCGATCCACGCGGCGAGTTCCTATCGCTTGCCGCCTCGTCGCCAGTATTCGCGCTGTGGGGTGACGAGCCCATTCGCGCGGATCAGATGCCGCCGCTCGACACTCCCCTCATCGCCGGCCGTCGCGGATACCACATCCGGCGTGGCGGCCATAATCTGACGCCGTACGATTGGCAGCGCTTCGCAGACTTCGCCGACCGCCAGTGGCGGAAATGAACCAGCCGTGTAGAGGATAATCGTGGCGAATGTCTGACTCGGTCATCCACGTCAACAACATTCGCAAGACCTACGGCCGGACGGTGGCAATCGATGATGTGTCGCTGGAGGTGAAACGGGGGGAAATCTTCGGCCTCATTGGTCCGAACGGGGCCGGCAAGACGACGACGCTGGAGTGCGTGGAAGGCTTGCGGACACCGGATCGCGGCAGGATCTCGGTGCTCGGCTTGGATCCCTTTCGCCAGGTTCGTCAGCTTCAGGACCGCATCGGCGTGCAGCTTCAGGCTGCGCAGCTCCAGAAGCGCATCAAGGTGTGGGAAGCGGTCGATCTGTGGGCGTCACTCTACACGCGGCACTTGAACGGCGACGAGCTGCTCGAGCAGCTGGGCCTGACCGAGAAGCGCAACGCCTGGTTCATGACGCTGTCGGGCGGGCAGAAGCAGCGGCTCTTCATTGCGTTGGCACTCATCAACGATCCCGAGCTCGTGTTCCTCGACGAGCTGACGACCGGGCTCGATCCGCAGGCCCGAAGGGCCATCTGGGATCTCGTGCGCGGCATTCGCGAACGCGGCAAGACAGTGTTCCTGACCACGCACTTGATGGAGGAGGCCGAACGCCTCTGCGACCGCGTGGCCATCCTCGATCACGGCCGCATCGTTGACGTCGATACGCCGACACGCCTGGTCCGGCGCCATTGCCCGGAGCGCACGATCGTGCTGACGACCGACGATCGCGAGGCAGATGTGTCGTTCCAGCAGCTCCCGCAGGTCGATGGTGTGAGCAGGACGAACGGCGACCTGAGCATCCGCGGCCGCGGCGACGATCTCGTGACATGCGTCATCCAGTGCCTGTCCGAGCGGCACATCAGGGTCACCGATTTTCGTACGATCAATCCCACGCTGGAGGACGTGTTTCTCCGGTTGACTGGTCACTCGATTCGCGATTGAGGGTCGAACGTGCGTGGACTGCTGAAACTTACGTGGCTCGAGATCAAGATTTTCGTGCGGGAGCCGTTAGGCGTGATCGGCGCGATCGTGATTCCAGTCGCCGTCTTCGTCGTGCTGGGCCGGACGCTCGGCGGCGACGCCCAGCCCACGCCGAGCGAGAACAGCTTCGGCGACGTTGGCGCGCCGGTGTTCGCTGCACTCCTGATCCTGCTCACGGCGGTGCTCTCGCTGGTCACCGTCATTTCCATCTATCGCGAGGGTGGCATCCTGAAGCGCCTCAGGGCGACGCCACTCCGCCCGTACACCATCCTGACGGCACAGGTCATCGTCAAGCTGCTGCTCATGGCGACGACGCTCGGCGTGATGCTGCTCGCGGGTCGCCGCTATTACCCGATCGTGAAGGACGTTCCGGTGGTGGCGTTCACGATCGCGTTGCTCATCAGCAGCGTCAGCGTGCTGGCCATGGGATTCGTGATCGCCAGCCTCGTGCCGACGGCGCGCTTTGCGCAGCCGCTCGGCGCTGCCATCCTCTATCCGATGGTTGGTTTGTCGGGCTTGTTCGTGCCCATCCATGCGATGCCGCCGGGACTGCAAGCTATCGCACGGGTGCTTCCGCTGACGTACGCCGTGTCGCTACTCAGGGGCATCTGGCTTGGCGATCCGTTGCTCTCGCACATCACCGACATCGGCGCCCTGCTCCTGTCAACGATCGTGTGCTTGGTCGTGTCGACGAAAGTCTTTCGGTGGGAGTAAGCGCCGCTATCCGCTGACCGCTAGTCGCTACTTGCCGAAGGCGTAGAGCGCCGCCGTGGTTCGGACGTACACGCGGCCGTCCGCGAACGCGGGCGTGGCGTAGGTATCTTCTTTCAGCTCGTTGACGGCGATTGGCGTGAGATCGCCGCCGGGTGCGACGACAACGATTGCACCGGCTTCGCTGGTGAAGAAGATGTGGCCATCAGCGGCTGTCGGCGACGCGAAGTGCGGGCCCGGGGCTCCGGTCAGTCGGCCCTGCTTGATCAGCGCACCAGTTTCCGGATTGAGAGTGGTGATGATGCCGTTGTCGTTCACCATGTAGAGGACGCCGCCAAAGAGCAGCGGCGAGGGAAGCTGCGGGACGCTGCGCTGGTACTTCCAGCGGATGGCCTTGTCAGTCATGTCCCCGGAGCCGCCAAGCTTGATCGCAAGCATGCCGTTCTCAGAATCCAGGGCGGCGCGATAGTACGCCCATTCGTCGCGCGTCAGCGATCCATTGGTGTCGAGGTCGGCGACATCGAACCAGAATGCGGGCGTGAACTTCGGGAACTCGGTCTTCGACAGCACGCCATTGCCGTCCGCATCCGCCGTTTTCCACACGTCATCAGCCGGCGGCACGCTCACCTTCTTGCCTGGATCGTTGACGGGAGCGCCGTAACCGTTCACGTAAATCGTGTCGCCGCCGATGACCGGCGTTGACTTCATCTCGAAGGAGAGGCCGCCGACCCACCACAGCTTCCGTCCGGTTGCGGCATCGTACGACGTCAGCAGAAACGATCCCGGCAGAAGGATCTGGTCCTTGCCGTCGGCGCCGCGCCACACAATCGGCGTGGAGTGGCCGCTCTTGGCTTCAGGACGATCGACCCTCCACTGCACGCGTCCGGTGCGTTTGTTCACAGCGATCACGAACGAGCCCAGGCTCTGGTCGCACGCGAGCACAATCAGGTTGCCGACGATGACCGGTGACGCGCCCATGCCGTAGATGTTGCTGAAGGGCCCGAGCGGCAACTTCCATCGTTCGCTACCGGTGGCGTCGTAACCAATCAAGCCGTAGTCAGGAAAGAAGACGTACACGCCGCCGTCGTCCACGGCGGGGCTGGGCGACGCCGGGTTGTTGCGCTTGTCGACGATCTTGGTTTTCACGGTTGGTGCCGCGCGTTCCCAGAGAATCCGTCCTTTCGCGCGATCGATCGCGATGGTCACGAGCGCGTCGCCGCGAAACGCCGTCAGATAAATCCGATCGCGGAAGAGGATCGGGGACGAATGGCCGGGCGGTAATGCCAGGCGCCAGAGAAGATTCTTCTCCGGCCCGAACTCAGTTGGGACGTTAGCCGCGCTGGATAGGCCCGACCCGTTCGGCCCTCGAAACCGCGACCAATCAGGAGGGGCTGCCGCGAGAGAAACGGTCAGACCGAGGATGGCCGCGCCAACTGCGGCGCTACGCGCGCACATCGGCGCAGTATGTCATACGTTCGGGGTCCGGGGTCCGGGGTCCGGAGTCAGGGTTCGGGGTTCGGGATCCGGGGTTCGGAAGGTCGAGTGGCGAATCTCGATCTTCCGAACTCCCGGCCTTCAGAGCTTCCGATCTATTTCACGTACCAGTGCGCCGCCACGGTAAATCCCATGCCGTTCTGTTCGAAGCCGGCGAACGGCGCCTCGAACCAGCGGTAGCCGAGATCCGCGCTGATCGCGAAACGGGCGATGGCCGGCAGCGTGAACTCGGCGCCGCCAAACGCGCGGTACCCGATGCTCGTGTCGGTCGTGCTATCGGTGGCGTCGGGCACACCGCTCTTCCACGTCGACCGCGTGATCGGCATCGAGCCGCCAACGTACGGACGCAGCCAGATGTTGTCCGTCACCCAATCGCGCAGCGAGTAGATCGCGCTTGGGGTGAACTCGCTCGCCTTGACGATGCCCGCCGCAGTCGTGCTGGTCAACGTCGAGCGCGACGCCTCCACCTGAACACCCAGCCGGCTGCCCGACCAGATACGCGACGACACACCGAACCCCTCGAACCCGGACTCGTTGGTGGACGCCATGCGTCCGCCGAAGCCGAGGTTGTGCGTCGGCGCCGACACATAAACCGTGCGTGGCGTCATCGGCACCGCGCCGGGGCCACGCGTGATCGTAGTGGGATCCGCGACCTGCGCCTGCGGAGGCTCGGGTGCTGGCGTGAAAGCGGCGGCCACGCGCTCTTCGACCGTCGAGCGCTTCGACAGCGATCCCATGCTCTG
>Ga0114129_10008690_pt1 | contig 14476 bp, 13 predicted proteins | sample RhiMetdeltSRZDD1_FD_80071 | JGI IMG/M metagenome (GOLD analysis project Ga0114129, IMG submission 80071) | Populus rhizosphere microbial communities from Tennessee, USA - Rhizosphere MetaG P. deltoides SRZDD1 (version 2) (version 2) | ecosystem: Host-associated > Plants > Roots > Rhizosphere >... | reverse complement strand
GCAGGAGCACCAGGGCGCGATACGGGTGGAGGACAACGCGCCCCGCGGCGCCCGCTTCGTATTGGAGTTCCCGGCGTGAGGAGAACTAATGCGTGAATCGATCCTGGTCGTGGACGACGAGCCCGGGATACGGACGTCGCTCGGCGCGATCCTCAGCGACGAGGGGTACGTGGTGACCGCCGTGGGCACCGGGGAGGCCGGCCTGGCGGCCCTGGACGAGCGCGGGTTCGATCTCGTCCTGCTCGACGTGTGGCTGCCCCAGATGGACGGGCTCCAGATCCTGGACCGGTTGCACGCGATCGATCCGGACCTGCCGGTGCTCATGATCTCGGGGCACGGCAGCTCCGAGACGTCCTTTCAGGCCGCGGTCAAGGGCGCCGTCGACTACCTGGAGAAGCCGCTCGACCAGGACAAGACGCTGCTCCGGGTCAAGAACGCGCTGCTGCACCGGCGCCTCCAGACCGAGAACCGCGAGCTCAAGCAGCAGGTGGAGCACCGATGGGTCATGGTGGGGGAGAGCCCGTCCCTGCATGCGCTGCGTGCCGAGATCGCCCAGGCCGCGCCGTCCAACGGCCGCGCGATGATCTTCGGCGAGAACGGCACCGGCAAGGAGCTCGTGGCCCGCAACATCCACCTCCAGAGCCTGCGCGCGTCGGGCCCTTTCGTGGAGGTCAACTGCGCGGCCATCCCCGAGGAGCTGATCGAGAGCGAGCTGTTCGGCCACACGCGGGGCGCGTTCACGGGGGCGCTGGCGCCGAAGAAGGGGAAGTTCGAGCTCGCCGACGGGGGCACGCTGTTCCTGGACGAGGTGGGCGACATGACCCTGAAGACGCAGGCCAAGGTGCTGCGCGTCCTCCAGGAGCAGCGGGTGGAGCCCGTGGGCGGCACCTCTTCCGTCACGGTGGACGTGCGCGTGATCGCCGCCACCAACAAGAACCTGCAGGAGGAGATCCGCAAGGGCGCCTTCCGCGAGGACCTGTTCTTCCGCTTGAACGTCATCCCGTTCCAGGTGCCCCCGCTGCGGGACCGGCGGGACGACATCCCGCTCCTCGCGCGGCACTTCATCGGCGAGATCGCCGCCGAGTACGGCCGTCGCCCGAAGGAGATCAGCCCCGAGGCGCTGGGAGCGCTGGTCGATCACCCGTGGCCGGGCAACGTGCGCGAGCTGCGCAACATCATCGAGCGCCTGGTCATCATGACTCCGGGTGACCGCATCGAGGCCCGGCACCTTCCGGCGCCGCTGGCACCGGGGCTGGGAGGCGCGGCGGAGACGCCCGGCGGCGGCGCGCGCGGCCCGCTCGAGGACTTTCCCTCGCTCGCCGCGGCCCGCGAGGACTTCGAGAAGAGGTATATCTGGAAGAAGTACCAGGAGTCGGGGCGGAACATGAGCCGCACCGCGGAGGCGCTCGACGTCGAGCGCTCCAACCTCTACAGGAAGATGAAGGGGTACGGGCTGCTGCCCGCGCGGCGGAGCGAGGCCGTGGGCCCGATGTGAGTCCGTCCCCTTGCCAGGCCGCGCCAACGGTGCCATGGTGCTTGTAGGGAGGTGCGCGCCATGGCGGTCGACAAAGAGGTCTACCCGGACGTGAACAAGCGCACCGAACGGAAGGGGGCGGCGGCGCCCACCCCCGGGCTCACGTCCCTCGACCAGGAGCGCGAGGCGTCGCTGGCCGACGAGGGCGGGGCCGCCGGGGCGACCGTCGAGTCCCAGGACAAGGCGGGCGCGTCGGCCGGAGAGGACGAGGAGGCCTCCGAGCCCGGGGAGATCGGGTTCGAGGGGCTGGTGATCGTGGCCGGCCTGGCCAGCGCCGCCGGCTTCGTGCTCTGGCGCGGCCGCTGACGGCGGCCGGCCCTACTCGGTCTCCCGGATCTTGCGCTCGAGGATCTGCGCGGGGTCGAAATCCTCGAGGCGCAGGAAATGATCCGCGGCGTCGATGAGGGCCTCGGAGGGGACGAGCCCGACGATCTCGCTGCCGATCACGCTCACCCCGTAGCGCGCCGCCTCCGACCGCACCGTCTCGAAGACGCGGAAGAGCGGCGTCTTCTTGTAGTCGGTCATGTTGATCGAGACCTGGGCCACGTTGCGCTCCTCCAGCATCACGCCCATGGCCTTCACGAAGCGGTAGCCGCCGCTGCTCTGGCGGATGGCCTTGGCGATGCGGCGGGCGACCTCGACGTCCGCGGTGCCCAGGTTGATGTTGTAGGCGATGAGCGGCATCCGCGCGCCCACCACCACGGCCCCCGCGGACGGATGCGGCTCGGCCGGCCCGAAGTCGGGCTTCCACAGCGGGTCGCGCATCCGCTCGGCCAGTCCCTCGAACTGGCCCCGGCGGACGTCCTCCAGGTTCCTCCGGTGGGGTGCGGTGGCCGCTTCCTCGTAGAGGAAGACCGGGATCTGGAACCGCTCCGCCACCGCCTGGCCGACGTCGCGGGCCAGGGCCACGCAGTCCTTCATCGAGGCGCCCTCGATGGGGATGAAGGGCACGACGTCGACCGCGCCCACGCGCGGATGCTCGCCCTGATGGCCGCGCAGGTCGATGCGGCTCGAGGCCACCTCGAAGAGGGCGAGCAGGCCGTCCTTCAGGGCCTGCTCGTCGCCGACGACGGTCAGGACGCTGCGGTTGTGGTCCTTGTCGGACTGCACGTCCAGGACGCGCAGGCCGGGCACGAGCTTCATCGCGCTGGCCGCCGCCTCCAGCACCTCGGGGCGCCGGCCCTCGCTGACGTTCGGCACCGACTCGATGATCCGGGCCATTGGCCTTTCCTTTCTCGACCCCCCACCCCACCCTCCCCACGGAGGGGGAGGGAGTTGCGGTTGCGAGAACTGCTCCGCGCTTCCTATCACAATCAGCCGCCCAGGCCCAAGATCAGTTTTTTCCCTTGAAACGACGCGCTGATTTACCCATAATGATCGCGTTTCACGTGAGGACCTGCGGCGCTTGACGAAGCCGGCGACGGACCCCGTCCAGAGCTGGCTCGCCCGCGGCCTCGAGCTCCTCGACCGCAATCAGGGCCGCGAGGCCGCCGACCTGTTCGGGCGGGTGCTGCTGCGCGACCCCGGCAACGCCGACGCCCGCCGCGGCCTGCAGCGCGCCCGCGCGTGCGTGCACGAGACGGAGCGGGTCCTGGACGCGCAGCTCGAGCAGGCGGGGCGCGCCCTGGAGACCGGCGACGACGTTCGCGCGCGAGCCCTCCTCGAAGAGGTCGTCTCCAAGGGAGGGGACCGCGACCGGGCCCACGCGATGCTGGACCGCCTCGACACCCGGGCGGGAAGCCTGGACGGCCTCGACTTCGATGACGACGTGCCGCCGCCGACGCTGGCGCAACCGTCGCGGAGGACCTGGGTCCGGCCCGCGCTGATCGCCGGCTGGGCGGCGGCCTTCGCCTCGCTGGCCGTGGGCGTCGGCTCGAGCTGGGACCAGCTCCTCGTGAGCCTGGCCCGCACGCCGTCGCCGACCTCGCGTCCGGGCCCGCCCACCACGCAGGTGCCGGTGCCGCCCGCGGGAGATCGCGCGCTGGCGGAGGCGCGCCAGCTGCTCGACCGCGGAGATGCGGCCGGCGCCCTCGCCGCGCTCGATCGCGTCTCGCCCCAGGAGCCCGCCTATCCCTTCGCGCGGCAGCTGCGCACGCACGCCGCCGCCGTCCTTCGCGCGGAGGCCCGCCCGCGGTGAACTGCCCCGCGTGCAGCGAGGCGCTCACCCGAGGCCAGGACCGCTGCCCCCGTTGCGGTACGGTGGTCTACCTGCCCGTCGAGGGCGCCTTGGCCCCCAACCCGCAGCTCACGCCGCCCGCCCGCGCCAAGGGCGAGGCCCTCCGCGAGATCCCGGGCATGAAGAAGAAGGAGCGGACCTGGAAGGACGAGGTGCGGGACCGGGTGCGCGATCGCCGCCAGCACCGCTCGGGGTCCGCCGACCTGCCGCTCTTCCGCGACGAGGAGGAGCCCGAAGCCGCCGCTTCCGCCGAGGCCGAGGATCCGCAGGCGGGGCTCGTGGAGCTGGGCGGCCCGGGGCCCGCGGCGGACGACCTTCCGCTCCGGCCCGTCGAGGCCCCGATCGCGCGGCCGCGGCCCCAGCCTCCGGCCGCGCCCCCCGCGGCAGAGGCCCTGCCGGAGGACGACGCCGAGGAGGAATGGCCGCTCGAGCCCGCGCCCCGCGCCGAGGCCCTGAGGCCGGTGGAGCGGCCCGCGCTGATGACCGAGCGCCTGGCGGCGGGGGCGGTGGACGTCGCGCTGTTGACCGCGCTGTTCGGCGTCGTCGTGTACTTCGCGAGCCGCGCCGCCGAGGTGGCCGTCCCACGCCTGCTTCCCTCGTGGCCGTTCCTGGCTGGCTACCTCTCGTTCCTGGGCCTCGTCTACGCCGGATACTTCACGGGCACGACGGGTCAGACCCTCGGAAAGATACTCGGCGGTCTCCGCGTGGTGGACGGCGCGGGACAGCCGCCCGGGTTCCTGAAGGCGTTCGTGCGGGCGGCCCTGGGGACCGTGGGGATCGCGCTGGCGGGACTGGGGGCCGTGCCCATGCTCCTCGATCCCGCGCGGCGTGGCCTGCACGACCGGCTGCTCAAGACCCGGGTAGTGAAGTTCTAGACTCGGTCACCCTCGACCACCTGATCGACGAGATCCGGCCGATGCTGGTCGGCCGGCATCTGGGCCGACCGAAGGCCGCGGCCGCGCACGCCCTGGTCTTCGAGGTCTCCGGTGACCGCGACCATCGGCTGTGGCTCGACGCGGGCCCGGGGACCGCGGGCCTGTACCTCCTCACGCGTGACGAGGCGCGCCGGACGGCGGCCGCGGCGGCGGCAGAGGTCGCGGGGCCCACCCGTCACGCCCTCCTGCTCTTTCGCAAGCACCTGTCCGGGGTGCGCGTCACGGGACTGCGCCGCGTGGAGGGCGAGCGGACCCTCGTGCTCGAGGCCGGCCCCGCCCTGGTGGCCGTGCGGCTGCGCGGCTCGACGCCGGCGGTCACCCTCGTCGTGGAGGACGCGGCGCTCGCCACCTTCGGTGGCCCTGCGGCCTGGCCCCTGCCCGCGCCGGATCCCCTGCGGCGCTGGGACACCATCGCTCCGGAGACGCTCGCGGCGGCCGCGGACGAGGCGCGCGGCGCGGGCCGGCCGGTCCATCGCGCGCTGGCCGCCGCGTGTCCCGAGCTGGGTCCGCTCCTGGCGCGGGAGCTCGACGGGAGCCCGGCCTCCCTGGCGGCGCTCCGGGCGCGCCTGCGTGAGGCGCGGCCCACCCTGCTGGTCCCGGCCCCCCTCGAGGATTGCGACGACGCCGACCTCGCGTCCGCCGATGCGGTCGCGCTCGCCCCCGTGGCGCTCCCGGCGCGGGCCCCGGCCGTGAGGCATCCGGGCGCCTGGCGCGAGGCCGCCGCCGCGTACCTGGAGGCCCGCCATCGCGGCCAGGCCTTCGCCTCCCGGCGGCGCGCGGTCCTGGCCGCGGCGCACCGCGACGTGCTGAGGCTGTCGCAGCTCGTGGAGAACCTCTCCCGGGACCTGTCCGGGCTGCCCGAGGCGGACGTGCTGCGGCGGCGCGCCGAGGCCCTCCTCGCGTCGCCCGGGGCGGTTCCGTCCGGCGCGGCGGAGGCCGACGTCGCCGATCCGCGCGACCCGCCGAACCGGCTGCGCTTCGCAGTGGATCCCGCGCTGAGCGGCCCGGCCAACGCCGATCGCCTCTTCGAGAAGGCGCGCCGCATCGAGCGGGCGCGGCTGCAGGTGCGCGACCGTCTCGACGCGACCCACGCGGCCCTGGCGTCGGCGCGCGCCCGCGCCACGGCGGTCTCCACCGCGCGCAACCTCGACGAGCTGGGTCCCGAGCCCGACGCGACGCGCGAAGGCACCTTCGCCCCCGCCGACGAGCGCTCGGGCCCGCGGCGCTACCTCACGGGCCGCGGGCTCACGCTGCTGGTGGGGCGCGGGGCGCGCGAGAACCACCACCTGACGTTCGCGGTGGCGCGGCCCGAGGACCTGTGGCTGCACGCCCGCGACGTGCCCGGGGCGCACGTGATACTCCGGGACGACGAGGGGCGCGCGGGGCCCGACGACATCCGCGAGGCGGCCGAGGTGGCGGCGTTCTTCAGCGAGGCCCGCCGGCAGCCGCGAGTGGACGTCCACGTGGCGAGGCGCAAGCACCTGCGGGCCGCGGGAGGCGGGCCGGGACGCGTGCGCGTCGCCCATTCCGAGAACGTGCGCGTGGCGCCCCGCGATCCGGCCGGCCGGCTGCGCAGGCGCTGAGGCGGCTGCCGCCCGAAAGGCCGTATCATCGGTGGCCATGACCGCGGCCGACGAGGGCAAGGCGCCGTCCGTCCTCGGGAAGGTGGCGGCCGCGGTGGCCACGGGCTTCGGCGCGGGCTACTCGCCGGTGGCCCCGGGAACCGCCGGCTCGCTCCTCGGCCTTCTCCTCTTCTGGCCGCTGCGCGGCCTGCCGGCCGCGTTCCAGATCGGCATCCTGGCCGCGGTGTTCCTGGCAGGCACCGCGGCGGCCACGCGCGTGGCCCGCGCCGCGGGCATCGAAGACCCCGGTATCGTGGTGGTGGACGAGGTCGTCGGGATGTGGACGTCGCTGCTCTTCCTGCCCTTCACGCTCGGCACCGCGGCCCTGGGCTTCGTGCTGTTCCGGATCCTCGACGTCGTCAAGCCGTATCCCGCCCGCGACCTCGAGGCGCTCCCCGGCGGCTGGGGGATCATGTCCGACGACCTCATGGCGGGGATCTACGCGAACCTGCTGCTGCGCGTGGTGATGCTCGTCTGGCCGCAGCCGTGACGCGCCGCGCGCGGACAGGCCGGCGGCGGGCCCGATGCTGAGGGCCGAGATCCTGGCCGTCGGCACCGAGCTGCTGACGCCGCTGCGCTCGGAGACCAACGCCGCCTACATCACGGGGCAGCTCATCGAGGCGGGCGTGGACGTGGGGGCCCGGGTGACGGTGGCGGACGATCCCGCCCTGCTGGAATCGGCGTTCCGGTGCGCGCTCGGCCGCGCGGACATCGTGATCGCCACGGGCGGCCTCGGCCCCACCGAGGACGACCTCACGCGGGAGGCGGCGGCGGCCGCCCTCGGCCGGGGCCTGCGGCGGGACCCCGCCATCCTCGACGGCCTGCGCGCGCGCTTCGCCCGCTACGGGCGGGCCATGGCGCCCGTCAACGAGAAGCAGGCCGACCTCATCGACGGCGCGGTCATGCTGCCGAACCCGCTGGGCTCGGCCTGCGGCCAGAAGGTGGAGGCCGGCGGACGGCTTCTCTTCCTGCTCCCGGGGCCGCCCAACGAGATGCAGCCCATGCTCGAAGAGCATGTGCTGCCCGGGATCCGCGAGCGGGCGCGCGGCGCGCTCCTGCGCACGCGCGTGCTCCGCATCGCGTCCATGTCCGAGAGCGACGTCGAGCAGGTCGCGGCGCCCATCTACAAGACCTTCACCAATCCCCGCACGACGATCCTGGGCGCGGCGGGCCAGGTCGAGCTCCACCTGACCGCCGAAGGGTCGTCCGCCGAGGACGTGGCCGAGCGCCTGGAGGCCCTGGCCCGCGCGTTGCGCGAGGCGCTGCCCGGCCGCGTCTACAGCGAGGACGGCCGCGAGCTGCCCGAGGTGGTGGCCGCGCTGCTCATCGAGCGCAAGCTCACGCTGGCGGTGGCCGAGTCCTGCACGGGCGGCCTGCTCGCGGCGCGCCTGACCTCGGTGCCCGGCGCCAGCGCCTTCCTGGAGCGCGGCTACGTCACGTACAGCAACCAGTCGAAGCTGGAGTTGCTGGGCGTCGATCCGGCCATGCTCGCCTCGGCGGGCGCCGTGTCCGCGGAGACGGCGGCGGCCATGGCGGCGGGCGCGCGCCGCGCCGCCCGCGCCGACGTCGGCGTGGCCATCACCGGCATCGCGGGCCCCGACGGCGGCACCCCGGACAAGCCGGTGGGCCTGGTCTTCATCGCCACGGAGGGCCCCGCGGGAAACCGGGTGCGCCGCATCCAGTTCATCGGCGCCCGCGAGCGCGTGCGCTTCCAGGCCAGCCAGGCCGCCCTCGAGATGCTGCGCCGCGGGCTCCTCGGTCTGGGCGCGCTGTGACGGCCGAGGCGGACGAGAAGCTCATCCGCGCGTTCGTGGCCATCGAGCTCAAGGATCAAACGCGCGTCCGGCTGGCGGAGCTGATGCGCAGCCTGCACGGTGTCGTCACGGGCGCGCGTTGGGTGCGTCCGGAGGGTATCCATCTGACCCTGAGGTTCCTCGGCTACGCCCGCCGAAGCGTGCTGGAATCGCTCGTCCCTGCTCTACGCCGGGCCGCGGAAGAATGTCCTGCGACCGCCGCGAACATCGCCGGCCTGGGCGTGTTCCCGGAACGCGGACGCGCTCGAGTGCTCTTTGTCGGTATCTCGGTGCCGCCCTCCATCCTTCTGCTTCAGGAGGCCTCCGAGCGCGCCGCCGTGTCCGCCGGGTTCGAGGCGGAGACGCGCGCGTTCCGGCCGCACCTGACGCTGGGACGGTGGAAGGAGCCGGCCCGGCGCCCGTCGCTGCCGGAGGTGGACCTCGGACCGACGAGCCTCGACACGCTGGTGCTGTTCCGCAGCCAGCCGGGGCGGACCGGCTCCGTCTACACGCCCATCGAGACCTTCACGCTCGCCCCGCCGGAGTCGGCGCCCGCATGACCCTGACCGTCGCGGTCGTGTTGCTATCGTACCTGTTGGGTTCGATCCCGTTCAGCTACCTCGTGGCCCGCCGCGGCGGCGTGGATGTCCGCCGGGTGGGTAGCGGCAACGTGGGCGCCACCAACGTCCTGCGCAGCGTGGGCAAGGGCGCGGGCCTCGCCGCCTTCGCCCTCGATTTCCTGAAGGGCCTGACCGCCAGCGGCCTCGCCCGGTACCTGGCTCCGGACGGCCCGCTCCCCGCGGTGGCCGCGGTGAGCGCGGTCATCGGGCACATGTACCCGGTCTGGCTGCGGTTCCGCGGCGGCAAGGGCGTGGCCACCGGCGCGGGGGCCTTCCTCCCGCTCGCGCCGCTGCCCACCGCCGCCGGCCTCGCCGCCTTCGCCCTGGTCCTGGCCGCGACGCGCTACGCGTCGCTGGCCTCCATCGTGGGGACGTTGACCCTGGCCGGCCTCGCTTTCCTGCTCGGCTATCCCGGACCGGTGGCCCGGGCGGCGGCGGCGATCGGCCTGCTCGTCCTGTGGAAGCACCGGGGGAACCTGGAGCGCCTGGCGCGGGGAACGGAGAGCCGGGTGGGGTCGAAGACGAGGGGCGCGGCGTGAGGCTCGCCGTGCTGGGCGGCGGGTCCTGGGGCACTGCCTTGGGCGCCCACCTCGCGCGCTCCGGCCACGAGGTCCGGCTGTGGATGCGCGACGACGCGCTGGCCCGGGCGATCAACGAGCGCCGCGAGAACTCCGCGTATCTCCCGGGCATCGCGCTCCCGCCGGGATTGCAGGCCACGACCGACCTCGCCGCCGCGGCCAGCACGGCCGAGAGCGTCTTCGTGGTGATCCCGTCGGAGTTCTGCCGGTCGATCTACCGGCAGCTGGGACCGGTGGCGCGCGAAGGGGCGGTGCTGATCTCCGCCACCAAGGGCATCGAGACCGGGTCCCTCAGCCGCATGACCGCGGTGGCGGCGGCGGAGGCGCCGGGCCATCCGCTGGCCGTGGTCTCGGGCCCGTCGTTCGCCCTGGAGGTCGCGCAGGGCCAGCCCACGACGGTGGTGGTGGCGGCCTTCGACATGGCCGTGGCGGAGGCCGTGCAGCGCGCGCTGTCCACCCGGACGTTCCGCGCCTACTCGAGCGACGACGTGGTGGGAGTAGAGGTGGCCGGCGCCTTGAAGAACGTGATCGCCATCGCCGCGGGGATCATCGACGGCCTCGGCTACGGCCACAACACGGTGGCCGCGCTCATCACGCGCGGCCTGGCGGAGATGACGCGCCTGGCGGTGGCGCTGGGCGGACGCGCGGACACCCTGTCGGGACTGGCGGGCCTGGGGGACCTCGTCCTGACCTGCACGGGCACGCTCTCGCGGAACCGGCGCGTGGGCCAGGCCCTGGGCGCCGGCCGGACGCTGGCCGAGGTCACCGCCGGGACAAACATGGTCGCGGAGGGCGTGCGCACGACGCTCGCCGCCTGCGCGCTGGCCGATCGGACCGGGATCGAGATGCCCATCGCGCGGCAGATGGAGGCCGTGCTGTATCACGGCAAGCTTCCCCGCGACGCGGTGGAGGAATTGATGTTGCGGAGCCTCAAAAGGGAGTAGACAATGTCCCTTCGGGACGGACCGGGCCGTCCCCAGGGATCTCTATGTATCGCTTGATCTACCAGGACGGAGAGAGCCCGCAGAATTACACCTTCAGCGTCGGCGAGGTGGTGATCGGCCGCTCCCCGGAGTGCCAGGTCGTCCTGAAAGACTTCGGGATATCCCGGCAGCACGCCAAGATCGTCGTGGACGAGGATGGGGCCCGCATCCTCGACCTGAAGTCCAAGAACGGGACCACCGTCAACGGCGTGCCCGTGGTCGAGGCCCCGCTCAAGGACGGGGACCGGATCCTCCTGGGCAAGTTCCAGCTCACCTTCAGCAAGAGCCTCGAGGGCAAGGTGGTCCTCGACGAGGCCAAGCCCCTCTCGGAAGAGGCGGGGACCATCATCCGGAGCGTCGGCGAGCTCTCGAAGCTGCTGTCCTCGACCGAGACCTCGGGTGGCGCGGCCCCCGTCGCCGACGCCCGCAAGGCCCCTGCGGACGTCCAGGAGATCGAGAAGTCCAACCGCATCCTCAAGGTCCTGACCAAGGTAGCGGAGACCCTCATCGCGGTGCGCCCGGTGGAGGAGGTGCTCCAGCAGGTCATGGACATCGTCTTCGACCACGTCCCGGCGGACCGCGGGTTCCTCATGCTCCAGGAGGAGGTGGGGGCGAAGCTCGTGCCCATGGTCATCAAGCACCGCAACGCGGGCGCCGCCGGCTCCGACCAGGCCAAGATCAGCATCTCGAAGACCATCGCGGACCGCGTGGTCAAGGACCGCGTCTCCATCCTGACCTCCGACGCGCTGGTCGACCCGCGGTTCGGGGCCGGGGACTCCATCCGCTTCCACGGCATCCGCAGCGCCATGTGCGCGCCCCTGTGGAACAAGGACCAGGTCATCGGGATCATCCACGTGGACTCCCCCATGCTGACGAACTGCTTCACCCTGAACGACCTCGACCTGCTCACGGCTCTCGCCAACTACGCGGCGGTGGCCGTGGAGCGGGCGCGGCTCAACCAGAAGATCGTGGCCGAGGAGAAGAAGAGGGAGCGCCTGGGCCGCTTCCTCTCGCCCCAGGTGACCAACCGCATCCTGGCCGCCTCCGACTCCCAGAGCGCGACCCTGGGCGTGCCCGAGGTGCGCGATGTCTCCGTGCTCTTCGCCGACATCGTGGGGTTCACCTCCATGTCCGAGAAGATGAGCCCCGCGGCGGTGGCCCTGCTCCTGAGCGACTACCTCTCGCGCATGACGGACGTGATCTTCAAGTACGAGGGCACGCTCGACAAGTACATCGGCGACGCGCTCATGGCCGTCTTCGGGGCTCCCCTCGACATGCCCGACCACGCCGAGCGCTCCATCCGCGCCGCCCTGGAGATGAGGGAGCGGCTGGACGAGTTCAACGCCGAGCGCAAGGAGGGGCCCACCATCCGCATCCGCATCGGCATCAACAGCGGCAAGGCGGTGGCGGGGGAGATCGGCTCCATCAACAAGAAGGAGTACACGGTCCTGGGCGACACCGTGAACACCGCCAGCCGCCTGGAAAGCTCGGTGGCCAAGGCCGGCGGCATCGTCATCGGGGAGAACACCTACGCGGCGGTCAAGACCTTCTTCCAGTGTCACAGCCTGGGCAAGGCCAGCCTGAAGGGCAAGGAGAAGGAGGTTGCGGTCTACGAGGTGCTGGCCGCCACCTCCGCCCGCGCCGGCGCCGCCACCCCTCCCGGGCGGGCCTCCCGCGAGGCCTGAGCAGATGAAGCGGCCGGCCCCGCGGCACGGCCGGATCCTGGTCTCCCTCCTCGCCCTGCTCTTCGTGGTGGGCGTGGTCCCGCTGCTCTGGACCTCCTTCAAGCTCGTCTCGCGCAGCCGCGAGATCCTGGAGCTGGACCAGAAGACCAGCCAGCTCGACAAGGCCCGCAGCCTTTCCCAACAGGTGGCGGTCTACGTCTCCAGCCTGCGCTCGCAGATCACCGCCATCGCTCGCACCCTGGAGGTCGACATGCCACCCGGCGGGTTCGCCGCCCGCGTGGCCCGCATCCGCGAGACCAAGACGCTGGAGCGTTTCATGGGCGGCAACAGCGCGCTCTATTCGGTGAGCGTGGTGGACACCGCGGGCTCGGCGGAGGGGAAGGTCGTGAGCGGGACGCGCTCGGGCGTGCAGTTCCCCGAGCCCGCCATCGAGAGGCTCCTTCAGGAAGGCGTCCTCCGCGCCCTGCAGGGGAAGTCCTTCGTCAGCCATCCCGTGGTCTCGTCCTCGGTCCAGGAGCCGGTGATGATCCTGGCCGAGCCGGTCAATCCCCCCGAGGGCGGCGTCCAGGGCGTGATCCTGGCCGTGGCCAACCTCGGCCCCCTCTGGAAGATGACGGAAGAGATGGGACAGGGCGGCGTGGACGTGTACGTCGTGGACGGCCGCGGCCGCCTGGTGGCCCACTCGGACAAGAAGAAGTTCGAGGAGGACCTCGACCTCTCGTCGGTGTGGATCGTGAAGAAGTTCACGGAGTCCAGGGGCCGCGCGTCGTCCACGGAGCCCTTCACGATCGACACCGCGCAGGGCCCGGTGAAGATGCTGGGCACCTACACGGCGGTGCCCGACGACTCCGGGTGGGGGGTCATCGTCCAGGTGGACGAGTCCAAGGCCTACTACAGCGCCCACGAGATGGCGCAGTGGTCGTACGCGCTGGTGGCGCTGGTGGCGGTGGTGGCCATCGTGCTGGGCACGCTGTTCGCGGGCCAGATCAGCCGGCCGATCCAGGAGCTGGCCCGCGGGGCCCGGCGCCTGGCCGGCGGCGACTACGCCACCCGCGTCGACGTCAGGAGCACCAATGAAGTCGGGGTCCTCGCCGACTCCTTCAACTTCATGGGCGAGGAGATCCAGAAGGCCATCGAGGAGGTCCGCCGGCAGGCCGCGGCGAACAAGCAGCTGTTCCTGGGCTCCATCCGCATGCTGGCCAACGCCATCGACGAGAAGGACGTCTACACCCGCGGGCACTCCGAGCGGGTGGCCTGGTACTCCGCGGCCATGGCCCGCCACATGGGCATGTCCGAGGAGGAGGTGGAGAGGGTGCACCTGTCGGGGATCATCCACGACGTGGGGAAGATAGGCATCGAGGACAAGATCCTGCGCAAGCCCGCCGCGCTCACCGAGGAAGAGTACGAGATCATGAAGCAGCACCCGCGCAAGGGCGAGTACATCCTGGACGCGGTACCCGCCTTGAAGGACATGGCCGGAGACGGGCTGATGCACCACGAGAACTGGGACGGCAGCGGCTATCCCGACGGCCTCAAGGCGGAGCAGATCCCGCTCCTGGGCCGGATCGTGGCCGTGGCGGACGCTTTCGACGCCATGACCACGGACCGCCCCTACTCCAAGGCCATGACCTTCGAAGCGGCCCTCACCCGGCTGCGCTTCCTGGCGGGCAAGAAGTTCGACTCGAAATGCGTGGAGGCCATCGAGCGCGCCAGCGCCGCCGGCGAGCTGACCACGAGCAAGGCCCGCCGGGCCGCGGTGGCGGCCCGCCAGCCCGGCGCCGCGGTGGCGCGTTGAGCGCCGCCAACGCCCGGACCAATCGCCGAACAAGGAGAGTGATGGAGAGAAACCCCGTCCGCGCCCGTTTCGCCTTCCTCGCGCTGGCCGCGCTCGGCCCCGCGAGCGCCCTGGCCCAGCCGGTCAAGCCCGACGCCGACGGCATGTTCAACGCGGGACTTGCCCACCTCAAGGAGGGCCGCCCCTCCGTGGCCCTCGAGGAGTTCAAGAGGGCGATCAAGGTGGACCCCAAGAACGGCCTCTACTACAAGGGGCTGACCGTGGCCTACGCGCAGCTGGCCGACCGCTGCCTGGCGAACGACGAGGGATGCCGCCAGGATCGGCTCAAGGAGGCCGTCGCCGCCGCCCGCAAGGGTCTCGAGCTCAACCCGCTCTACGTGGACATCCACAACGACCTGGGCACGGCCCTGTTGAAGCTGGGCAAGCGGGACGAGGGCAAGCGGGAGCTGCTCCTGGCCTTCAACGACGCGACCAACCCCTATCCCGAGGTGTCGTCCCGGAACCTGGGCCAGGCCAGCTTCGAGGAGCAGAACTACGCCGAGGCCATCAACTGGTTCCGGACCAGCATTTCCCGCAACAAGTCGTACCCCGACGCCTACCTGGGTCTGGCCGACTCGCTCCTGGCCACGGGCCGCCCGGACGAGGCCCTGCTGTCCCTCGAGGCGGGCGTGAAGGAGCTGCCCGCCCACCCCGCGCTCCTGGTCGCGCTCGGGGAGGCGTACCAGAGGGCCGGCCGGCTCAACGACGCGCGGACG
>Ga0114129_10008689_pt1 | contig 14480 bp, 10 predicted proteins | sample RhiMetdeltSRZDD1_FD_80071 | JGI IMG/M metagenome (GOLD analysis project Ga0114129, IMG submission 80071) | Populus rhizosphere microbial communities from Tennessee, USA - Rhizosphere MetaG P. deltoides SRZDD1 (version 2) (version 2) | ecosystem: Host-associated > Plants > Roots > Rhizosphere >... | reverse complement strand
TGGCTCAGAGACCATCCGGCGCGGATCGCCGTCGTGATCGGCGATACCAACACGACGATGGCGTGCGCCCTGGCCGCCGCCAAACGGCGCATCCCGATCGCGCACGTCGAAGCCGGACTGCGGGCGGCGGACCGGCTGATGGCGGAGGAGATCAACCGCCGGGTGACGGACGCCGTGGCCCATTGGTTGTTTGCTCCCTGCGCGCGGGTCGCCGACGTGCTGCGCCAGGCGCATCCGGAGGCTGTAGTCCAGAATGTCGGCGACGTGGCCCATGACGTTCTCCTGAAAGCCCTGCCGCTCGCACCGCCGCCGGAATCGGTGGCCGGGTATGACTCGTCGTGGCACGGCCAGTTCGTCTATGCGACGCTGCACCGCGCGGAGCTGGTCGACTCGCCCGGGCGGCTGAGGGCGGTCGTAGAAGCGCTCAATCGGTCGCCCTTGCCGGTGCTCCTGGCGGCGCATCCACGCACGGCCGGGGCGCTCGAGCGCCAGGGAATCACCCTCGATCCGACGGTGCGACGGATCGAACCGATGGGATATCTCGAAAGTCTCGCGCTGACGCAGGCGGCCGCCGTCATCGTCACGGATTCGGGTGGCTTGCAGCGTGAAGCGTACTGGCTCGGACGCCCATGCGTGACCGTCCGAGGCGAAACCGAGTGGGCGGAGACGGTGGACCTCGGGGCGAACTGTCTGGTCCCGCCGGAGCACGCGGACGAGCTGGCCTCAGCCATATCGGCCGCCGCGGGCCGGGACGGATCGTGGGATCGCTGCGCCTATGGTGACGGCGGCGCGGCCCGGCGTATTGCGGCCGTGCTTGGCACCACCTCCTAGGAGCTTGTCCGATTCAACGCGTTCCTCTCACCGGTACGAACACCGCGATCCCCGGCCGCCCGCGCCGTGGCCTAGGTGCCGACGCCATTCGGCTATTTTACCGTGGCCGAGCTTCCCCGCTCGCAACGGAGCCGACCAAGCGACGCACACAGCGAGAGGCACGGGAGGGACCGTGAGAGTCGTGTCCGTTGTGGGGGCTCGGCCCAACTTCGTGAAACTCGCGCCAGTGGCCGAGGCCCTGGCTCAGCACCAGAGTGTTGAGCACGTCATCGTTCACACCGGCCAGCACTACGATGCATTCATGTCGGAGAGCTTCTTCGCCGAATTGGCACTGCCGCAGCCGAGTCACAATCTGGGTGTGGGGGCAGGGTCGCACGCTCTACAGACTGCTGCGGTGCTCGAGCGCTTTGAGCCGCTGTGCAGGACGCTGCAACCCGATTGGGTCCTGGTCTATGGAGATGTGAATTCGACCTTGGCTGCCGCCCTAACCGCTGCAAAGTTAGACATCCCCGTCGCCCATGTAGAAGCTGGCCTGCGCAGCCGCGATCGTACGATGCCCGAGGAGCACAATCGAGTGCTCACTGATCACCTCTCCACGCTGCTCTTCACGCCGTCTCCTGACGCAGGGGATAACCTGCGAAGAGAAGGTATTCCCGACGAGGCGATTGCCTTCGTCGGCAATGTCATGATCGACAGCCTGGTCAATATCTTGCCGCGTGCCCACGCGTTGGGAGCCGAGCGAACGCTCGGCCTGGACAAGGGGCGATACGTTCTTGTAACGCTCCACCGTCCTTCCAATGTCGACGATCCCAGCACCTTGCGGGAGCTGTGTGCGGCGCTCGTGGAGTTGCAGCGTGAAAGACCCGTGGTCTTCGCCGTGCATCCCCGGACGCGCGCACGGTTGGACGAATGCGGGCTTCGAGCCTTGCTCGGAGATGTCCGGCTCCTGGAACCACAGCCATACACGACGATGATCGGGTTGACGGCGAGCGCGGGCCTCGTCATCACGGACTCAGGAGGCGTCCAAGAGGAAACCACCTACTTGGGGATTCCCTGTCTCACCGTTCGGCAGAACACCGAAAGGCCAATCACCGTCACGCACGGGACCAATCGTCTCGTTGCGCCTGAACGGGATGCGATTCTGGAGGCGGCTCGATCCCATGCGGTCTCCCCCGGACCGCGAAGTATCGAGCGGTGGGATGGACGCGCGGCTGAGCGGCTTGTGGAATTGCTCCTCGACGCTGGGCGGCGCTGATGATGGGTGAAGGTATCGGCGATTCCGGGCGACCGCCGGGGGCAAAATGGATCTGGGTGGATTTGGAGAGCACCGCACAGGTGCTCTTTCTCGAGCCACTGATCCGACGGATGCAGACGCTCGGATGGCGGGTCAGCGTCAGTGCCAAGCCTCAGGAGCAGACGCTCGAGCTCGCTCGGCTGCGCGGGCTGCCACCGGAGCCCGTAGGGTTGGGCGACTTCTCCGGCCTGGCGCAAAAGCTTCTCGGTAACGGACGTCGAGTGCTCGCCCTGCGCCGATGGCTCCGTGGGAGAGAGCGTCCGAGCTTGCTCGTGTCGTGCTCTCGCAGTGCTTCAGCGGCGGCGTGGCTGTCGGGGGTTCCCGGGATCGCGCTGCTCGACTACGAGCACGCTTCGCAACTTGGATTGGGGTTGGCGAATCGAGTGCTCTGGATGCCCGACTTGCTCCGCGGGGTGCCTCTCAGCGGAGGTGTGCGAAGGATCGCGCGGTTCTACCCTGGCTTGAAAGAGAATCTCTACTTGGATTCGTGGCAGGGAGACCGGGCTGCCGAGCGAAACGCGATGGGTGTGTCCGATGAGTCATTTCTGGTCGTTGCTCGGCCTCCCGCGACGTCCGCGCATTACGCCGCGAACGGTGGGGATGCTGTTTGGCTTACCGCGGTTCAGGCCGTGCTCGAGTGGCCCCGCAGCATCGTGCTCGTCGTGCCACGAGACTCGCGTCAGCGGGAGGCCCTCAGCCCCCGTCTCCCGCAGACGCCATGCTGCCGGATCGCGAATTCAGTCCGTCCAGGACCTGGTTTAGTTCTGGCAGCGGATTTGGTCATTAGCGGCGGGGGCACGATGAACCGAGAGGCGGCGGTTCTGGGTGTGCCGGCGTGGAGCACGTTCACAGGTAAGTCGCCGCGGATCGACGAGTGCCTCGCTGCGGAGGGGAGATTGCGGTGGGTCCGATCGCCGTCAGCAGCGCGCCTCGTGGCGGCGGACGGACCGCCGCCAGCGGGGAGTCAACGCGGGCCGTACCCCGAGGGGCTGCGGCGCATCGTCGAGTCGATGGAGGCTCTCCTCTCCACGCCGTGAATTCCGGAAGCACCTCGTGCAGGTCGAGGATCGCGCGGGCGCCGCGGGTTCTTGCCGCCGGTCACCGAGAATCCAGGTGAGGTGACGCTTGTTCCACCATAAAGGTCTCTGCTTGGAATTCATCGGCGATGCTTCCTGGACTTGGGGTCGGGAGATGTTTCGGAAAAGGCGCTGGGTCGTGCGCTTGTGGTCACCCCAGGCGCTGCAGCTGGCGGCTCTTGTTGTTGGATGGGCACCGGGATTAGTGGGGCAGGGTGGGGCGACGCCTCCGACCAGGTGGATCCTGGTTTACGCCGGAGGACCGAAGCGGCCGGCCTACTCGGTGGACGACTACGTCCATTTGTTAGCGGTGGTAGACACGACTGGTCGGCCCGAGGCGTGGTTGTGCACGGGTGTTCTCTATCTGGAGGTATGGGCACCGTCGGGACGCGCGTTCGCGACGTTCGCCGCCCACCGGTGGGCGGTCGGTGAGGACTGGTCGACCTATCTCGATACCCTGTTTCGCCCCGGGGGGAACCTCGACCGTCTGGATTCTGCCCTCACGCTAGTGTCGAAAATGATCGGTGGACGTGGGCAACCAGTTCGCGTTACAATAATGGTCCCATATCCGGATCCGCGTCTCGATACTCTCCGGTTTGGGGGTCGAACGTATCGGCTCACCTCCGTAGAAAGTCGGCTTTCAGCCGTGGCTGCTTGGGTTGATTCTGTCCGCCAGCGCTTTCATGACGGGCGGTTCCGGGGCCTCCAGTTGTACGGCATGTACTGGCTCGAGGAGAAGGTCGTTGGAGATGATCGGGCATTCGTACCGGAGGCAGCCAATGTCGTGCACCGGGCTGGACTCAAGTTTCTCTGGATCCCTTACTACCGCTCGACGGGTCACGAATTGTGGCGGACGTTCGGCTTCGACGAAGCGTGGTATCAACCGAACTATTTCTTCCGCCTACCGGCGGATGCGCTGCGTGTCGATTCTGCCATGCAGGCTGCCGAGGGTTTACAGATGGGCGCGGAGATCGAATTCGATCCCCGCCTGTTTACGGATTCCACGTACGCAAACCGGCTCGTGCCATACATCATGAGTCTGTGGTCGCATCCGGCCCTGCGCCGCCGGTCTCTTGCCATCTATGACGGGGCGGGCGCTCTCCTCACCCTGTCCCGTAGCCGCGATCCGCGCTTCTGGGGGCTGTATCGACGTCTCGTTCAGGCGGTGACCGATACCGCCGATGCGGTACCGGGGGGTCCAACACGGTGATCCGACCAATGGTTCCGAGACTCGGTGTCGTCGCGTGCATCGTCGGAGTGGCGGCCTGCCTGGATGTGACCGGTTCGCCTGGACGCTTGCAGGCTGAGCAAGCCGCGGGATACTGGGTGGCCCACATGTCTGGAGGTCGCTTCGATCCATATGTTCAACTGCTCCACGTGACCCTGACCGGGGATTCAACCCAGCCGCTCGCCCTTACGGCCCTTCCAACCCGGGCCTGGAACGGGGATACGGTGGTCAGTTTCGATCCGCAATCCGCGCTCGGAGCGGTTGGAACTGATCGAGTGACTTGGGTTCTGAAGCTCTCTGATGAAGTACAGGGAGTCATGGACTACGGCATTACGGCGGACACACTGGTCGGAACGTTACGGCTGGATAGCGCAGGAACAGAATTTTCTTTTCCGGTGATGGGACTCCGCGTGTCCTCGGCCGTATTGCCGACCGTTGCCGAGGCTCCCTCAACGACCCGTGACGACTCCACTCCGCTCGTGCTCCTGCGCATGGATGACCTGGCCCCGGCCGATCGAGGATTGGTCGCCAAACTGGAGCAACGAGGCCTCTATGCAGAGCTCGCGATTCCGACCGCGTTCGTTGGGCTGGCGGGCCGCCCGACATGGACTGAGGTTCACGACTGGACTCGTCTGGGGTTTGGAGTCGCCGCGCACTCGCGGTTCCATCGCCAGACGACAGGCTCTACCATGGAGTTCCTAGGCGAGGTTCTGGGGTCGCTGGAGGATCTCGATGAGCACGGCCTTCCCACCCGCGTGTTTGTTCAACCGGGGAGCTGGGAGGATTCACTCGATTTCGATTCGCCTGCCACGCTCAGCGGATGGCGGGGCGCGCTGTTTCAGACGTTTACGAGCGTCCTTGAAGCGTATGCACGGCCGGCCTCCGTGGCACTGCCCATGGCCGATTCTATGGCCATGGGCCTGGGGCACGTGACGATCTCGAATGGAGCGAGTGCGACCTACGTTATGCAGAATTGGCACATCGCCACGCGACAGAGCCGGTTTTTCGTTTTCATGGTGCATTCAGAGGAGATCATTCCTTCGGACAACCTCGATTGGTTCCTCGATTCCCTCGCATCGGCTGTCCAAGCGGGACGAATCCGTCTTGCCCGCTCGAGCGTCGAGGCGCTCGGGCATTGAGGGAAAACGAACCCCGCAACAATAGGAAGGATCCGCGTACCCTTCGGGTCGTCCTGGTCACCAACCTCTATCCCGTAGCCAACAGTCCCGAACGTGGAGTTTTCGTCCGCCGGCAAGTAGAAGCATTGAACCGGCTTCTGAGCCACCCGATTCAGATCGTGATCGTGGGCCGTACCGGTGCCGGGGGCCTTCAGGAAAGCCGGAACGCTGTTTGGCGGGCTTGCGATGAGTCTCCCCCCGATCTGCTTCACGTTTACTACGGCCTGAGCGGCAGTGCGGTGCCGTTGCGGTTACGAATCCCGATGGTCGTCAGTCTGTGTGGATCGGATGTCCTCAGCTGGCACGTGGGCAAGCGACCGCGTGGGTTCGTGGAGTACTTGGTGTCCGTCGCGACGGTCGCTCGTGCACGAGGGGTGATCGCGCAATCGGGCTGCATCCGAACGGCACTGCCCATCGAGCGTCTGAGGCGGAAGGTGACCCTCCTGCCCTCCGGCATCGACCGGACCAGATTTCGGCCACTCGATCCCCGGGCGTGTAGGGAACGATTGGGCTGGCCCCGCGACGCACCCATTGTGTTATTTCCCGCAGACGCCAGGCGGCCCGAGAAACAGTATTCCCTGGCTCGAGCGGCGGTCTCACTCGTTCCCTGGAAAGGGAGCGAGCTGGTGCTCCGAGATATGGCCGGTGTCCCCCCAGATGATGTCCCGCTGTACCTTAACGCGGCTGACTGCGTGCTGATCACGTCCGCGTGGGAGGCCGGACCGATTGTGCTCAGCGAGGCCATGGCGTGCGGAACGCCGGTGGTGAGTGTCCCGGTTGGATATGCGAGGGATCTGGGCGATCGCGCGCCTTCCCTGCGGGTTGTCCCTCCGATTCCCGCTCTCCTCGCGCGCGCGGTAGAAGAATCGGTGATGCGTCGTCCTGCCTTCCTTCCGGTCGAGGAGAGTCCGTTTCCGACGGACGATGAGTATGCCGACCGCTTGCTGGCGCTGTACGCCAACGCCGCCGCTGAAGGCTGACCGCTTGCGTCGTGTTCTGCCCGAGATCACGAGAGGCGTTGGGGCTGACGTCATATCGACGGTGATCGGTAACGGTGTCGGCGCGTCCGCGGCGCTGGTTGCCAGCGTGATCTTGGCCCGGTGGCTCGGCCCCACCAATCGAGGGGCGTTCGAGCTAGGCCTTTTCGCCGCGAATTCTGCCCTGCTCGTGCTATGTCTGGGTCTCAACCTTCCGGTTTCGGTGTTCGCGACGAAGGAACCTGCGAAGGGCATCTGGGCGTATCGGTTCGGGCTGTATTTGCTTGCGGCCTTCCTGGCCATCGCTCTGATCGCCGTGGCAGTGCTTCATGGGGAGACTGGTAACATCCTCGGGTGGCTCGTCGTTTTCGCCGGGCTATTTCTGTCTCAGCTGACCAACGCTCTGTTGATCGGGACAGGACGTATCCGGCGATTGAATGTCGGTGGCGCGGTGCGCTGGCTGGTGTACCTGGGCGGTCTTGCGGCGTTCGCGAAGCTGCTCTCACCGGATGTGGGGCTTGCCCTGGGCTGGTATGCCTTTGCCTTGCTGGTCACTGCTGGCATCGCATGGCACGGGCTGCGTGGGTTGCACCGGGACGCAGCTTTGACGCCTCTCTCGGCTGGAGTGCGGCGGTCGGTCGTATGGTTCGGGGTCCGCGGGCAGATCAGCAATATTCTCCAGTTCGTGTCCTATCGCTTCGACGTTCTGCTCGTCGGCCTCTGGGTCGGCGCTGCTGGACTTGGGGTATATGCGGTCGGCGTGATGTTCGCCGAGGCGCTTTGGTTGATCCCGAACGCCTTGGGCACCGTCCTGCTGAGTCACACGTCTCGGTCTGAGACGGCAGCTGCGGATCGACGAATTCGGGTGGTCTTTCCGGTGGCCATGATGATCGTGCTGGCGATAGCCGGGGTTCTGAGTTTGGCATCCCCATTGATCGCTGGACGGTATCTCGGACCCGGATACCACCAGGTTCCCGTCGTTACATGGGTGCTGATGCCTGGAGCCATTGCGCTCAGTGGCAGCAAGATCCTCGCCAACGAGCTGACTGCCCGAGGGTACCCGGGCACCAACACGCTGGCCGCCGCTTGTGGCGCCATCACTACCGTCGGCGTCGATCTATTATTGATCCCGCGCTTCGGGATTGTGGGAGCTTCGGTGGCCTCGTCAATCGGGTACGCGGCAACGTTCGTATTCACCCTGTCGGCGTTCCGGCGACGCGCGGGGGTCGCGCTGCTTTGGGCGTGACCAGTCCCGATCCACGACCGCCGATCACGACGGCTTCTGGTCTGGTGGCCCGACTTCCGTGGCGGTTGCGAGTGGCGCATCGGATTGCCGGGTTCTTCATTGCGCATCCTGCTCGCGGCACCGCCCGCCTGAGAAGACTCGTCGCCCGATCGCTGGCGCCGCGCCCCTCGGGTCCGGTGGTCGTGTCGACCGCATTGGGATTCCCACTATTGATCGACCCCCGCATCGGTTTTGGAGTCGAGCACGCCATTTACTATGAAGGCATCTACGAGGCCGGCACGTTGTATTTCCTGCAACATGCGCTGCAAATGGGCGATGTGTTCGTCGACGCGGGGGCGAACATCGGTCTCATGTCCATTGCGGCTGCGCGGTGGGTTGGCGCCCGCGGGCGCGTCTACGCCTTCGAACCGCTCCAGGCCACGTTTGAGCTCCTGCTGAGAAACATCGAGTTAAACCACGCCCTGAATGTGACTGCGCATGCCGTCGCGCTCGGCTCGAGCCCGGAGTTCCGCTCGATCTACGAGCGGCGTCAGGCAGGTCGTGGAGCCACAACGCTGGTTGCAGCCCGAGACGGTCAGGCCTCTGATGTTGTCGAAGTGGATACGCTAGACCGGTTTCTGGAACGCAGTGGTCGCCCGACCGTGCGTTTGGTCAAGATCGACGTGGAAGGCTGGGAGCTCGAATTGCTGGCCGGCGCCCGCGAACTGCTCGCCGGCGCGGATGCGCCCATGCTCGTGCTGGAGTACAGTACGGCGGTTCGCTTGGCGGGTGGCGCTCATCGAGACCTGCTCGCGTTTCTCGATTCCGTCAACGACTACAAATTCTTCCGCTTGGTCCACGGCAAGGAATCCGTGTCGAGACTCCGCGCCATTCGCGGCCCGGACGATCTTCCCTCGGAGGACAACATCTTTTGTCTCCGTCCGGGCCATATGACTCCTCGGATGGCTGCGCTGATCGAATGAATCGAGTGGGGGGAGTCGCGATCTCATCCGGGTTCATCAGATGACGGCCTCGGGGGCCGTCGCAACCGACACACGGTCGCACCCGCCGTTGAGGAAGGGCGTGGTCGTGTTGTACGCCCTGGTTCCCGGATTGATCTTGCTGGATTTGGTCAACGGCTTTCTCAAGAGCGGTGCCTCGACTGATGCGCTGTCGATCGGCCAGGTCATTCGCGGGATTATTACACTGTGGGCTGGTGTGACGGTGATCCGTATTCGCTCACGCGCCCTCCGGGGCTTCCAGGTGTGGTACCTCGGTCTGGCTGCCCTCGGTGTGATTGGGCCACTTCTCGCCGTCGCGCGAGTGGGACGGGAGGCAGGTTTCCTCTTCGACCTCATGACGCTTTCGAAGGCCCTCTTCGGGCCGGGACTCATCTTGATTCTGGTGTTGGCGTTCCGACGCCATCGCTTGGCTCTCGAAGACGTTTTGGGAGCTATCGCACTGGTCGGCGCGATTGCCGGGGCGAGTATTGTAGTCCTCAATATTCTAAATCTCGGGCAGGCCACATACATCTGGCAGGGCGTCGGTTTCAAGGGCTACTTCATTTCTCAGAATGAAGTCGGCCTGACCATGGGGTTGTCCCTCTTTGCGTCGCTCGAATTACTGCTGCTGGAGCCACGACCGCGCTACTTCGTTGCGGCGGTGTTGACGGTTGTTGGTATGGTGCTGCTGGGAACGCGCGCGGCGAGTCTCGGCGCGATTCTCATTCCCGTCGCCGTCTTGGCGGTCAACCTGAGATCGTTGATGCGCGGCCGCTCGGGACCAGGTATCGGTTGGCTGGTGCTCCTCTTCGGCATGTTGACCATGTCCGGTGTGTGGGAGTACTCCAAGATCGGAGAGCAACGCTTTCTCCAGTCAAAGTTTGTGGCCCTGACCGAGAGCAAGGTCATTCTCGTGCGCGGGGTCCTTCTGTTCTCGGCTCTGCGCTACGTTGCCCACCGCGATCTGACGTGGAGCGTCGTCGGGGAAGGCCCCACAGCCTATGAGCGAGGGGTGGCTCGGACCATGGGATTGCCGGTCGACCTGAAAGCTGCAGAGGTGGATTGGCTCGACTTCTTCGGCTCGTTCGGCCTCCTTTTTACCATCAGCATTTACGGCTTCTATGTCGGGTTCGTGCGCCGCGTGCGGACCTTACGAGATCAATACGCGCGATCAGTCTATCTCGTGACTCTGATGATGCTTGGCTGGTTTCTGGCGCACGGTGTGGTCGCCGGCCACGCTGTGGGCAGCACGATGCCGACCAGCGCGCTCGCCCCGATCCTTGCCTATGCATGGGTACTGGCGGAGCGCCAACGGTCATCGGAGTTTTCGACGCTCGGTGGCACACCGGCCGAGACCGTTGCGAGCAATCCCCCAGGGAACCGGGAGCCGCATTGAATCATTCCAACGCGATGCTTCAAAACTCCCGGGACCCGGGCGACGCCCTGGGATGAACGCCATGAACCAGACCAGATCAGAGAGCGATCTGCTTTCCTTCGCAGCGCTCGCGGCAGCGGTGCTGCGACATGCGCGGGTGATCTTCTGGCTCCCGCTGGGCGCCGGGCTCGTCGCGATCGTGCTGTCATTTCTGTTTTCCCGATATACAGCCGAAGCCCGCTTTGCCCCCAGCACGAGTGGCAGCGCGCTTCAGGGGCTCGCCAACGTTGCGGCACAGTTTGGGTTCTCGGTGGGAACTGGGGACAACCTGCAATCCCCTGATTTCTACGTTGCGCTGGTGGAGAGCCGTGCCCTGCTGACGAAAACCGTGCAATCCACTTATCGGGTGCCACCGTCGGATGTGAACGGTGACACGATCTCTGGTACGCTATTGGAGTTGTACGGAGTTAAGGCCAATACGGGAGCGCAATCCACGCTCATTGCCGTAGATCGGCTCCGCGGTCATCTCTCTACCTCAGCGGACCAAGCCACGAATATTGTGACGGTCAGGGTGACGGCGCGATGGCCGCAACTCGCCGAACAAATCGCGCGGCAGATTCTTTCCCTCGTCAACACGTTCAACGTGCAACAACTGCAATCGCAGGCCTCAGCCCAACGGCGGTTCATTGAAGACCGAATGGTCGTGGCGCAACAACAGCTCGATTCGGCCGAAGTCCAACTCCGTGCGTTCCTCGAGCGGAACCGCACCTACCAAAGCTCCCCGCGGTTGATGTTCGAAGCGCAACGGCTCCAGGCGCGGCTCGATTTTCGCCAGCAGGTCCACACCACGCTGGCCCAGTCCTATGAGCAGGCGCGAATCGCCGAGGTGCGGGACACGCCGGTCATTACCGTTATCGACGCTCCGGAGGAGTCCGCGTATCGCAGGCGTCACCTCCTTCGAAACACTCTGTTCGGGCTCTTCCTCGGCTTGGGGCTGGCGCTGTCGTGGTCGCTGGCTCGTGATTACTTGTCGCAGGAGCGAATCGAGCGTCCGGATGACTTTGGGGAGCTGTCACACCTCATGGACGAGCTTCGCACCAGGAGTGTCGCCGTACGCTTCCTGGCGAGGCTGCGGAGTGGCGGGAAAGCGCGGTAGCAGAGGTTAGCGACTCCGTTATCGAGTCACCACCACGATAATCGCCACTGTGCTCGCGAGGATTTGTGCAAGCGCGCCGAACAGCGCGACATAGTCGGTGCGTCGTGCACTGGGATCCTCGGCAGGTACGAGAACCTCGGACCCCGGTCCTGGTGTGGGGTCGCCGCCAAACAATCCATGGCGTCGCGTGCGGACTTCGCCGTTGGCAAAGCGCACACTCACCGCGCCTTTGTCGGCGTGTTGGCCGAATCCCCCGGCGGCGCTCAGGTAGTAACTGAGGCTTGCGCCGCGCCGCCATAGCACGCTGCCGGGCGAATTCACTGCGCCACTGACTTTCACGCTGGGTTGATACTCCGGTACCTGAATCGAGTCCCCAGGCTGAAGAATCAGGTTGGTGGTCGAGAGCGGGTCGCGGAGCGCCCGGGCCAGATCCACGTTGATCCTTCCCACCTGGTTCTGCTGCCGCACGAACCGGATCCCCTCGGCGTACGCCTGATTGGTGAGCCCTCCGGCGCGGGCGATGACGTCGGAGAGCCGTTCGCCCTTCGTCCGAAGCGAGTACACGCCAGGATACTTGACCTCGCCGGTTACGGAGACGGTGCGCTGGTAGTCGAAATCCGGTTGCCGCAGAATCAGCACGTTGTCGAACGGCTCGAGGGCGACTTCCGGTGCGCCACTGGCGGGGAAGGCCAGTCCAGGCGGCCCCACGTAGCGGCCGAGGGAGTCCCGATCCATGAGGTAAGTAGAATCGAGCGAGACGCGGATCGTGGTGGCGAGCTGACCCGCCGAACGGTCCGTGGGGAGCCGGGCGATCTCCGCTTCCTTGAGATAGGCCCCGACGCGGGGGCCGCGGGCGAGCAGCATGACCGCGCGCAACGTCATCCCCGCGTGCCAGGGAAACACCCCGGGTTTGTTCACCATCCCGGCGATTCCCACGGTGTACTGGGAGTCGGGAGGGGGCAGGGAATCCACGGCGATTGAATCGCCGTCGACCAGCCCGATCGGTGGAACAGCCACGCCGTTGACGCCCCCCGTATCCGCGGCCACGAGCCCGACGTCGACGGCCGCCCGGGAGGGAGCAGGTGGTCGTCGCTCGGCGGCCGGGAGCAGGCGGTGGATCGTCACCCGTTGCAGCGCCGCGTCCGGACGAAATCCCCCCGCCGCGAGTAGCAGGTCGCGTAGCGTCTCCCCGGTGCGGATCGCGTAGATCGCGGGCCGGCTGACCGCTCCCGTGACTCGCGCGCGCAGTCCGTGCGCCGGCACGAACACCACGTCGCCGGTTTCGAGTCGAATGTCGTTCTTCGTGTCGCCGCGCAGCAGGTAGTCGTACAGATCGAGGGTCGCGATGAGCTGTGCGTCGCGGCGGATCGCTATCTGCCGCATGTCGGCGCGCTCGGTAATTCCGCCCGCTGCGTACAATGCGGTCAGCACGGTGCCGAGCGAGCTGATTTGATAGGCGCCGGGCTGGGTAACCTCGCCGGTCACGTACACCTGGTTAGCCCGCACATTCGTTACGGAAACGTCGAAGTGCGTGGTGCCGTTGGTGCGGCGCACGCCGGAGTAGATGCGGGCGAGACGCGTAAACAACACGTCGCGCAGCTGATCGAGGGTCAGATTGGACACGAACACCTGCCCGACCTGCGGAATCAAGACGAACCCTTCTCGCGTGACCGGGAGGGAATAAGTCAGCTCCACGTCGCCGGTCAGAATCAAGACCAGCTGATCCCCGGGTCCCAGGTGATAGTCCGGCGGTACCGGACCCGCCAGGAGCGGCAGGAATAGAGTTGTGGTTCGCTTGAACGCATCGACCCCGAACACCAGACTCGCGGATTCGGGTTTCGCCTGGGCGACCACGGCGCGCACGAACCCGGTATCGATCGGCAGGTTGGTGAGCGTGACCGTGATCGGCTGGAGCCCGATGGCCTGCACCGCTGCCACCTGGTCCACCGAAATGACAGGGGGCGTCGCGCCGGGGGTCTCGGTGAGGTAGTCATCGAGGAGAGTGGGCGGATACCCGGACGCCTGCAGGCGCGCCCGGATCTGGTCGGGGGTCATGCCCGACTGCAGTATGCGGTTGCGGATCTGGGTCGCGAGGGCCGGGTTCTGTTGTAATGCCTGTTGCAGTGCCTGCTGGGCTTGGGAGGGCGACGGCAGGGCTGGGTTCTGAGCCTCGGCAGTCCGCGCCGACAGGAGGAGCGCCGCAGCGCCCACGATCAAGGCGAGCGGGGAGCGCGGAGCAGTCGCGGTCGTCACGGGTATCATGTGGCGCCTAAGATGCCTCGTAACTTGCCGAAAGACAAGGTGTTATACTCTAAAGGAAGGCTCGATATACCTCCGCCGTCTGATCGGCGGCTCGTCGCCAGGTGAAGCCTTCGGCGCGGTGCATTCCGAGGGCAATCAGGGCCTCCCGCCGATCCTGATCTTCCGACAGATCGACCAGCGCCTGGACGTAGGCCGCGGGATCGCGCCCGTCGACGATGACGGCCGCGTCGCCCCCGACCTCCCGCAGGCCACCGGCGCCGGAGGTCACGACCGGAAGCCCGGAGGCGAAGGCTTCGAGCACCGGGAACCCGAATCCTTCATAGAGTGACGGAAACAAGAGGACGTCAGCGGCGCGGTACGCGCGGCGCAGCGAGAGCTCGTCGGCCGCGGGGATGCTGCGTACTACTCGCGACAACCCGAGGCGATCGATCAGTGCCTGCTGGTCGCCGGTCAGCCGGCCTCCCACCTGGAGCAAGTAGACGTCCACGCCGACTTCCATGCGCAGCCGGGCCACGGTCTGGATCACGAGGGGGACATTCTTGCGATCTACCGTGCTGCCGACGTGGAGCACGACGAATGCGTCGTCGGGGATGCGCCAGTCGCGACGCCCGCGCTCGCGCCCGCCCGGCGCTTCCCGGAAGAACGCGCGGTCCACGCCGAAGGGTACGACGTGGATCTTGCGATCGTCGCCCAACCACGTGGCCAGCTCGCGTTTCAACCATTCCGTTCCCACGAGATAGCGATCGGCCTGGCGCAGGGCTTTGAGCGTGCGCCGCAGCAGCCGGTTGCGTAGCGATTCCGCGATGCCGCCGGTGGGTGAACGAAGCACGATGACGGGTTGGAGATCGTGCACCGTGATCACGACCGGCCGCCGTCG
>Ga0114129_10008688_pt1 | contig 14481 bp, 10 predicted proteins | sample RhiMetdeltSRZDD1_FD_80071 | JGI IMG/M metagenome (GOLD analysis project Ga0114129, IMG submission 80071) | Populus rhizosphere microbial communities from Tennessee, USA - Rhizosphere MetaG P. deltoides SRZDD1 (version 2) (version 2) | ecosystem: Host-associated > Plants > Roots > Rhizosphere >... | reverse complement strand
TCCACCTTGCGCGGCGCCGACGAGCCGAGACGCTCGAATTCTCCATGCTGCACGACGCGCAGCAGCTTGGCCTGCAGATCGAGCGGGAGGTCGCCGATCTCGTCGAGGAAGATCGTGCCGCGGTGCGCCAGCTCGAAGCGTCCCTGACGCAGCGCCACGGCGCCCGTGAACGCGCCGCGCTCGTGGCCGAACAGCTCGCTCTCGATCAAGGTCGGCGGCAGCGCCGCGCAGTTGACGTTGATCAGCGGATGGCGGCGCCGTTCGCTGCGCTCGTGGAGCGCGCGGGCGAACAGCTCCTTGCCGGTGCCCGTTTCGCCGAGCAGCAGCACGGTGCTGTCGGTGGACGCGACTTCCGCCAGCCGGCCGAGCGCCGCGCGGAGCGGAGGCGCCTCGCCGACGATCTCGCCGAAGCGCAGCGGCGGCAGGAGCTCGTCCTCGAGAGGCTCGGCTCCGCCCTCGAGCTGCGCCTCGAGCCGCACGATTTCCGCACGGGTTTCTCGCAGCGCCTGATCCTGGCGCCGGCGGTGCAACGCGGCGGCGAGGATTTCTGCGACGAGCTGAAGCCGCTGGACTACCGGCTCGGACCAGGTGCACGTGTGGTCGGCGCCGACTCCCAGCACGCACGCCCGCTGGCCGGCGACGACGATGGGGATGACCGCGGCGGACTTGAGCGACGAGCGGTGCAGGTAGTCGATCGCGTCCGGCGTCCGCACGTGCGGCGGCAGATCGTCGGGAATGCGCGCGAGGACGACCGGTGCGGAGTCCATCTGCAGACAGTCGGCGAGCCACTTCACCGGCGCGGCGTCGGGCGGCCGCGGGGCCTCCAACGCGGCAGCCGCGTCGGGGGGCCCGAAATCGACCGGCGCGGCCGACGGCCGCGCCCAGTCGTACACAATCTCGAATGACTCGCCGGCGCCGGCGGATTCGAGCAGCGTGCTGCGATCGACGTCGAGCGACTCCACGATTCGTCGCATCGCCGTGTCGAGCGCAGTGGCCAGACCGTCGTCAGACGGACGGATCAACGCCGATGACAGCTCGCCGACGAGCCGATCGGCCTCGCAGCACCACGCGGGGGAGCGCACGTCAATCATCGCGGCCATGGCGAGGCATCCCGCTATCGGGGCTGCGGCGGATAGTGCGCGAACATCTTCGCGACCGCCTTCTGAATCATCGCGTTGTTCTTGTCGGCCTTGTCGCTGGCGGTGTCGGTGCCGGTGCCGCGCCACACGAGCTGTTTGGTGTGGCCGTCGTACAGATCGACGACCAGCGTCCCCTGGGTGTAGGTCTTCACTCTCGCGGTGCCGTAGCCGCCGCCCCAGAACGGGCCGCCGCCGAACCCGTCCACGACGAGTTCCTTCTGATTCTGTGTCGTCAGGTGCGTCGCGACGAACACGTCGGGATTCTCGGTCACGCGGGTCAGCCCCTTGGCGGCAAGCTGCCCGTTGACGGCTTCTTCGATGCGGTCCTGCGCGAGCGGATTCGACGACGGGGTGCCCGCCGTCCACGTGTAGGTTCGGTACTGCGCGAAATTCGCGCGCGCGTCGGAATCGGTGTTCACTTTCTGCGCGAAAGCCGCGCCCGACGTTATCAGCAGGAGCCCGGCGACGATGGCTGGCCATTTCGTCATATCTGCCTCCGCGGATCGTCTGAATTCGTCCGACGCTTCACACTGTAGATCGCTGGCGCCGATGAAGGACCTCGACGAACTGCCTGATCGATCGCAAAAAAATGACAGGCGTCCACCGGCGCTCCTCAGCTCGCGCGCAACTCTGCGCGCGACGACGACGACGGTTCGTCGGCGCGCCGTGCGGTCCGGATCGGCACGCGCGCTTCGATCGTCGTGCCGTGCCCCGGACTCGAGCGCACCGTCATCTCGCCGCCGATTGACCGCAGCCGCTCGTGCATGCTCACCAGGCCGAGGCCGCCGTCGTGGGCCGTCGTGTCGAACCCGCGGCCCGCGTCCTCCACCTGCAGCACGAGAGTGTCGTGTGCCCGCGACAGCCAGACGCGCGCCTCCGTCGCGCCGCTGTGCTTCACGACGTTGTTCAGCGCTTCCTGCGCGATGCGGAACACGCAGAGCGCCGTTTCGCTTGGCAGCGTCTTCGGCACGTCGCTGTCCACGAAGTGCACCGCGAGCCCGTGCTGCGACACCTCCTGGCAGTGGCCGCGCACGGCGGCCACCAGACCGAGGGCGTCGAGCTTCGACGAATGCAGGCGGTGAGACAGCGTGTGGACTTCCTGCGCGACCTCGTTGGTGTTCGTCCGGAGATCGGCGACGATCGACCTCACACTCTCCGGCGCCGTCGTGGCGAACCGATCGATGGCCATCGCCATCAGCGCCAGACGCTGGCCGAGGTTGTCGTGCAGTTCGCGCGCGATTCGGCGGCGCTCGTCTTCCTGCGCGCCGATCAGCCGGCCGCTCAACGCGCGCAGCGCCTGCTCGGCGTGTCGCCGCGCGGTGAGGTCGACCACGCCGCCGACGAACCCGAGGAAGGTGCCGTCCGCGCCGGAGCGCGGCACGCCTTTGTTCAGCACCCAGCGGTACTGACCGTCGTAGCGCCGCAGGCGGTACTCCATCGAGAACGGCTCGCGCGCGGCGAACGCCCGCATGTACGCCTCGCGGCAGCTCTCGCGTTCGTCCGGATGCACGCCGTCGAGCCATCCCGAGCCGAGCTCGTGGTCGAGCCGCCGCCCCGTCAGCTCGAGCCACGTCTTGTTGAAATAGTTGTACTCGCCGTCGATGCCCGACATCCAGATGCCGATTGGCAGCGCGTCGGCGAGCCTGCGGTACTGGTCTTCGCTTTCGCGCACGACGATCTCGGCGCGCTTGCGCTCGGTGACGTCCCAGTGCGTCACGACGGCGCCGCCGACTTCCGATCGCAGCGGCGTCACCCGCATCACGAACCAGCGATCGGAACCGGGCGCGTCGCAGCGGTATTCGCACTCGAAGTCGCGGCTGCGCCCTTCGCACACGGCGGTCACGCCCGCGAGGATCTCGGCCGCTTCGGTCGCGCCCGCGCGCGTGACCGCGGCGCCGCACGCTTCGAGATAGCTGCCGCCGGCCAACATCGCGTGGCCGGCGCACCCGCCGGTGGCCCGCTCCGCGTCGGCCCAGACGTCGTTGACGGCGATGATCGTTCCCGATCGATCGAGCACGGCGACCTGCGCGGGCAGCGAGGAGAGGATCGCGCCCTTCAGGCGATCGCTCTGTTGCAGCGCGATGTCGGCGTGCTTGCGCTGCACGACGGTGGCGAACACGTCCGAAATCATGCGCAGGTGCTCGAACATCTCGGGCGACCAGGACGCGCGGTGCCGCGAGGAGGGCCAGAACAGCGCGCCGAGCACGACGCCGCTCACGTCGAGCGGCGTCGCCGCGATCGATCCGACGGCCCGCGGCGCCTGTGTCAGCTTCTCCCGCAGCGGCCGCGGCAGATCGTCCGCGCCGCCGAGCACGATCGCGTCGCCGGACTGGAGCCGCAGCGACGTCCACTCCGGATCGCCCGCATCGCCGAACTCCCACAGCCAGACGGCGTCCACGTCCACGTCGCCCGCGACCCGCCGCAGGCTGGCGTCGAGCGCCGGGCCGGTCTGGCTCACCGGAATCTTCGCGAACGCGAGGAGCAGGTCCGACAGCAGCGTCTCGAAGCGAAGGCGCCGGGTGGCCGACGCTTCGAGCCGGCGCCGGTGGCGGCGCTGACGGGCGAGCGCGGCGACGAGCGCGACGTCGGCAAGCAGCAGCGCGACGATGCCGATCTGTCCACCGCGCCGGCGCCAGAAATCCGGCGCGCGATATTGAACGGTGGATCCTTGCGGCAGCGCCGCTTCGGAAATCCGGTACCGTTGCAGCTCGCGCCAGTCGAACGCGGTGAGGTTGGCGGTGGTCGTCGGCGGCAGATCGGCAGGGTTCCGTCCATCGAGGAGCTGCCGCGCCTGACGCGCGAGATCGACGCCGTGCTGCCGGAAATCGATCAGCATGCCGCCGACGATGCCGCGCCCGAGGTACACCTCGCTGAAGCTGTAGATCGGCGCTCTGGTCGCGCGTCGCATCATGCCGAGCACGTCGGACGACGTCGTGATGACGCCGGCGCCGTCGCGCGACATCATCACGTACCACACGATGACGTCCCGGCGGAGCGTCGTCAGATCCCCGAGCAGCTCCTTGATCGGACGGTCTGTCCAGTACGTCACCTGAATCCTGGATTCCACCGCGCGCATGTCCTCGCGAACGATCGATTCCCATTGCCGGTCGATTGGCGACGTGCCTCCGACGACGATGACGCGGCGCGCGGAAGGATGCAGCCTGAGCGCCAGATCGAGAGTCCCCTGCGTTTCTGCTTTCACGAAAATGCCGGTCACGTTCTCGCCGAGCGCGCGACCTCCGACGAACCGTTCGTTGACCAGCCCGAACATCAACGGGATGTGCGGGAAGAGCTCCGAGCGGTGGCGCAGCGCGAAATCCAGCGTACGGTCGCCGATCGCGATCACGAGATCGGGGCGGCGCGACGCATACCGCTCGCGGTACAAATCCGCCAGACGCCGATCGTGCTCGTCGGACGGGAACAGGTGCGTGTCGATGGCCTCGACGAAGAAGTCGATCGGATCGTGCGGAACGCCTTGCAGCAGACCGGACTCGATCTGTTGCACGAGCAGCGCAGGCGCGGAAAACTGCGTGGCCGAGCGCAGAATCAGAACGGTCTTCGGCGCCGGCTGCGATGCGGCGGCGCCGCTGGCCGTCAGCAGGCAAACACCCGCAGCAAGCGACACTGCGGCGACACTTCGGGCAACGACGAACGTGTATGAGGAGGACATGACCAATCGGGCGAAGAGCCGAAGCGATTATGTCAAGTGGGGAGCGTAGCGAAATCTGTCAGATCTGACAGATCTCAACAGCTCGTGTGAAGCCTGTAGGTACTAAGGTAAGAGCGTATTGTCGTTTGCTGGTCGTCTGATGAACGCCGCTGGCGAATCGACATGACACTGAGCGCACATATATGCCCGCGTCAGGTTACATGATACTGACAATCTATTACCTGCCTGAGGTGGCGTGTGCCGCCAGGCCTGGCGGCAGCGGAGTCGATCACACGAGATGACTGCGAATCGCGAACTGAATCAACTCCGCGCTCGTGCGGATATTCAGTTGGTCCATCATGCGGTACTTGTGGAAGGCGACCGTGCGAGGCGCGACGTTGAGGATGCTCGCGACTTCTTTCATCGACTTCCCCTCGGCGAGCAGTTGGAGCACTTCGCGCTGCCGCGTCGACAGCTCGCGCGGCCGCTTCTCGCGATCGACCGGGTGCATCAGCGATCCGACCATGCCTTCGGTGACGAGCGGCGTGACGTACGACCGCCGCTTCATCACTTCGTGGATCGCGGTCACCAGCTCCGACCCGGCTGACCGCTTCAGCAGGTACGCGGACGCGCCGGCGCGAAACGCTTCGGCCGCGAGCGCCGGATCCTCGTTCATCGTCACGAACACGATCTTGATCGAGGGATCGATCTCTTTGATCTGGCGCGCCGCGTCGAGGCCGTTCAACAGCGGCATCGAGATGTCGACGACGACGATGTCCGGCCGGAGTTCGCGGACCGCGGCGACCAGCGCGCGTCCATCGGGGACTCGTCCCACGATGTCGCACTCCGGTGCGAGCAGCTTCTCGAAGGCTTCGGCCAGAAGCGTGTGGTCGTCGGCGATGACCATGCGGGGTTTTGACATCGGCGGGCCTCATCTTACGCGCAATCGGCGCGCGACTGACGCGTCGCGTGCGTGGAATATCCGTGTCTCGCGCGATTTCGGTGCATCCCGGATGCCCGCGCCGCGGCGCCTGTGGCGCGAACAGCGCGTCCTTTCGGTGACGGGACATCGCGATGCCGGTCACGACGGGCCGTGACTCAGCTGGCGCCGTTCACGCATCGCGGGCCGCCGCACGGCGCAAGCCGTGGGTTTCCGGCGGGTTGACGTGCGTCGATCCGGCACGGCACGGTGGTGTCGATCTTGCCAGTGGCTCAGCCATGGATTGCCGTATACAAGTGACGCACACGCAGGCTGGATTGACGGTGCGCCTGGCGGGACGCCTCGGCGCGCCTCATGTGTGCGAGCTCCTGCGCCTTTGCTCCGACACAGCCGATCCGCTTCGACTCGATCTCGCGCACCTGCGGTCGATCGATTTCGCCGGCGTTCACGCCCTGCGGCGGCTGCGCAGCGAGGGCGTGAACCTGATCGGCGCTCCCCGCTGCATTCGGCGCAAGGTGGGCCCGATTCGATGCTACGGCGTCACCGGCGCCCGCCCCCGCCTCTGGATCCACCGCCGCCTCTGGATCCGCCGCCACCTCTGAACCCGCCTCCACCGAACCCGCCGCCGCTCGGACGGAAGCTGCCGGAATTGAAGCTGCCGCTTCGCGCTCGGCTGAAGTCCTGCGTCCGGCGCGCGCCCTCGCTGCGCGACATCGAATCGCGATTGAGCTGACTCATCGTCGTCGCATTGAACTGGCTCGATGACGCGCGATTCTGCAGTTGTCCGACCTGCCCGCTGGTGCCCACGGCGCCCTGCGCCGGCCTCGACGCGCTGCTCCAACCGCCGTCGCCGTACTTCTGCCAGGAGCCGTTCGTGTTCTTGTAGACGTTGCCGTCGCGGCCCGCGTACATGTTCCCGCTCGCGGTCTTGCCGGCGAATGAGTTATTGACGACGCCGTTCCGGCTGACGGCGGCACCACCCTGACTCGTCTGCGTGGCGCGGGTGGTCGCGCCGGTGATGTTGCTCGAGTAACGCGAGGTGCTCGCCCAGTTATCGCCGCGCTGCACGGCGGTCGATCCCCAGCTTCCGTAGACGTTCGAGCCTTGCCGCGTCGCGGCGTACGTGCCCGTGCGAGGGTTGTAGGCCTGCGCGGCGCCGCGCGCGCCGTAGGGACCGTACGCCGCCGCGCCGCGCGCGTATGTCCCGGTGCGCGGGTTGTACCGCGCGCCGTAGCCGGCGCCGCCATACGGACCGTAGACGCCGGCCCCGCGCGAGTAGGCTCCGGTCCACGGGTTGTAGCGCGCGGCGTAGCCGTACGTGCTGTAGTGCGGGAAGTACGCCGGGTACGCCCCGGCCCATCCCAGGTACGGCGGATAGTAATAGCCGGTTCCCCAGACCGCGGTGCCCCACGCGACCATCATGCCGGTGTACGCCGCCGCCGCCGCGAACGTCACGTCGTCATCGTTCGAGTCCTCGACGGTGACGTACGTCACGTTGTAGGCAGGTGAGGAGATCGGGATCTGATAGATCTCCTGCGGAACCGCACTGGTCACGGACCATGGACCGGTGGGCGTCGTTCCCATGAACCAGACGCCCTGGAAGCACAGGTAATACATGGCGCCGACCTGGATGATCTGCTTGTCCGTGTTGACGGCGCGGGCCAGGGTCGTCCTCGGGATCGGATCGAATTGCGGCTCGCCTTGATACGCGACGTCAGGGGCCTGAATCGTCTGCCGGTTGACCGTCGCCGTTTGCGGGATCTGCGCGATGAGCACGGCCTCGATCGCCTGCGGCGTGCCCGGCACCGACGCCAGCACGCGCGAACGGGGATGATCGAGCGGGATTTTCTTGAAGTCCGCTGGAAGATCGGGCGTCGCGAACGTCCACGGTCCGGTGAACGCGGGCGCCGAGAACCAGCGGCCCGACATGAGGAAGTAGATCTGATGGTTGCTCTGTTCGCGGAAGACGTCGTCGTCGGTGTTGCTGATCCAACTGAGGTGCGTGGCCGGCACCGGAACTTCGACGGGCGATCCGCGCAGCAGCAGCAACTCCGCCGGCCCGTTGCTCACGAAGACTTTCGGCGCCGCGGTCACCTTCGTCGTGATCGTCGGCAGCGCCGCCTTCACCGCCATCCAGTTGTCGTCGTCGGGCAGTTTCTGGAAGCTGCCGGGCAGCTCGTTCACCGCCTTCCACGGACCGTTGATGTCCGCGGCCCTCATCCACGTCTTGTCGACGCGCAGGAAAAAGTCGTTCGCGGTGCCGTTCTGGAAGAGATCCCAGTTCGTGTTGACGGCGAACCGCAGATCGTTGTCCCGAATCGGGCTCCAGATCGGATCGCCGTCGAGGTTCACGAGCACCGCCGGCGTCGTGCTGTAGAACACCGCAGGCGGATTGGCGATCACGCCGTCCACGTTCTTGACGACGATCTGGCTCTTGTCGACGGCGGCCAGCACGCGATCGAGCGCGATGACGCGCTGTTCGTGCGGCACCGACGCGTTGATTTCCTCGACGATGGTGCGGAGCTGATCTTTCTCGACGCCGGGAAAATTCGACTCCGAAATCGTGAGCTTCGAGAAGTTGACGAGCCGCTCGGCAACCGCGACGCTCGTATCGGCTTCAACCTTGATCGTGCCGAGGACCGGTTTCTGCGCGCCGCTCGCGGTATACGACACCGCGAGGTACATCGTGATGTGCTTCTGATCGGGCCAGGCCGCCACCTGCGGCTGATAGAGCACCAGGCGCGCGCCCGACGGAACCGTGGTGTACACACGAGGCCAGCCGCCGTCGACCGGCGCCGCCGTCTTCACCGCGGGCGCCGGCCAGGCGGGCGCGGCGAGGAGCGTGAGCATCGTCATCAGAATCAGAGCGATCGACGTTTTGATGGTGCGCATGGGATCACCCGTTTCCGGCTCAATTGATCAAAATGAAGCGCGTCACCGACGCGCGTTCCTTGCCGTCGCTGCCGAACAGCGCCGCCCGGATCACGTACTCGCCCGCCGGCATATCGTTGAAGAAGAAGTCGCGCGTGCGCGGCGCCCGCTCGCCGTCCAGCTGGACCACGCTGCTGCGGTAGAAGTCGGCCGACTCCGCGACGACTTCCATGGCCCGGTTGTCCGCGTCGCGTTCCGCGACAGTACGAATACGGACAGTGGCGGGCCCAATCGCGACCGACGGCGTCACTCGCACAACAAGTTTGTCGACAGCCGCCGACGACGCGCCGGCGAGCAGCCACACCGCCAAACACCAGGTACCGCGATTCATCGCGCCTCGCTTGCTGCTCCCTGCACGCGAATGTAGAGCGTGGCTCGGGGCCGCGGCTATGCGGATCCGGCAGGCGCGGGCGCGCGGTGTCAGTTTTTTCCAACAGGCTCTGGCAGTTCCGGCAGTTCTCGCGCACGCCGGCGCCGCGCTACGTTGGCGTGGTGATCGTCAAGGAGCACCCGCATGATTCCCTCACAGCCCAGCACGCGAACCGCGGCCCCCGCACGTCAGTCGCGGCGCCGCGTTGTCGAACGAGCCGCGGAGTTCCTGCGTGCTCACGTCTCGGAGCCGATCCGGATCGCGCAAGTGTGCGAAGCGGCCGGCGTCAGCGAGCGCAGCCTGCGGAACGCGTTCTACGACGTCTGCGGGATGAGTCCCACGCGATACGTGCGATGGGAGCGGCTGAACGACGTGCGGCGCGCGCTGCAGTCGGCGCCCAACCTGCGGGGGACCGTCACGACGATCGCCACTGAGTACGGGTTCTTCGAGCTCGGTCGATTTGCGACGATCTACAAGGCGGTGTTCGGAGAGACGCCGTCGGAAACGCTCCGCGGCGCCGGCGGCGGAGAGACACCGCCGCCGGCCGACGGCGTGCGGTGGCTGCGGCGCTCAGGACGGCTGGACGTCTGAGCGCCTGAAGTCGCCGGGCCGCCCGGCCGGCGGCGTGTAGGGCACGAGCGCCTCGATCGTCGTACCGAGGCCCGGCGGCGACGTGATCGTCAGGACGCCGTCGAGCATCCGAAGCCGTTCGCGCATGCTCACCAGGCCGAGCCCGGGCGTCCGCAGGTCGACCGGATCGAATCCGCGGCCGGCGTCGATCACGCGAAGCACGATCGCGCCGCCCGTCCCCGTCAGCGTGACGCGCGCCTGGGACGCGCCGCTGTGCTTCGCGACGTTCGTCAATGCTTCCTGCAGGATGCGGAACAGGCAGAGCGCCACGTTCTCCGGGACGTTCGGCGGAACGTCCTTGTCCACGAAATCGACGTCCAGGCCCTGCGACGCGAACTCGAGACATTGCGCGCGCACGGCGGCGACGAGCCCGAGCGCGTCGAGCTGCGACGAGTGCAGCCGGTGGGACAGGTTGTGAATCTCGCTCGAGATGTGCGCCGTTCGCGCCGCGAGCTCCCGCATGCGAGCGGTGACCGCCGAGCTCGACTCCGGCGGCCTCAGACCGAGCTGCTCGATTTCGATCGACAGCAGCGCGATCTGCTGGTTCACGTTGTCGTGCAGCTCGCGCGCGATGCGGCGCCGCTCGTCTTCCTGCGCGTTGATGACGCGTCCGGTGAGATCGCGAAGCATGCGCTCGGCGTGGTGGTGCTCCGCGGTGTCGATGAGCCCCTTGTCGAGCAGCGACGCATATCCGCGAAATGTGCCGTCGGGCCGCGGAATGCCGCGTTCCACGAGCCAGCGGTACGCCCCGTCCGCGCAGCGGATTCGGTAGACTAGCGAATACGTCTTGCGTTCGATGAACGCCTGCCGGCGGATGTCGATCGCGGCCGCGCGATCGTCGGGATGGACGCCCTCGAGCCACCCCAGATCCACCTCCTCGTCCATGCGCCGGCCGGTCATCTCGAGCCACCGCGTGTTGAAGTAAGTCGCGCGGCCGTCGGGCCCGGCAATCCAGACGGCAACCGACAGCGTGTCCGCGACGTCGCGGAACTCGGCGCCCCGATCGCGCACCGCCGTCTCGAGCCGTCTGAGGCTGGTGACGTTCCAGTGCATCACCACGACGCTGCCGCTGTTCCGGCGCAGCGGCGTGACGCGCATGAGGCATGACTGGTCCCGGCCCGGCCGGCCGCACGGGTACTCGAACTCGAAGGTGTCACTCCGTCCGTTCGCCACGGCGTCCATGCCGGCGAGGACGTCGGCGGCGCCGGCCACTCCGTCGCGCACGGCTTTGAGACAGACGTCGCGGTAGCTCGCGCCCGGCGAGACGGCCGCGAGCGATCGCACGCCGTTGGCGAGGCCGAAGCGCATCCACGCGTCGTTCACCGAAACGATGACGCCGTCGCGATCGACGACGGCCGCATGCGGCGGCGGCAGCCGGGGCGCCGCCCCGTGCAGCGTGGAGTCGGGCCATGCGGGCGCGACGTCACCGCGGTTCGCCGGGGCCGCCGCGAGGCTCGCCGGCTCTTCCAGCGCCAGGGGCTCCACGCCGCGCTCGCGCAGATCGCGCGCCGGCCGGCGCTTCTCGCGCCGGCGCCCGAACGCGACATGGACCAATTTCAGCGATCCCGCCGCCGCGAGCATGGTGCCGACGACGATCTCCCACATGTGCAGCTGCCAGAGGCTCGCTTCGCGATTCTGGACGATCGCCCCCGGTGGCAGCAGCGCCTCGCGGATCCCGAAGCGCTGCAGCTCGCGCGCGTCGAACGCCGCCAGGTTCGCGGTGGTCGCCGGCGGCAACGCCGACGCACGGTCGCCGCTCAGCAGCCGCGCCGCACGTTCCGCCAGCTCGACGCCATGCTGCGTGTAATCAACGAGGACGCCACCAACGATCCCGTGTCCCAGATACGGGCTCGCAAGGCCGTACACCGGGACATGGCTTGCGCGGCGGACCATCTCGGCCACTTCGGAGGACGTCGCGGGCACGCCATCGCCGTCCATCGACAACGATGCATACAGCACGATCGCGTCGTCTTCGAGCAGCGTCAGCGCGCCGAGGAGATCACGCAGCCGGCGATCCGTCAGGAACGTGAACGACACTCTCGGCTCGAAGGCGCGAGCGGCCAGCCGGACGCCAGCCTCCCAGCTCCGATCCAGCGGCGTCGTCCCGGACACGACGATGACGCGGCGCACACGCGGTTGGAGCCTCAGGGCGAGGTCGAGCGTGTCCGGCGCCGGCGGCCGGATGAAGACGCCCGTGACATCCGGTCCGAGCGCCCGGTTTCGGATCGAGACCTCGTCGACGAGGCCGAACAGCAGCGGGACATTCGTGAAAATTTCGGCTCGGTGCCGGAGCGCGAAGTCGAGCGCCGGTTGAGCCAGCGTGATGATCAGGTCCGGCGCGGCTGCAGAGTACTTCGCACGCACGTACGCGCCGAACGCCCGGTCGTAAGCCTCATCGTCAGTGCGCGTGACGTCGATCAGCTCGACGTACAACCTGACCGGGTCCAGCATGTCCTGACGGAGTTTCGCGCCGATGCCGCTCTCGAGCGCCGTCCCGGCGGGGATGCCGGGCGCTTCCGACGCGAGAAGCACAATCGTCTTCGCCGTGGCAGGTTGCGCGACGACAACCGTTGCAAACCAGACCACGCACAACGCGGTCCGTTTGTTAAGGCCGAACATCGAGCACCGCACTGAGCTTCGTGACGACGCGAGGAATGGAACCGTCCTGCTGAGTAAATTTGGCTGACGCGATTGTACCGCACCTCACCAAACAGTCACATGCCGGATCCGCATAGTGACAACCGCGGATGTCTCCTAACGTAAATGCTCGAGCCCCTCGAATGGATCGCGAGGACACCATGGACGAATCAGCCCGAACCGCCAGGCACGACAGTCTCAGACGGGTCCTCGAAGAACGCCGGCGCACGATCGTCGCCGATCTTCGACAGGGCATTCGAGAAAGCTGCGACGGCGACGCCGTCGATCGGGCGGACGGCGTGCTGGACGCGGCGGACATCGGCGAGCTCGCGTGCCAGGACGAAATCCGGTTTGCGCTCATCGACATGAAGGCCGAGACGCTCGTGCGAATCGACGACGCCCTGTCGCGGCTGGCCGACGGCCGGTACGGCTCCTGTGACGACTGCGGCTCGGACATTCCCGAGGCGCGGCTGCGCGCGATGCCGTTCGCGGTTCGATGCCTTCGATGTCAGGAGTCGCGCGAGCACGAGGTGCGCGATCACCGGCGAAGCGAGCGCCTGATGGACCGCCTCCACTTCGAGAACCCGAAGGAACCCTGACGATCAGCGGGCGACGTAGCTGCGGCGCGCACGAGCGGTCATCCCGCGCTGCTTCACGCGCACCGACAGCGCGTGGACCTTGCCGTCGAGCCGCGCCGGCGTGAACCCGAGCAGGTACTGGGCGTGGAGCTCGCGCGACACGGCGGTGAACGTCGGCGCCAGATCGCGGACGTCGTTCAGCTCGAAGTAGCCGCCGCCGGTTTCCGCGGCGATCTGCTGCAGCCCGGGATCGGGACGGGTCTGCACGAGCCGGGTCCCGTCGGAGAAACTGCTCTGCAGCCCGATCGCGTACACCATGACCTCGTCGGCGCGCGCGCGATCGACGACCGTTGCGGCCCGCGCGCGGCTGCGCGTGTCGAAGCCGTCGGTGAACACCAGGATGACGCGCCTCCCCTCGACCTGCCGCAGCTCGTCGAGGCCCGCCATCAGCGCGTCGAACAGCTTCGTCCCGTTGCCGTACCCGAGATTCCGGATGTCGGCGCCGAGCCGGTCGCGATCCGAGGTGAACGGCGATCCGAATTGCACGCGGTCGTTGAAGGCGCCGACTCGCCCTCGATCGCCCGGCAGCAGGCGGATGACGAACTGCTCGGCGGCCTCACGCAGCAGGTCGAGCATGCCGGTCACGCTCGCGCTCGTGTCGAGCATGACGACGACCGTAATCGGTTGAGATTCGTTCAGGAAGAACGCGAGCGGCTGCGGCCGTCGATCGTCGAAGACCTCGAAATCGTCCCGCGTGAGATCGCACACGAGACGCCTGCGCGCATCGGTCACCGTCGCGAAGAGCGAGACGAGCTGCGTGTCGGCGCGGAAGACCGGGGGCTGCGCGCGCGATCCCGCCGGCGACGCGAGCCCGATCACGGCGCACACGACGGCCGCCGCCCCACGCCACACGCGCGAACCGAATCGCATCACACATCTCTATCGCACCCGCGCGCGCCGCGGAAGCTGTCAGTGATGACAGTGGCGTCGCGCGCCCCGCACGCGATCGCGTCCGCGCGTGCCGATTCCGCATAGCCCCGCATCCCGCGCGGTCGTACTTTCGAGGCACGGTTACGACGAGTGCCTCACATGCGTCTCGAGGTCTCGTCAGCTCCCGGAGATCGTCGAGACCCGAGGGCCGCACCCGTCGTAACCGCTGTGATTACTTTTGTGAGGTAGCGATGAATTCTGCCTGGCACTCACTCAGCGCGATTGCAGCGTGCATCCTGATGACGTCGGCGGCGTCGGCGCAGACATCGGCGACATCTCCCTCGGGGGCGAGCTCGGCGTCACGCTCGTCGACCTCGCCGTCACCGGCGGCGATCGATCGCGTCGACCGGCCCGCGACGACGACGTTCTTCGGCGACACCGGCTTGTGGTACGTGCCAACGGCGGAGGTCCTGCCCGGCGGCAACGCGTCGGTGTCCGGCTACCGCCGCGGCACCAACTACGTGCAGGGATACACGAACATCGGCGACTTCTCGGGATCGGCCGCCATCGGACTGGGCGGCCGCGTCGAGGCGTTCGGCGCGTTCCTCTTCGACACGCGCGTGAACCGCGATACGCGCCCGCTCCTCACGACCGTCGGGGACGGCGGCATCGTCGAC
>Ga0114129_10008685_pt1 | contig 14482 bp, 16 predicted proteins | sample RhiMetdeltSRZDD1_FD_80071 | JGI IMG/M metagenome (GOLD analysis project Ga0114129, IMG submission 80071) | Populus rhizosphere microbial communities from Tennessee, USA - Rhizosphere MetaG P. deltoides SRZDD1 (version 2) (version 2) | ecosystem: Host-associated > Plants > Roots > Rhizosphere >... | reverse complement strand
TCGCCGGGCGCGCCGGCATCAAGGCCGCGGCCGACGATCTCATCAAGCTGATCAACGATTCGAACGCAGAAGTGCGGTACGCGGCCATGCGTGCGCTGGGATCGCTCCGCGAAGAGCGCGCCATGGCTGCACTGGTCGAGCAGCTCAAGTTCTACGGCAAGGGCGAAGGGGCGTGGTCCGCGCTCGACGGCCTGGCGCACATCGCCCACAAGTCGACTGCCGCGGTGTTCACCGAGCGTCTTGCCGACCGGGATCCGTACCTTCGCCGTGCCGCCGCTGAAGGCCTCGCCCGGATCGGCGATACGGCGTCGGCCGGGGCGCTGGAGACCGGCGCCGGGAACGACCCCTCCGACATGGTTCGCGCCGCGATGGCGTTTGCCCTGCAGAAGCTGGGCCGCAGCTATGTGCCGCGTCTCGTCGAGTTTCTCGACGACCGGAAGGTCGCGGTCCAGGTCCAGGAATACCTGCTGGAGCTGGGGACGCCGATCGAGAAGGAGCTGCTGCCAAGCCTGCAGGAGCCGGACCCTTCGATCCGCGCTGGCGTCGCCGGCGTGCTCGGGGCCATCGGCGGCGACGCCTCGCTGGCGGCGCTGCAGAACCTGAAAGATCGCGACCAGGACGTCGTCCTCGCGGCGCAACGGGCGGTCGAACGCATCAAGATGCGCCCTTCGACGACGCTCAGGGCGCCTTGAGCGGAGTCGAAAGGCGCCGCGCGCTGTGATTCTGCCGCGCGCCTTCTACGCGCGCCCGACGCTGGACGTCGCCGCGGACCTGATCGGCAAGGTGCTGGTCCACGAGACCGTCCGCGGCACCGCGGCCGGCGTAATCGTCGAGGCCGAGGCCTACATCGGCGAATCCGATCCGGCTTGCCACGCGGCGCCCGGTCCGACGATCAGGAACGCACCGCTCTACGGCGCGCCCGGCTTCGCCTACGTCTATCTGAACTACGGCATTCACTATCTGGTGAACGCGGTCACCGAGCCCGAGGGATCGCCCGCGGCCGTGCTGATCCGTGCCCTCGAGCCGTTCGAAGGGGAGCCGCTGATGCGCCGGCGGCGTGCGCGCGGCACGACGCGACGGCCGGCGGATTTCGACAGCGCCGAGCTGTGCAGAGGCCCGGGCAACCTGGCGCGGGCGCTTGGCATCTCCCTCCGCGAGAATCGCCTCGATCTCACCGACTCCTCGCTGAGGATCGAGAACCGTGGCTTGCCGGCCCGCGAGATCGTGTGGGGTCCGCGGGTCGGCATCAGCGTCGGCGTCGAGCACGCGTGGCGATGTTCCGCGGTCGGGAGTGCGGCGGTGTCGGCGTTCAAGCAGGGAACGAGGAGGAGGTGAGTCTCAACTCCCAACTCCCAACTCCCAAGGGAAGTCGCTCGTGAGAGCTGGGTGAAAATGCGGCACTTGGCCGCTTGCCGCAATTCTCCCCCGGACGGTCGAGCGGCTCGGCTTGGGAGTTGGGAGTTGGAGGTTGGGAGTTGAGCCTTCTTAGACCCGCGTGCGCGCGTTTGCCGCCTGTTCGATCTTGATCTGAATCGTGCGCTGTCTTCCGTCGCGCAGTACGGTCAGCGTCGCGGAGCTGCCGATCTCGGCGTCGGCGAGCAGCCGGATGAACTGCGAGGCGTCTTCGATCGTGGTGTTGTTGAAGCCGACGATGATGTCGTACTGGCGGAGCCCGGCGGCGTAGGCGTCCGACGCCCGGACGATCCCGAGCACGAGCACGCCGCGCGCGTCGGGGGCGTTCAGCTCGTTGGCGATCTGCGGCGTCATCGGCTGCAGCTGGATGCCGCGGATCGTGCCGCGGCGCACGCCGCCGTACTTGATGATGTCGTCCATCACGTGCCGGGCCAGGTTGCTCGGCACCGCGAAGCCGATCCCCTGATAGCCGCCCGACTCGCTGTAGATCGCCGTGTTGATCCCCACCAGCTCGCCGCGCGCGTTGATCAGCGCGCCGCCGGAGTTGCCCGGGTTGATGGCCGCGTCCGTCTGGATGAAGTCCTCGTAGTCGGCGACACGCCCCTCGAGACGGCGGTTCGTAGCGCTGACAATGCCGAGCGTCACCGTCTGATTGAGCTGGAACGGATTGCCGATGGCGAGCACCCACTCGGCGACCCGCAGCTTGGACGAGTCGCCCCACCCGAGCACCGGCAGGTTGGTGGCGTCGAGTTTCAGGACCGCGATGTCGGTCAGCGGATCGGTGCCGATGACCCGCGCCCGCAACTCGCGCTTGTCGGTGAGGCCGACACGCACGTCGGCGCCCGCGCTGCCGACGACGTGATTGTTCGTCAGCACGTAGCCGTCGGCCGAGACCACGACGCCGGAGCCGAGGCTCTGCTGACGGCGTTCGCGGTAGAGATCGTCCTCGCGGAAGAAGAAGCGGAAGAACGGATCGTTGGTGAGCGGCGTGCGGACGACCTGCGTCGAGGAGATGTTGGTGACGCTGCCGATGGCGCGCTGGGCGATGTTGGTGAGATCGGGGAGGCCGGCGGCGGGCGCCGCCTGCGCGGTGCGCGCGGCCTGCGCCGGGGTTTCCGGCGGCGCGGGCGCGGCCGATGTGATCGCCGCGGTGCGCATCCGGCCGGTCAGGACCAGCCCGGCCATGAGGCCGAACGTCACCGAAGTCACGACGAGAAACAGACGTCTGAGCATGGCAGTGTTCCTGGGTTCAGCGCACTTCGATCTTGCGCGGCGGCAGGGGCGGCGTCTTGGGGATGGTGATCGTGAGCACGCCGTCGGTCAGATCGGCCTCGACCCGATCGCCGTCGATCTTTTCCGCGAATTCAAAGACCCGTCTGAAGCGGCCGTGTCCGCGCTCGACCTGATGGTAGTGCACCGCCTCGCCAGACGCCGGCCGGGCCTCGCGCGTGCCCTGAATGGTGAGACGCGAGTCCTCGATCGCCAGATCCACCTGCTCGCGGGTCAGGCCGGGCACCTCCGCTGTGACCACGTAGGACTCCGCGGTCTCGTAGACGTCGATCGCCGGCGCCCATGAGTCGGCCTGGTGCCGCGACAGCCGCTCGAGCCGCTGCTGCCACGCGCGGAGGTCACTTAGCGGATCACAGGGCATAGTGACGATGGTACCGCAATCGCTCATCCCTCATCGCTAATCCTGAATCCCCAATCCCTATCCCTGATCCCCATCCCGAATCCCTTATCAGGAATCTTTCATCCAGAATCCCGTCGAGATTAGCGACAGGGACTCGGGATCAGCGATGGGGATTGGGGACTCGGGATCAGGGATGAGGGATTAGGGATTTCGTCGGCGTGTTAAAATTCCCGGTTTTGGGGCGATTAGAAGTGCCCCGTCAGGACGCCATGAGCTCAATTCAAGCTACGCGTATGAAGAAGGGCATGCTGATCAAGGTTGGCGAGGACCTGTTCCGGGTGCTCGAGCTTCAGCATGTCACGCCGGGGAACCTGCGCGGGTTCGTGCGGGTCAAGTTCCGCAACATCCGGACCGGCACGTTGTCCGATCAGAAGCTGCGCTCGGAAGACTCGGTCGAGCGGGCGACGCTCGACGAGCGGGCGATGCAGTATCTCTATCGCGACGGCGACTCGTTCCACTTCATGGACACCGAGTCGTACGAGCAGCTGCACATCACCGAAGAAGCGCTCGGCGACGCCGTCAACTACATCATCCCGGACGCGGTGATCAACGTCGAGTTCTACGGATCCGAGCCGGTCGGCATCGAGTTGCCGGTGACCGTCGATCTCAAGGTCGAGGACACGGCGCCGGGGATCAAGGGCGCGACCGCCAGCGCGCAGGTCAAGCCGGCACGGCTCGAGACCGGCCTCGTGGTCCAGGTCCCGCCGTTCGTGAACACCGGCGACAAGGTCCGTGTCAGCACGGAGACGGGAGAGTACCTGTCCCGGGCGTAGCCGGCCCGGGGACGGCAGGGAATGGATATCAATCAGACACGGCCGGGTCTCGGCTGGATCGAAGTCATCGCCGGCAGCATGTTCAGCGGAAAGAGCGAGGAGCTGATCCGGCGGCTGCGGCGCGAACAGATCGCCCGGCGCAAGGTCCAGATCTTCAAGCCGAAAATCGACAACCGCTACAGCGACGATCACATCATCTCGCACAGCGACATGCGGATCGCCTCGGAGAACGTCACCTCGTCGCGCGAGCTGCTCGAGAAGGTCAAACCGGAGACGGAAGTCGTGGGAATAGACGAAGGGCAGTTCTTCGACCTGGAGCTGCCGGCGGTGTGCTGCACGCTCGCCGACCAGGGCAAGCGAGTGCTCGTCGCGGGTCTCGACCAGGACTACCTGGGGAAGCCGTTCGACCCGATGCCGCAGTTGCTCGCGATCGCCGAATACATCACCAAGACGCTGGCCATCTGCATGGTCTGCGGCGCGCCGGCGAATCACACCCAACGGCTCGTCGCGAGCAGCGAGCGCGTGCTCGTCGGCGCGCAGGGGACTTACGAGGCGCGGTGCCGCAAGTGTTTCGATCCGAGGCTGGGGTTAGAGCAATGAGAGCGTCAAATCCCAAGCTCCAGGATCCAAATCCCAACGGACTCCCAAGCTCCAAATCCCAAACAAAGCCCCAACCAAAATCCCAACACAGCTGGTGATACTTGGGAGTTTGCTTGGGATTTGGGACTTGGAAGTCTGTTGGGATTTGGGATTTGGAGCTTGGGATTTGACGCGGCTCTACACGTCGTCCCGCTCGTCGTGCACGCCGAGGTCGAGAGTCTTGCCCGTGAAATGAATGTCGTGGGCGGCGATCTTGTCGCGCAGCAGGCGGCGCGCGGCGCCGTAGTAGGGCTGGGGCACCACCAGGCTCTTCGCGAAGTTGCGCCAGCGATACATCATGACCAGGATGGGATCGTCCCCTTCGCGCCAGGTGAGGCCGCCGATCTGTGAGTAGGGCACGAACCCGCCCTCGGCCCAGATGCCATCCTCATAGAAGCCGCGGCCGATCTTGAGCGTGAGCGGCACGTAGCTGTAATAGACGAGCATCATGCTCTCGCCGAAGACGTCGCGCGCGTGGAACCGCAGGTAGGCGAGCTTGTACACGATCACGCCCGCCAGGACGACGCCAACCACGATGAAGAAGGGATAGAACCGCGGCGTGGGACTGCGCCAGGTCAGGAGTGCGGACGACCGGATCCGCATGAACCGGATGAAGTCGAAGAGCAGCCGCACGTTCACAATCAGGAAGAACACCCCGATGGCGATGAGCAGTTGAGGCAGCCGCTCCATATGGAGTCTGACCCCATTTTAACGGGGAGGTTCCATCGCGACAACAGTGCGGGCCGGAGGCGCCGGCGCGGCTATTTGAGGACGTCGATGAGCCAGGCGATCGGTCCGCCGCCCGAGGCCATGGGATCCTTCAGCCAGTCCGGCGGCGTCAACCAGATGAAGCTCAGGATGGCAATCACCATGACGTCGTACTGCCAGGTGGCGCGCTCGTAGGTCCAGTAGAAGGCGTTCCAGAGGACGCGCAGCGGCGGCGTCACACCATCACCTCGACGTCGCGGAGCTCCCGGTAGGTGAGGATGATGCGGTCGGCCACGGTGAAGATCGAGAGGATCAGAATGACCCACATCACCGCCGCCATGCGATTGGTGAACGCCCCGATCATGAACAGCACGACCCGCTCGGGCCGTTCCATGAAGCCGACCTTGCACTTCTTGATGAGCGACTCGGCGCGGGCGCGGGTGTAGCTCGTCATGATCGCGAACATCATCGCCAGGGCGGTCACCATCACGTAGTCGCGGCGGTCGAGCGTGGCGTAGAGAAAAATCAAGCCGATGAAGAGCGAGATGTCGGAGAACCGATCGATCACCGAGTCCCAGAACGCCCCGAACGCGCTCATCGTCTGCGACTCGACCGCGACCTTGCCGTCGATGAAGTCGAAGATATTGGCGATGACCATGATCACCCCGGCGGTGACGAACTTGCCCAGCGCCAGCGCCCAGGCGGCGGCGACGTTGATGAGCACGCCGATGAAGGTCAGCGTATTGGGGTGAATCCGCCATCTGACGCAGAGATCGATGATGAGCCGCAGCGGAAACATGCAGATGCGGCCGATGAGCCCGGTAAAGGTCATGGTTCGGCTATTGGCGGTCCGTGGCGCCGGCCGCGGGAGCGACCAGGCCGATGCTGTAACAGGCGGTATAATAAAGGGTTCACGTCTCGCGCGAAAACGCGCCAGTGTACCGCATGCCAATCCGTGATCTCAAGACCCAGATCGCCCGCCTCCCCGAGCAGCCCGGGGTCTACCTCTATTACAACGAGGCGGGGGAGACGCTGTACGTGGGCAAGGCCCGCGTGCTGCGCGACCGGGTCCGCAGCTACCTCGGCGCCTACGGCCTGAGCCCCCGGATCGACGCCCTCCTGGAGGAGGCACACCGGCTCGAGACCATCATCACCGACTCGGTCATCGAGGCGCTGGCCCTCGAGAACAACCTGATCAAGCAGCGGGCGCCGAAGTACAACATCCTGCTGCGGGACGACAAGACCTATCCATACCTCCAGCTCACCGCGGGCGAGGCGTTTCCGCGCGTGCTCGTCGCCCGCCGCGTCGAGCGCGACGAGCATTTCTACGCCGGCCCGTTCATGCCCGCGGCGCTCGCCCGCAAGACCATGTCGCTCAGCCACAAGCTGTTCGGGATCCGGTCCTGCAACGAGACGATCACCGGCGAACGGCCCCGCCCCTGCCTCGAGTACGACATCAAGCGCTGCGCCGCGCCGTGCGTCCATACGATCTGCTCGGAGGCCGAGTACCGAATCCATGTTGAGCACACGAGGCTGTTCCTGGAGGGGCGCAACGACGAGCTCGTGGCCACACTCCGCGACCGCATGACGCAGGCCGCCGCGGAGGAGCGATTCGAGCAGGCCGCGCAGCTCCGCGACGCGCTCAGGACGATCGAGACGCTCCGCACCCGCCAGCAGAAGATGGCGAGCCCGGAGTTCGGCGATCGCGATGCGTTCGGCCTGAAGCTTGGTCCGGCCGGCGCGGTCGTCCAGGTCTTCCAGATGCGCCGCGGCCGGGTCGTCGAGCGCACCGAGCTGGTCACCGATCCGGGCGCGCTCGGCAGCATCGAATCGGTCGCGATCACGGAAGCGGCCGTCGACGGAGATCCCGGCGCCGCCGCCCCGGCCGACCTCACCGAGTGCGACGTGCTGCAGGCGGCGCTGCAGCAGTTCTATGCGGAGCACGAGGCGCCGTCCGAGATCCACGTGCCGGTGCCGTTCCCCGAGGCCGACGCCGAGCTCCTCGAACGCTGGCTGTCGGAACGGTCCGGCCGCCGCGTCCGCATCATCGTGCCGCGCCGCGGCGAGAAGCGCGGACTCCTCGAGCTCGCGTCGAGGAACGCGGAGGTCGCCTATCAGGCCCGTTTCAACGAGAACGTCGCGGCGCATTACGACGCGCTCGAAACGCTGCGAACGGTGCTGGCGCTGCCGTCGGTCCCGCGCCGGATCGAGTGCTTCGACATCTCCACGATCCAGGGGGCCGAAACCGTGGCGTCGATGGTGGTGTGCGAAGACGGGAGGATGAAGAAGGGGGAATACAGGAAGTTCCGCATTCGAGGCTCGGGACTCGGGGCTCGGGGCTCGGGGAAGCCGCGGGTCATCAGAGGCAACCAGCCGCCTGGATCGGCCCCCCTTGCCCCTGAGTACCACCGGCTTCCCGAGCCCCGAGCCCCGAGACCCGAGTCCCGGGTATTGGACGACTTCGCCTCGATGCGTGAAGTCGTGACCCGGCGCTATCAGCGAGTGCTCGAGAACGGCGGGCCGTTCCCCGATCTCGTTCTGATCGACGGCGGCAAGGGACAGCTGTCCGCGGCGTACGACGCGCTGGAGAGCCTCGGGCTCGGCAGTCTGATGGCGGTGGGCATTGCCAAGAAAGAGGAACTGCTGTTCACGCGCGACCGGGAAGACGCGATTGCGTTGCGCGAGGAGAGCCCGGCGCTGCTGCTCATCCGGCGGATCAGAGACGAAGCGCACCGCTTTGCCGTCACCTTCCACCGCGCCTCGCGGACGAAGCGCGACCTGCGGTCCGATCTCGACGCGATCGCCGGGATTGGCCCGCGGCGCCGCAAGGCGCTGCTCACGACCTTCGGCAGCGTGGCCGGCGTGCGGCGCGCCACCCGGGAAGAACTCGTCCGCGTGGTCGGGGCCAAATCGGCGGACGCCGTGCTGGCACACTTCTCGACGCCGTCCTAGCCTTGATTGCCCGGCGGTTTTCCCTTAGTCTTGACGCTTTCCAGAAACCCTCAGCAGCCGCCCCTTGGACCTCACTGCCATCCTGATCGGGTTCGCGATTGTGATTGTTTCGCTGACGATCCACGAGGCGGCGCATGCGTGGACCGCCGACCGTCTCGGCGACCCGACCGCGCGGCTCCTCGGCCGTGTCTCGCTCAATCCCATCGTCCACATCGATCCGATTGGCACGATCCTGCTGCCGCTGCTGGCGACCTACAGCGGCCTGCCGATCCTCGGATGGGCGAAGCCGGTGCCGGTCAACATCAGCCGCCTGCGGCATCACCGGCGCGATTTCATGATCGTGGCCGCCGCGGGGCCGATCAGCAATTTCCTGCAGGCGGTCGTAATCGCGATGGTCTTCCGGGTGGTCTATGGCGCCGGCGCTTCGGACCTGCTGCCGGCGATCCTGTGGAAAGCCGTGGAGACGAACCTGGTCCTGGCGTTCTTCAATCTGATTCCGATTCCGCCTCTCGACGGGGGAAACGTGCTGGCCGGCCTGGTCCCTGAGGGCGCCGCGCGCGTGCTCGATCAGGTGCGGCAGTTCGGCTTCATCGCGCTGTATGCGCTGATGCTGTCGGGGATTCTCAGCAGCCTGATCATGCCGCCCACCGAATTCTTCCTGAGGCTGCTGCTCCTGTGACCAAACGCATCGTCTCGGGGATGCGACCCACCGGCAAACTGCATCTGGGTCATCTGGTTGGCGCGCTCGAGAACTGGGCGTCGCTCCAGGACAAGTACGACTGCTTCTACTTCGTGGCCGACTGGCACGCGCTGACCAGCGACTACGCCGACACCTCGGCGATCGTCGAGAACGCCTTCGACATGGTCGCCGACTGGATTGCGGCGGGCCTCGATCCCGAGCGCAGCACGCTGTTCGTCCAGTCGCTGATCCCCGAGCACGCCGAGCTGTATCTGCTGTTGTCGATGACCATCCCGACGCCCTGGCTCGAGCGCGTGCCGACCTACAAAGAACAGATCGAGCAGCTGTCGGAGAAAGACCTCTCGACCCTGGGGTTCCTCGGCTATCCGCTGCTGCAGACGGCGGACATCATCATCTACAACGCCCACTTCGTCCCGGTCGGCGAGGATCAGGTGCCGCATCTCGAGCTGAGCCGCGAGATCGTGAGGCGATTCCACAATTTCTACGGCGAGCTGTTCGTCGAGCCGCAGCCGCTGCTGACGACCTTTCCCCGGCTGCCCGGGCTCGACAACCGGAAGATGTCGAAAAGTTACGGGAACACGATTAACCTGTCCGACGACGCCAGGACGGTGGAGCAGAAGGTCCGGCAGATGTATACGGATCCGAAGCGGATCCGCGCGGACATTCCCGGCACCGTCGAGGGCAATCCGGTGTTCATGTATCACGACGCGTTCAACCCGGATGTCGCGGAAGTCGACGATCTGAAGACGCGCTATCGGGCCGGCAAGGTCGGCGACGTCGAAGTGAAGACCAAGCTCGCGCGCGCGCTGAACGCGCGCCTCGAGCCGATGCGGGCCCGGCGTGCCGAGGTGGTCGCCAGGCCTGATCGGCTGCGCGAGATTCTCCACGAAGGCTCGAAGAAGGCGCGCTCGATCGCCGCCGAAACGATGGAGCGCGTCAGGACCGCGGTGAAACTGCAGTACTGACGATTGCCAACATTGCCAAGAGTGCCACCATTGCCAACACTGGAAAAGCCACCTGCTCGAGGGGCCGGCGATCGGTTCCGGGTATTGGCGAGTTGTGCATGTGAAATGTTGGCAATGGTGGCAGTCCTGGCAATGTTGGCAATGCCATGAATGAACCCGAATTCGAATCGATCCTCGAGGCGTACCCCGTCAGGCTTCAGAACTTCGAAGGCCCGCTCGACCTCCTCCTGCATCTGATCAAGACGCACGAGGTCAACATCTACGACATCCCGATTGCGCTCATCACGCAGCAGTACCTCGACTACATCGATCTGATGCGGGAGATGAATCTCGACGTCGCCGGGGAGTTCCTGGTGATGGCGGCCACGCTGATCCACATCAAGTCGCGCATGCTGCTGCCGCGGCCGGATCCGGCGCAGGAGGACCCCGAGGAGGATCCGCGGGACGTGCTGATGCGCCGGCTGCTGGAGCATCAGAAGTTCAAGGCCGCGGCCGAGCTGCTGCACGAGCGCGAGACCCTGCGCAGCGCCCAGTGGACCCGCGCCGACGGGCCGATCGCGGAGATCGCGGGCGAGGCGCCGGAGCCCGAGATCGAGGTCGATCTCTTCAGCCTGATCAGCGCCTTCCGCAACGTCGTCGAGCGCGCGAAGCAGCGGCCGAAGATCTACCTCCCCGGCGAGCAGATGCCGATCGAGGATCGCATCGAGCAGCTGCTGGCGAAACTGTCCGAGACAGAGGCGTGCGGCTTCGAGGATCTCTTCGCCGACATGCAGACCCGCGCCGGGATGATCGTCACGTTCCTGGCGATCCTCGAGATGATCCGCCTGAAGCTGATTCGCGTGTTCCAGACCGGCGCGACCGGCGGGATCCGCGTCTACAAGCGCGAACGGCCCAGTGACGCGCCCTCCTTCGGCAAAGCGCAGGAGGGCGAATGAGGCATTGCCAACATTGCCAGAATTGCCAACATTGCCAAAACTGCCTATGCCGCTAGGATTGACCAACCGAGCCTTGGACGACTCGGTATTCCCATTGGTGGCAATGGTGGCAATGGTGGCATTCTTGGCAATGGATAATCGAAGGACCCCGTGGAGCACCTGAAGCCGATCATCGAAGCGCTGATCTTTGCGTCGCCCGAACCGGTGACGCGCAAGACGCTGTACAAGCTGCTCGACGGAGAGACCAAAGAAGACATCGACGCCGCGCTGGCGGCGGTCCGTGCGGATTACGACGCGCCTCGCGGCCTGCAGATGGTGGAGGTGGCCGGCGGCTACCAGATCGTGACCCGGCCCGAGCTCCACGAATGGGTCCGCAAGCTGTTCCACGATCGGACGACGCAGAAGCTCTCGGTGCAGTCGCTCGAAACCCTCGCGGTGATTGCCTACAAGCAGCCGGTGACCGCGGCTGAAATCGCCGAGATCCGCGGCGTGTCGAGCAGCGGCGGCGTGCTCTCGACGCTGATCGAGCGACGGCTGATCAAGACCGTCGGCCGCAAGCAGGTGGTGGGGCGGCCGTTCATGTACGCGACCACCCGCGAGTTCCTGGAGCGGTTCGGTCTGAGCGATCTCGGCGATCTGCCGAAAGTCGAGGAGCTGTCGGACGCGCTCGGATTCGATCTCCCGGGCGGATTGGCCGAGCCGACCGAGACCACGTCGCCGCTGCCGTTCGACGCGGACGCGCCGGCGGAGGAGACGCAGCCGCCGCTGACGGAGCCGTCCGTCGTGGAAGAAGAAAAAGTGCACTAGATCAATGGCCGAGCGGCTGCAGAAGATCCTTTCCGCCGCGGGAGTCGCGTCGCGGAGGACGGCCGAGACGCTGATCGAGCAGGGGCGCGTCACCGTCAACGGGAAGACGGTGACGGCGCTCGGAACCAAAGCCGACGCCGGCGCCGACGACATCCGCGTCGACGGGCGGCGCGTCAAGGCCGCCGGCCGGCGCCGCTACATCCTTCTTTACAAGCCGCGCGGGTACATCACCACACGCTCCGATCCGGAGCAGCGCCCCACGGTCATCGATCTGCTCGCGAAAGGCGGCGTCCGGGAGTACGTCTATCCGGTCGGGCGGCTCGATTACGACTCCGAAGGACTCCTGCTCCTCACGAGCGACGGGGATCTGGCGGCGCACCTGACGCATCCGCGCCACGGCATCGAGCGCGAGTACGAGGTCCGGGTGAAGGGTGTGCCCGACGCGCACGATCTCGAGCGGCTCTCGCGCGGGATCTCGCTCGAGGGACGACGCACGGCGCCTGCAGCGGTCGACATGACCAAGGTCGTGGATGCCGAAAGCGGGCCGCAAGCGCTGCTGTCGTTCGTGATTCAGGAGGGCCGCAACCGGCAGGTCAGGAACATGTGCGATGCGATCGGGCATCCCGTGGTGCGCCTCAGACGCGTGCGGATCGGGCCGATCACCGACGATCGCATCCGGCCCGGCGAGTTCCGCGACCTGACGCCCGGCGAGATCGCGTCATTGCGGACGCCGGCGCGGGCAGCTCGCCAGAGACCTACAGCACCGCCGCCCAGAACCGCACCAGCCGCCAGATCTCCCCGATCGCCGGGGGATGGTCGACGGCGGCGTGGGTGATGAGCGGCGTCGCCAGCTGTGTCACACGCCCGCCGCGGGCGCGCAGCTCGCCGGCGAGAATCACCGACTCGGCGGCCGGCACCACGTTGTCGTCGGCGCCGTGGAGCAGGTAGACGGGCGCCGACGGCGGCGGATTGCGCGAGGGCGAGAGCGCGGCGTCCCCGCCGAGCGCGGCCACGTGAGGCAGCAGCGCCGGCGCGAGATGCGCGACGTCGCGCGCATTCACCCACTGCATGAACGTGCGCGCCGGTTCCGGCAGCGTCTCCGCGAGTGTGCGGGCGCGTTCGAACTCCTTCGCCGAGAGGCTCTTGTCCAGCATGTCCAGGTGCGTGGCATTCAGGAACACGAGAATGCCCCGCCGCAACGCTTCGACCTGATCGGCCGGGACCAGCCGATCCGCCACACCCAGCAGGATGATGACGACGCCGTAGTCGTGGGGTGCCAGCGTGGCGCCATCCGGCAGAGTCCCCGTGCACAGGTAGCGCAGCGTGCGGGGAAGATCGCCGTGCCCGCCGAACGACAGCACCCACGCCACGCGATCGCCCAGACGCGAGGCCGCAACGATCGACAGGCCGCCGGCGAAACTGATGCCCATCAGCGCGACCTGGCGGCCGCTCGAGCCTGACGGCGCGGCGGACTCGCGGCTCAACCACATCGCCGCGTCCTCGATCATGTCGGTGGAGCGCGGCGTGATCTGGTAACGGGTGAGATCCGGGAGCTCGGCGGTCGTCACCGGGTGACCCGTAGCCGCGATGTCCTTCGCGAACTTGATGAGGCGCGGCTCGGCGACGCCGGCGGCATGCACCCCGGGCACGAGCAGGATCGGCGGTCCACTGATGTCGGCCGGCCGGTACGATCGCGCGCGGAGCTGACCGCCGCGCCAGGGAATCGTGAGCTCCGACTCGGTGACGGCCTCCGCTTCGAGCGCGGCCGCGGAACGCGCGAATCCCTGCATCCCCGCCGCCCGTACGACGAACGCGGTCGCTTCCACGTAGTCGTGGATCGAGGCGTAGCCGGCGAGCAGAACGGCGATCGCGCTCGCGCCGACCACGACGCGCCGTCGCGTCCCTGTCATCGCGCGCGCATGATACGGTAGATCCGATGTCCACGCCCGCGCCCAACCTCATCATCGCCATCGATGGGCCCTCCGGTGCGGGCAAGGGCACGATCGCGCGCGCGGTGGCGGCTCGTCTCCAGTACCGGCACATCGACACCGGCGCGATGTATCGCGCCGTCGCGTGGAAGTCGCGCCGCGAGGGCATCGACCTGCACGACGAGGCGGCCGTCGCTGCGGTGAGCGAACGCGCGCGGTTCGAGCTCGCTGACGGCCGCGTGATCATCGACGGTGAGGACGTCTCGCAGGCGATCCGGACGCCCGAAATCGATGCGGGGGCCACCGCCGTCGCCCGGCATCCGGCGGTCCGCCGCGTGCTCGTCGCGCGGCAGCAGGCGCTCGGGCGCGGCGGCGGCGTCGTCATGGAAGGACGGGACATCGGCACCGTCGTCTTTCCCGATGCGGACGTGAAAATCTACCTCGACGCGTCGCCCGAAGAGCGCGCCCGCCGGCGCGCCAGCGATCCCGCCCACCGCAGCCCCGGGTCGACCGGCCTGGCCGACGTGGCGACCGCGCTCGCCGAGCGCGACAGGAGCGACTCGACCCGCGCCGCCTCCCCGCTCGCGATGGCATCTGACGCCGTCCACATCGAGACGACGGGAGTCCCCATCGACTTGGTCGTCGATCGGGTGATGGCCGTTGTCCAGGAACGGCAGCGCGGCTGATTCCGCGATCCGCGATCCGCGATCCCTATAAACACTCCGCCCCGCGCGGGCGTAATGAACGCTCGTGACCCACCCGTCTTCCCGTCTGACCCTCGCTCCAGCTCTGACGTTTGCGGGCGCGCTGCTCGCGTTGCCGGTGGTCTTCGCACAGCAAACGCCGGCGGACCGGTTCTGGCCGCAGTGGCGCGGACCGCAGATGAGCGGCGTCTCGCAGTCGGCGACGCCGCCGACCGAGTGGAGCGAGTCGAAGAACGTCCGCTGGAAGATCGAGATCCCCGGCCGTGGC
>Ga0114129_10008684_pt1 | contig 14483 bp, 11 predicted proteins | sample RhiMetdeltSRZDD1_FD_80071 | JGI IMG/M metagenome (GOLD analysis project Ga0114129, IMG submission 80071) | Populus rhizosphere microbial communities from Tennessee, USA - Rhizosphere MetaG P. deltoides SRZDD1 (version 2) (version 2) | ecosystem: Host-associated > Plants > Roots > Rhizosphere >... | reverse complement strand
GGCTTCCGGGCCGGCCGGGGGCGTGCTGCCCTGGCGGCGGAGGCATAGTCGGGGACCGGCGAATCGAGGAGCGGAACGACCACGGCGCCATGGTGCGTCATGGACGGCAAGTTGTCCAGACCCTCGGCGGAGCGCTTCCCCCAAATCGCAGGAAGATTTGCTCAGCCTGGGAGATGACAGGAGACGGCCGTCAGGCCGGTTCTCCGGGTGGGATACGACGGCGAAGCCGCCCATTCATTGGACCGGGGTGAGCGGCGGCTTTCCGCTGAGCACGGCGATCACGTTCTCGGCCACCAGGCGAGCCATGCCGTCCCTGGCCGCGGCGGTCGCGGAGCCCACGTGCGGAAGCAGCACCACGTTCTCGAGCGCCAGCAGCTCGGGATCGACCGCCGGCTCCTGCTCGAAGACGTCCAGCCCCGCCGCGCTCAGCCGGCCGTCCCGAAGCGCGGTCGCGAGCGCCTTCGCGTCGACGAGCGATCCGCGCGCGGCGTTCACCAGCACCGCGCCCCGCTTGAAACGCTCGAGCAGCGCCCGATCGACGAGATGGTGGGTCGCCGGCGTGGACGGAGCGTGCAAGGTCACGAAGTCCGAGCGCTCCACAAGCTCCTCCAGCGGCACACGCTCTAGCCCGAGCCGCACCTCGGCCTCCGGTCGCGGGCTCGGAGACGTGTAGAGCAGCGCGGGCTCGAAACCGCGCAGGAGCTCCGCCACCCGCAGCCCGATCCGGCCGAGGCCGACGATCCCGACCGTACTGCCGGCCAGCTCGCGCCCGAGGAGCGCACTCGGATCCCAGCCGGTCCATTTCCGGTCGCGCACCAGCCGCTCCGCTTCGCCCACACGCCGGGTCGCCGCGAGCATCAGCGTGACGGTCAGCTCGGCGGTGGCGTTCGTAAGGACATCCGGCGTGTTGGTGACGACCACGCCGCGCGCCTCGGTCGCATCGAAGTCGACGTTGTCGAAGCCGACCGCGAAGTTGGCGACCACGCGCAACGCGGGACCGGCTGCGTCGAGCAATTCCCCATCCACGGGCACGGTCGGGTCCGCGACGATCGCCGCAGCTCCCTCGACCCGCGTCAGGAGCTCGTCGCGGGCCGGGGACAGCTCTCCGGACACGACGTCGAAGCGCTCGGCGAGCAGGTCGAGCCCGGCGGCGGGCAGCCGCCGGGCGATCACGACTCTCTCCCGGCTGCCCGTGGCTAGCTCTTCGGCATGGCCGCCATCGCGTCGACCAGCTCGCGCACCGCGGCGGCCGACCGCTGCAGGTCCTCGCGCTCCGACTCCGACAGCTCGATCTCGACGATCTCCTCGACGCCCTCCTTGCCGAGCTTCACGGGCACGCCCACGAAGAGACCGTCGACGCCGTACTCCCCGTCGCAGTAGGCGGCGCACGGCAGAATCCGCTTCTGGTCGAAGACGATCGAGTCGACCATCTCCACGACCGCGGCGGACGGTGCGTAGTAGGCGGAGCCGGACTTGAGAAGCTTCACCACCTCGGCGCCACCGTCCCGCGTCCGCTGGACGATCTCCTCGAGCCGCTCCGCGCCGATCTTCTGGCCGACGGGAACACCTGCCACGTTCGTGTAGCTCGTGACGGGCACCATCGTGTCGCCGTGACCGCCGAGCACGAACCCGGTGACGTCCCGCACCGACACGCCCAGCTCCCACGCAAGGAACGTCCGGAAGCGCGCGGAGTCCAGGATGCCCGCCATCCCGACCACCCGCTGCCGTGGGAAACCGGACACTTCGAGCGCGACGTGACACATCGCATCGAGCGGGTTCGTGACCGCGATGATGATCGCGTCTGGCGAGCGGTCCGCCACCTCCCTGGTGACGCCCTCGACGATCTCACGGTTGGCGGCGAGGAGGTCGTCACGACTCATGCCCGGCTTGCGCGGAAGGCCGGAGGTGATGACCACGATGTCGGAGCCGGAGGTTGCTTCGTACGTATTCGTGCCGACTATGTTCGGCTCATACCGGACGACCGGCCCGGCCTCGTTCAGATCGAGCGCTTTTCCCTGAGGTAGGCCCTCGACTATGTCGACCATCACGACATCGGCGTAGTCACGCTCAGCCAATCTTTGAACCGTCGTGGCGCCGACATTGCCCGCTCCCACGACAGTGATCTTCCTTCTCATAAAAGAGCCTCCCTATTCACTTCCACGGACAGACGCGCTATTTGAAAGAGTTATGCAGTCGCGATCGACCAACTGAGAGGTGAACCATGCCACCCCGCCCTGATTTCTTGACACAACAGCGTCGGCAGATCGACGCCAGGCTGCAGGAGCTGAAGCCGGCGTACGAAGAGTACTTGACCTTGCTTCAGGCGAAGGACGCGTTGGAGGGGCTGAAGAGCCCGTCCCGAGTGGGTCGCCCGCCGGGTCGCCGCGGCCCGGGCCGCCCCGCCGGATCGCGGAACGGAAGGCGCACGGCGACCCGCGCGCGCAGCACCAACGGTCGTCGCCGGCCGCGCCGTGCCGCCACGCGCCGGCGTGCCGGAGGTACGCGCGCGGACCAGGCGCTGCAGCTGATCAAGGCGAACCCCGGCATGACCGTGCCGCAGATCGCCGACAAGATGGGCATCCGGCAGAACTACCTGTATCGCGTCACCGCCGGGCTGCAGAAGCGGGGGTCGGTGAAGCGGCGGGGACAGGGATTCGTGGCGGCGTAGCGGTAACGCTGCTACGCGGTCACCCCCGCCTTCATTTTTTCGATAACCGCGTCCGCCATCTCCGACGTGCCCACGGCGGTCGGGTCGTCGCGTGACGGCTTCATGTCATAGGTGACGGACTTGCCTTCGCGGATCACCTCGGCGATCGCGGACTCCATCCGCTCGGCGGCTTCTTTTTCGCCGAGATGACGCAGCATCATCACGCCGCTCAACATCAGCGCGGTCGGGTTCACCTTGTTCATACCGGTGTATTTCGGAGCTGACCCGTGAGTCGCTTCGAACACCGCATACTCGTCCCCGATGTTTCCGCCGGGTGCGATTCCAAGCCCGCCGCTCATCCCGGCGCCAAGGTCCGACACGATGTCACCGTAGAGGTTGGGAAGCACGATCACGTCGTACTCCTCCGGGCGTGACACGATCTGGTTGCAGAGGTTGTCGATGATGCGGTCCTCGAACTCGATGTCTGGGTGTTCCTTCGCGACCTCCTGGGCGGTCCGGAGAAACAGCCCGTCGGAGAACTTCATGATGTTCGCCTTGTGCGCCGCGGTCACCTTGCGCCGGCCGTACTCCCGCGCGTAGTCGAAAGCGGCGCTCACGATCCTTCGCGAGCCGTAGATCGAGATCGGCTTGATCGAGATCCCGGAGTCGGGACGCACCTGACGGCCGGACAGATCCTTGAGCACCTGGATCAACTCCTCGGCCTCCGCGGAGCCCTCCTCGAACTCGATGCCGGCGTACAGGTCCTCGTGGTTCTCGCGCACGATCACGATGTCGGTCTCGGGGAAGCGCGTGCGCACGCCCTCGTAGGACTTGCACGGGCGGAGGCAGGCGTAGAGATCGAGCTCCATGCGGAGCGCCACGTTCACGGAGCGGAAGCCGGAACCCACGGGCGTCGTGATCGGGGCTTTGATCGCGACCTTGTTCTTGCGGATCGACTCGAGCACGCGATCGGGTAGCGGCGTGCCCTCCTGTTCGTACACGTCGGCGCCGGCGGACTGCCAGTCCCACTCGAATTCGACGCCCGTCGCCTCGAGCACGCGGCTGGCCGCATCGGCAAGCTCCGGCCCTGTGCCGTCGCCAGGAATGAACGTCACGTTGTAAGCCAATTTGGTCTCCTCCGGTCGAACCGGTGCGTAGCCTAGAGAGTCGCGCGCCGTAAGCCGCGCCGGTACAGTTGAAGTCGATGGCGGTCGTCGACGAGCCTGCCCGCGGACACGCGCCCACCCATGAGGTGCTGAACCAGGCGCCCCCGCTGGTCGGCTACAACGCCTTCGAGGAGGACCGGCCGCTGGTCGAGGCGCTCGAGCGCGAGAACGCCGGCTGGGCCCGGGAGCGGGCACGAGAGATCGGCGAGTTCGCCGGCGGCGAGGCGATCGAGCTGGGCCGCCAGGCGAACGAGAACCCGCCTGTGTTGCGCACCCACGACCGCTACGGCAACCGGATCGACGAGGTCGAGTTCCACCCGTCGTGGCACCGGCTGATGGACTTCGCCGTGTCGCACGGCGCCCATTCGCTGCCGTGGACAGACCCGCAGCCGGGCGCGCACGTCGCGCGCGGCGCGCTCTTCATGCCGCTCGGCCAGGCAGAGGCCGGCCACGGATGCCCGATCTCGATGACCTACTCCGGCATCCCGGCCCTCCGCTCGACGCCCGAGGTGGCGGCGGAGTGGGAGCCGATGCTCACCTCGAACGTCTACGACCCGCGCCTCGTTCCGCTGGCCGACAAGGCGGGGGCGCTGTGCGGCATGGCGATGACCGAGAAGCAGGGCGGCTCCGATGTGCGTGCCAACACGACCGTGGCGCGACCGCTGAACGGCGGCGGTCCTGGCGCCGAGTACGAGATCGTCGGGCACAAGTGGTTCTGCTCGGCCCCGATGTGCGACGCGTTCCTGGTCCTCGCCCAGGCCGACGGCGGCCTCTCGTGCTTCCTTTTGCCGCGCGTGCTGGCCGACGGCACCCGTAACCGTTTCCATCTCCAGCGCCTCAAGGACAAGCTCGGCAACCGCTCGAACGCCTCCAGCGAGGTGGAGTTCCACGGCGCCTGGGCGCGGATGCTCGGCGAGGAGGGCCGCGGCGTGCCGACGATCATCGAGATGGTCAACCACACGCGCCTCGACTGCGTGTGCGGGTCGGCGGGCAGCATGCGGGCCGGTGTCGCGCAGGCGACGCACCACGCCGCCTACCGCGCGGCCTTCGGCAAGCTGCTGATCGACCAGCCGGCGATGCAGAACGTGCTCGCCGACCTGTGCGTCGAGTCAGAGGCAGCCACGATCACGGCCATGCGGCTGGCGCGCGCGTACGACGACGCGCCTGACGACGAACGCGAGACGCTCTTCAAGCGCCTCGCGACCGCGGTCTCCAAGTACTGGGTCTGCAAGCGGTCGCCGATGCACGCGATCGAGGCACTCGAGTGCCTCGGGGGCAACGGCTACATCGAGGAGTCCGGCATGCCGCGCCTGTACCGCGAGTCGCCGCTCAACTCGATCTGGGAGGGCTCCGGAAACGTGATCTGCCTGGACGTGCTCCGAGCGGTGGCGCGCAGCCCAGAGAGCCTGGAGGCGTTCATGGACGAGGTCGACGAGGCGGCGCCGGCCGAGCCGCGGCTCGCGCGGTTTACCGAACGCCTGAAGGCCGAGCTCTCCGACTTCGAGGACGCCGAGCGCCGGGCCCGGAGGATCGTCGAGCGCATGGCGCTCGCGCTTCAAGGCTCCCTGGTGGTGCGCTACGCCGACCCGGCCGTCGCGGACGCGTTCTGTGCGTCGCGCCTCGATGGCGACTGGGGCCGCGCGTTCGGCACGCTGCCGCCGGGGATCGACGCCCAGGCGATCATCGAGCGCCACCGCCCGAAGCTCCCCGCCTGAGGCAAAGCTTCTCGTCCCCACCCGGGATGAGCACCGAACTCGGCCCTGAGATTGTCACATGCGGCGCGCGGGTTCTCGCGGCGCCGATACCGCACGGTCTTCTCGGCCAGCGCTCCCGGCATCGCGACCACCGCGCGATCGCATCGATCGCAGTACATCCCGTGCTTCTCCCCGGGCACCTCCACCGCCCCGGTCGATCATATCCGCCGACGAAACGCCGGAATGGACGGGCGGCCCTTATACCCTCTGTCTAGATGCTCAGCGGCAGATCGATCCCCCTTGTGCGGGTGTTCGGGATCCGCGTCGGGGTCGACCCGAGCTGGTTCCTCGCCCTCTTCCTCTTCATCTGGTGGCTTACCGGCTACTACCAGGACGCGCTGCCCGGAAAGAACGACTCGGGCGCCTTCCTGCTCGCGACCGCCACGGCGCTGCTCTATTTCGCCTCGATCCTGCTCCACGAGCTCGGCCACGCGCTGGTCGCGATCCGCAACAAGATCCCGATCGCCGGCATCGACCTGTGGCTGTTCGGGGGCATCGCCCGCATGACGCGCGACACGCCTTCGCCGGGCGTGGAGTTCCGGGTCTCGATCGCGGGGCCGGTGGTGACGCTGCTGATCGCGGGCGCATGCAGCTTGATCGGCATCGCGGCGGGCGGCGCGCATGACTTCTGGAGCGCCGTCAAGGGCGATCCGGTCGCCCTGCGCGACGGGTTCCTGGCGATGATCGCGCAACTCGCTTTCATCAATGTTCTCCTGCTGGTGTTCAACATGATCCCCGCCTTCCCGCTGGACGGCGGCCGGGTGGCCCGGGCGATCGCCTGGAAGGTCACCGGCGACCGCACCCGGGCGACGAACTTCACGGCCACGATCGGCCAGGGCTTCTCCTACGTGATGATCGGCGGCGGGATCTTCGTAATCCTCAACGGCGGCGTCGTCAGCGGGCTCTGGTTGATCTTCATCGGGATCTTCCTGGGCCAGGCCGCCAAAGGCGCCGCATACCAGACCGCGCTCATGTCGAAGATCGAGGGTGTGCGGGTTGCCGACGTGATGGACGACGAGCCCGTCGCGATCCCGGGCGACATGACGATCGAGCGGGCGCTGCACGAGTACTTCCTGCGCTACCGGTATCCGTGGTTCCCGGTGGTCGACTCGAACGGGCGATTCGTCGGGGTCGTCGACCGGGAGCGGGCCGAGCGGATCCCGGAGGATCGCCAGAGAGTGTTCACGGTCCGCGAGATCGTGCGCGGTGGAGAGGACAACATGCGCGTACGCTCGGACGATCCGCTCGAGGCCCTGCTCGCGTCCGAGCCGCTGCTCAGGACGGGCGCGCTGATGGCCGTCGATGCGGACGGCCGGCTGCTCGGCATCATCACGTGGGACCAGGTGCGGCGCGCCGTGCAGCAGGGCGTTCCGGGAGTCGCGCCGCGATGAGAGTGACGTGGCTGCATAGAATCCCCGCCCGTGCCTGAGCATGACGTCCTCGTGATAGGCGCCGGCCTCGCCGGCCAGCGGGCTGCCCTGAGCGCGGCCCAGGCCGGTGCTTCGGTCGGGATCATCTCCAAGGTCCACCCCGTCCGCTCCCACTCGAACGCGGCGCAGGGCGGCATCAACGCGGCCCTGAACCCGGAGGACTCGTGGGAGTCGCGCGCATTCGACACGGTCAAGGGGTCGGACTACCTGGGCGACCAGGACGCGATCGAGATCATGACCCGCGAGGCCCCCGAGGAGCTTCTCCACCTCGAGCACATGGGGGTCACGTTCCACCGCAACGAGGAGGGTCTGCTCGGCACCCGCGCCTTCGGCGGCGCGTCCGCGGCCCGCACCTATTACGTGGCCGACATCACCGGCCAGGCGATCCTGCACGTCCTCTACGAGCAGCTGATGAAGCACGACGAGGTCTACCGCTACGAGGAGTGGTTCACGACCGGTCTCGTGCTCGACGAGTCGGGCCACTGCGCCGGCGCCATCACGCGCGACATCCGCGATGGCTCGATGGAGCTCTTCAAGGCGCAGTCGGTGATCCTCGCGACCGGCGGGAACGGGCAGTGCTTCAAGCCCACCACGAACGCCCTCATCTGCACCGGCGACGGAATCTCGATGGCCTACCGGATCGGCGCCCCGCTAATGGACATGGAGATGATCCAGTACCACCCGACGACGCTTGCCGGCAACGGTCTCTTGATCACGGAGGGCGCCCGCGGAGAGGGGGCGCACCTCTACAACGCACTCGGGGAGCGCTTCATGGAGAAGTACGCGCCCAACAAGATGGAGCTCGCCTCGCGCGACGTCGTGTCGCGCGCCGAGCAGACCGAGATCAACGAGGGTCGCGGCTTTCCGGACGGGACGGTTGCGCTCGACATCACGGTCGTGCCGCGCAAGCGCATCCACGAGGCGCTGCGCGAGATCGTCAACGTGGGCCGCGACTTCGCCGGCGTCGACATCACGCGCGAGCCGATCCACATCAAGCCCGGCAACCACTACATCATGGGCGGCGTCAAGACCGACGTGAACGGCCAGACGGAGGTCCCGGGCCTTTACGCGGCGGGCGAGTGTGCGTGCGTATCCGTCCACGGCGGCAACCGCCTCGGCGCGAACTCGCTGCTCGACACGCTCGTGTTCGGCCGCCGCTCGGGCGCGCACGCGGCCGAGCGCGCCGCGAACATGGTGCTCAACCCGCCTTCGGAGGTGCTGCTGTCGGAGGAAGAGCGGCGGCTCGGCTCGCTCGTGAACCGTGACCGAGGAACGGGGCGACGGGTGGCCGAGCTCCGGAACGAGCTCGGTGAGACGCTCGACCGGTATTGCGCTGTGTTCCGCGACGCCGTGGGGCTGAACACGGCGCTCGAGATCGTGACCCGCCTCAAGGAGGAGTACGGGAGCGTCGCGATCGACGACCGCGGCACGATCTTCAACCAGGACCTGCTCGGCGCGCTCGAGCTCGGCTACATGCTGGACTGCGCCGAGACCACCCTGATCTCGGCGATCCATCGCACCGAGAGCCGTGGCGCCCACTTCCGAACCGACTTTCCCGAGCGGAACGACGACGAGTGGCTCAAGCACATCGACGTCACGCTCGACGGCGACGGCAAGCCGCACATCAGCTACTCACCCGTGACGATTACGCAGTGGCAACCCGAGGAAAGGAAGTACTGAGCCCCGGCCTATGCCCGACTACAAGCTCAAGATCAGACGACACGACCCCGAGAGCGGCATTCCGCCGTACTGGAAGGACTACACGGTCGAACTCGACGGTCACCGCAGCGTGCTCGACGGGATCCTCCAACTGAGGGACCGCGTGGACGGCTCGATCGGCATCCGCTGCTCCTGCCAGGCGGCGATCTGCGGCTCGTGCGGCGTGCGCATCAACGGCCAGGCCAAGCTCGCCTGCAACACCAAGCTGAGCGAGGCAGCCGCCGAGCCCGTGCGGGTATCCCAGCGCGCGGGGATCCGGGAGCCGGGTGAGATCACCGTCGAGCCGATGGGCAACATGCCCGTGCTCAAGGACCTGATCGTGAATATGGACGCGGTCCACTGGAAGAAGGTCCGGCGCGTGGTCCCGTGGCTGCTGCCTGCCGGCGAGCCGCCGGAGCGCGAGTACGTGGTGCCGCCCGAGACCATGATCGACGTCACGCAGGCAATGGCCTGCATCCACTGCGGCGCGTGCGTGTCCGACTGCCTCTCGATGGAGGTCGACCCCCTGTTCATCGGCCCTGCCGCGCTCGCGAAGGCCTACCGCTTCGTGGGCGACCCCCGCGATGCACAAACCGAGGAGCGTCTCCGCGATCTCGCCGAGGACCCGCACGGCATCTACGACTGCACGCACTGCTTCAACTGCGTCCAGGTGTGTCCGAAGGGCGTGGCGCCGATGGACCAGATCATGCGCCTGCGCCGCCGCGCGACCAGGGACTATGAGATCAACGACCAGAACAACGGCCGGCGGCACGAGCACGCGTTCACGAAGATCATTCAGAAGAAGGGGATCCTGGACGAGCGCAAGCTGCTCCAGGACAGCTTCGGTCCCTTCCGGCCCGAAGGTGGGATCCAGCTCCTGCGCGCCCTCCCGACCGGCCTGCGCGGCTTCGCGCGCGGGAAGATCACTCCTCGCAAGGCGCTGTTCCACGAGGGCATCGAGGGCCTCGAGAACGTCCGCCGCATCTATGACCACGCGGAGAATCACGCCGAGGAGGTCAACCTCTACATCCTCGGCGAGGAGGGCGACGACGCCGCCCAGGATGAGGCGCCGGCGATCGGCGAGTCTCCAGAGGTGACCGCATGAAAGTCGCGTACTGGCCAGGGTGCGTCTCGCGCGGCTTCACGCCCGAGCTCCACGGCTCCGTGGCGCTGGTGGCCGACCGCCTCGGGATCGAGCTTGTCGAGCTCGATCGCGCCAACTGCTGCGGCGCAGGCGTGATCGCCGAGCACAACCAGGAGCTTGCGGACACGCTCAACGCCCGCACGTTCGCGATGGCGCAGCAGACCGGCCTCGCGATGATGAACATCTGCTCCACCTGCCAGGGTGCCCAATCGGAGTGCCAGCAGCGCCTCGACGCGGACACCGCCTACCGCGAGCACATCAACGAGGTGCTGTCAGCCGAGGGCCTGCACTACGAGCGCGGCATCGACAACAAGAACTTCCTCTGGCTGCTGGTCGAGGACTACGGGCTCGACCGCCTGAAGTCACTGGTCACGCGCCCGCTGACGGGGCTGCGTGTCGGACCGTTCTACGGCTGCTACGTGCTGCGCCCGACCACGCGGCTGGGATACGACCGGCATCCCGAGCGCGACCAGTACCTCGAGCAGGTGATAGCGGCGCTGGGCGGCGACCCGGTCGACTACGAGGGCGCCCACAAGTGCTGCGGCTTCCCGGTCATCACGATGAACCGCGAGACGTCTCTGTCGCAGGCCGGCCGCCATCTCGGCGACGCGATCGACGCGGACGCGGACGCGCTCGTCACGCCGTGCCCCCTCTGCCACCTGAACCTGGACCTCCAGCAGCCGGACGCGGCCGCGATTGTCGACCGGGAGCTCGGCCTGCCGGTCCTGCACCTGCCGCAGCTGGTCGGGCTGGCGCTCGGCTTCGAGCCGAAGGAGCTGGGTATGAACAAGCACGTCGTGCGCACGGACCAGGTGGAGCGCAAGCTGGGGCCGGCAGGCGGCCGTCAGGCCGAGCCGGTCGCCGCCACCACCTGAGCGGCTCGCCTTGCGGCCGCGTCTCGCGATTCTCGCCGGCGCCGCAGGTGACGTTCGCGAGTCGGTCCGGCGAGCACGCGCCCGCCGGCGCGCGCGTGCTCGCGCGACCGCCGAGCGGGAGAGCACGGACGAGGTGACGCGCCGCCTCGACGAGACACGCGCCCGGCTGCGGCGCGAGATCCCGCCCAAGGACGACTAGGCGCGGGCCGCCACGGCGGCTCAGCGCACGAGTCGCACCGTGAGCGGAGCGGAGCCGTCGCCGGCGTGCGCGCTGTCCCCGATCCACTGGGCGACGAACGTGGTCGTGGCGCTGAGCCTCCAGCTGGTGCTGAAGTGACCACCCGGGCCGACCGTCGCGGCCTGATGGTCCCAGCCGGAATCGCCCGCGAACCGGCGCGAGACGAGCACCTTGCTGCCGGGGGGTGCGCCGGCGAGGAGGCCCGACACCCGAATCGTCCTGCGGCCCCGAAGCCGCTTGCGTGCCGTCGACAGCGTCACGGAGGAGGCGGCCCCGGCGTCCCCGCCCGTGGTGGTGAAGAAAAGCGACCCGTCGCTGCCGAGCGCGAGGTCGGTCGTGCCTCTGGCGGCAATACCGTCCGCGTCGAGCGGCGCGCTCGTCACTAGTTGCGGACGCCAGGTCCGGCCTCCGTCGGTGGTCCGAAGCAGATACCCGTGCGCGTCGTCGCCGAACTTCGACACGACCACGTATCCGTTTCGGGGGCTCGAGAACGAAAGGCCGCTCGCATTGTCGGTGCCGATGCCGGGGAGATCCCGCCAACTCCGTCCCCCGTTGCGCGTCTTCCACATCCTCCCGCCCTGCTCGAGCAGGAACCCGAGGCGTGGAGTCACGAAGTCGAGGGCCAAGATCAGTGCGTGCCGAGGCCGCGTGACGCGCCGCCAGGTCCGGCCGCCGTTGGTTGACATCGCGATCCGCCGCGACCCGTAGGCGACCACCGCCCGGCCGGCCGGGTCGACCTCGAACAGCTTGGCGCGGCGGGCGGCGCGGCTGCTGACCGCGACGAGCCCGCGATGCGACGAGCGCAGGATGCCGTGCGGGCCGATCAGCAGCACCGCGCCTGCGCTGCGCGCGAGCACCGCCTGCGGTCGCACGGAGCGCGTGCCCACGCGGCGCCAGGTGGCGCCGCCGTCGCGCGTGCGAAACACCCTCCCGATGAGGTCGAGCGCATAGCCGACGTCGCGGTTCGCAAAGGACGCGTCCGTGATGTCCTCGGACGTCGGCACGCGAAGCGATTGCCATGTGCGCCCGCCGTCGGTCGTCTTCGCGACAGCGCCGGACAGCCCCGCCGCGGCCGCGAGCCGCCCCGACGTCGCGCGCAGTCGGGTGAACCGCCCGGCGAGCCGGCCACCGGCGGAGGACCAGGTCGCGCCCGCGTCGCCCGAAACGAGCGTGACCCCCGACAGGCCGGCCGCCAGTGCCCGCGTCGGGGCTCCCAACGCAACGGTGAGCACGCTCTCGGTGGAGGGAATCGGGTCGAAGCTGAACCCGCCATCGGTCGTGCGGAGCAGCCGGTTGCCGTTGTCCGTCGTTGCCAGGCAGACGAGCAGGTCCGCGCACCTGATCGAGGTGAGCGTGAGCGGGCTGTCGCCGCCCTTGTCGATCCATGTCTTGCCGCCGTCGAAGGTCTGGAGGACGGTCCCTCCCTCACCGGCGGCGTACCCGACCAGCGGGCCGAGCATGTCGACGGAGCGCAGCCCGTGCGGCGCCTGGTGAGCGAGCGACCAGGACGCGCCTGCGTCGTCCGTGCGGTAGATCGCACCCGTCGACAACGTCACGATGCCCGTGTCGGTGGACGGGAAAGCCACGCCGGTCGGCTTCGCGGCCGTCGGCAGATCCGGCGTCTGCAGCCAGGTGAGACCCCCGTCGCTCGTCTGGTAGACGCTTCCGTCGTCGAGCACGATGTAGCCACGCAGCGCGGTCGGGAACGCGATGCCGGCGATCGGCGCCGCACAGCGCTCGTCGCTCGGCGTCCACGGCAGCCTCGCGAAGGTGGCGCCGCTGTTGTCGGACCGCCGCACCGAACACCGGCCGGCGATCACGACCGAGTCACCGTCGAGGATCGCGACCTGCGACAGGTCGGCGGTGAGGCCGCTGGCAAGTCCGGACCAGGTCGCGCCGGCGTCATCGGTGCGCAGCACCGTGCCGAAGTCGCCGACCGCGTAGCCGAGCGAGCCCTGAAGCTCGACCGCTCTGATCGTCTCGCCCTGGGGAAGCGGGTCGGCCCACTGCCAGCCGGAGTGCCCGGTGGAGGTGGCGCGCGACGCAGCCGCCGGCGCGACGACGCCGAGCGCCACCGCAAACATCGCCAATGTAGTCCTGCGCCGCACGGCGCAGATAAGAACGCCCACCGCGGCTGGAAGTTGCTGAATCGCCTTTGTCTAGCGCACGAGCGCCTGGGCGCCCGGGCCCACGAGGCGTCGCTCCAGCAGCAACTCGGCGAGCTGGACCGCGTTGGTGGCGGCGCCCTTGCGCAGATTGTCGGACACGATCCAGAGGTTCAGGCAACGCTCCTGCGAGGAGTCGCGGCGGACCCGGCCCACGAACACTTCGTCGCGCCCGGCCGCGTCGATCGGCATCGGGTACCGCCCGGCGGCAGGGTCGTCGACCACCACGACGCCGGGGAATGCGCTCAGCACCTCCCGGCACCGTTCCGGGGAAAGGTCGTCGCGGGTCTGGACGTTGACGGACTCGGAGTGGGCGTTGTACACGGGGACGCGCACGCACGTGGCCGAGATGCGAAGCCGGGAGTCACCGAGGATCTTGCGCGTCTCGGCCATCATCTTGCGCTCCTCGGTGGTGTAGTCGTCGCCGTCCTTGAAGGTCTCCACCTGCGGGAGCACGTTGAAGGCGATCTGGTGTGGGTACACGGACGACTCGATCTCCTCCGCCTCGATCACGGCGCGTGCCTGATCGTGCAGCTCCTCGACGGCGCGCTGCCCCGTGCCCGAGGTGGACTGGTACGTCGACACCACGACGCGCTCGATGCCGGCCGCGTCGTAAATCGGCTTCAGCGCCATCACCATCTGCATCGTCGAGCAATTCGGGTTGGCGACGATCCCGCGCTGGCCGTCGAGCGCCTCCGGGTTCACCTCCGCCACGACCAATGGCACGTGGTCTTCCATGCGCCAGGTGCTCGAGTTGTCGATCACCGTGCAGCCCGCGTCGGCGAAGCGAGGCGCCCATTCACGCGAGACGGCGCCGCCCGCGGAGAAGAGCGCGACGTCGAAGCCCACGATCGCCTCCGGCGACAGCGGCTGAACCTCGAGGTCGGCATCGCCGTGGTCGATCCGGCGCCCGGCGGAGCGTTCCGACGCGAATGGCACGAGCTCGGCCGCAGGAAAGCGGCGCTCGCGTATCACGCCGAGCATCGTGGAACCGACCGCGCCGGTGGCGCCCACGACCGCAACTCGGAGGCCCTCGCTCACGCCGCCGCCTCCTCGTTCGCCTCACTGCCGAGGCCGAACGCGGCGTGCAGCGCCTGGACGGCGTCGGGCACGCTCTCGGCGCGGATCGCGCAGGAGATCTTGATCGGCGAAGTCGTGATCAGCTCGATGTTGATGCCGCGCTCGCCGAGCGTCTCGAACACCTTCGCGGCGACCCCGGGATGTGTGCGCATGCCCGCCCCGATCAGCGACACGGTGCCCATGTTCTCGTCCGAGGCGAGATCGTCGAGACCCAACTCGCGCACGAGCGGCTCGAGCGTACGGCGCGCGAGGCTGAGGTCGTTCTTCGGAACTGTGAACGACAGCT
>Ga0114129_10008683_pt1 | contig 14485 bp, 12 predicted proteins | sample RhiMetdeltSRZDD1_FD_80071 | JGI IMG/M metagenome (GOLD analysis project Ga0114129, IMG submission 80071) | Populus rhizosphere microbial communities from Tennessee, USA - Rhizosphere MetaG P. deltoides SRZDD1 (version 2) (version 2) | ecosystem: Host-associated > Plants > Roots > Rhizosphere >... | reverse complement strand
GGCAAGACAATACTTGCCAAGGGAACAAAGGTTCGAGGCCGCGTTATCGAGGCAGTCGAATCCGGCCGTGTAAAGGGCCGCGCAAGTCTTGGACTGAAGTTGACTGAAATCGTTCGGAGCAACAAATCGATCAACATTGCTACCAAGCCCTATACGGCGGTTGCGGAATCCACGAAGAAACGTGACGCAGCAATTATCGGTGGGGGTGCCGGTCTCGGTGCAGCGATTGGTGCGATCGCCGGCGGCGGCAAAGGTGCTGCCATTGGCGCCGGAGTCGGTGGCGGAGCCGGAACGGGTACCGTGCTAGCCACAAAGGGTAAAGAGATCCAGTTTGCGCCCGAACATTTGCTATCGTTTACGTTGGCGAGTTCCGTACAGATTTGACCGTCCCTCTGTCCTGTCTCAGCGGGTCGGCGACCATCCGAGAGGGTTGCTGACCCGCCTTTTTTTTGAATTCCAGGGATCGCCAACAATACCAGCTGGCAATGCTGGAGTAGGGTCTCCACGGAGCCGCGATTCGAAAACTGACTTCTTTATTGGGCAGTTCATCCAAGCTGTACAGATTTCGAATGGCCATTCGTATTCCGAGATCTTCATGAGGAAAGACATCAACCCTGCCCAAGGAAAAGATCAGAAACATCTGGGCCGTCCAAATCCCGATCCCTTTGACTTTAATCAGCGTCTCGATGACTTCTTCATCGGTCAGACGATTCATGAGATCAAGCCTCAAATCGCCCCGCGAAACACGTTCAGCGAGATCGAGGACGTAAGCAGTCTTTGCCGTCGACAATCCTATCCGACGTAACTCATCAGGTTTCAGACGAGCGATCGTGTGAGGCGAAATCTGATCCGGTTTTAAGTAATCCGCGAGCCGCCCACGGATGGCAGCTGCAGCACTTCCCGAAATCTGTTGTCCGAGAATCGAAAAAACGAGCGCGCGAAAACGATTTCGGTGCCGGCGCATCCTGAATGGTCCCACCCTTCGTATGACCTCACGCATAATGGGATCAGCCCGGCGGAGATGACGTAAAGCACGCTGGATTTGCTCGTCGCTCATGGTCTCGTCACAAAGATGCAAAGCCACAAAGTATAATTGACGCTTTTATGCGTACTCAATCGCACACCTCGAAGGCGCAATTCCGAAGTTTGCTGGTTCTGATCGCTGTCGCAACCGTGGACATGATCGGCGGAGCGATGGTCTTTCCGCAGATTCCTCTTTACGCGCGCCGATTAAACGCATCCCCCGAGACAGTCGGCATGATCATCGCATCCTTCTTCGTCGCGCAGCTCATTTCAGCACCGCTGTGGGGCCGAGTTTCGGATCATTACGGCCGGCGGCCGGCCCTGCTCATTGGTCTGAGCGCTTCGGCCATCGCATTCTTGGTGTTCGGTTTTGCCAATGCAGTGTGGCTCCTGTTCGTTTGCAGGATTGTGCAGGGTATGGGTGGCGGGACAACCGGAGTTCTTCAGGCATATGTTAGCGACACTGTTCCGCCCGACGACCGGGCCAGATCATTAGGATGGCTTTCGGCAGGAACAAACGTCGGGACGATGCTCGGTCCCGTCATTGGTTCGCTCTCGTTTTATTGGGGCCTGCAATGGCCCGGGATTTTGGCGGGGTCCCTGTGCGCCGTCAATGCGATCTTTGCCTGGAAATGGCTTCCCGAGTCGAAACCTAAGTTTGATCATGTTAGGCCGCGGAAACCGGTTTGGGCCGGTGTCTGGTCCGTCCTGAAGAATCCTACGGGGAATGTTGAAAGATTGACGCTGGTTTATGCCGTCGGCATGCTGGCGTTCTCCTCCCTTTCGTCAGTATTGGTTTTGTACCTCAACGCGAAATTCGCCATAGACGAGAAAACGGTTGGGTTTGTCTTCCTGTATAACGGCGTTTTTTCGGTAGTGATGCGCTCCGCGCTCATCGGTCCTATCGTTGACCGCATTGGTGAGGCCTGGTCGATCCGGGTCGGGTCCGCCATACTCATCCTGGGGTTGCTTGCTTACCCCCTCGCCCCGACCCTCTGGTCTCTTGCGATCATCGTTCCCCTCGTGCCAATCGGGACATCCCTCCTGTTTCCCGCAACAACGGCCATGATGTCTCGGTACTCGGCCAAGAACGAGCTAGGCACAACGATGGGCATTGCGCAGACATTCGCTGGGATTTCCAGAGTCGTAGCGCCAGTGTTATCAACGAGACTGTTCCAGCACATCAGCCACGGCATGCCGTTCTATTTCGCCGCGACGTTCGTGGGTTTTGTAAGTCTTCTGGCCTTCCGGATCGAGGCTCGACCGGCCGCCGACCCTGTCCGTGTGGTAGACTGAACAGAACTTTCTTCCCGCGTCGCCATAGGGCGGCGCTAAATGAGGTGAACCCGTGTCGTTGCCAAACTTCGTGTTCTTTAACGGCCGCGTCGTTCCGTATTCTGACGTGAAGTTCGGTGTGCTCACTCACGCGATGAATTATGGAACAGCGGTGTTCGGTGGTCTCCGTGCATATTGGAACGAGGACGAAAAACAGCTTTTCGTGTTTCGTCCGCAGGATCATTTTCGGCGCTTCCTGCAATCGGCGAAGCTGCTATGCATGGATCTACACCTGGGAGGCGACGATCTGCTAAACGGCCTCATCGAGCTCATCCAGACTGAGGGCCATAAGGAGGACCTTTACATCCGTCCGCTGGCTTTCTATTCCGACGAAATTATTGGTGTGAAAGTCCACGATTTGCACGCCGAGGCTTCCATCGTCGTGATGCCATTCGGTGCTTACAACAAGAACGAAGACAACATGCATGTAACCGTTTCGTCGTGGCGCAGGATCGATGACAACTCGATCCCGGCCCGCGGCAAGATTGCTGGTGCATATGTCAATTCGGCGTTCATCAAGACCGACGCCGTACGCGCCGGCTTTGACGAAGCGATCGTTCTTAATGCCGATGGTCACATCTCCGAAGGATCCGCGGCGAACCTCTTCATCCTTCGGAATGGTGTGATGGCAACCCCGCCAATCACGGACAATGTTCTCGAAGGTATTACCCGGCGTACGGTGATCCAGCTGATTCAAGAAGAGTTCAGAATCCAAGTACAGGAAAGGCAAATTGATCGTACTGAACTTTATCTTTCCGATGAAATGTTCTTCTGTGGAACGGGAGCGCAGATCAGCGCAATCACCCGCGTCGATCATCGGCCGGTCGGTTCGGGCAAAATGGGCGATGTAACAGCTCGTCTGAGAAAGATGTATTTCGATGTTGTACGCGGCCGGATGGCGAAGTACCGCGAATGGTGTTATCCGGTTTACGACCTCAAGAAAAACGTGACGCCGAAACAACGGGATCACGTAACGGTGGAGTAGAAGCCTTCCTTGGCCGCGCGGCGCGCGGCCAAATTTATGCTGGATTTCGAAATCAGAAGGGCTACCGAAAAAGACCTGCCCGTCATCGTCTCATTCATCCGTCAATTGGCCGAATACGAGCGCATGTCGAATGAAGTCGTCATGACCGAAGACGACATGCGTCGGAGTCTCTTTGGGGATCGCCGCTTCGCAGAAGTGCTTCTCGCGTATTTCCAGGAAAAACCCGTAGGTTTTGCGGTCTTTTTCCATAACTTTTCTACATTCCTGGGGAAACCGGGATTGTATTTGGAAGATTTATTCGTCATTCCCGAAATGCGTGGCAATGGGTTCGGGCGGGCGTTGCTTATCGAGCTAGCCAAAATCGCCCGTGAACGAAACTGCGGCCGCTTGCAGTGGGCTGTGCTGGACTGGAATGAACCCGCAATTAATTTTTATAAGAATTTAGGTGCCGTGCCGATGAGCGATTGGACAATATTCGGTGTTGCTGGCGAGGCGCTCGATCGGCTTGCAAAAGAACGAGGCGGCAACTGAATCCATCCCATGGCCGAAGGGCGCGATCGCATCGATAGACCGGAGCCGCGCTGGCAAGCACTTTTGGCATTGCTCGCTGTTGGCGGAATCTATTTAGCGCTTCCGAAATCACTAATCGTGGGGCCCGCGTGGCTGCTGCCCGCGATTATCGGCGTATCTCTCGCCCCTTCGATTGTTGCCCACCGCACGGGCCGCCATTCTTTGAATCATGCGCTGGGCATATTCAACGGCACTCTCATCACTCTTGCACTCATCGGATCGGTCTTTTTGCTCGTCACGACTTTGCCGGCACACAAAGAGCAACCACTGCAACTGTTGTTGTCCGGAGCTGAACTCTGGATTACCAACGTTCTCGTGTTTGCCCTTTGGTATTGGCGGCTCGACGGCGGTGGACCGACCGTGCGCGACTCGCGGCGCGAATTCGGAAGCCGGAGTTTCGTTTTTCCGCAGATGCAAATTGAAAAGGTGGAGCGTGAACGTTTCCACGTTGAGCACTGGCGGCCCGGTTTCGTGGACTATCTCTTCCTCGCCTTCACGCAAAGCTCTACGTTTGGTCCCACCGACGCACCGCTTCTGGCACGCTGGGCCAAATTGCTCACAATGGTCCAGATCTTTATTTCGCTAAGTATCGTTTTGCTTCTGATCTCGCGCGCAGTGGGTGTTTTGTAGGCGCGGCTTTATTCTCCTCTTGCAGGGGCTGTTTGATTACCGGCTACGGGGAAGAAGTGAGGAGGTTGATGAAAGGCGTCCTAAAATGAGTTGGTCGTTGTAGCTCTATTTCTTTGACCCGACCCTTTCGGAACGCCTCGAATCGATGCCCGACTCAAGACAGCAGCCAGAAGGAGCGACCAACCCTTGAGTATTGCTCCCAAGGGCGCCAACCGGCGATTGGTTTCGACCGATCAGCTCCGGCTTCCTAGCTCAACGAACAAAGCTTGTAAACCCCATCCGTCGTTCATCTGCCGGTGTTCAAAGTCACATGAACCACAACGACCGAGGATGAATTTGCCAGAACGCAAAACACTCGTCAACATCATTTTTTTAATTCTTAAAAATAAATTTTCACTGTTGTCACACATTCTTCTTGTGAAAACTTTTCCTCAGTGCGCCCTGAGAGTTGACGTGCATTTGAGATGAGGTATCCGCTGTGAATAACTAACCCTCTCGATTTTGCGGATAGTTGAAATTCGAGTGCATCGTCGCGTGAATTTTTACGTTCATGCCACTCGGCGAGATGTAAATAGTCGTTAAACGCGGGACCGTTCTTTGGCGAGCGGCGGGTGGAGGAGTATAATGCGTCGTCATGAGTCGACTGCTGAGTATGATCCTGCTCTTATTGACTGCGACATCCGCCAGCGCAATCGATAGATTCGCACCGGATCCGGAACCAGTATCGATCGCGACGACTGCCCGAATCCTCCGAATCGATGTGAAGAATAAAATCCTGAAAGTACGTGGAGGCGATTCGCAGTCTTTTCACTATGTCCCGCAGATGGTTCAGAACTTAGGACAGAGGATCGGCCTGACCTTGCCGTCCCGCTTTCCGATTGGATTGCCGGGCGTCGGCGGAAAGCATCCGCAGAAACCCGCTGATGGCGATGTGAATAGCCTTGACGAATACACGGTCGTGATCAGAAGCGATACCGTTATTCAAGATGGCGCCGAGCCCATTCGGCTTGAGGATTTCAAAGTCGGAGAGACTATTTCAATTCACGGCGTCCTTCGTGGCACCACTCTTACGGCTTCCCGTATCGCAAAATGGTTCTAAGTCTCGTGCAACTCAAGACGGTATGATTTCTTTTACGCGTCCCACGATTCCGTTTTCAAGCATCACCTTGATGCCGTGCGGATGAGTCGGTGACTTCGTGAGGATCCGTTGCACGATCCCTTCAGTAAGTTGGCCCGTGCGCTGATTCTGTTTTTCAACCACACGCACTCTCATACCCGGTTTGATTTCGGACCTTGTCTGACCAGTCATTGTTACTTCGACAAGTTGATTATGTCGTAGTAAGTCCGCACTTCGCCGGCGGCAAATGCATTCAAGAGCTCTGATATTGAAGAAAGTGTCGAAGCTGAGCGAAGCCCGTAACCGTTTGTTGGATAGCTCAGCGCTAGGCCATTGAAGACGGAACGGATGAACGTAGCCGTCGGATCGAGTGGTAGGGTCCCAACATTGCGATAAAACTTGCTCCAGTCGTCGTCCTGCTGGAACAGGTACTGCTCGACATTCGACAGGTAGAATGCGGTAACAAAAGCGTCGTGCTGCTTCAAGTAAGCCCCAACAGCCCGAATGGCTTTGGGTCCGGCGAAATCGCCAACAACGGGAATGATCAGATTCTTCTTTTCAAACTCTTGCAGCACGAGAAAGTTTTCTTCTGTGGCCATGTAGCTTCGGTTCACACCTTCTTCGTCCGTCATGACCATCAGTTCGCCGTATGAAGGCATCCGTGAACGGTTAAAGCCGTTCGCGCCGATTCCGTTGTATGTAAGATCCGGCCCGCCCGCGAAAAATGCACGGTATACGTATTCGATGCTGGATTCATCCTCGCTACTGAGTTTGAATTTGTGATGCTCTTCAAGCTGTTTCTTGATCGCTTGCATATTTGCGAGATACAGCTGCGAGTCCGGTTCGACATTTTCATAAGCGTCAAACAATTCTTGTGGTGTCGATGACAAACCGATATTCGCGGGACGTTTGCGCGAGAAAAGCAATGAAAGGAATTCGGCCCGATCGGAAGACATTTCGAGGATAGCCTTATACATCAAGTGCTGCATCACGTTTTGGCGACGGATATCGAAGATAATGGCCATCTTCGGTTTTAACCCGACGATATATGTGAAGTTTTGATCGGGACCAACGCCGAGATACACTCCGCCCGGCTTGGTTTTCTTCAAGCCCGAAAGAACGTATTGGAAAGCCGTTTCATTCGACACAAAATTATCGGAGCGGAAGTAGCCACCGGGTTCGGAAAACTCCGTCACCATATTCCAAAATGCTTCGTCGCTGATCTGCTTGGGAATTTCTTCCCGAGTCACGAACGGAATAGATGCAAGACTGAGCGGACCTAGAAAGGCAAAGAGCGCGGTAGCCGTCGCAAGTAGGATTCGGCGTCGGATCATAAGCATCGGGTCGGAACCTCCGGAAATGATGACAAACGTCATTCTCACCCGAGATTAAAACCGCTGGCAATCATAAGATGTTCACACCTGTGAAACGGCGGCACAGTTCGTAACAGCCCGGGCGATCTGAATCAAGTGTTTAGGCAATGGCGTCGCGTTTGCATTTGGTGCGGGACATGAATCTTCTCAGAGTTTCGATAACCGTCATTATTGCTCTATTACCGTCCCTCGCCTTGGCTGCTCCCCAGGATCGCCCGCAGGGTGTGAACGCGCGCGGCGTCGTTGAAAGCGCGGAGATCACCGGCATCGATGATGACGAGATCAGCAAAGATCTTCGCGACGCCGTTCAGAAGTTGGTCGGTCAACCTTTCGACCAACAGACTGCCGACGATCTTGTTGTACAAATCCAGATCGCCAAACCCGACTACATCGCCACGACGCGCCTTCTGAGCGGGTCTCAACCGGACCGCGTCAAGGTGATGTTCGTCCTCGAGAAGACCGATGAGAAGGCCGGGGCAGAGTCCAATGTCAACTCGCGTTATACCGTCGAGCGAGTCGAGATTCGAGACTACGACGAATCGAGGCTTAGCCAAAGTATTCGCGATGAGATGAAGAAGCTTGTCGGGGAGAAGCTGGATCAGGCGAAGGCGAGCGAAATACAACGCCGGATCGACGACGAACTGCGGCCAAGACATTACGCGGTGCAGAAGGTAGTGAAGGGAAGCGACCGGCAACATATCGTCCTCGTTTACGAAATCCGAGGCGTGCGTTGGATCCCGTTTGTCGACGTTCCGAAACAACGTTTCGTTTACCACTCCAAACAAAACTTCAGCATCGATCTTACGGTTCCGATCAATCTCGGAAGCAACGCCCGCCTGCTGTTTGGAGGAGCCAATGATCAGGATCAGCTGATCGAGCGATTTGCCGGGTTCAATGTTGGTTTCGAGACGACCAAGGTTGGCACGGACCGGCTGGGTCTTGCGTTGCGGTATGCGAGCTACCATGACAAATGGCAGCCTGCCACCGGCACGACAGGGATTTATCGAGAGCGCACCAGCTTTGACCCTACGGTTACGTTCGCCTTCGATCCCACGTTCAGGTTGACCGCAGGCGTAAGCCTGGCCAGCCTGCAAATCCAATATCCCGAGATTCATAACGACGATGCAAATGCGGTGACTGCATCGCTGAACTATCGAAACAACTGGGGAGATCGAGGCAAGGACAGACACTTTCTTGAAGCCGATTACGATTTCCGGTCGGGCACTCATAATCTAGACAGCGACTTCATCTACACACGTCACTTTGTGCACGCGGGCTATTCCTATGTGCACAATCGCAGCGCGCTTGTTCTTTCCTTTCTGGGCGGCGCAATAGGTGGCAACGCGCCTTTCTTTGAGCGCTTCTCGCTTGGGGACACCACAACTCTCAGAGGATGGAATAAGTTTGATGTAGCCCCTTTGGGTGGAAACCGCGTTACGCATGGGACACTCCAGTACGGCATTAGCAAGCCGGTGGGCCCAGGTATCGACATAAATGGCACCAGGAGGTCGATTAATCTAGGCCTTCACGCGTTCTATGACGTCGGTGCCGTAGGTGACAGCGGTTCACCCATCAAAGTAAGGCACTCGGTAGGTTTCGGTTTTGGATCCTCGGACTCTTCGCCGTTCTTCATCGAACTCGGATTTCCGATCCGGTCCAGCAACGTTGAACCGGTTTTCATGATGGGGTTCCGGTGGTGAGGACCAGGGCAATGCGTCTCAGTCGCACAATCCTGTCGCTGCTGCTGTACGTCCTGGCCCTGAGTATTCAACTGGCCGCACAATCCCTGACCGCTCACATCGAGCGCGACCAGTTGCATGTCTCCGCTCCACGTGTGCACTTTCTGATCGGATCGGCGCTCGAACGCCTACGCGACGGTGGCGCAGTAAGGTTCGACTTTCAGATTACAGCGCGTTCGGAGCGTGGCGGCAAAGTTCTGGTTCGCTCTCAGGAAACTTTCGTAGTCAGCTACGATTTGTGGGAAGAGAAATTCGCGGTCACGAAACTGGGATCGTCTCCCCGTACCGTCTCGCACTTGTCCACGGCGGCGGCGGAAGCGTGGTGTATCGATAACACATCTCTTGCCGTCGGATCACTCGGCGGGGCTCAGCCGTTCTGGATCGGCCTCGAGTACGCGGCGAATGAGGCCCCGGACCCAGGTGTTCAGCCTGACAATTCCAGTTTCACGTTGAGCAGCCTAGTTGATATCTTCAGCCGGCGTGCTCGCAAGGAACAAGTGCACGGATCCGAAGAGATTGGCCCGCTGACGTTGGATAAGATAAGAAGGAAATAAGAAATTTGAAGTTGGATTCGTCCAATTTCAAGATTTTATGAATCGCCTTCGAAACAGATTGATCGTCGCATTTCTCGCAGCAACTGTGATTCCGCTCGCCGCCACAGTCTGGATTACAACGTCATTGCTCGATCGCAGCCTCACCTACTCAGCGACTAAGGAACTTGACGATCTTTCCAAAACGCTGGAGCAGACGGCGCGTGAGTTTTACCAGCATACGCGGCAGGCTCTCAAGGCGGACGCGGCTTCAGGACGCGTTCCGGCTGAACGCTACGTGGCGTTGGAAATCGAACATTGGCCGAATGGAATTCGGGAATTCTGGGATAGTGGCGAGGCCGAGCGGTTTGCTTTATCTGGAACTGCCGGCGATCACCTGGAATATATGGTCCGTCGGGGTGGCGATGTATGGGTCTATTCGCGAGAATTAGGCAATGTTCGAATGGAGGACATTGCGCGTCAGTACCGGCGCTCTCGTGAATTAGTCAGCCTCCCGGAAACCCATGATCTTCGGCGCGGCCTGATTATCACTCTCGTGGTTCTAGTGGTTGCCGTCTGGGTCTTCGCGCTTCTGTCGCTCGTATACCTCGCACACCGCATCAGTTCGCCGATTCAGCAACTGACGGGAGGGCTATCGCAACTGGCTTCAGGCAATTTGAAAGTGCGCCTGCATGAGCGCGGTACCGATGAGACTGGGCTTGCCCTTCGAGCCTTCAATAACATGGCCGATCAACTCGAACAGAGCCGCGACCGGCTCATCTATCTCACCCAGATTGCAAGCTGGCAGATGTTGGCTCGAAAAATGGCGCATGAACTGAAGAACTCCCTCACACCAATCCGACTTACCGTCGAAGAGATTGCTGCGCGACAAACTCAGGCGGACCGGCAATTCATGGATCAGGCTGTACAAATCGTAGTCGAAGAGATTGAAACTCTCGAGCGCCGGGTGCGCGCATTCTCCGAATTTTCGAGTGAGCCGACGCCCCGTCCGCTGCCTTTGGATATCAATAGTCTGGTCCAGGAACGCATCGCCCTGCTTCGGCCCGCGCATGCCGAAATTACTTATTCGCTGCAACTTGCCGAAACACAGCCGCAAGCCTTTGCCGATGGTGATCAGGTCAAAGGCATTCTGACGAACCTGCTCGAAAATGCTGCCGAAGCAGCGGGCGCGCAGGGGCGCGTGTTGAGTATTACGTCCGTTAACGATGGCATGGTGTTTATCGAAGTGCACGATTCCGGTCCGGGCTTGAGCGAGGAAGCGTCGCGTTCGCTGTTCGAGCCGGCGATTACTTTCAAGAAACACGGCATGGGCCTGGGCCTATCCATCGCCCGCAAAAGCGCCTTATTGAATGGAGGTGACATCACTGTAATTCGGAGCGAACTTGGCGGTGCGGCATTCCGTGTCGTTCTTCCGAAACTCTGATATGAAACGTTTGCGGCTATGACAGGAAAACGGATTTTAATTGTTGATGACGAACCGAACATCGGCCTTTCGTTGAAGATGATCCTCGAAGGCGAAAGGTACAACGTGCTCGTTTGCAAAACCGTCGCCGAATTCCGCTCGCGTATCCCGTCGTATCGTGCGGACGCTTGCCTGATCGACGTGCGATTGCCGGATGGTAACGGAATCGATGTGCTTCGGTTCCTTCGGCTGAACGAGAACCAGGTTCCCGTAATCATGATTTCCGGGCACGGAACCATCGCCCATGCAGTCGAAGCCATTCGGGCGGGCGCTTTCGATTTCTTGGAGAAGCCGCTCGGACGCGACAAAGTACTGGTCGTCGTGAAGAATGCACTGGACCAGGCCACTCTCCGACGCGAGAACGAACGATTCAGGGAAATCGTCGGCGACGCCCCGAAAATGATCGGATCGAGCCCGGTTTTCCAGCACGCTGTCGAGCAGGCAACGCTTGTAGCCCGTTCCGATGCGCGCGTTCTCCTCACGGGCGAATCCGGGACTGGAAAAGAATTGATGGCGGCGCACATTCATCGGGAAAGTCCATTTGCTGCCGGACCTTTCGTCAAAGTCAATTGCGCCGCAATTCCAGCGGAGCTGCTGGAGAGCGAGCTCTTCGGTCACGAGAAGGGGGCCTTCACCGGCGCGGTAACCGCTCGCAAGGGTAAGTTTGAGCTGGCGGACGGCGGCACGATATTTCTTGATGAAGTCGGCGACCTTCACGAGGCGTCGCAAGCCAAGCTGCTACGGATCCTGCAAGAAGGGGAATTCCAGCGCGTCGGGGGCGAACTGACGTTACGAGTGACGGTGCGCGTCGTCTCGGCAACGAATCGCAATTTGCAGGAATTGGTCGCTCTCGATAAATTTCGCGAGGATCTTTTCTATCGTCTGAGCGTGGTGCCGATCCGGCTTCCAGCGCTGCGTGAGCGTCGTGAGGACATTCGCCAGCTAGCGGAATATTTTCTGACCGAGTTTTGCGCACGAAATAACTTCAGAATGAAGATCATTGACCAGGAAGCGTTCTCGCTGCTCGAACCATACGGATGGCCGGGCAACGCGCGAGAATTGAAGAACGTTATTGAACGCATGGCGATTTTGTCGCGTACCGATCGCATTTCCGCCGAAGCCGTGCCTCTCGAGATTCGGCTTGCACCCGCCGAATCTCCCACGTCGACTCTGCAGCAAACGCGTGCGTCTGCAGAGCGCGAAAGCATCCTGAAAGCTCTCGAACAAACAAACTGGAATGTATCCAGCGCGGCGCGGATGCTCGGGATTGAGCGGACCAACCTTCATAAGAGAATCCGAGCGTTGGGGATCAGCAGGGACTAGAACAGAAAGATTTGAAATTGGACGAATCAAGTAATCCGCCAATTGAACATTAACGGATTGGGTTTGTGGCCGGGATTCGTTCAATTTCAAATTCCTCATCCAGCCGTTCTCTGCGACAATCTCTTACATTTATACAAGTGCTCTTTCACCCATTACGCTGTATACGGTTCGGAGTAGCACCAATAGGAGAGAACCATGTTCCGAAAACTCTGTGGCCTCGTAGGGGCCGTTGCGGCTCTCGGTTTGGTCATGTGGTCGTTGGCGCCTGAGGTCTCCAGCCAATCGAACTCAATGCCCAGCACCAAGAGTGGCGAGTGGCCGATGTATACGGCGGACCTGCGGGGTAGCAAGTACTCGCCCCTGGACCAGATCAACGCATCAAACTTCAACAAGCTCGAGGTTGCATGGACCTTCAAGACGGATAACCTGGGGCCACGGCCCGAGGCGAAACTCGAAGGAACTCCGATCATGGTCAAAGGCGTCGTCTATACCACTGGGGGAACGCGTCGAGCCGTGGTTGCGCTTGATGCAAAGACGGGCGAGCAACTCTGGGTATATCGCATGGATGAAGGCGCTCGAGCGGATGCTTCACCGCGAAAGCTCTCTGGTCGAGGCGTGTCGTACTGGACGGACGGGCGTGGAGACGAGCGCATCATCTTTGTGACTATCGGGTATCGGCTCGTCGAGCTCAATGCCAAGAACGGCCAGCCTGTCGCTTCATTCGGCAAAGACGGTGTGATTGATCTCAAGGAAGGCGTTGTCATTGGAAAAGACAAGCAGATCGATCTGGAAAAAGGTGAAATCGGCCTTCATTCGACACCGACCGTCGTCAATGACATGGTTATCGTGGGCTCATCGATGGCCGAGGGCCTCGGCTATAACTACAGCACGAATTCGAAAGGGTTGGTTCGGGCCTTCGATGTCCGAACCGGAAAACAAGTCTGGCGCTTCAACACGATTCCGTATCCGGGCGAGTTCGGTAACGAAACCTGGGAAAACGGCTCATGGGAGTGGACGGGGAATGTCGGCGTGTGGAGTCAAATCACGGTTGATCCTGAGGCGGGCCTTGTTTATCTACCCGTTGAAACGCCGACGATTGACGAGTATGGCGGCAACAGGCCCGGCAACAATCTGTTCGCCGAGAGCCTGGTTGCAGTGGATTTGAAAACCGGAACCCGGAAGTGGCATTTCCAGCTTGTGCATCATCCGCTCTGGGATCACGACATTTCGTCGGCACCGTTGCTCGTGGATGCCACGATTGAGGGCCGGCCACGGAAGCTTGTCGCTCAACCGACGAAGCAAAGCTACTTGTACGTTTTCGATCGCATCACCGGCGAGCCGATCTGGCCGATGCCTGAGCGTCCGGTGCCGCAGACCAACGTTCCCGGAGAGAAAACATCGCCCACTCAACCGATTCCGACCAAGCCGGCTCCATACTCTCGCGCATTTCTCGCGCAGGACGACATTATCGATTTCACACCGGCATTACGTGCGCAGGCACTGGAGAATCTGAAGCGCTATCGTTGGGAACCCACGCCTTACATACCTCAGATCGTTCCAAGCGCTCAGGCAGCAGGATCCATCAATGTTGGGAACACCGTCGGTGGAATCAATTGGCCGGGCGCCGCTTTTGATCCGGAGACGGCGACCTTCTACGGTCAGGCGAACAATTCCTCGGTGACCTCATCGACCATCAGTGAGTCGTACCTTCAGATTGTCCGCCCGGAGACGCAGACCGGAAATCGCGGTCCTATTTGGGAAGCGCCCGCTACGGGCCGTGGCCGAGGCGCCGCAGGCGCGCGCGGTGCCCTGGCCGGAGCGCGTGGTGCCGTACCTCAGGGCGCAGCCACCGCCGGAGCCGCAGTGCCGGCGGCACCCGCAGCAGTCGCTGCTGCGCCAGTTGTTGGAGGGCGGGGTATGACAGCGGGCCTCGAGGGCCTGCCGATTGTGAAACCTCCTTACGGAGTCCTGACGGCGATCGATCTGAACACGGGTGAGACCAAGTTCAAGGTCCCGCACGGCGACACTCCCGACACCGTTCGTGCGGCCTTGCAGCGGCTTGGAATCAATTACCCCGAAAAAACGGGACAGGCGGGCAGCGTTGGCCTGCTGGTTACGAAGACTCTTGTTGTCGTAGGTGACCCCCAGGCGACGACGACTCCCGAGCATCCTCGAGGTGGTATGCTGCGCGCGTATGACAAGCAAACCGGGAAGGAAGTCGGTGCTGTATTGATGCCAAACTTCCAAAGCGGCTCGCCGATGACCTACATGGTAGATGGTCGCCAGTACATCATCGCTGCAGTGCAGGGGACAGCCTCTGCCGGTGGGCAATACATTGCTTACGCGCTGCCACGAGGCACCCAGAGCAACTGAACTT
>Ga0114129_10008682_pt1 | contig 14486 bp, 10 predicted proteins | sample RhiMetdeltSRZDD1_FD_80071 | JGI IMG/M metagenome (GOLD analysis project Ga0114129, IMG submission 80071) | Populus rhizosphere microbial communities from Tennessee, USA - Rhizosphere MetaG P. deltoides SRZDD1 (version 2) (version 2) | ecosystem: Host-associated > Plants > Roots > Rhizosphere >... | reverse complement strand
CGTTCGCGGGCGTGAACGGCTCGGGCAAGCACAACAACTGGTCGATGGGCACGAACACCGGCCACAACCTGATGGACCCGGGCGACACGCCGGCGGACAACATCAACTTCCTGTTCTTCTGCGCGGCCGTGATCAAGGCCGTGGACAAGCATCAGGGGCTGCTGCGCGCGTCGGTGGCGAACATCGGCCAGGACCACCGCCTGGGCGCGAACGAGGCACCGCCGGCGATCATCTCGATCTTCCTCGGTGCCGAGCTGGAGAAGGTCTTCGACGCGATGGCCTCGGGCGAGGGCGACCCTCACACGCCCGCGTCGGTGCTCGGGCTCGGCACGCCGGTGCTTCCGCCGCTGCCGATGCATGGCGGCGACCGCAACCGCACCTCGCCGTTCGCGTTCACCGGCAACAAGTTCGAGTTCCGAGCGCTCGGGTCGAGCATGTCGCTCGCGTTCCCGAACACGGTGCTGAACACGATCGTGGCCGAGGCCATCGACGAGCTGGCCGACCTGCTCGAGTCGGAGCTCGGCTCAGGCAGCGGCGACCTCGCCGAGGCCGTGAACGCCGTGGTGAAGGACGCCTACACGCAGAGCAAGCGCGTGATCTTCGGCGGCGACAACTACGCCGACGAGTGGCACGCCGAGGCCGAGCGGCGCGGGCTCAAGAACCTGCGCACCACGCCGGACGCGCTTCCGGAGGTGCTCAGCGACGAGACGGTGCACGCCTTCGAGAAGTACGAGGTGCTCTCGCAGCGCGAGCTCGAGTCGCGCTTCGAGGTCTGGTCGGAGCAGTACACGACGATCGCAAACATCGAGGCGGAGACCGCCGCGATGATGGCCCGAACGATGCTGCTGCCGGCCGCGCTGCGGCACATCGCGCTGATCGACGCCGCCGGCATGGAGTCGCTGGCCGGCGAGACCCGCGCGATCGTTGCGGACTTCGCGGACGCGATCTCCGAGCTCGAGGAGGCCAACCAGTACCCAGACGGAGTCGAGGGCCTCGAGCTCGCGGTATACGCCCGCGACAACCAGCTCACGGCGCTCGCCCGGGTGCGCGAGCTCGGCGACCAGCTCGAGAAGGTGGTGGCCGACGACCTCTGGCCGCTGCCGAAGTACTCGGAGATCCTGTTCATCAAGTAGAAGGGAGGCCGTGAGCGGCCTTCCCGCCTGCTATCCGCGTGGCAGCCGAGTCGACGACGGGGGCGACCTCGTCGTCGGCGGCTGCAGCGTGGCGGAGCTCTGTGGCGAGTTCGGGACGCCCGTCTACCTCTACGACGAGGCCGACCTTCGCGGCCGCGCGCGCGAGTACAGGGCGGAGTTCGAGGGACGCCGCGCGAACAGCGAGGTGCTGTTCGCGTCGAAGGCGTTCCCGTGCACGGCCGCCTACCGCCTGTTCGCGGAGGAGGGGCTGTCGTGCGACGTGGCGTCCCGGGGCGAGCTATTTCTGGCCCTCGAGGGCGGCATGGACCCGGCTCGCGTCTACCTCCACGGCAACGCGAAGGACGACGCGGACATAGGGGCGGCGGCCGAGGCGGGCGTCGGGTGTGTGGTGGTCGACTCGTTCGACGACATCGAGCGCCTCGAGCGGCTCGTGGGCGATCGGCAGCGAGTGTTCCTGCGCGTGAATCCCGAGGTGGAGGCCGACACGCACGAGGCGGTCCTCACCGGCCACAGTGGCTCGAAGTTCGGCCTGCGGCGCGAGGCGGCCCTGCGCGCCATCGAGAGGCTGCGCGGCTCGGAGCGCCTCGAGCTCACCGGCCTGCACGTGCACGTGGGCTCGCAGATCCTCGAGCTCGAGCCGTTCGCCCGGGCGCTCGACTCGCTCGCCGGACTCGGCGAGTTCGCCGAGTACGACCTGGGCGGCGGGCTCGGCATCCCGTACCGCTCCGAGGACTCGGCGCCGTCGGTGGCCGCCTACGCCGAGACGCTCACCGGCGCGGTCCGGAGCCAGCTCGGCGACGGCGTGCGGCTGCTGGTGGAGCCGGGCCGCTCGCTTGTGGGCAACGCGGGCGTCACCGCGTACCGCGTGGTCTCGGTGAAGCGCGACGCGGTCGTGCACGTGGCGGTGGACGGCGGCATGGGCGACAACCTCGAGCCGTCCCTCTACGGCACGGAGTTCGAGGCTCGCCTGCTGCAGAGCCGGGAGTCGGTCGAGCGCTGCCAGGTGGTCGGCAAGCACTGCGAGTCCGGCGACGTGCTGGTGCACGACGCCGAGCTGCCCTCTGCGCAGCCCGGCGACCTGCTCGTGACGCCGGCCACCGGCGCCTACTGCTTCACGATGGCCAACAACTACAACGGCCAGCCGCGCCCGCCGGTGGTGTTCTGCCGCGACGGCGACGCGCGGGTCGTGGTGCGCCGCGAGACGCTCGCGGACCTCAAGGCTCGCGACGTCTGACATAGCCTCCGTGCCAGGTCTCCATGTGCCGCGCATGCGTCGGCAGGTAGGAGCCCGGGCGCAGCTTCTGGTCGTAGAAGTCGAGGTCCAGGTGGTGGGCTTGCAGGTAGTTCAGGATCATCAGCGACGGGACCGTCGCGGGGAACTTCCCGAACGTGTCATACAGGTACTGGGCCTGGAGCGCCACGCACTCGCGGAAGCGCTCGTCGTGCACCTGCGCGCTCGAGCGCACCAGCGCCGACTCGCTCCACGCGCCGGGCGTGTCGGCGTTGTGCGGCCCGCCGGCGCCGAACTTGCGCTCGCTGAGCGCCTCCACGGCGGCGCGCATGTCGGGGTGGTGCGGCGGGCAGAAGGCCTCGAAGACGCCCTCGCGGCCGGTGGGGTTCGGAACGGACCAGCGCTCGTCCTCGTCGTATCGGAAGCCGAGCCCGGGGATGTTCCGGTCGCCGGAGGCGCCGAGCATCGAGAAGCGGTCGATGCCGTCGAACATCCAGCCGCCCAGCCCCATCCCCTGGAGCACGAGCATGCCGGCGTAGCAGCTGGTGGCGAGCTCGGCCGTGATCTCCGCCAGCATGTACTGGTCGAAGAACGTGAGCGGGAAGCCGTCGTCCACGTCGACGAGCCCGCGGAAGCGCTCGATTCCGGGGATGGCGCGCCCGTTCACGTCGTCGGTCAGGCAGTAGCCGTTCTGGGTCAGGAACATGATCCCGGCCAGGGCGTGCTGGGCCAGGTCGCCGACCGGGAACGCGAGCAGCGAGCCGGGCACGTTCACGCACCAGGTGTTGTGCCCCTCGTAGTAGGGCTCCTCGCGCGGGAACTCGATGCGATCGTCGGAGAGCTTCACGATCCGCTGCGCGTGGCGCTCCAGCATCAGCTCGGGCGTGATCTCCTCCTCGGCCGGGTCCACGAGCGCGCCAGCGTCGCGCGTGGGGAACATGTAGGTGCCGGAGTCGTCCGTGAAGAAGAGCTCCGAGGTCTGGAAGCCGGCCGCGGACGGGAACGTGCGCCCCGCCGCTCCCGCGGCGTAGTTGGCCATGTGCCCCGCGTAGTGCGCGTTGCGCGTGATCGAGTAGTGCCACCCGGTGGTGCCGGCCATCGAGGTCAGCACGACGAGCCGCTCGAGCTCGGACAGCGGCACCGGCTCGTGCTGCGACTCGTATGCGAGCGGGCCGTCGGGGATCGTCGATCCCATCGATATGCGGCGCGCGCGGCGGCCGTAGAGGGCATCGAGCAGCGGAAACTGGGCCAGTTCGGCCAGCGCCGCGCTCTGTCGGTCAGCGGCGGAAGCGGTATCGATGCTCATACCCTAGGCGCGTGAGGTTGCGCCTTACAACGTGACCTAGGAGGATCGGGGCGCCGGTGGTGACGCTCCCCAGGACCACGTTCTTCGGCCGGACTCGCGAGAAAGAGCACCTCGCGACGCTCATCGAGCGCGTGCCGCTGGTCACGCTCATCGGCGTGGGGGGCGCCGGCAAGACCCGGCTCGCGTCGGAGGTCGCGGCATGCGCGAGCGGCGAGGTGTGCTGGTGCGCGCTGGCCGCCCTGCGTACCCATGAGTCAGTGGCGCCCGCGGTGGCGTCGCAGCTCGGCAGGGACGACGCGCGCGCCGATGCCGCGACGGCCGTCGCGGAGGCGCTCGCGGGAGCCGACGTCCTGCTCGTCCTCGACAACTGCGAGCAGGTGCTGGAGGGGGTCGCCGAGCTCGTGGAGCGGGTGATCGCCACCGTGCCCGAGGCGCACATCCTGGCCACGAGCCGCGAACCGCTCGGCATCGAGGGCGAGCAGGCGATCGCGCTCGGGTCGCTCGGCCCCGAGGCGCTGGAACTGTTCGCGGACCGCGCCCGGCTCGCGGTCTGGGACTTCGAGATGAGCGATGACAACCGCGACGCGGTCGCTCAGATCTGCGAGCGACTCGACGGGCTGCCGCTCGCCATCGAGCTCGCGGCCGCGCGGATCCGCTCGCTCTCACCGGCAGAGATCGCCGAGCATCTCGATCACCGCTTCGATCTGCTCGCTCGCCCGCGGACGCGCGGCGAGGAGCGCCACCGCACGCTCCGCGCCACCGTGGACTGGTCCTACCGGCTGCTCGAGGAGTCCGAGCGGCTGGTGTTCGAGCGGCTGTCGGTGGTGGCCTCGAGCTGCGACATCGACGCTGCGCGCGCGATCTGCGGCGGAGCCGGGGTGAGTCCCGATTCGGTCCTGGAGCAGCTCGACAGGCTCGTGGAGCGCTCGCTCGTGTGGGCGCGACCCGAGGCGGGAGCGACTCGCTACGGGATGCTGGAGACGCTGCGCGAGTACGGCCGCGACCGGCTGCGCGAGGCCGGGGAGCTCGAGCACATGCGCGACCTTCACGCCGACTGGTACGCGCTGCTGGCGGACAGGAACGCGCACGATGTGGAGCAGGACTGGACGCTCGAGATCTTCAACGAGGGAGTCGCCGCCTTCGACGAGGTCCGCACCGCCTGCGCCTGGGCGATCGAGCACGACAGCTCCCCCCTCCGCGCGTTCCGCCTGATGCGGCCGCTGTGGGCGCTCGCGCACTCGCGCCACGCGCGCGAGATCGCGACGATGTGCGAGGCCGCGCTGAGCCGCTGGCCCCAGGGCGGCGGCGAGCTGCGTCAGATCGCATTGGGAGTGGCCGCCGTGGCCCACCTCGTGTCTGGTGACGCCGATGCGGCCCGGGCGCGCGCGTCGGAGGCCGAGCGGGCCGAGGCGGAGGGCGCCGGGCCGGCGCTGCTCGCCCACCGCGCCGCGGCGCTCGTGGCCTACGTCTTCGACGGCGACCCGGAGGCTGCGCTCGCCCGCATCGAGCGGGTGATCGAGTCCGCGCGGCAGACCGGCGTGCGGACGATCGAGGCCGAGATGACCGTGCTGGCGGCGCAGGCAATGGCCGCGAGCGGCCGCCGCGAAGAGGCGATCGGGCTCGCGGAATCGGTCCGCGACAGCGCCCGCCGGCTGGACAGCCCGTTTCTGGAGGCGTGGAGCATCTACATCATCGGCACGATCGTCATCGACGAGCCCGAGCGCGCCGAGGCGTGCTTCCGCGAGAGCCTTGCGATCGCGAGCGTCACGACGTACGCGCTCACGGTCGGGAACAGCCTGCGCCAGCTCGGCAGGCTGGCCGCCCGCGGAGGAAGGGACCAGGAGGCGGCCGAGCTGTTCCTTCAGGCGATCGAGCACTTCTCGGGTACAGAGGACCACTCCCAGACCTGGGACACGCTGCGCTCCGCCGCAGCCGTGCTCGCAAGCCGCGGCAACCGCGAGCTGGCCGCGCGCGTGCTCGCGAGCTCGCACCGCGATCCCCGTGCACGGGCGGTGCCGCCGCTCGAGTCCGCGGAGATCAACGCGCTCCGTGACGACCTCGAGGCGGAGTTTCGAGCAGCGGTGCCCGCCCGCCTGGCCGAGCTCAAGCCGCTCGTGACGGCCGAGTTGGGCAGGGGATCACCGCCGGAGACCCAGGCAGCGCCGGCGGAGAACGCATTCCTCCGTGACGGCGAGCTGTGGCGGCTGTCGTTCGGCGGGGAGACCGTCCACATGCCCGAGCTCAAGGGCCTCCACGATCTCGCTCGCCTGCTCGCCGCGCCGGGACAGGAGCTGCACTGCCTCGACCTCGCCGGCGCGGCCGACGGCGTGCCCGCGCAGGGCCACGCGGGCGAGATCCTTGACGACTCGGCACGCGCCGCCTACAAGCGACGCATAGATGAGCTGCGCGAGGAGCTGGAGCTCGCGCAGGCGGCGAACGACGGTGTCCGTGCCGAGCGCGCCCGGGAGGAGCTCGACGCGGTCGGCGACGCACTCTCGTCGGCGTACGGGCTCGGGGGCCGGGCGCGCCGGGCCGGCGATCAGGTGGAGCGGGCCCGCTCCGCGGTCACGTGGCGAATCAGGAGCGCGATCTCCCGCGTCGACGCGGTACACCCGGCGCTCGGCCGCCACCTGAACAACTCGGTCCGCACAGGCACCTTCTGCGCGTACACGCCGGAGCAGCCGGTGATCTGGCAACTCACAGAGTAAGTCGCGTCCTCACGCCCCCGGGGCATGTCCAAATCGCTGACAAGACTGCCCTACGTCGAACATGGTGACCCCGACGGCGTCCCCGTCGTGATGCTCCACGGCGTCACGGACTCCTGGCGCTCGTTCGAGCCCGTGCTCCCCCACCTGCCAGACGACATCCGCGCCATCGCGGTGACCCAGCGCGGCCACGGCGACGCGCCGAAGCCGGAGCGCGGCTACCTGATCGAGGACATGGCGCGCGACGCCGTCGAGCTGCTGGACGATCTCGGCATTGAGCGTGCCGTCGTGGTCGGCCATTCGATGGGGTCGTGGGTCACGCAGCGGATCGCGATCGACTATCCGGAGCGCCTGCTCGGCGTCGTGCTGGCGGGCAGCTTCAAGAGCGCCGTCGCTCGCGATACCGCGCTGGCCGCCGAGCTGAGGGCGCTCGGTGACGTTCCCGACCCGATCACGTACCAGCACGCGCTCGAGTGGCAGGAGAGCACCGTCGCGAGACCGATCGACGCCGGTCAGATGGACGTGTTCGTCCGTGAGAGCCTAAAGATGCCGGCGCGGATCTGGACGGCCGCGTTCAACGGCTTTGCCGAGATCGACCAGCGCGAGGAGCTCGCGGAAATGACCGTGCCGGCGCTGCTCGTGTGGGGCGACCGGGACGCATTCATCCCGCGCGAGACGCAGGACGAGCTGCTGGAGACGCTGAGCGACGCCCGACTCGAGGTCTACGAGGGCGTTGGGCACGCCGTCCACTGGGAGCAGCCGGAGCGCTTCGCCGCCGACATCGTCGAGTTCAGCCGGTATTGCGCAGGCCTGCCGCTATCCCGTTGACGGTCAGGAGCAGCGCGCGCGCCAGGTCCGGATCGGGCTCCCGGCCGGCCTGGCGGTCCGCGCGCCTTCGCTCGGTGAGCGCGACCTGGAGGTAGTGCATCGGGGCGAGGTAGGCGTCGCGCACCCGCAGCGTGCGCTGGAGCACCGGGTCGGCGCCCAGCAGCTCGTCCTCGCCGCGCAGCCGCAGCAGCTCGGAGAGCGTGAGCTCGTGCTCGGCGCGGATGTCGTCGAAGAAGCGCCCTAGCTCCGGTGCCACGAGCCGCTCGACGTAGTGGCCGGCGATCTCGAGGTCCGTCTTCGCCATGGTCATCGCCACGTTCGAGAGGAAGTTGCGGAAGAAGTACCAGTGCTCGTGCATCTCGGCCAGCCGCTCCCCCAGCCCCGCCTCGCGCGCCGCGGCCAGGCCGCTGCCCACGCCGTACCAGCCGGGCACGATCTGGCGCGACTGCGTCCAGCCGAACACCCACGGGATCGCGCGCAGCCCCTGGATGCCGGCGCCCGACTCCGGCCGCCGGGCGGGCCGCGAGCCGAGGTGAAGCTCGGAGAGCAGCTCCACGGGCGTTGAGGCGAAGTAGTAGTCGGGTAGCTCGGGGTCCTCCACCAGCGTCCGGTAGCGCTCGAGCGAGGCGCCCGAGACGAGGTCCATCGCCTCGACCCAGCTCGCTAGCGCCTCCGGCGACATGCGCGGCCGCCGGTGCAGGACGGTGGCCTCGAGCGCCGCCGCCACCATCAGCTCGAGGTTCTCTCGCGCGAGGCTCGGCACGAGGTACTTGTCGGAGATCACCTCGCCCTGCTCGGTCACCTTGATCTCGCCGTCGAGGGTGCGCGGCGGCTGCGCCAGGATGGCGTCGTGCGCCGGGCCGCCGCCGCGCCCGACCGTCCCGCCGCGGCCGTGGAAGAGCCGTAGGCGCACGCCGAACTCGGCGGCCGCGTCGCGCAGACGCTGCTGGGCGCGGTGGATCTCCCACTGGCTCGTGGTGATCCCGGCCTCCTTGTTCGAGTCCGAGTAGCCGAGCATCACCTCCTGCACGTCGCCGCGTTCCGCCACCATGGCGCGGTAGGTCGGGTCCGAGAGCAGCTCGGTGAGCACGCGGTCCGCGTGGCGCAGCTCCTCGATCGTCTCGAGCAGCGGCACGAAGCCGATGCTCGTGACGCCGGCTTCGCGGGCGAGCAGGACCGCCGCGAACAGGTCGTCCGCGCCTCGGCACATCGAGACGATGTAGGTCTCGATCGTCTCGGCGCCGTAGCGCTCATGCGCCGCGCGGATGGCCTCGAAGGTGGCGTAGGTGCGCTCGCCGGCGTCGTCCAGCGGCGGCGGCCGGAAGGCAAGCGGCCGCCGCGACGCCAGCTCCCGCGCCAGCACCGCGAGCCGCTCGTCGCGGGTCAGCTCCGCGTAGGGCGCACCGTCCTCCCCGAGGCGGTCGATCAGCTGGCCGACGGCGTGATGGTGAGCGTCGGCGTGCTCGCGCACGTCGAGCGTCGCCAGATGCAGGCCGAAGGCGGCGAGCGTGCGCATCGCCCGCTCGAGGCGCCCGCGCGCGATCAGCTCCCCCCGGTGGGCCAGGAGCGACTCGCGCACCAGCTCGAGCTCCGCCAGCAGCTCGGCCGCGCCGACGTAGTCGCGGCCCGGCTCGCGGGGGCGGCCGCTGGCAACCCGCCGGCGCGTGTTCACGAGCTTCTGCTGGATGCAGGTGAGCTTCAGGCGGTAGGGCTCCTCCGCGTTCAGGCGCAGGAAGCGCGGCTCGACCTCCGGCAGCAGCTCGAGGTCGTGCGCCAGCGACGCCTGGAGCTGCGGCGTCGCGCCGGCTATCAGCACCGACGAGGAGAGGTCGCGGCGCAGCACGTCCACGGCCGCGATCGCGTCGCGGAGGCCGTGGTCGTGCTGGAGGCCGAGCACGCGTCCCGTGCTGTCGGGCCCCACGTTCGGATTGCCGTCGCGGTCGCCGCCGATCCAGCTGCCGAACGCGAGCGGCCGCGCGTCCGGCGGCAGCTCCAGGTCCAGCCGGCGGAGCTCGTCGGCGAGCTCCTCGAGCACGTGCGGCACCGCGTCGGCGTGCAGGCCGTCGAAGTACCAGACGGCGTTGCGCGCCTCGTCCACCACGTCCGGCTTCGCGATGCGCAGCTCGTCGGTCTGCCAGAGCAGGTCCACGGTCTCCTCGAGCCGCGCGGTGGCCCGCGGGTCGGCTCCCTCCAGCAGCTCGGCGATCTGCCGCAGCTTGTAGAGCACCGTCCGGCGCGCGGCCTCCGTCGGGTGGGCGGTGAACACGGGCCGCACGGCCAGGCGCTTCACCTCGGCGGCGACCTCGGAGTAGGGGATGTCCGCGGCGGCGATGCGGTCGACCGCCTGCGACAGCCAGCTGCCGTCGCGCGAGCGAATGGCCGCCAGCTCCCTGCCGCGGTGAACCTGCTCCGCCACGTTCGCGAGGTGGAAGTAGGTGGTGAAGGCGCGCACCAGCTTGGTGGCCTCGACCGGCTCGACCTCGGCGAGCAGCGCCGCGGCGCTGTCCCTGTCCGAGCGGATCAGCCGACGGATCTCCTCCACCTGGTCGAGCAGCTCCTGGCCCTCCTGGCGCACAAGGGTGCGCCCGAGCAGGACCCCGAGCTCGCGGATGTCGCGGCGCAGGCCTGCCTGGGGCTCAGTCGCTTGCGTTGCGATAGCTACGACCGCCGGCGTACGAGGCGAGATCGGCGAGGAACGCGAGCACCACGACGAACCACTCGAAGCCATCGACGGTGCGCGTGCCCGTGTCCCACATCACCGTGTAGGCGAGCGTCGTCCACGGCAGCAGGAAGAACCCGAGCAGGGGCAGCAGCCAGCCGTCGTAGGCCCTGTCGATCATGTCGCTGAACAGGAAGACGAAGAACAGCGCCAGCCGCGGGGAGAGCAGAGCAAGCAGCGCGATGAGGCAGGGCACAGGCGCAATCTAGACTGCCGGGCCTGCAAACGCAGGCCGCCCAACACGAAGCCCTGCTGGAGCTCGCGCCAGACGCGATGCTCCTCGTCGACGGCGAGGACAGGATCCGCGCCGTCAACGCACGGATGGAGGACCTCTTCCGGCTGCCGCGCGAGGAGTTGGTCGGACGACCCGTCGAGGACCTCTTCTCCCGTCCCTGGCTGCGGCTGCGCCGCCCCGGCTCGAGCGTCGAGCTGCCGGCGCTGCGCGGTGACGGGAGTGAGTTCCCCGCCGAGATCTCGCTGTCCACGCTCGACACGTCTGACGGGCAGATGGTCGTGGCCGCGATCCGTGACGGACGCGAGCACGCGCTGCGCGAGGCGTCTCTGAGGGAGGCGCGCGAGCGCTTCCAGCGCGTGTTCGCGGACAGCCCCGTCGCCATGGCCCTGGTCGGCGACGACTTCCGTCTGACGGAGGCGAACGGCGCCTTCTGCCGGCTCACCGGCTACAGCCCGGCCGAGCTCGCGAGGCTCACCTTCACGGACATCACGCACCCGGACGACATCGACGCCGACCTCCGCCTGGCGCGGCAGGTGTTCGCGGGCGAGCTGCGCAGCTACAGCATCGACAAGCGCTACATCCGCAAGACCGGAGAGATCGTCTGGGGCGCGCTGACCGTGTCGGTTATCCGCGACGACGCGGGGCGGCCGCTCAAGGGGCTCGGCATCGTGCAGGACATCAGCGAGCGGCGAGCGGCGTTGGAGCTGGCCCAGGCCGAGCTGGAGCGCCTCGAGCGCGACCACGACCGCATCCTCACGTTCGCGGGCGAGGGCATCTACCACGTCGACGAGCGCGGCCGCATCACGTTCGCGAACCTTGCTGCTGGCCGCATGCTCGGCTGGAGCCCCGAGGAGCTCGTGGGCAAGCCCGCGCACGAGCTGCTGCACGACACGCACGCGGAGGGCAGCGCCTATCCGCGCTTCGTGCGGCGCGACGGGACGAGCTTCGCGGTGCGGCTCCGCAGTGACGCGGTACCGGGTGGCGGGGGCGCCGGAGCGGTGGTCGTGTTCTCCGACGAGAGTGAGCGCGAGCGCATGGAGGCCGCGCTCGAGAGCGCCCGCGAGCAGGCGGCCCGCGGCCGGCTCCAGGCCGCCGAGGCGGAGCGCTCGCGCTGGGCGCGCGAGCTACACGACGAGACGCTTCAGGGGCTGGCCGGGCTGCACGTGCTGCTCGCGTCGGGCGCGCGTGCCGGCATGGGCGAGGGGCTACGAGACTGCGTCCGGCAGGCGCAGCAGCACATCGCAGACGAGATGGAGAAGCTGCGCGGCCTGATCTCCGAGCTGCGCCCCGCGGCGCTCGACGAGCTCGGGCTCGAGGCCTCCCTGCGTGACCTCGCCGAGCGCATCCAGCACGTGTACGGCCTCGACGTCGAAGCGCGCCTCGAGCTTGCCGCGTCCGAGCGGCGCCCGGCCTCCGAGATCGAGACCGCGGCCTACCGGCTGGTGCAGGAGTGCCTCAACAACGCCGCTCGGCACGCCGACGCCAAGCTGGTGGTGGTCGAGGTCACGCGCCAGGACGGCTCGATGCGCATTCGGGTGAGCGACGACGGTCGCGGGTTCGACCCCGCCCGCGAGAACGCCGGCTTCGGCCTGAGCGGCATGCGCGAGCGCGTTGAGCTGCTCGACGGCGAGCTCAGGATCACCTCGGAGCCGAGCAGCGGCACCCAGGTGCTCGCCGAGCTCCCGCTCGCCTAGGTCGGCAGCTCCGAGGCCTCCACGAGGCCGCGCTCGAGCGCGTACTCGACCAGGTCCGACCGGCGTGAGACCCCCAGCTTGCGCTGTAGCCGCGCGCGATGGGTCTCCACCGTCCTCACGCTGAGAAACAGCCGCTCGGCCACCTCGCGGTTCGTCTGTCCGCGGGCGATCAGCCGCAGCACCTCGAGCTCCCTGTCGGTCAGCTCGGGCGAGGTGACGCTGGCGGTCGCAGCGAGCCGTGCTCCGAGCTGCGGCTCCAGGTAGGTGCCGCCGCCGGCGGCCACGCGGATCGCCTCGAGCAGCTGGTCCTCGGCCGCCTCCTTCGGCAGGTAGCCCGCGGCGCCGAGCCGCAGCGCCTCGGCGGCGAAGCTCGGATCGCGCTGGGCGGTGAGCACGATCACGCGTGTCTCGGCGTGATCCTCGCGGAGGCGCGCGATCGCCGGCAGGCTCGGCTCGCCCGGCATGTGCAGGTCGAGGATGAGTACGTCCGGGCGCAGGCGCTCGACCGCCTCGAGGGCCGCCGGCACGTCGCCCGCCTCCCCCACCACCTCGAGCCCCGGCTCCGACTCCACCAGCAGCCGCAGGCCGCCGCGAACGACGACGTGATCGTCGGCGAGCACGACGGTGAGGGCCTGCTGGGCTTCGGGGTGCGTAGTTTCTACGCACGGAACTCTACGGTCGTTTCCGCTTGTGGAGTGCGGAACCCGTCGCGAGAGTGCCGTCGCGTGTCAGATCCGAGAGGCGTGTCCGCCACGGCGGTTGCCGCGCGCGACCGCCCGCCGGTGGCTCGCGGCCCGCTCCTGGGCGGAGTGTCCGTTTCGCACCCGGCGCGGACGTACAGCCAGCCTGAGCTGCTGGAGCTCTTCGGCTTGGCCGGGGACGAGTTTGCGGAGGCAATCTTCGCCCGCAGCGGGGTCAGGACGCGGCGGCTGAGCCTCTCGCGCGAGTCCCTCGGGCGCTCCCTCCAGGCCCGCACCGCGGCAACCGAGGAGCAGCTCTTCGAGATGGCGGTTGCCGCTCTCGGCGGGCTCGACTTCGACCCTGGCGAGATCGGGGTGCTCGTGACCGCGGGCTACTGGTCGCTCGGGGGACCGACCCTCGGCCACCGCCTGATCGATCACTTCGCGCTCGGCGCCCGGACGGACAAGTACCACGTGACCGGGGTCGGCTGCGCCAGCGCGGTTCCGCTGCTGCGACTCGCGGGTCAGGTGTTGAGGGATCGCCCCGGCGAGCGCGCGCTCGTCGTGGCCGCCGAGTCAGTCTCAGGCTTCATGACACCGGCCCTCCCCGGTGACGAACGCACCAAGGTCGTCGGCTCGGCGCTGTTCGGCGACGGCTGCGGAGCGGCGCTGCTCGGTGGCGATGCCGGGGGACCGGAGATAGTCGCGAGCGCCGTCCACCAGGTGCCCGACTCGCTGGACCAGGTGTGCTTCATGGTGAGCGAGAGCGACTCGCACATGCAGATCGGCCGCGAGCTCCCCCTGATCGCCGAGACGCAGCTGCCTGGCCTGGTCGAAGGCTTCCTGGAGGCAAACGAACTCGACGGCGCGGACATCGACCACTGGCTGCTGCATCCCGGCGGCCGCGGGATCCTCGAGGGAGCGCAGCGCGGCCTCGGGTTGTCGGACCAGCAGGTGGCGCCCAGCGCGGCGGTCTTGTCCGAGTACGGCAACGTGGGCACCGCCTCCAGCTTCTTCGTGCTCAGCGCCGCCGAGCAGATGCGTGACCCGCGCCCGGGCGAGCGCGGTCTCCTGATCTCGATAGGCCCGGGAGTGACCGTCGGACTGATGTTGTTGACCTGGTGAGGAGGATGCGATGCAGGTGATAGGCGCCGGCTTCGGCCGGACGGGGACGATGTCGCTCAAGGGAGCGCTGGAGCAGCTCGGCTTCGGCCCGTCGTTCCACATGATCGACGTGGCGCGGCAGCCCGAGCTGCTGCCGGGGTGGCAGGCGGCGGTCGACGGAGAGCCGGTCGACTGGCGGCAGCTCTTCGACGGCTGGGAGTCGACCGTGGACTGGCCGGCCTGCACGTTCTGGGAGCAGATCTGGGAGGCCTTCCCGGACGCGAAGGTGCTGCTCAGCGTCCGCGATCCGGAGGCCTGGTACGCAAGCTGCCTCAAGAGCATCCATGCCTCGGCGCAGGCCGCCGGCAGGGGCGAGCTCGAGGGTGGGAGCGTCGAGGTCTCGCCTGAGGCGATGAGGATGATCAACGGGCTGATCTGGGACGGCACCTTCGCAGGCCGATTCGAGGACAAGGACTTCGCGATCGGCATCTTCAACGCGCACAACGCGGACGTGATCAGCAAGGTCCCGGCGGATCGTCTGCTCGTCTACGAGATCAAGGACGGCTGGGAGCCGCTCTGCGAGTTCCTCGGCGTGCCGGTGCCGGATGCCCCGATGCCGCACCTGAACGACGCGACCTCGTTCCGGGCGATGGTGGGCCTACCCGCGCTGAGCTAGCGCGCCTGCCGCCTACCCCGCCCGTGCGGTGCCCTGCCTGAAGCCCTCGGCCAGGACCCGCTCGCGGCGGGCCGGGTTCATGAGGTCCGGTCCGATGGCGCTCGCCGCGCCGGTGCCGGGCGCCACGATCTCCACGTGCGCTCCGCGCCGCCGG
>Ga0114129_10008680_pt1 | contig 14487 bp, 12 predicted proteins | sample RhiMetdeltSRZDD1_FD_80071 | JGI IMG/M metagenome (GOLD analysis project Ga0114129, IMG submission 80071) | Populus rhizosphere microbial communities from Tennessee, USA - Rhizosphere MetaG P. deltoides SRZDD1 (version 2) (version 2) | ecosystem: Host-associated > Plants > Roots > Rhizosphere >... | reverse complement strand
TGCGCTTGGCATTCTCGTGGCGGTGCCGGTTGGCCTGGCCGGTTTCTGGTTCGCCGGGCCCCTACTCGGGCTGATGGGCGCTCCGCCGGACGTGCTCGTGCACAAGTCCTATGCCCAGATCGTGCTCGGGCTCAACGGCATCGTCCTCCTGCTGTTTCTGATCAACGCCGTGTTCCGCGGCGCCGGCGACGCCGCGGTGGCGATGCGTGTGCTGTGGATTGCCAACGCCATCAACATCTGTCTCGATCCCTGCTTCATCTTCGGGCTTGGTCCGTTCCCACGCCTCGGAGTCACGGGCGCGGCCGTGGCGACGACGACCGGGCGCGGGATCGGCGTGCTCGTGCAGCTGTTCGTCTTGACGCGAGGGAACGGCCGCATCGTCATCCGGGGCCGGCATCTTCGTCTCGATCCTCTTGTGATGTTGAACATGGTGCGACTCTCGGGCAGCGCAGTGTTCCAGACGCTCATCGGGATGACGAGCTACGTGGGCATGGTGCGGATCTTCGCCTCGTTTGGCAGCGTCGCGGTGGCCGCCTGCACGATCGTGATCCGCATCATCATGTTCCTCGTCCTACCGGCGTGGGGACTCTCGAACGCGGCAGCTACGCTGGTCGGACAGAACCTCGGCGCGGGCAGACCGGATAGAGCCGAAACGTCGGTGTGGCGCGCGGCGAGATATAACGTCACCTTCCTGTCGGTGACCGGCCTGCTGTGCTTCGCCTTCGCTGGAACCATCGTGGAGTGGTTCACGACCGATCCGCTGGTGGACCCGATCGCCACACGCGGCCTTCGTATCATCGCCGCCGGGTTCCCGTTTTACGCCGCCGGCTACGTGCTGACGCAGTCATTCAATGGCGCGGGCGATACGATGACTCCCACGCTGATCAACCTGGGCTGCTTCTGGGCGTTCGAGATCCCGCTCGCCTACACGCTGGGCGTTCCGATCGGATTCGGCCCGGACGGCGTGTTCTGGGCAATGGCCATCGCGTTTTCGACGATGTCGGTCGTGAGCGGCGTGCTGTTCCGGCGCGGCCGCTGGAAGCTGAAGCGAGTCTAGGCGGCTGTAATCCGCGCCATGCATCGTCGAATCTCGCTCGTCATCGGGGCCTGCGTTCTCTTCTCGCTCTCAACGTCAGCGGTTTCGGTCCCGACGCGCGCCCAGAAGGGCATCGTCGCGTCTCAGAACGAGATCGCGTCGAAGATTGGCGCGGGCGTGCCATACGAGCCCGGCGAGCCGCTCAAGCAGCCGGATCTGGCGCGTACGCTCGAGGATCGCGACACAAGGGCCGGCCGGCTTCTACGAGGGTTGAAACGGCGCTCGCGCTCGAAAAGGAGCTGCTGGCGAACGGCGGACTCATCACGCGGGAAGATCTGAAGCAGTACACCGCGAAGAAGCGCGTGCCGGTCAAGGGGATGTACCGCTATCGGAAGGCTACGACCTCGCGAAGATGGGCCCGGCGTCGGCCAACGTCGTGCACCTCATGACCGAGGCGATGAAGCGCTCGTACCCGGATCGCGCGTTGAAGGCGGCACCGACCGCGGCGCATCCGACGGCGCCGCGTCGGCGTGCCCGGACGTACTACGGCGCAGAAGGCAACGGCACCAGGGCGATGATCGCCAGCTAGGTGCCCGCCCGGCGCGCGACCCGCCTCGATCCAGTGGCCGCGCTGCGCAGCGACTGACCGGGCGCATTTCGCGTCATCAGATCGACGAAGGCGCGCAGATAATCGACAGTCGCGAGATCCTTCGGCATCACAGCGCTCCACCGCCGCTGCAGGCCGCGCGCGGTCAGCGGCCGCGCCGCGAGCGCGCCACGTTCCACCAGCGGCCGCACGGCCCAGGGTGCGAGGATCGCGATTCCGAGGTCCGCGCGAACGAGCTCGGTGATCGCCTCCGTGAGCTGCACTTCCTCGACCCGTGCGGGCGCTGCGCCGGCCGGCAGCAGCACGTTCTGGAGCACGAGGCTCTCTTCCCGGGGCGGGTAGACGAAGAGCGTCTCGTCGCGAATCTCGGCCAGCTTGACGTGCGTCTGGCGCGCGAAGCGATGCAGGGGCGACGCGATCACCACGAGCTCGTCGTCGAACAGCGGCTGGACGACCAGCCGCCTGTCTCGCACCGGTGAGCTGACAATCGCCAGATCCAGCTTGCCGGCCAGCATCCGCTCGAGAGGCCGGTGAGTGGCCGCCACGTCGATCTGCACGTCAACGTGCGGAAAGCTCGGGCGGTATTTCGCAAGCAGCGGCGGGAGCCAGTGGTAACAGGTGTAGCACTCCGTGCTGAGCCGGATGACCCCCGCGCGGTTCTGGGCCATCTTCCGGATCTCGCTCTCGGTGCGATCCAGCTGCTCGAGCACGTCGCGCGCGGAGGCCAGCAGACGCTCGCCGGCGGGCGTGAGGACGAGACGCTTGCCCACGCGCAAGAAAAGCGCCGCGCCGAGCCGCGATTCGATGTCGCGAAGCTGGTGACTGAGCGCAGACTGCGTGACGTGCAGGGCATCGCCCGCCCGCGTGAGGCTTCCGTGGTCGGCGACCGCCGACACGAGACGCAGGTGCCGGATCTCAATCTCCATGATCATGAGGGTACATCATCATCATGATGATGACAAAGAATTTGGCTCATGGACTGCGACGTAGCATCGGTCTGTGTTCACCGCCCTCGTGCTCCACGTTGCGCGTTTCAGGATCCGCCGCCAGTCGCCAACACCATTGTCCGGGTCGCGGTCAGAGAGGCGGCCGACATCTGGGGCGCCGTACGGCCTCGTACTGTCGCGCGCCGGCGCCTGTCGTCACGCGATCCCGACGCAGTGGTGCTAGCCATCGAGGTTGATGGCACGACCGTGCCGGGCCGTTGGGGCGTCGTGCTGGGGTCTGTCATGTTCGGGCCGGATGGGACTCCGGAGCCCCGAATCACTCTGTTCGTGACGGAGCTGCGTCGACTCGAGGCCGAATGGCCCCAGACGTTACGCGATTACGTGATCGGACGCGCCGTGGGCCCGCGTGCTCGCCCACGAGATCGGTCACTACATCCTGCGCCAGCGGCACCATGGGCAGACGGCCTGATGCGTCCGCTGCAGCGCGCCGACGAACTGGCAGCGCTGTCGCGCAGCCTGTTCAGGCTGTCCGCCGTCGAAGCGGCGCAGATCCTCGGAATCACCGCGGATCTGAGAATGGACGAAAAAAGAAAGGACCGACACATACGGTCGGCCCGGGGTGAAGCGCAGCCACGAGCCACGCTCAAAAGATGTTGCGTTCGTGATCAGTGAACGCGCGTTGGAATCGTCGTGCGCACGGGCGCCCGCATCGCGCGCCAGTCGTCCTCGAGAATCGCGTAGAGCACCTGATCCATGCTGTGGCCATCGCGGACGAACGACCTGCGCAACACGCACTCCTGAACCGCGCCCATCTTGAGGAGCGCGCCGTTGCCCCGGCCGTTGAGCACCGCCGCACGCGCTTCGAGCCGGTGCGCACCGAGCGTCTCGAACACGAACTCGATGACGAGCTCTGCACTCTCCACGAACACGCCCGTGCCCCAGAAAGGCGAGCCGAGCGCGAAGCCCCATTCCGCCGTGGAGAACCCCGGATCGTGCTGGCGCAGCTGGAAGATCCCGATCGCGGTGTCAAATCCCTGAAGCGTGACGGCGTAGCAGATGTAGCTGCCGGCGGCGCGCTGGCGATGCGTCCACGCGATGAACAGTTCGAAGCCTTCAACGGAGGTCGGCGGCGGCGAGATGAACCGCGACACCTCCTCGGTGGTCAACAGGGCAAAGAGGGATGCGGCGTCGGCGGCGCGCAGTTCGCGCAGCACCACCTGTTTGCCGCTCAGCACCGGCAGCCGCTGCTGCCAGTCGCTGCTGATCGTTTGCCCGGACGACACCGGGACGACCCTGGTGTCCAACTCCGGCTGGTAAGGCATCTTTTCCATCGTCAGTGTCCCGATCTTGGTCCGCGTTACTGCCCGGCCGTCCGCGGCGCCACGACTTCACCGAACTCCTGCCTCATCCAGGGCGCTCGATTGTTGAAGTTGAGGAACCAGTTGTACGAAGGGTTGTGCTGCAAGTTGAGGCGCGGCTGACTGTTCGTCAACGTGCCCCACACGATGTTGTCGCCGTCGGCAGCGGAGCCCCAGACGATGTTGTCGCCGTCGGACACCGTTCCCCACACGATGTTGTCGCCGTCGCTGACAGAACCCCAGACGATGTTGTCGCCCGCAGTGGCTGTCCCCCACACGATGTTGTCGCCGTCGGTGGTGCCCCAGACGATGTTGTCGCCATCGCTCGTGCCCCAGACGATGTTGTCGCCATCGCTCGTGCCCCAGACGATGTTGTCGCCGCAGTCGCCGCCGCCGCAGGCGGTGCCCCAGACGATGTTGTCGCCATCAGCAGCGGTGCCCCAGACGATGTTGTCGCCGTCGCCGGCCGTCCCCCACACGATGTTGTCGCCGTCGCCGGCGGTGCCCCACACGATGTTGTCGCCGTTGTCGTGCGTGCCCCAGACGATGTTGTCGCCGCAGTCACCGCCGCCGCAGGCGGTGCCCCAGACGATGTTGTCGCCCGTGTCGCCCAGCGTCTTCGCGGCGCCCCACAGGACGCCATTGAGCCAGGCATTGGCAGTCGGCAGCATGAAGCCGCTGACGAGGCGGTGATTGCCCCAGAAAATCTGACGGCCCCAGATCGGCTCGATCGGTACTGGCTCGCCGGCGCTGTGCGCCGAGGCGTAAAACTTCGCCAGGCGGACGGCACCAAGAGAGTTCAGGAAGCCCGCGCCCTGCTCGAGCGGGTCGTAGCCGGGATAAATCTCGGCGGTGTACTGCAGAATCGCCTTGATCAGATTCGGCGTGAGCGACGGATTCGCCTGAAGCATCAACGCGACGGTCCCGCTGACCACCGGCGCCGACATGCTAGTGCCGCTGAGCACCAGGTACGGCTTGGTCCGCAGGAGTGCACCAGTAGCCGCCACGAGGTAGTTCGCGTTGGTCGAGTAGAGCGACGCCTCCGTGGCGATCGTCGACACCGTGCCGACGCCCGAGGCCACGAGGTCGGGCTTGGCCGCGCGGTTGAGCAGCGTCGGACCGCGCGAGCTGAATCGCGCCACCTTGTCGTCCGCGCGCGTGAGCGTGCCTTCCGTGCTCGACGCGCCGACTGTCAGCACCCACGGCGCGTTGGCCGGTGACGAAATCGCGCCCCAGAGCGGGTGGCCGCCGCTGTCGTTGCCGCCGTTGCCCGCCGCCACCACCACCGTGATGCCGAGGCCGACCAGCCGCTTCGCCGCAAGCGTCAGTGGGTCCACGTCGTACGACTCGGTGACCGGCGCACCAATCGACATGTTGACGACGCGGATGTTGTGGCCGTTCTGGTTGTAGTTTGCCGCCACCCACTCGAGCGCCGCGATGACATTGGCGACCGTGCCGTTACCGTTCCGATCCAGCACCTTCAGGACGGCGAGCGACGCGCCGGGCGCGATGCCCGCATTCTGACCGCTCGAGTCCTTGCCGTTGCCCGCCAGGATGCCGGCGACGTGGGTGCCGTGACCGAAGTCGTCGTACCGCGTCAGGCGCAGGCCCGTGAAATCCTTGAAGAAGGTGACGTTCTTGAGGTCGTCGTGATTGAACGCCACACCGGAATCGATGACCGCGACTTCGACGCCCGCCCCCGTGTATCCGAGGTCGGTGCGCGCGAAGAACGCGCCGGACGCGACCGACGTGCGGAAGTTGGACGCGTGAACGGAACGATCGCCGTGCACGTGCTGAACGTTCGCGTTCGTCGACAGCGACGACAGCAGGCTGTCCGGCACATCGAGGACGTGACCGTTGATCGTCGACAGCTTGCCACTCCGGTCGAACCGCTGGACCGAGTCGGGCAACACGCCGCCAGGCGCCAACGTGACGATGACGCGGCTCGTGCGCAGCACGCTGCCCGCCGTGGCGCGAGGCTGGAGATCCGCGTCGAGTTTGTTGAGGCCCTGGGCGAACGCGGGCCGGCTGGCGCCAAAGAGGACGAACGCCAGGGCCGCGGTGGCCAGACGCTTCGGTCCCCAGACCGCCTTGTGTCGATGTGATGTGTTGGGAGTGAGAATCAAGCTGAGTATCGAAATGCAAAAGAGTGGCCAGCTCTGCACTTTTTTACGCAGTACGTTGAAATGCTTATAGGTAAATCACTTACAGAAATTGACATTTTTTTCGTCAGACACAGAAATCGTGCGTGTTGTGCCACGTCAGCACAGTGTGCCGGGCACAAAGCGCCCATACTGCCAGAATATCTAGGAAAAAGCGGAAAAGTCGGCTGGGTGTTCCGTTCTGAGCCGCGAATGTCAAAATAGAGCACTCAAATGCTATGTAAGTCATATTATGTCGTATACAGAACTGCAAACGACTCTTGATATTGTCACATTTGCACGTACGTTCACCACCAGAGTTCATTTGTCGGTCGCTAGAAACGTCGGCGTAATTGGCGGGAATCAGCAGCGGGCGGGCTCGTACGCGAGGTTCGTCGTCAGCCACCGTTCGACCTGGTCGATCGATTGTCCCTTGCGCTTCGCGTAGTTCGCGATCTGATCCTCGCCGAGCCGGCCGACGGTGAAGTAACGCGCCAGCGGGTGTGCGAAGTACAGCCCGCTGACACTGGCGGCTGGCATCATCGCGGCATGCTCGGTGAGCTCGATCCCCGCGTCGGCAGCATCGAGGAGGTCGAACAGCTTGAACTTCTCGCTGTGATCCGGGCACGCTGGATAGCCGAAGGCCGGACGGATCCCGGGATGGCTCTCGGCGTGCAGCTCCTCGGGTACCCTCACCCGATCGACGCCCCACTCGATGCGCGCGCGCTCGTGCAAGTAGGCCGCGAACGCCTCGGCCAGCCGATCGGCCAGCGCCTTCACCAGGATGCTGCTGTAGTCGTCCTGCTCGCGCTCGAATCGCTTCGCGAGCGCGTCCGCGCCGATCCCCGCGGTCACGGCAAACGCGCCCAGCCAATCACCCCGCGGGGCCACAAAGTCGGCGAGCGAGAGGTTCGGCTTCCCGTCGGCGATCGCCTCTTGCTGCCGCAGGACGTTGAATCGCGTCAACTCGCCATGATGCGCGCGGTCGCGGTAGACGACGATGTCGTCGGTTTCGCTGGCCGCCGGCCAGAATCCGTAGACGCCGCGAGCCGTCAACAGCCGTTCGGTGACGATGCGGTCGAGCAGCGCGCGGGCGTTTTCGTAGAGATCGCGCGCCGCCTTGCCGTACTGCGGGTGATCGAGAATGGCCGGAAACCGGCCTTTCAGCTCCCACGCCGCGAAGAAGAACGTCCAGTCGATATAGGGGACGAGCGTCTCGAGCGGCACGTCGATGACGCGGCGCCCCGCGAACGGTGGCTCCGGCAGCGTCTCGCGCGACCAGTCGATCGCGAGGCGGTTGGCGAGCGCGTCCGCGTACGACAGCAGCGGCCGTTCGCGGCGCGCGCTGTGCTGCTCGCGCAGCTTCGCCTGCAGCTCGCGGTTCTCCCGCGCGAACGCGGACCGCCGCTCGTCGCTCAGCAGGCTCGACACGACGTCGACCACCCGCGACGCGTCGAGGACGTGCACGGTCACCTGTCCGAATTCGGGCGCGATCTTCACCGCCGTGTGCTGCCGGCTGGTGGTGGCGCCGCCGATGAGCAGCGGCTGACGCATCCCGCGGCGCTCCATCTCCTTCGCCACGAACACCATCTCATCGAGCGACGGCGTAATGAGGCCGCTTAGTCCCACGAGATCCGCCTTCTCGTCGATGGCCGTCTGCAGGATCTTGTCGGCCGGCGCCATCACGCCAAGATCGATGACGTCGTAGCTGTTGCAGCCGAGGACCACCCCGACGATGTTCTTGCCGATGTCGTGGACATCGCCCTTGACGGTCGCCATCACGATTTTCCCTTTTGACGACATTTCGGCGGCTCCACCGGCGGCCATCCGCGCCTCGCGCTCGGCCTGCATGAAGGGCTCGAGGTAGGCCACGGCTCGCTTCATCGCCCGGGCGCTCTTGACCACCTGCGGCAGGAACATCTTGCCGGAGCCGAACAGATCGCCGACCACCTTCATCCCGTCCATCAGCGGGCCTTCGATGATGTCGAGCGGTCGCGCGTATTTCAGCCGCGCCTCTTCGACATCCTGCTCGATGAAATCGAGCACGCCGTGGACGAGCGCGTGGGACAGCCGCGCCTCGACCGTGGCATCGCGCCACCGTACGTCCTGCTCGCGCTTGGTGCCGGCCCCCTTCACCGTCGCCGCGAACTCCACCATGCGCTCGGTCGCGTCCGGGCGACGGTTGAAGATGATGTCTTCGACATGCTCGAGCAAATCTTTGGGGATGTCCTCGTAGACGACGAGCTGACCGGCGTTGACGATCCCCATGTCGAGGCCGGCCTTCATCGCGTGGTACAGAAACGCGGAGTGAATCGCCTCGCGAACGATGTCGTTGCCACGAAACGAGAACGACAGATTGCTGACGCCGCCGCTGACCTTCACGCCTGGACACGTCGCCTTGATGGTGCGCGTCGCCTCGATGAAGTTGATGGCGTAGGCGCTGTGCTCCTCGAGCCCGGTCGCAATCGCGAGGATGTTGGGATCGAAGATGATGTCCGTGGCGTCGAAGCCGGCCCGCTCGGTGAGCAGCGCGTAGGCGCGCTGGCAGATGGACACTTTCCGCTCGATCGTGTCGGCCTGTCCCTGCTCGTCGAAGGCCATCACCACGACGCCGGCGCCGTAGCGCCGCACGAGCGCGGCCTTCTTCAGAAAATCCTCTTCGCCTTCCTTCAGGCTGATCGAATTGACGACCGGCTTGCCCTGCACGCATTTGAGTCCGGCCAGAATCACGGACCACTTCGAGCTGTCGATCAGTATCGGCACGCGCGCGATTTCCGGCTCGGTCGCGACGAAGTTGAGAAACGTCGTCATCGCCTGCTCGGAATCGAGCATGCCTTCGTCCATGTTGACGTCGATGAGGTTGGCGCCGCCGCGGACCTGCTCGAGCGCCACCTGCGTGGCGGTCGCGTAATCCCCTGCGCGAATCAGACGTGCGAAGCGGAGCGATCCGGTGACGTTCGTGCGCTCGCCGATCATCTGGAAGTTGGAGTCGGGCCGGATCGTCAGGGCCTCGAGGCCGGCGAATTGCGTGTACCTCTCCACCACAGAGGACACGGAGGACACTGAGGACGAATCTTGTACGAGTTGACCTCCCTGTCCTTCGCGTCCTCCGTGGTGGAGATTTGACGCGTGGTGGAAGCGTCGCGGTGGCACACCGTCAACGGCCTTTGCAATCTCCGCGATGTGCTCCGGCGTGGTCCCGCAACAGCCGCCGATGATGTTCACGAAACCGCTGGTGGCGAACTCGTGGAGATACCCCGCCGTGTCTTTCGGCAGCTCGTCGTACTGGCCGAACGCATTCGGCAGGCCGGCGTTGGGATAGCAGGTGATGTACACGTCCGCGATGCGTGAAAGGTCCGCGAGATAGGGCCTCATGTCGCGTGCGCCGAGGGCGCAGTTGGTGCCGACGCTGAACGGCCGCGCGTGCCGCACCGATGCCCAGAAGGCGTCGATCGTCTGTCCCGACAGCGTCCGTCCGCTCAGGTCGGTCACCGTGACAGAAATCATCAGCGGCAGCCGTTCGGCGTTCCGTGTTCGCCGTTCGTCGTACACCTCTTCGATGGCGACGATGGCGGCCTTCGCGTTCAATGTGTCGAAGATGGTCTCGAGAAGAAGCAGATCGCAGCCGCCGTCGAGCAGGCCGCGCACCTGGTCCTTATAGGCGTCCTTCAGGGCGTCGAACGTGATCGCGCGAAAGGCCGGATCATTCACCTCCGGCGAAATCGAGAGGGTCCGGTTCGTCGGCCCGATCGCGCCCGCGGCGAACCGCGGCCGATCGGGCGTCCGCGCCGTCCAGGCCTCGCACGCCTGTTTCGCGAGCTTCGCACCTTCCACGTTCAGTTCGTACGCGAGCGACTCCAGACCGTAGTCGGCCTGCGACACGGCGGTGCTGTTGAAGGTATTGGTTTCGATGATGTCGCTGCCAACCTCGAGGTACTGATGATGGATCTCGAGAATCACGTCCGGCTGCGTGAGGACGAGCAGGTCGTTGTCGCCGCGAAGATCGTGTGCATGCGCCGCGAAGCGCGACCCGCGGAAGTCGGTCTCGGTCAACCGATGCCGCTGGATCATCGTCCCCATCGCGCCGTCGAGGACGAGGATTCGCTCACCGAGCAGCGACGTCAACGTCTTGCGCACATCACGATTCATCCGCATCCCTTTGGCCACGGACGCGCGAACGCACGAGAGCTGTTGGCGTTGTCGTCTGTGTGCCGCTCGCAATCAGCACGGTAAACGGGTCCCCGGCCTTCCGCGCGCCCACGCCGACCCGCACGTCCGAGAGCCCGGATGCGATCAACATTTTCTTCAACTCATCGTCGTCGAATCCGAGACGCCGGTCGCCGAGCTTCGCACGGACCCACTCTTCCTCGTGGGTCCGCAGATCGAGCACGAGCACCCGTCCGCCCGGCGTGGTGATTCGCGCCGCCTCGGCGACGGCACGCGCCGGGTGCTGCGCGTGATGCAGCGCCTGGGAGAGCATGGCCACGTCGACGGACCCGTCGCGCATCGGCAGCTTCTCGAGCTCGCCTTTCTTCCAGATCACGTTCGTCACGCGGCGGCGCCGCGCGAGTGCGCGTGCGCGGGCCAGCACGATGTCCGATCGATCGACGGCAATGACCTTCGACGCCCAGCGCGCCGCCTCGACGGTGAGATAACCCTCGCCGCATCCGAGGTCGGCGACGGCGATCCGCGGCAACAGCAGACCCAGCGCGCGCGACCAGGCTGCCCAGCTCCGGCCCGGCACGAGCTGCCGCGCGTCGCGCGTATCCGGACCGGCGTGGGTGTCGAAGTTCTCCTTCCGCAGCCGCAGCACCTCCTGCAGCCGCGCCTCGTCCGCACGCACGGCCGTGTCGGCAGCGGAGTCCTCGAACTGCTGCTGGAGCACACTCGCGAGCGATCCGTCGCGAAGGTCGGCGGACAGACGGTAATAGCTGAACCCGCCGTCGCGCTCCTCGACCACCAGGCCCGCATCCTTCAGCAGGCCGAGGTGCCGCGAGACGCCCGACTGCGCGAGCCCGAGCACGCCGGTGAGCTCGGTCACGTTCAACCGCTCCTTCGCCAGCACGCGCAGCAGGCGCAGCCGCGCCTCGTCGCCGAGCAGCCGGTACAGCAGAGCAGCTGATTTCACATCTATAAATCTACATTTATTGATATGGATCGTCAAGCGAGCGGAGCGTACCGGGGTCAGACCTCGTCGTCTGGCAATCGAGGTTTGACCCCGAGCCGCGACAGCGACCGGTCAGCCAGCAGGCGGCCGCCGGTCTGGCACTTCGCGCAGTAATTGCACTCGTTGTCGGCGTAGACGATGTGCTGGACCGGCGCGCCGCAGACCGGGCACGGCTTCTTGAAGCGGCCGTGCACGGCCATCTCGGGCCGGAAGGCGGTCACCTTCTCGGGAAACCCGTCCTGGACGTCGCGGCGCAGGTGTTCAATCCAGACACGCAGCGTCGCGCGCGTGGCGTCGTACAACCGCCGACATTCCTCGTCCGACAGCGATCGCGTCAGCGTGAGCGGCGACAGCTTCGCCGCGTGCAGGATCTCGTCGGAGTACGCGTTGCCGATGCCGCTGAAGAGATGCGGATCGGTGAGCGACCGCTTCAGCGTGTGGTTGTCGCGCGTGAGCGCCTCGTGGAACTGCTCGAGCGTGGCATCGAGCGGTTCGAGCCCGCCGGGGTCGAGGGCGTTGAGCGCTGGCTCGCCGCCGACCAGCTGAATCGAGGCGCGTTTCTTCGAGCTCGCCTCCGTGAAGAACAACGTCCCGTTCGCGAACTCGAACGAGGCGAGCATCAGTTTCGGGCCCATCCCCGTTTTTTGCCCCGGCACCCGCCATCGCAGCCGGCCCGCGATCATCAAATGGATGACGAGGAACAGGTCGTCTCCGAACTCCAGCACGATGCGCTTGCCGATGCGGCGCACGCCGGAGACGCGGCGTCCGTTGATCGAGCCGATGGGAGGATCGACGGATCGGAGGACGAAAGGACTGAGGAGATTCAGACGTTCGAGTCGCTGACCAACGACATGCCGCTGCAGGGCCTCGATGTACACCACAACATCGGGGAGTTCGGGCAGGCTAATCCTTTTTCAGCCAGTCGACGATCTGCTCGCGGGTCCAATGGTGGTCGTCGTTCAGGTGAAGGATGATCGAGTTGAGCGGCAGGCGTTTGTTGCACCCTTCGGGACAGCGGCGCCGAACGTTTTCCAGACAGTCGAACAGGCGATCCATCCGGGGCCGGATCGCGTGCGCTTCGTGCGGATCGCGGGGCAGGGCGTACGCGCCCTCGTAGGCGGCACCGAGCGCGCACGATCCGCCGGTGTCCGAGAAGTATTCCCCGAACGCCTGCGTCGGCCGGCGCCTGGCGCCCTCGGCGATCGCGTCGGCTAGTTCGAGCTGATCTTCGCGAGGAACTTGATGCATCTTCTCGCCCCTGGCCCCGGAGCCTCTGTGCTCGAGGGCATTCTACGCCTCTGCGCGACGAAGCGCATCTGTTCGGAACCGGACGCTGACCGTCAGGCGCCCCTGGCGCAAGTCGTGCAAACACGGTAGCCTTGAGGCGGGACGGCTGAACGCCGCTCGACGGCGTCATACACCATATATGCGGCTGTCGGCTCTAGTGTTTACGGTGTTTCTCGCGGCAGCGTCCGCCGAGGCGCAGACCCCAAAGCCGTCCTCGCCGCCGGACGTGCCGGCACCCGCCGTGTCATCGGACGAGAACGGGCCGAGCCTTCCGGTATCGCTCGACAGAATCAAAGAAGCGCTGGAACAGACGCCAGCCATCTCGTTTCGAACGCTCGACGAACGGCCGATGTTTCGCGTGATGATTCGCGAACGGCAGAAGATCGAAGAACTCCTGGCGACGCTGAATTACAAGACGACGCCACCCCCCGCTGGCGGGCTGTATGGGTACGAAATGCAGCGCCAGATGTGGCCGTCGGTCGACAACCCGCTGCGACAGCCGTACGCCGCCTTCAACCAGCCCGAGCTGCTGACGATCCTCGTCGAGAACCTCGTCGGTCACTACCTCGCGGGGAAGGTGGTGAGCGCCATCACGGCCGCCGATCGCGCGCACGCCGAAGCCGCCGCGCGCAACGAGGTTCGTCAGGCCGTCACGGAGTACTGCAGCGCGCAGCCGAACGCGGGTGCCGGAATCCTGATCTGCGACACGCCGATCCGGTAGCGTGATGCACGTCGCGCTCCTGGTACTCGCGCTCGCCGCGGTCGATCAGGCGACGCCGTCACCTCCGCCGACTCCAGCTGACGAGCACGTCGAACGCGTGCGCGCCGCGCTCGAAAGACCGCCATCCAGGCTCACGCTTCCCGAAGTGCACGCCGACTTCAGGGTCCACATCGAAGTGCGTCGACCGCTGCAAGACATCTTCGACAAGCCGCCCTGGCAGCTGCCGCCGATTGGGTGGAGGCCTCCCGCGGTCGGTTACACGGCCTTCGGCGGCATCCCGATGGTGAATCTCGATCTGATGGCCATCAGCGGCGCGATTGCGCGCAGCGTGAACGACGCGCGCCGTGCGCATGCCGCGCGCAACGCCTCCGATGAAGTGCGGCAGGCGATCGCCGAGTACTGCGCGGTCCAGCCGAACGCCGCCACGATCACGATCTGTTCAGGTTCCAGCCGATGAGCTCTGGCGCGGCCTGTCGTGAAGGCATCGACATCGCTGCGCGAACCGCAACGAGAAACCGTCATTCCTCGGCGGATCGCGAGCAGACGTCGGGAGCGCGGGCCTGACCTTGCGCGTCAACCTCTTCGGCTTCGCGGTGGGCAGCTTCGACTTCGCGCGCCCCTTCCAACGGACCGGCAAGGGGTGGACCTTTCAGTTCAGTCTCAGTCCAGGATTCTGAAACCAGCAATTCTGGAGTTGAAGAATTGGTGAACTTGCGAATTCATTCGCGAACTCACCATGTCGCCAACTGACTAAATGCTGAACTGAAGTCAGTAATGGTCCGTCTACTCCGAATATGCCCGGCCTGCTGATTTTTGCCTTCTTCGCGACGCTCCTGGTCTTGCGCCTGTCGCGGGCTCCCGGAGGCAGCCTGCCGGGCGGTATCGTGTTGATGGGATTCGGGGTGTGGTTGCTCCTGGACGCGACCAAGCATTCCAGGTTTGGCGGTTCGCTCGTCGAGCCGCCGCAAGTGTTCGTGCTCTGCCTCGGCCTCTGGTGTGTGATCAAGGGTGCGCTGCGCATGGCTGAGCGCTGACCCGCCTTCGCGCCTTCGCGCGGCAGGCCTACCGACACAGCCACCCACGGCGGCCCACCCGATGGACGCGCCCCACCCGACGTATCCGACCTACCCGACCTACCTGCCCCACCCGGCCCACCTGACCTGATACTTGACGTCCGGCGGCCGCCTGATTTATCCTTTCATCCGGTTTTACGGATGAATACG
>Ga0114129_10008679_pt1 | contig 14487 bp, 11 predicted proteins | sample RhiMetdeltSRZDD1_FD_80071 | JGI IMG/M metagenome (GOLD analysis project Ga0114129, IMG submission 80071) | Populus rhizosphere microbial communities from Tennessee, USA - Rhizosphere MetaG P. deltoides SRZDD1 (version 2) (version 2) | ecosystem: Host-associated > Plants > Roots > Rhizosphere >... | reverse complement strand
GGCGCGTCCGTCTGCCCCGCGTGTGCCGGTTTCTGTTCAGGGTTGTTGGCCGGTCGCGGATCCACCTGAGCCAACACAGAGGTCGGTAATGCCAACAGGACGATGGCGACGAATGACGGAATTCTCATAACCGCCGATTTTACATCGGTGGCCTAGGCAATCGACAACGACGCCGGCATGCCGAGAAACTCGCCGTGGCAGTCGACGGCATTCATCACCGCGCGCGTTTGCGCCGGGGTCAGCTTGATGTAGGGCGCCACTTCGATCATCACCGAGTTGGCCTTGATTTCCCGTCTCCAGCTGCCGGCGAGCGTGCCGTCGATCACCAGGTGGTGCGAGAATCCGCCGTTGCTGCGCGCGACGATGTTCGCGGCGGCACGTGAAGAGTCGACCACCGGAGAGCGATCCTTGTACGCGATCAGGTACTCGTCGTAGTTGGGCAACAGGTGGGCGATGCAGCCCTTCCCCGCCGCAGCCCCGCGTGACGGCGTGCCCCAATAAACGCGGCCGTCGATCGTTTCCTGATGCAGCTTCGGTTTGGCCGCCGCGATGCCAGCTTCGGCATCCTTCACCGTCAGCCCCGACCACCAGACGAAGTCGCGAATCGTCGCCGGCCCGTGGCTGCCGAAGTAGCGCTTGACCAGCTCCGCCACGGCCTCATCACGATCGAGCATGCGGGCTTTCGGCGCGCGCTCGTCGAGGAGCGCGTAGGTGAATTGTTTGCTGCGGCGCGGCCCACTCGTGATCACGCCGTCGAGCTCGGCGTGCATCATGATGTAGGCGAGCTTCAATCCGTCGGCGGGGATTTTCGCGCGCTTCAGCGCGGTGGCCAGTTCCGCGCGCGTCTTGAACTCGCCGCCCTCGAGCACCCGGCTCATCATGGCGCAGCTCTTGTTGAAGATTTTCGCGTCCAGGCCCAGTTGCTTGTAGTAATACGCGTTGTTCGAGTGCACGCGCGGCGCGGTCAGGGACAGCAGCCACTTGATGTCGGTGGCGGCCACAAAGTGCCACGTCGGTCTGAGCACGTGCGTGCGCAGGATGTGGCCGTCGTTGAACGCTTCGTCGATGCTGGATTCGTGACACGCCGGCGCGCGCAGGCCGATGGCCCACTTGGCGCTGCTGAAGTCTTGCGCCTGCATGGCGCCGAGCCATGCCACGACTTCCGCGGGATCGCGTTTCGAAGAACGGACGAGTTGTTGGTGTTGCAGCCGCGCGGCAATCAGTTCAGTCGACGAAGTCGCGGCCATCGGCGTGGAAGCGAGACCGGTGCCATAGGCACCGGCCTCGTCCTCTTCAGCATTAGTAAGCCAGGGGAACGGGAGAGTCAAAGCGAACACGTAACACCGTGCCTGGGGGCAGCTCCACGTCCTTGCCCTCGGTTGCGGCAATCACGCCGCCGCCGCCGATGAGGATACCGGCGAGCGCGCCCTTCACGCCGCCGAGGATGCCGCCGATGATGGCGCCGATACCGGCGCCCGCGCCAATGCGCTCGGCCTCGCCCTTGAGGCCCGCGCTCTCGAGCACCTGCGTCGGATAGGCGCGAATGTCGTAGGTGCGGCCGTTGAGCTTCAGCTTCGTGAACATGATCGTCAGCTCGCCCTTGCGATCGGTCCGGCTGGCGCGATCGACGGATGAGACATAACCTTCCAGAGTCGCGCCTGCTGGAATCAGCAGGTCATTACCCTGAAACAGATCGACCATCGTCGTCGCTTCCACGCGGTCTTCTACCTGGGCCGTTTTCGAATCGAGAAGGGTCTGGAGCCGGACGTCCACTTCACTGCCGGCGGGAATCTCACCACGTGCCGTGCTGCCGCGGTTGGCGCGCGGCTGGCGCTCGTAGGCGCCGGTGTTGTTCGGCTGACGCTCGTAGGCGCCGGTAGTGCTCGAAGAGGTGCGGCCGTTCATGCGCACCATGAACCGATCGATGCGCTCGCTCAGATCGCGGCGCTCGCGGGCGGTGACCGTTTCTCCGCGCCGGGCCTTGACGCGAAAATAGGCAAGCTCGTCCTGGATCTCGCGAAGCTCCCGCTCGTCGCCGGCGGGCTGGACGCGTGAATATGCGGCCTCCGCGTCGCGGACCTTGCGTTCCAGGGTCGCGACGTCGGTGGCGGTCTGCGCGAACGTCACGCTGCCGGCAAGCAGCAGCGCGGCCAGCATGCTCATTCCAAATCTCATCGTTACACCCCCAACCACAAAAACATAGACTCCTAAGGTTATGGAGCAAGTGTCGTGCCGGGGCTTAGTAGTCACACTCACCCCATCGTGCGGGGCCAAGCTCGTGCGTCTACCGTTATTGAGCACGGTCATTCCACGTTGGGGGACACTAAACACGGCAGGGTTCTTGAAACGGAATCAGGTGAGGATTCGACTATGAAACTGCTGAGCCGCCTGGTCCTGGTGATCACGCTGGCTGCGACCACGGTCGCGGCACAGACCAAGGTGACGCCACCGAAGAACAAGTACACGCCGCAACAGGACGTGCAGATCGGCCGCGAGGCCGCTCAAGAGGTCCGCGAGCAGTACCCGCTCATCAACGACTCGCAGATCAAGAATTATCTCGAGCGCCTCGGCGAACGCCTCGTCGATGCCGCGCCGGCTGACTTGAACAATAACGTGTTCGAGTATTCGTTCACGCCGGTGAACCTGAAAGACATCAACGCCTTCGCGTTGCCTGGCGGACCGATGTTCGTCAACCGCGGCATGATCGAAGCCGCGACGGACGAGGGCGAAGTGGCGGGCGTGATGGCGCACGAGCTCGCGCACGTGCTGCTGCGCCACGGCACCGCGAACGCGACCAAGGCGCAGGGCTTCCAGATCGGCGCCATCGCCGGCGCGATTGCCGGCGCGGTGATTGGCGGCGGCTGGGGTGAAGCGATTGCCAAGGGATCGCAATTCGGTCTCGGCACCTGGCTGATGAAGTACAGCCGCGAGTACGAGAAACAGGCGGACCTGCTCGGGGCGCAGATCATGGCGCGCGCCGGCTACGATCCGCGCGACCTGGCGCGCATGTTCGAGACGATCCAGAAGCAGGGAAAGGGCAGCCCGCCGCAGTGGTTGAGCAGCCACCCGAACCCGGGCAACCGCACGCAGTACATCACCGCGGAAGCGCAGCAGCTGCGCATTGCGGATCGGCCCGACACCGGCGGGTTACAGCAGGTGCGGTCGCGCCTGGCATCGATGCCGCCGGCGCGCAGCATGGCGGATCTCGAGCGCACGGGCGGCGCCGGCAACGGCGAGCGCGCGCCCGCGTCAGTGGGACGCGTCGGCGAGCCGGTGCCGATGCCCTCGCGTCAGTACCGCACGGTGCAGGGCGGAGAGCTCTTCCAGGTGCAGGTGCCGGCGAACTGGCAGGCGGTCCAGTCGAACAACGCGATCAAGTACGTGCCGCAGAACGGCTACGGCGAGTACCGCGGCGAGACGACGCTGACGCACGGCGTGGAGCTGGGCGTGGCGCGGGCGTCATCGCGCGATCTGACTGAGGCCACGCAGACGCTGATCGACGGGTTCGTGCGCAGCAACGAAGGCATGCAGCTGGCGGCGCGGCAGCAGCCCGGCCGCATCGCCAATCGCGCGGCCATCCGCTCGCCGCTCGTCGGGCGGTCGGCGCTCGGCGGCCGCGAGCGCGTCGATGTCTACACGACGCAGCTTCGCGACGGCAACCTGTTCTATGTGATCACCGTGGTGCCGGAGCGCGAAGAAGGCAACTACGCCGACGTCTTCAACCGCGTCGTGCAATCGGTGCGGCTCAACGATCGTTAGTGCGGGAGGAGCAACGCGTTGCCGACATACTCCGTAATGGAGAGCCGGCACGCGTTGTCGCCGATGTATCTCGTGGCGTGCCAGGTGCTCGACGGCACATACACCACATCGCCTTCGCTCGCGATGAACGGCTGCTGCCCTTCGAACGCGTAGCGAATCTTCCCTGAGAACACCAGCCAGAATTCCGCGCTCTCGGCGTGGAAGTGCCCTTTGTCCGACGGGTCGAGCGGCGGCATGTTCTTTTCGTGGCCGTACAGCACGAGCATCTCCGACTTGTCGTCGCGCACCCAACGCCCGCCTGAATACTTCTCGTTCTTCGCCGCCGCCTCGTGAATGTTCAGATGCGGCTGGTTGAATTCATCGTAGCGGCCCGGCGTGCGGTTGATCCGCACCTGCGTCCATGCCGTGCCCGCGGGCGGCGCCGGCCGCTCCACCGCTTCCGGATACATCGTCTTGGCGCCGGCCACGTTGAGCGCAAATCGCACGCTTGGACTGTTGCCGATCGTCTCGAGCGAATAGATCGTCTGTCGTGGAATGTTGACGAGCGATCCGCGCGTGGCCGTGAAGGGCTCCTGCCCTTCGATCTCGACGCGCACTTCGCCTTCCAGCACGGCGAACCATTCACGCGTATCAGGGTGGAAGCGCGGCGGCACTTTCGCTCCCGGCGCCGCTGAAAAATATTCAGCGGTGAGTCGCCCATCGTCGACGAGGAGCTCACGCCACGTCGTTTGCCCTTTGTGCTTCGCTTTCAAGTCCGCGAGCTTGATCCACGGCTTCTGAATGCCGCGATAGCCCGGCGTCTTGACCGGCTTCGGCGCCCACGCCGAGGTCGGCACCGGCTTAGGCGGCGTCTGTTGCGCGGCCAGGAGCGTCGCGCAGCTGACCAAAATGACAATCGCAACGGTCGAGATGGCTCTCATGACTCGACCGGAATCTTATCCGGTGACCGTGTAAGAAGTTCGGCGAACGTGCGGCGAAAGTCTGCGGTTTCCGAATGAATCTCTCGGCACAGATCTTGGTTCTTCTAAGCCGCGGAGGTTTTAGATGAAAGGCAAAACGACAGCCGCCACTCTCGGTCTTGTGGGTGGACTCGCGCTCGGCGTGTGGATTGGGTCAGAGATGACCTCGGGCCGTCAGGCCTCGGCACCCGAGCCCGCCGCGGTCATCGCACAAGGCCCGGAGTTGCCGGCCGTGACGCCGCAGCCTGAAAAACCGAAGCGTGTGGCACGTGCGGCACGCGCGACGGAAACTGCGGTCGTCGAGGCGCCGGCATCGGAATCGGCCCCCAAACTCGTGAGGACGATTCCGGTGTCGGCGCCGGAGCTCCACGAACGCATGAAGACCGTCCTCGCGCGCGGCACCAAGATGCCGCTCGCGGTTGAAGGCTTCACGAGCGCGGAGCAATTCGCGACGCTGGCGCATGCGTCGAAGAACACCCAGGTGCCCTTCATCCTGTTGAAGCACCGGGTGCTCGGTGAAGGTCAGTCACTCGAAGAGGCAATCCGCGCTTCGAACCCTGAAGTCGACGCCAAGGCCGAAGTCGCGCGTGCGCGAGCGGCCGCAAAGGAAGACATCGCCGCCATCAGCCACACGGGCGCGCTGTCCAGCAGCTAGCGAGGCTGCGCCTCGCTAGGGCAGTATTGCCTTGCCCCGCCTCCGGCGGGGCGGCTAGAAATCGAGGTTTTCTGTCAGGCGCGTTCCATCCTTGTGGAATGCGCCTGACAGCAACCGGATCCGCCGCTTGGCCTCCTCGAGGTTGTGCTTGCCGAGCGTGATGTTCAACAGGTCGATGTACCACGGCAGCTTCGTCTCGTCCAGCACGTAACTCTCGCAAATCTCCCGGGCAATCGGCAGCGTCGTGGTCTTCGAGTTGTCGTGCACATCGCGATGACCGGCCGACTGCAGCTTCGCGTACTCCTCTGCCATCAACCGCTCGAACAGTGACCGCGTGAATGCGTCGCCGGCCTTGACGCCGGTGGTCACATCGTCTTCTGTGAGCGTGGCGCCCTTGTGCAGCCACTCCCACAGGATGCTCAACCGGATCTCTCCGGTGGCCATGTCTTCCATCAGGTACAGCACATCGTCGTTGCCGAAGAAGTCGGCCGGCTTGAGCGCGGCCGCCTGCATGCCCTGGCCAAACGCGTTGCCGTATTGAATGGCCACGCTCAACAAGTCGCGCGCGCCGCGCACGGTGCGCGCCGCCGGCTCGAGGCGCGCGAGATCGGCGGCATCGTTCGCTGTATAGGTGAGCGGCGGAAACGGCCGCGCGAGCTGATTCGCCTCGCCCGCTTTCTCCCACACCGGCCGGACGATGTGAACCATCTTCCAGTGCGCGACCCATTTGCCGCTGGCGCCTTCGCGTTGTTCGCGCTCCGCGCCGGCGACGGCGCGCTTCATGCCCGCGGTCACTCCCGCTTCCGAACCCACTGGAATGTTCGGCTCCATGCCGCCCTGCCACAGCGCGAACTGGCCTTTGACGTCCGGCGTATTGCAGGCGCGCCGCACGCGATCTTCGTAGGTCCGCATGTAGCCGTAGGTCATCGTGATCTGATCGATGTTGGGATTGATGATCGTCGGGTCCCACGCCAGTGCATCGGACACGCTGTTGATGTAGTCCCATCGCCCGGTGTCGAAGCCGACGAAATGCAGGCCGAGCGCGGCACGAATCTCCATCAGTTGATAGCAGGCCTCGACCTGTTCGACGAGCACGTAGACCTTGATCGCGCCGATCGACAGGCCGAGATGCCGCTCGAGCGCCGACAGGATGTCGTTCCACAGCGCCGCTTCTTCAGCCGTCTGAATCTTCGGCAAATACAGGACGAGCGACGCGCCCGACTCGACCAGGCGGCGATGATTGTTCGCCATGAAGAGGGCGGTGTCGACAATCGAGGCGGAGAACCCGGCGCCGCCGGCGTGTCGAACGTGCCGATCGTCGAGGTGCAAACCGCGGGCGCGAAAGATCTTCGTCGTGAACGAGAGCTGCTTGTGCCAGTCGCTGATGATGTGGCGGCTGAAAAAGCCTTCGGCCCACCGGTTCATTTCCCCGCTGATCTGTTCGGCGACTTTCAGGAACAGCTTGTCGCCGTGGATCGCCAGTTTCAGGTTGCGCTGGTTGTCGAGCGACATCGTCGAGACCTGCCCGAGCGCGTCTTCGCCGTCGAACATCCACCCATCGGCGCCGCTGAGCAGCGCGTAGGCCACGTTGCGAAGCCCGGTTTCGACAGTGGCGTTGGGCCGCGCCGCCGGTCCCGTTCCCTGGATCCACTGCCGCTGCAGATCGCGCGGAATCGCGCTGCCGGTGAAATTGCCTTCACGCGCGTCGCGCACCGAAATCGACGTGCGGCCGATCATCGCGTTCGGATCGAGGAAACCGATGCGCTGGCCGAGCAGGGCCCGGCGCGATCGCCGCTCGATCCGCTGGCGCATCAGCTGCTTGCGATCGGCGTCGAACGGCGCGAGCGCTTCGAGCGCGCCAACGGCTTCAGGCGTGAAGACATCCGGATAATCAGCGCGAACGGTCTTGCGGAACTCGAGGGCCATGACCGGAGAATCCTATCAGCGAACGATCCACAACATCAGCTGAGACTCCTCGACCGTAACCTGGCGGTCGGGCGCCCAGCCCGGCATCGGGAACTGGTGCGACACGATGCGCGTGCCTGGTTTCAGCCCACGCAGCTTCGGCACGAGCAACTGCATGATGCTGGTCGACAGATACGTCGTCACGACGGTCGCTTCGCTCAAGTCGGCAGTGAACAGGTCGCCGACGATGAAGCGGACGCGTGATGCGACTTCGGCCTCATTGGCGGTACGCCATGACAGCTCGACGAGTCGCGGGTCCAGCTCGATGCCCACGCCGCGCGCGCCGTATTTCTGCGCGGCGATGATGGGAATGCGGCCGTCGCCGGAGCCGAGATCGTAGACCACGTCCGCGGGTCCGACCCCGGCGAGCTGCAACATCGCGTCGGCGATCTTGTGCCGCGTCGGGGTGAAGTGAATATCCGGCGTTCGCGCCGGCTGCTGCGACGTAACCAGCAGCAGCAAGGCCGCGGCGCACACTTGCGGAAGCATAGCGAAGGCTAGCACTTCCACCCCACCACGCTGAAAAACGCGTGGCGGGGACCCCGGCTTGCGCAGTTGATATAGATTGTCTATATTGACGTCGTTCGCCATGGCCCAATCAACCGAACTTCTCAAGGGCACTCTCGGGCTGCTCATCCTGCGCACGCTCGAGCTCGAGCCGCGGCACGGCGTGGCGATCGCGGATCGTATCCAGCAGATTACGAAGGGCACCTTCACGGTCAAGGCCGGATCGTTGTTTCCTGCATTGCACCGGCTCGAGCAGGAAGGGTTCATCGCCGGCGAGTGGTTGGTGACGGAGGGCCGGCGCATCAAGTCCTACCGGCTGACGCCCGCGGGCCGGCAGCAGCTGGCCGCGGAAAAGAAACAGTGGGCGCGGATCGTGTCGGCCGTGGGTCTCGTGCTCGATTCCGAGTAAGCGATGCCGCTCTGGTCCAGGGTCGTGAGTTTCTGGCGCACCGTGGCGCGCGGGCGCCGCCTCGATGCCGATCTCGACGCCGAACTGCTGAGTTATGTCGACGAGATCGCGGCACGGAAGATTGCCGGCGGCGTGGATCCGGCGACGGCGCGCCGCCTGGCCCTGATGGAGGTCGGCGGCATCGACCACGTCAAGGAAGAAGTGCGCGACGTTCGCATCGGCCGGCTCGTCGAGGAAACGGTTCGCGACACCGCGTATGCGTGGCGAATGCTGCGCAAGGCGCCCGGGTTTGCCGTTGCAGCCGTCGTCACCCTTGCGCTCGGTGTCGGCGCGAACACCGCGATCTTCAGCGTCGTCCATGCGCTGCTGATCGCGCCGATGCCGTACGCGAACCCGGACCGTCTCGTGTTCGTGTGGGCCGATCAGGCGTCCGAAGGTTATGCGCGGGCGCCGCTGTCGGGACCCGAGCTCACCGATCTCGACACGCGGGCCTCGCTGTTCGAGGGGTTCGGCGCAATCTGGGCCACCACCGCTGCCCTCACGGGCGACAACGAGCCCGAACAACTCCGCATTGGCCACGTGTCGCACGACTTCTTCCCGCTCCTTGGCGCGAACGCCGAGATCGGCCGCACGTTTATCGAGGCCGACGTCGTCAAAGGACCACCAACGTCGATCCTGCTGAGCGCATCGGTGTGGCGCCGGCGCTACGGCAGCGATCCGTCGATCGTCGGCACGCGAATCCTCGTCAACGGCCGCCCGACGACAGTGGTGGGCGTGATGCCGGCGGACTTCAAGTTGCTGATGCCTCCTGACGCAGCGGTGCCCGACGACCTGGAGGCGTTCCAGCCATTCGATCGGTTTCTTCCCGAGTTTCCGCGCGGACAACGGTTCCTCCGGGTCATCGGACGGATGCGGCCGGGCGTGGAATTGGCCGCGGCGCAGCAGGACATCGCCCGTGTTGGAGAGGAGATCTCGAAGGCTTACCAGTACGGTGTCGCCGGCCGCCGATTCGAGACGGTCTCGTTACAGGCCGACGCCGTGCACGAGATCCGCGGTCCGCTCCTGGCGCTGTTTGGGGGCGTCGCGATTCTGCTGGTGATCGCGTGCGTGAACGTGGCCAGCCTGCTGATCGCGCGCGCGGCCGCGCGCACGAAAGAAACCGCGATGCGCGCGGCGCTGGGCGCCGGCAACGCGCGGCTGCTGCGGCAGCATCTCGTGGAGGGACTGCTGCTCACCACGCTGGGCGCGGTGGCGGGCATCCTCGTCGCCCGCTGGGGACTCGACGCGCTGCTCGCACTCGCGCCGCCGGCGCTGAGCCGGCTCTCGGCGGCCCGGATCAACATCCCGGTGATCGTCTTTTCCGTCGCGGTGGTCTTCGCATGGGGCGTGCTGCTGTCGGTGGCTCCGCTCTCCGAGGTATGGAGGGTCCGCCTCGCAAACGCGATCCGGATCGATGCCGCGCGCACCGGCGGCTCCACGGGACAGTCGCTGCGCACCGCGCTCATTGCCGGGCAGGTGGCGATGAGCGTCGTGCTGGTGATTGGCGCGCTGCTTCTCGTGCGCACGTTCCAGAATGTCCAGTCGCTCGACCCCGGGTTCAACGACCACGCCATTCAGTCATTCCGTCTCGCCGTTCGGGCGCCGTCGCGCGAACGCGCCCTCGCCTTTTCACGCGACCTGCAAAGCGCGTTGTCAGCACTCCCAGGCGTCGTGGGCGCGGCGGCCATCAGTCATGCGCCGTACGATCACGTGCCCAATTGGGGCGGGCCGTATCTCCCGGAGAAAGGCGCGGACCCCTCGACGGCGGCGCAAGCCGACTATCGATCGCTGTCGCCCGGCGCACTGGAACTGCTCGACATTCGGCTGGTGGAAGGCCGCAGCTTCACCGAACAGGATGACCTGTCGTCGCGTCCGGTGGTGATTGTCGATCGCCGCCTTGCCGAACGGACGTGGCCGGGACAATCGGCGATTGGCCGCGAGCTCGGCGTCGACACGTTCGTGACCGGCAAGGCCGAGATCGGCGCCACCGTGGTCGGCGTCGTCGAGCACGTCCGTCACCGCAATCCGATCCTCGAGGTCCGGGAGCAAATCTACTTTCCTCAACGGCAGGCGATGCGCAATCCGACGGTGTGGATCGTGAAGGCCGCGTCAGATCCGGCGGCGCTGATGCCCGCAATCCGGGAGACGCTGAAGAAACTCGATCCCACCCTGCCGATCTACGACGTGCGTCCCCTTGCGGCCTACGCCGAAGGCGCGAACGCCACTCGTCAATTCACGATGCAATTGTCGGTGCTGTTCGCGCTGGTGGCGCTGGTGCTGGCGTCGGTCGGCGTCTACGGCGTGATGGCGTATTCAGTGGCGACGAGACATCGCGAATTCGGCGTCAGGCGCGCGCTGGGCGCGCATGACCGGCAGGTGCTGGGCCTCGTGGCCCGCGATGGTGCGTGGTTACTGGGACGCGGCCTTGCCGGAGGCATCGCCGCCGCCGCGCTCGTGGCGTGGCTGATGCGCGGATTGCTGTTCGGCGTGTCGCCATGGGACCCGGCCACCTATGCGAGCGCGATTCCGGTGCTGATTGTCGCGGGTCTCGTCGCCTGCCTGCTGCCCGCCCGCCGCGCGGTGGCAGCCAATCCCATCGAGGCCCTGCGCGCGGAGTAGAATCCGCGCATGACCAAGATCTTTGGCGCTGCCGCGCTGTTTGCCCTGCTGGGAACGTCACTTCTCTTAGCCCAAGCCGTTGGTGGTCCGGAAAAAGGCAAGCCGGTTGCGGGCGATCCCGGTATCTCGTCGATGAACGTGATGGAACGTCCGGAGTTTCGCGTGCTGCGCGACTGGGCCGAGCCGGGCGCGGTTCGCCGGATGCACAACCACGCGAACACCACGTATCACGTGTTCACGCTGGTCACGGGCCAGCTCAGGCTGACAATCGAAGGCCGCGAGCCAATCGACGTGAAGCAGGGAGAGGTGGTCGATCTTCCGGGCGGCGCGAATCACACGTTCGTGAATACGGGAACCGTGACCGCAACTATCGTAGAGGTTTTTGGAAAGAAGACGCCGTAGCTATTGATTGTCCTGCAACGAGATGTAGTCGGCCAGGTTGCCCTTGATGCCCAGGCGCCTCCACACCTTCTCGTAAAGCGGCGGCATCACGTCGGGGCTCGTCACGCGCAACGCGATGTCGTTGGCCAGGCGTTCGGTCTGCAGATACGGATGGTGCGTGTAGATCCAGACGTGTCCTAATTCATGCGCAAGCGCGGCACTCAGCTCGTCGGCATTCAGTGAACCAATGAAATCGCGATCGGCCGTGATGACGAACGGTCCGCTTCGGCCGCTGAGCGTCTCCACCGACATCACCAGGGGATTGTGGTCCACCACGGTCACGACGACGCGCTCCTGGATCTCCATTCGATGACGCAGATTGTCGGTGATGTCCTGCAGGTGCGTGATGGTGCCGTAGTCGCCGGCTTCGACAGCAGGCTGCACGAGTAGCAGGCACAACGGGAGTACGACCCAAAGTTTGCTCATCGGGTAAAGACCGTTTTTCCTGAGAGGAGCCGATAGTGTAACAGCTAACTGGGCTGTTACGAGCTCGAGCGTATCAGCTGTTCGAGCGATTATCGTAATGAGTTTTACTGCTGGGTCGGCTGTCGAGGGGCCGGAGACCTCACGCTCAATCCGATCGCAGCGCCACGGCGGGATCGATGCGCGCGGCTCGGCGTGCGGGCCAGATGCTCGCGGTCAATGCCACGATGACGAGCAGGCCGCTGACGATGCCGAGCGTCAGTGGATCACGAGGATTGGCGTCCCGCACCAATACGCTCAGCGCTCTACCCGCGGCCACGGCGCCGCCGATTCCGAGCGTCAAGCCGATCGCCAGCTGAATCACCGTGCGGCGAACGAACAGCCACACGACCTGGCCTGCCTGCGCGCCAAGCGCCATGCGCACCCCAATCTCCTGCGCGCGCTGCGCGACACCGTGCGCCGTCAGCGCATAGAGGCCGACGATGGCCAGGATCAGGGCGGTGCCGGAAATCACCAGGAACCACGACCCCACCATCAGGCGCGGAAAGCGCGCGATCGCGGCCGCCTCGTCGAGCGTCTGGATGCCGAAGACCGGGAGATCCAGGTCGATCGCCGATACTTCGTCGCGCAGCGCCGCCGCTGCCGCGGCCTTGCCGAGGTACGGGTCAGCGGTCCGCACGATGATCGAGATCGCGCGCTGGGGTCCCGGGTCGGCCTGCGTCGGGATGTACACCACCGGCTCCTCACCACGGTCCGGCAGGAAGTTGGGCAGCGAGGGCGCGATGCCGACGATCGTGTACCAAGGCGCGAGCTCCGGCTTGAAGTTTTGAGCCGTGAGGCGCACGCGGCTGCCGATCGCGGTGCCATCCGGAAAGAACTTCGACGCGAACCGCTGGTTGACGATCACGCCTTCCTGCCCGGGTAATCCATCGAGCGACGTGAATCGCCGTCCGCGCAAGATCGGCAACCGGAGAGTTTCGAGATATCCCGGACCGACCGTCACGTAGAACACCGATGGCGGCTGCTCGCCCGCGGGCCACGGCTGCCCATCGAGGGCCAGGCTCCGCGACCCGAACCCGAGCGGGTGGAGCGGGATGTCGCTGCCGAGCGCCACCGAAGAGAACGTCGGCTGCGCCGACAGGCGATCCTGCAGGGTCGTCATGAACTGCCGCTGGCGTTCCACGCCCGCATACTTCGGCACCGGCAGGACGATGCGCATGGTCACGATGCCGGTAGTGTCGATGCCGAGATCCGTGAGGTAGAGGCGGAAGTACGAGCGCGCCAGCAGGCCGGTCTGCACCAGGAGCATCACCGTGAGGGCCAGCTGCGCGATCAACAGGCCGCCGGTCATTCGACGCGCTCGCACGGTGCCGCCCCCGGCGCGGCTGCCTTCTTTCAGGACGTCGTTGACGTTGGTGCGCGAGAGGTGCCACGCCGGCATCAGGCCGACGAGCATGCTGACCATCAGCGCCACGAAGCCGACAAAGGCCAGCGTCACTGCATCGACGCTGATATCGACCCAATACGGCCGCACGGTGGCGCCGGGGTTGGCGATCTCCATGACGTTGAAGGCTTGCGCCATCTGCGCTGAGAAAACCCGAGAGAGCCACAGACCGACCACCGCGGCCGCGCCGGCGATCAACACGCATTCGATCAGCAGTTGCCGAATGATGCGCCAGCGGCTGGCGCCAAGGGAGGCGCGCACGGCGATCTCGCGCGAGCGATGCGCGGAGCGCGCGAGCAGCAAGCTCGCGACGTTGGCGCAGGCAATCAGCAGCACGAGCGTCACTGCGCCCATCAGCGTGCCGAGGATGATCCACCCCTGGCTCCCGCCGACCCGGCCGTCACCCATCGGCGCGAACCGCAAGCGGAGATCCTTGTGCGAGTCGGGATGGGCTTGCGCGATCTGTCCGGCGATCGCCTCGAGCTCCGATCGCGCCTGCACGGGATCGACACCGGCGGCGAGCCGGCCGCTGACGTTGACGTTGCGAGTCGCGCGATTGGTCGCGTTGAAGTTGGGGACCAACGAGATCGGCTGCCACATCTGCGCCAGCGGGTACGTGAAGCGCGGCGGCATCACGCCGATGATCGTCGCGGGAGCGCTGTTGATGCGCACCACGGTGCCGATCGTGCCCGGCTCGCCTCCATATCGGCCCTGCCAGAGGTCGTAGCTAATCAGGACGGTGCCGGGCGCACCCGGCCGCTCGTCGGCGGCGACGAAGCCGCGGCCGATAAAGGGCGTGACCCGCAGCAGCCGCAGCGTGTTGGCGGTGATGTAGGCCCCACGCATCCGTTCCGCCGGCCTCCCGTTTTCGCTCAGGTTCATCGTTCCGCCTGAATCCGCCATCAAGCCTTCGAACGACTTCGCCGATCCCGACCAGTCGAGGTAGTCGGCGTACGCGACCGGGCTGAAGAAGTCGCCGCGCCCTTCAGTCAGCCCTGCCTGGATCAGTTGGTCCGCGTCCTCGAAGGGCAGGTTGCGGAAGATTGCGGCGTTCATGATCGTGAACACCGAGTTGTTGACGCCGATGCCGAGGCCAAGGGCGATCACGGCGGCCAACGTGAACCGGCGATCTTTCGCGAGCATGCGGACACCGAACTTCAGATCCTGCGTGATGTCCTGGAACCAGGGAGCGATCCACACATCACGCGACCGCTCGCGGGCGACGAGATCGTTGCCAATCTCACGCTGCGCCCGGGCACGCGCGTCG